>ENA-OUQM01001861-OUQM01001861.1-human-gut-metagenome-genome-assembly--contig:-NODE-1861-length-10386-cov-18.634014_pt1 | contig 10386 bp, 8 predicted proteins | sample MGYA00237949_ERZ548830 | MGnify/ENA primary metagenome ERZ548830 (study PRJEB26490, sample SAMN05194706) | human gut metagenome | biome: terrestrial biome; feature: human-associated habitat; material...
CCGGCATGGGCAGCCGTTACGGCGGCATGAAGCAGATCGACCCGGTGGGCCCCAACGGACAGGTCATTATGGACTATTCCCTCTACGACGCCCGCCGCGCCGGCTTTGAGACCGTGATCTTTGTCATCAAGCACGAGATCGAGGACGCCTTCAAGGCAGCCATCGGCGACCGCGTGGCCAAGGCGATGAAGGTGAAGTATGCCTTCCAGCAGCTGGAAGAGCTGCCCGCAGGCTTTGCCGTGCCGGAGGGACGTGTAAAGCCCTGGGGCACCTGCCATGCTGTGCTGGCTGCAAAGCCCCTGATTGACGGCCCCTTTGCGGTCATCAATGCGGACGACTACTACGGTCCGGAGGCGTTTCAGGTGATGTACGACTACCTGTCCACCCACGCCGATGATGATTTCTACCGCTACTGCATGGTCAGCTATCTGCTGAAGAACACCCTGTCCGAGAACGGCAGCGTGGCACGCGGCGTGTGCATCAAGAACGAGGACGGCACCCTGCAAAGCGTGACCGAGCGCACCCGCATCGAGCCCTGCGACGGCGGCGCACATTACACCGAGGACGGCGGCGAGAGTTGGGTGGACCTGCCCGGCGACACCCCTGTGAGCATGAACCTGTGGGGGTTCGGCAAGAGCTTTCTGGACGAGGCCGAGCAGCGCTTTGCGGGCTGGCTGACCGAGAATCTGCCGGTGAACCCCCTGAAGTGCGAGTATTTCCTGCCGCTGGTGGTGACCGAGCTGATCGAGGAGAACAAGGCAAAAATTCAGGTGCTGCGCAGCACGGATAAGTGGTTCGGCGTCACCTACCGGGAGGATAAGCCTTTGGTGGTGGAGGCCATTGCCCGCAAGACCGCCGAGGGCCAGTACCCCGAAAAACTGTGGGAGTAAATGCTTCGCAATAGCGGAAAAATATTTAGATCATAGCAAAGTCGGGCAGCCTGCGGGCTGCCCGACTTTGTGTTTTTATGGGGTGGAACGTATTCACAAAAACCGTTCCAGCTGGATGCGGTTATCCTCTTCAAAATCCTGCAGCCGCTGGGCAAGGCGCTTTGCGCCCGGGGCGGCGTTGGGGTAGTCCTTGCAGCTTTTTACGCAGTCCACCACCCCCATGCCGCTGCCCTGCGTGAGCATCTCGGCCAGATTGCGGGTGGATTTGTCCGTAAGGGTCTTGAGTCCGATGCCCATTTTCGTGTTCAGCTTTGCCATGGTGCTCTGCCCCTGTGCGCTGCCGCCGCAGGCTTCTATGGCGGTGTGCGCCTCCTGATTCAGCTGGTGGTAGATGTTGCGCTGGCGCAGCAGTTCGGCCTTGAACTGCACATCGTTGGTCATGGGTAAAATCTGCTCCAAGGTGTTCTTGCCCATCTCGGTGTTCTGCACCACCGCTTCCAGCAGGTTGAGGTTATCGTTTTTCTGGTTTTCCATACAAAAAAATCCCCCTTTGGCACCTAGTATGTGCCCAAAGGGGGATTTTATACGGTTGTTTCAGATACACCCTAGCAGATCTTATTGCCGCCGGAGATCTGGATGCCGCGCAGCCGCTCGTCACAGATGGCGTACAGGCGCTGCCAGCAGTTGGCGGCGCTGTCCAGCTCGTCCAGCCCTGCCACTGCGACGCTCAGGGTAAAGGGCACCCGTTTCATCATGCCCATGGAGGTGATGCACTCGTGGGGCATTTCGGCGTAGATGTTCCGCATCTGCTCGGCCAGCTGGCCGCCGTCCAAGTCCAGACAGCCTACCACAAAGGTGGTGCCGGTCAGGCGGCAGACGATCTGACTGCCCGGGATGTCAAAATACTTTTTCCACTGGTTTGCCACAAAGCAGATCAGCTGATCCATCACCGGCTGACCGTAGGTGTCCCGCAGCTGTGCGCCGTGATCCAGCGACACCAGCGCCACAGCGGCCTTGCGCCCCTGCTCTGCCCAGCGGTCCAGCTCGGCGGCGATCACGGTCTCAAGGTAGCGGCGGTTGTATACGCCGGAAAGAAAATCGTGGTTCAGGTCCTCGCGGCATAGTTCCCGTTCGCGGGCGCTCATGCGCTCTTCCGGCAGCAGGTTGCCTGCCAGCGGGGCAGACATGGTGATCCGCCACAGCTTGCCGTCTGCCCGCACCGTGCGGTGCAGCACGCAGCTTACCCGGCCGTTACACAGGCTATAACTCACCTGCAGGCCTTCGTCCTGCCAGCCGGTGTCCTGTGGCAGCTCGTCCAGCAATACCGTTTCAAACGCAGCCTGTGCGCCCTCGGCAAAGGTACGCAGATCCTGCTCTGTCCATTCTCTGTCCATCTGTAATTTCCCCATCATCAGTACGCGCCGCCGCTTCCGACGGGCGAAATTCCAATTTTCCCACAAATCCGGGAACTTACGGCTATTATACCATTGAAATACAGATTTTTCCAGCAAAACGCACAAATTTTTACGGCAGTTTTTACAATTCTGTCAAATTGCTAATTCTTTCACGTTTTGAACGTCTGCATTGCAGCGGCAGTACACGGCGCACTCGGCTTTGATCTGTGCGGCAAGGGCTTTGGAGTCAAAACCGGCCTTGGCACGCCATGCCCAGTTGCCGCCCAGCTTGCCCGGGGTGTTCAGGTGCGCTTCGGCGCCCAGACCCAGCCAGTCGTACATGGGAATGATGGCTCTGTCCGCCACCGAGCCCAGCGCCGCCCGCAGCAGCGCGGTGCGCGCAGCGGCAGTCTTTACCGCGGCCACTTCCTTGGCGGTGGGCTTGCAGGGGGTCAGGTGCAGATAAGCCGCAGCGGTGGCCTTTTCCTTTTCGGAAGCGCCGTTCTCCCACCAGTCGGTCAGGGTGGTGTTGTCGTGGGTGCCGGGGTAGACCACGCCGTTTTTGACGTGGTTATGGGGCAGATACTCGTTGTCCCCGCCGCCGAAGGCGAACTGCAGCACCTTCATGCCCGGGAAGGTGCTGTCGGCCAGCAGCTTGCGCACGCTGGGGAACAGCTCGCCCAAGTCCTCGGCGATGATGGGCAGCTTGCCCAGTGCAGCTTCCAGTGCGTCGAACAGATCCATGCCGGGGCCGTTCTCCCACTTGCCGGTGCGGGCGGTGGTGCTGGTGGCCGGGATGGCCCAATAGGTGTCGAAGCCGCGGAAGTGGTCGATGCGCAGCAGGTCGTAGATGCCCAGTGCGTGGCGCACCCGCTGGATCCACCATGCGTAGCCGGTCTTTTTGTGGTACGCCCAGTCGTACAGGGGGTTGCCCCACAGCTGGCCGTCTGCGGAGAAGTAGTCCGGCGGGCAGCCCGCCACCCGGGCAAAGCGGCCGTCGGCATCCAGCTCAAACAACTTGCCGCCCACCCATGCGTCCACCGAGTCCGCAGAGACGTAGATGGGGATGTCGCCCAGGATCTGCACACCCTTCTTGTTGGCATAGGTTTTGACTGCCTGCCACTGGACGCTGAACTTGTACTGCACAAACTTCCAGAAGCCGATCTCCTCTTCGTTTGCAGCGGCAAAGGCAGCCAGTACGGCCTTGTCGCGGCGGCGGTAGGGGGCGTCCCACTCCACCCAGTTCTTCATCTTGTTGGCGACCTTCAGCGCCATGTACAGGGCGTAGTCCTCCAGCCAGTCCTCGTTGGCAAGGGTGAAGGCGTAGTAGTCGTCGGGGTAGTAGTAGCTACAGCCGTGCAGCCCGGCGCACTGGCTGCGCCATGCGGCGTAGGCCTTGCGCAGCACCGCAAAGCGGCTGACGTACAAGGTGCCGTAGTCCACCTCCAGCGGGTCTTTGCCCCAGCTTTCCGCCTTGAGGTCTGCGGCGGTCAGCAGGCCCTCTTTTTCCAGCGCTTCCAAGTCCACAAAATAGGGGTTGCCCGCAAAGGCAGAGCAGCTCTGGTAGGGGCTGTCGCCGTAGCCGGTGGGGCTGAGCGGCAGCAGCTGCCAGATCGTTTGTCCTGCTGCAGACAGGAAATCCACAAATTGAAATGCCGCCTTGCCAAAGCAGCCGATCCCGTAAGGGCCGGGCAGACTGGATACCGGCATCAGAATACCACTTTCACGCATGATCCGTTACCTTCCTCGCTGTCAATTTTCGGGAATATTCGTTGTTTCCTATCATAACATAACTGTAAACTATTTTCCACAGGCAAAAATCGTGGTATACTGGTTTTTATGGGGTACCCCCTCAGCTTCGCTGCGCTCAGCAGCTCCCCCATTTTTAATCGTTCTATATACAGGAGGTACTCGCGCGATGCAGCGCACAGAAAAATACTTTGAGCAGGACGCTTTCCGCACCGGATGCGAAAGCGTCATCCTTGCCGCAGAACCGGACGAAAAGACCGGCGGCGGGCGCATCGCGCTGGACGGCACGGTGTTCTACCCGGAGGGCGGCGGTCAGCCCGCCGACCGGGGCACTCTGACCCTGCCGGACGGCACGGTGCTGCGGGTGTCGGACGTCCACGAGCAGGCAGGCGTCATCTGGCATACGGTGGATGCCCTGCCCGCTGCCGCAGCGCCCGGCGCAGCCGTTGCCGGCTGCATCGACTGGGACTGGCGGTTCGATAAGATGCAGCAGCACACCGGCGAGCATATCCTTTCCGGCATCCTGCACCAGATGTTCGGGGCGGAGAATGTGGGCTTCCATGTGGGCACCGAGGCCGTGCGCATGGACACCAGCGTGCCCATCAGCCCCGAGGGGCTGCGGCAGGCAGAGCTTGCCGCCAACCGCATCGTGTGGCAGGATGTGCCGGTGCTCATCAGCTACCCCACCCGGGAGGAGCTTGCCGCCCTTGTTTACCGCTCTAAAAAAGAGATCGAGGGGCAGGTGCGCATCGTGACCATCCCGGGCGCGGACGTCTGCGCCTGCTGCGGTACCCACACCCGCACCACCGGTCAGGTGGGGCAGATCAAGATCCTTGCCAGCGAGAACTACAAGGGCGGTGTGCGGCTGAGCGTGGTGTGCGGTGCCCGTGCGCTGGCAGCGGCGCAGGCCATGCGCGCCCGGCAGGCGGAGATCGGCGCGCTGCTTTCTGCCAAGGCCGACCAGACCGCTGTGGCGGTGCACCGGGTCTACGACGAGTATACTGCACTCAAGTTTACACACTTCGGACTGTGCAGCCAGCTGTTTGACGCCCTTGCGCAGCTGACCGCGCCCGATGCGGACGCTATCCGCACCCTGCCGGGGCTGGACCCGGACGGGCTGCATCGGCTGGCTGTCCGTCTGACCGAGGCCACCACCGGCCTGTGCGCCGCTCTGACCCCCACCGAAAAGGGCACCGGTTACTGCCTTGCCCGGCGGGACGGCGATGTGCGCGCCCTGACCAAAGCACTGAATGCCGCCCTGAACGGACGCGGCGGCGGCAAGCCCGGCATCTGTCAGGGCAGCTGTGCCGCCACCCCGGAGCAGGTGGAGAGATTTTTGAAGGAGAACAACAAACTATGAGAATGCGTTTCAAACCCTATGCCCACGACGAACTGATGGCCGCGGATTTCCATGTGCACGAACCCCTCATCTGGGGCGGCAAATGGCACGGCCAGTATGCCCGCCCGGAGCAGCCCTTTATTCTGGAGCTGGGCTGCGGCAAGGGCGGCTTCATCTCTCAGCTGGCCTGTGCCCACCCGGAAAACAACTATCTGGGCATCGACATCACCGATAAGGTGCTCATCCTTGCCAAGCGCAAGATCGAGGCCGCCTATCAGGCAGCCGGACGCCCCATCGACAACGTCAAGATCATGAGCACCGATATCGAGCGCATCAAGGGCGTCATCACCCCGGAGGATGAGGTCAGCCGCATCTATATCAACTTCTGCAACCCGTGGAGCAAGAACGACTCCTCCCACAAGCACCGCCTTACCTACCCGCGCCAGCTGATCGCTTACCGCGAGTTTTTGAAGGACGGCGGCGAGATCTACTTCAAGACCGACGACGATGATCTGTTCCGGGACAGCGTAGAGTACTTCCCTGCTTCCGGCTACGACATCGAGTGGATCACCTACGACCTGCACGAGAACGAGCCGGAATGGAATATCCGCACCGAGCACGAGGGCATGTTCACCGAAATGGGCATCAAGATCAAGGCACTCATTGCCCGCAAAAAGCCCGGTGCCGACAGCGTGACATGGGTAGACCCAAAGGTGCTCAAGCGGATGGCACGCGAAGCTGCCGCTGCCGAAGCCGCCACGCAGGAAGGCGAAGAAAATGTCTGACCCCTGTGAGCTGTGCCTGAATAATGTTCAGGACGAATACGGCAGCTATTACTGCGCGCAGGGCGCTGCGCTGGACGAGGACGAGATGGCACGCTATCTTGCGCATAATACCGCTGCCTGTCCCTTTTTTGAGCCGGGGGACGAATATAAGATCGTATCCAAACAGAACTGAAGAACGGAGGTGCCTATGGTAAGCTTTCTTACCGATACCGTGGTATGCGGCTTTTCGCTGTACCATATTCTGGCCTATTTCCTGATCTATTCCTGCATAGGCTGGTGTCTGGAGGTCATCTATGCCGCCGCCACCACCGGTCAGCTGGTGAACCGGGGCTTTCTCAACGGCCCGGTCTGCCCCATCTACGGCTTTGGCATGATCATCGTGCTGTTTGCCCTTACGCCCTTGCAGCACAGCATCCTGCTGCTGTATATAGGCGGCGTCATCCTGCCCAGTGCGCTGGAACTGGTGGGCGGCTGGGCGCTGTATAAGCTCTACCACACCCGCTGGTGGGATTACAGCGATTTTCCCTTTAATATCGGGGGCTATATCTGTCTGGAATTCTGCCTGCTGTGGGGTGTGGGCACGCTGGTGGTCATGCGTATCGTGCACCCGGTGGTGGCCGACCTTGTAGACCTGATCCCGCCCTTTGTGGGGGTTATCCTCATGTGCTTTTTGTACGCCGTGTACGCGGTGGATGTGGTGGCTACCGCCATTGCTGCCTCTGCACTGGCTGATACGCTGGACACCATGGAGCAGCTGGGCGACAGTATCCACGCCGTCAGCGATGCCATGACCCAGCTGCTGGGCACCACCACCCTGAACGCCGACAAGAAGCTGGACGAGGGACGGCTGCAATTCAAGCTTGCCGCCGCCGAAGCGCGGGATGCTGCCGGAAAGCGCCCCTCTGCCCGTGAGACCATGGCTGCCATCCGCGCCAAGGCCGCTGAGGCCAGCGAAGCTGCCCGCCGCGCCAGCGAGGACGCCCGCCTGAACGCTGCCGAAGCTGCCAACGCCGCCCGCCTTGCTGCCAAGGGCACTGCCGAGCGCGCCGCCGAGCTGCTGCAATTGGAACAGCTGGCCGCAGAGCTGCAAGCCCGCAGCGAGGAAATGCAGGCGCAGCTGCTGCGCACCCCCCGCATCGTGGGCCCGCGCCGTATGCTGCGTGCCTACCCGAAGCTCCGGCACGGCAGCAAGCTGCGCAGTCTGCCCACATTGCGGGAGATGCTGCACCGCGCCGAACAGGAAAACAAGGACGACAACAAGAATACCAAATGACCCCGAATGCCGCACCGGCGCTGCTGTGTGTGGCATTTTTGTTGCACTTCGCTTGAATAATGTTGTTAAAAAGTGTGAAAAAACTATTTCAAAACGACTTAAACCGTGTTATACTGATTATAAAGTATACAAACCGACCGCAATCGGCTTATCCGTATTGAAACTATCCAAATTGTGAGGAATCGTTATGTCAGAGGAACGAAAGACCAAAACAGATGCCGCCGCACCGGCATCTGCTGCGTTGGGGCGGATCGACCGCAAGGACGCATTTTTACAGGCCCTGCATACATTCCTGACCGCGCATCAGGGAACAGAATGGGCTGTTGCCGCTGTGGATATCCAGCACTTCAAGCTTTATAACGAGCTTTACGGCACCGAAAAGGGCGATGCTCTGCTGGAAACTGTGGCAAACTGTCTGCTGGGTTACAGCAAGCAGACCGGCTATCCTGTGGGCTATTTTGGAAACGATGACTTTTTCCTGTGCCTGCCGGACGAAAAGGCCGAGCAGACCGCCGTGCTTGCCACGCTGCAGGCCTGCATGGCTGCCGGAAGGCAGGATGTCACCTTCTTTATGGTAATGGGCGTGTGCCCTGTGCAGGCAAACCCCGGTGCAGATGCCGCCACCCTGTGCAACTACGCGCAGATCGCCGGTGTGACGACCGACAGCGGCTACCTGCACCGCTTTGAGCCCACCATGCTCAACGAGCTGAAAGAACAGCAGCAGCTGCTGGGCGAGCTGGAGCGCGCACTGGATAACCACGAATTCTGCTTCTTTTTGCAGCCCAAGTGCAACAGCATCACCCGCGCCATCGTGGGCATGGAGGCGCTGGTGCGCTGGAACCACCCCACCCGGGGCTGTGTTCCTCCCGCCGAGTTTATGCCGCTGCTGGAGCGCACCGGCCTTGTAACAAGGCTGGACCAGTACATCTGGGAATCCGTCTGCCAGACCCTGCAGAAGTGGCAGGAGAGCGGCAGCAACCTTGTGCCGGTGTCGGTGAACGTTTCGGTGCAGGATATCCTCAATCTGGATGTGCCGCAGATCTTTGCAGATCTGGTGGAAAAATATAAGCTGGAGCCAAAGCTCCTGCTGGCCGAGATCACCGAGACCATGGTAGCCGAGGACACCCAGATGGTGGAAAGCGCCATTCAGGGCCTGCACCGCAAGGGCTTTGCGGTGATGATGGACGACTTCGGCAGCGGGTATTCCTCGCTGAATATGCTCAAGGATACCAACGTCGATGCCATCAAGCTGGACATGAAGCTCATCGACATGAATCAGGAGAACCGCAGCAAGGGCGTGCAGATCGTGGAGTCGGTGGTGGATATGGCACACCGGCTGAACCTGCCCATCATCGCCGAGGGTGTGGAGACCCCGGAACAGGTGTCCATGCTGCAGGCCGCAGACTGCCTGTACTCGCAGGGCTACTACTTCTTCAAGCCCATGCCGGTGGAAAACGCCGAAAAACTGCTGGCAGATCCCACCAATCAGGATTACTGGGATCTGCGCCGCGACCTGATGCGCCGCGACCGCCGGGTGGAGAACCCGGGCACCGAAAAGACCGCGCTGGCCTTGCAGGCCTACCAGATCTTTACCGACAACGTGCTGGAGATCTCGCTGCTGAACCTTGCCACCGGTGCGTACCGGGTGATCAAGCGGGACGCCCGCCTGCTGGGTGCAGATCTGGAAAAGGAAGAGGATTTTGTCAACTACTGCGACCGCCTGGTGAACGAGAAGATCGTGCACGAAGAGGACGCAGACCTGTTTTTGGAGCAGACCGATCTGGAGGCCTTGCGCTCTGTGCTGTACCACGCCACCGCGCCGGAGTTCTACCGCTACCGCGAGAATGTGTCCGGCCAGTATATCTGGGTCACCACAGAGGTGCTGCCCTGCCGGGGCTGCTGCGCCCAGAACCCGTGGGCGACCGTGCTGGTGCGCAACGACGCACAGGCCGACCAGCTCAGCGAGGAGCTGGACTTCTCTTACAGCCACGATACCTTGACCGGCCTTGCCAACCGCAGCCGGTACGAGGCCGACCTGCGGGAGCTGCCCAACAGCGGGTACGAATCCGTGGTGTGCACCTACATTGATGTGGTGGGGATGCACGAGGTAAACGAGCATCTGGGTCACCGCAGCGGCGACACCCTGCTGTGCTGCTTGGCAAATGCCGCCCGCAAGTTCTTTGCTACCAGCCGGGTGTACCGCATCGGCAACGATGAATTTGTCATCCTGACCCCCAACGAGCCGCCTTACAGCGTGTGGAGCACTGCGGACCGGATGCGCGCCTTTCTGAAGGAAAAGGACTACGCCATCTCGGTAGGCATCCAGCAGACTACCGACCTGCGCCATCTGGACGAGGCTGTGGCCAAGGCCGAGGCTGCCATGCGGCAGGACCGGCAGGCCTACTACGACCACAACGGCCGCGCCCGCCAGCTGGAAGGCCTGAACGAAAAGATGGAGCGCACCTTGCAGGAAAAGCGGGATGCCGAGCACTTTTTAAAGGTGCTTGCCCCCAAGTACAAGACAGTGATCGTGGTGGACTTGCAGGAGGACACCGTGCGCCCCGTTATTGTGCCGGACGACTTCCAGTCCGTTCTGGACACCTGCGGCGGCTCTTTCCGCGCTGCGTTGACCAACTACCGCGACAAGCTGGTAGCGCCCGAGGACAGAGAAAACTTTGCAAAGTTGTTCGATTTCGGCTTTGTGCGCAGCACCGTGTTCAGCAGCAACCTGCTGGAGCACCGCTACCGCAAGACGGACGGCCGCAGCTTCTGCATCCGTGTGACCCCCTACTCCCGCAGCGGCTCCCACATCAACGAGGTGCTGTGGATCTTCGCGGATGAAGAGGTAGAGTAAAATATTTTTATAAGCATAAAAGCAGCCAGACCGCCCGGTCTGGCTGCTTTTGCTTTGGGTAGCTTGAGCGAGCGACAACCACCAGCTTTGCTGGTGGAATAA
>ENA-OUQM01001864-OUQM01001864.1-human-gut-metagenome-genome-assembly--contig:-NODE-1864-length-10378-cov-5.607478_pt1 | contig 10378 bp, 8 predicted proteins | sample MGYA00237949_ERZ548830 | MGnify/ENA primary metagenome ERZ548830 (study PRJEB26490, sample SAMN05194706) | human gut metagenome | biome: terrestrial biome; feature: human-associated habitat; material...
CCACGGACGATGACCCAGAGGTCATTTGCGAATTTTCCTGATTCCAAATGACCTCTGGTTCATCGTCCGTGGAAAGGACAGAAAGACATCTGAAAAGCTTCTGGAATACTGGCACTTCATCTGTGAGAATTCCGAATGGAAATGTATAGAGCGCAAGAAAAGAGGTTAAAAATCAGGAAAACCGACAATCTGTACCATACGGGAATCTGCTTCATTCGAAGCAGATTCGCCGGGCACAGTCTGTCGGTTTTATTTTCTGTATTATTCTGCGTATTTTTATTTTTCGATAGTTTCTTTCTTATAAACTTTCTGCTGTGAAAATCCTCTTCCTCGCACTTCATTTACATTTCCAATGATCATAAATGCATGTGGGTCGATCTCCTGTACCAGCTGGTTCAGGCGCATAAGTTCACGATTGGAAACTACGGTAAGGATCATCGGCTGATCGTTTCTCAGATATCCGGTCTGTGTATAGACCAGTGTCGTTCCGCGGTCAAGACGTTCCTGGATCAGACGGTTCAGTTCTTCGTATTTTTCAGTCATGATCTCTACTTTTGTTCTGGTAGATCCCATCAGCAGTACCTTGTCCAGAATGACGGTATAGATCAGTACCAGTAAGATACCGTATACAATCTCTTCTTTGTTGGTGAAAAGCATCTGTGAGATCAGGATTATAAAATCAAATACATACAGCATCACAGATACCGGAAGTCCGAACTTTTTGTTGAGAACCAACGGCGGAATATCCATTCCCCCGGTCGATGCACCGCAGCGTATTACAATTCCGATTCCCATTCCGATCATCAGACCGCCGCAGATTGTTGATAACATCTTATCGTCTGTTACATTCTGAAGTGCCGGTATCTGTTCGAGCACACCCAGAATAACCGGGTAATAGAATGTACTGACCAGTGTTGTAAGTGCAAATTTCATTCCAAGGACAGCCGCTCCAAGTAAGAACATCAATGTATTGAAGATTAATACAAATGTATGGATTGGAAGCCCGAAATAATGGTGGATTGCAATACCCAGTCCTGTCGTTCCGCCCGTGATCATATCATTTGGCAGAATAAACATGACAATCGCCAGTGCATAAACTGTATTCCCCAACAAGATCATACACAGATTTTTTAAATTCACTTGCTTCATAGTATATCCTCTCCTGACATTTTCATCCTTATTAGTATAAAGGATGATATCTTTTGAAACAAGAATTTTTTATAATATCTTTTATATATCTGCAATTGTTTCTATAATATTTTCTTTTATTTCGGCATTTTACTTATGATATGGTTCATGGCTGATGATCCGGTAGCTTCTGTAGATCTGTTCCAGGAGGATCACCCGCATCAGCTGATGTGGAAATGTCATCTTTGAAAAACTTAGTGCATAATCCGAGCGTTTCAGCACTTCTTTTCCAAGTCCGATCGAGCCGCCGATGATAAATATAATGTGACTGGTTCCCTGGATCCCAAGCTTGTCAATCTTTTCTGCCAGTTCTTCTGAGGTCAGAAGTTTTCCCTTGATTTCAAGTGTAACGACGTAGGCATCGTCCTTGACATATTTGAGAATCCGCTCTCCTTCTTTGTCGCGGATACCATCTTCTACGGTCTCACTTGCATTATCCGGAGTCTTTTCATCTGCCACCTCGATGATCTCCAGCTTACAGTAGCGGCTTAGACGTTTGCTGTATTCTGCGATTGCATCTTTTAAATATTTTTCTTTTATCTTTCCCACTGTGATTAATGTTATCTTCATTCTATTGTTCTTTCTATCTCTGCTTTTTTTAATTTTAACTATAATTAATAATCTTTCGAAAAACTAATTTCTGCACATCTATTCTGCTAATAATTTTTCTGCCTTAGTGATTAGTGTTCTTCTATTCTGTTATCTGATACATATATAATTCATGTAATGCTCTTGTTGCGCAGATATATTTTGCCTGATTCAACATCGGGTTTCCGGCATCCTGGAACACACCGAATACCTGGTCGAATTCCAGACCTTTTGCAAGATAAAAGGTCGTGACGGTAAGTCCTTTTTTGAATACGGAACTGTTGCGGTCGATATAATGCACTTCTTCGCCGCGGGCTTTTAATATCTGGTATAAGGTGGATGCCTCTGCTTCCGTCATGGTAATAATGGCAGCAGTCTCATACTCGTCTTCTCCAAGTTTGGCTTTTGAAAGGATTTCATCCAGAACTGCATCTTCTGTCTGGAATTGTTCTTCTACCACTTCTTTTCCATGACGTTTTAAGAGTTCTACGTCTTTGACACCAGTCAGTTTTTCGGCATATCTGGCAATCTCCATTGTATTCCGGTAACTTTTATTCATCACGATCTTGCGGATCTTCTGATCAAATACGCCCGGAAGGAACTGCAATACATCACGCATCTGTTCATCTAAAGTCTGTGCTTTATCACCAAGAATGGTCATCCGGCATTTGAAGATCTGATTCAGGATCACATACTGCAGATAAGAATAATCCTGCATTTCATCAATGACCAGATGCTTGATGTGGTTATGCACAGCTTTTCCGGTCAGGCGGTACTTCAGATACAATACAGGAAATACATCTTCGTATTCCAGTTTGCGCTTTTCATATTCGACATCCGGAAGTGACGGGTATCCGCATTCTTCCAGAAGCCAGCCGTATATCTTGTAGATGTCCTTTGTTACATACATCTTATCGAATTTCTCCTGTACGATCAGGAGCTCTTCTTCCGAAAGATCACGTCCAAGTAATGTCTCGTATTCATCAACACAATAATCTCTGATTGCGTCCATCCGGCTGAGCAGAGGTGCATTCTGGAATTTGAAATAAAAGAGATTGATCAGTTCTTCTTCTGTCTTCTGAATTCCTTTATATTCGATTGCACGGAAATCCATCAGTTCATCTTCCAGTCTTGCAAGGAATCCTTCCATCATTCCGACAAAGCCTTCCAACTGTTTCTCCTCAAAGCGTTCTGTCAGATACGGGTCCTGAAGCTTCATGGTTCTTTCCAGCTGGTCATAGCGGTCTTCACAGTCCGGAACGATACCTTTCAATTCCCGGTATGCGAACAGGTCAAAACTCATCTCCTGAATATTTTCCTCACCCAGTTCCGGAAGAATATGGGAAATGTAATCTGAAAATACACTGTTTGGAGAAAGGATCAGTACATTAGAGGATTTCAAATGCTCTCTGTCATGATACAACAGATAGGCAATCCGGTGTAAAGCAACGGAAGTCTTACCGCTTCCGGCAGCACCCTGGATTGCAAGGATACGGTCATGTGTATTACGGATGATCGCATTCTGTTCTTTCTGGATCGTACGGACGATATTTTTGAGCTGTACATCGCTGTTCGTTCCAAGTTCCTGTTTTAAAATATCATCATCGATCTTGGTATCGCTTTCGAATGCATAGACCATCTTTCCATTTTTCACTTTGTACTGCCATTTGGCGGCAATTTCACCTTCGATCAGTCCGGCTGGTGCCTCATAAGATCCAGGGCCTTTGTCATAATCGTAAAAAAGCCCGCTGACCGGTGCTCTCCAGTCATAGATCAAAGGCAGCATACCCGTACGTTCCGCAAAGTTACCGATGCCGATATAGAATATCTCCGGTTCGTCTTCGCCATCATAGATAAAATCCACACGTCCGAAAAACGGAGCTTCCAGCATTTTACGAAGCCGGTGCTGCATCTTCAGTTTTTCCTGATTGTCATTGACCTGGTGTAAAAGAGCTTGCTGGTTGTCATAATTTTCATAGCCGTATTCATCCATCTCGGTGTAATTCTCCCAGTAGTATTCATTCATACTCTGGATGTCTTTCTGTCCGGCTTCGATGGATGCATCTACTTCGGCCAGGCGTGTGCGAATCTTCTCTGTTACTTTATTTAAAAATATCTTTCCGTCTGTTAAATCTAATTCTGTCATAATCTCCAACCTGTCTTTTTTTGTTTTATCCTTACATATCAGCAGGATTGATTTTCAGCTGTTTTCAGCATTAAATGTGTCTTACAATCATACCACATATATATGTTTTTATTCAAGTCTGGATGTACTGTCTGCAGGACCTGCTACTGACAGCTTTTTACGAACGCATGGTAATCTACAAAGACCTGTCGTTGGCAGTTTCTTGCGAACGCATGGCAAGCAAAAAGAGATATACACCAGAATCATTCTCATGTATATCTCTTATATAATTACGTGTTGTACATATTTATGAGTGCTTATAACATCATCTTTTCACTGTGCACAAAGAACTAAGCATTCTTTTTAGACAGATATTCGTGGATACCTTTGGCTCCTGCTTTACCTGCACCCATAGCAAGAATTACAGTTGCAGCACCTGTTACGGCATCTCCACCTGCGAATACGGCAGCTTTTGAAGTCTGTCCGTTCTCTTCCTCTGCTACGATACATTTTCTCTTGTTTGTCTCAAGTCCCTTTGTTGTAGAAGAGATCAGTGGGTTTGGAGATGTTCCAAGAGACATGATAACAGTGTCTAATTCAATCTCATATTCAGATCCAGGGATCTCAATCGGACGTCTTCTTCCGGAAGCATCCGGCTCACCGAGTTCCATCTTGATTACTTTCATACCTTTTACCCATCCATTTTCATCGACGAGGATTTCTTTTGGATTGGTAAGAAGATCGAACTGTACGCCTTCTTCTTTTGCGTGATGTACTTCTTCTACTCGTGCAGGAAGCTCTGCTTCACTACGACGATATACGATATGTACTTCTGCACCAAGGCGAAGTGCTGTTCTGGCAGCATCCATAGCTACGTTACCACCACCGACAACGGCAACTTTCTTACCTGCTGCGATTGGTGTATCGTAAGAATCATCGAATGCCTTCATCAGGTTACTTCTTGTCAGGTATTCATTTGCTGAGAACACTCCGTTAGCTATCTCGCCAGGGATTCCCATGAACATTGGAAGTCCTGCTCCGGAACCGATGAATACAGCTTCAAAATCTTCCTCTTCCATCAACTGGTCGATGGTTGTAGATTTACCGATGACAACGTTTGTCTCGAATTTAACGCCAAGCTCTTTGACTTTTTCGATTTCTTTCTTAACAACTTTCTGCTTTGGAAGACGGAATTCAGGAATACCATATACCAGAACACCGCCAAGTTCATGCAGTGCTTCGAATACAGTTACTTCGTATCCGAGTTTTGCAAGGTCTCCGGCACAGGTAAGTCCTGACGGACCGGAACCAATGACTGCTACTTTATGTCCGTTTGTCTTTTCCGGTTTTTCCGGTTTGATATCATTTTCCAGTGCATAATCTGCGACAAATCTTTCCAGTTTACCGATAGATACTGCATCCCCTTTGATACCACGGACACATTTGCTCTCGCACTGTGACTCCTGAGGACATACACGTCCACAGATAGCAGGAAGTGCAGATGACTGTCCAATCACTTTGTAAGCTTCTTCAATATTGCCATCTTTGATCTGTGCAATGAATGCAGGAATATTGATGGATACAGGACATCCCTGGATACATCTTGCATTCTTACAGTTCAGACATCTTGTTGCCTCTTCCATTGCTTCTTCTTTATTATATCCATAACATACTTCTTCAAAATTCGTAGCACGAACCTTTGGCTCCTGCTCTCTTACAGGAACTTTCTTTAATACATCTGCCATTACTCGTCACCTCCGCACTGACCACATCCGCCATGATGTGTGTCGCCTTCCTGTAATTTCAGCATTGCACGACCCTCCTGAGTCTTGTACATCTGCTGTCTCTTCATAGCCTCATCGAAGTTGACAAGGTGTCCGTCAAATTCCGGACCATCTACACATGCGAACTTGATCTCATCGCCTACATGCAGACGACAGGCTCCGCACATACCGGTTCCATCTACCATGATCGGGTTCATACTTACAACAGTAGGGATTCCCAGTTTCTTTGTAAGAAGACATACGAATTTCATCATGATCATTGGACCGATCGCGATACATACGTCGTATTTATTACCTTTTTCTACCAGTTCTTCTACCATTGTCGTAACCATTCCGGCATGACCGTAAGAACCGTCATCCGTACATGGATAATAATTACCAGATACTGCTTCCATCTCTTTTTCAAGGATCAGCATATCCTTTGTCTTGGAACCGATGATAACATCAGCATCTACGCCGTGCTCATGCAGCCATTTTACTTGTGGATAGACAGGTGCTGCTCCGACACCGCCTCCTACGAACAGGATCTTTTTCTTCTTCAGTTCTTCGATATCTTCTTCTACGAGTTCTGAAGCATTTCCTAACGGACCTGTGAAATCGCGGAAATAATCTCCTGCTTTTAATTCTTTCATTTTTGTTGTGGATGCTCCGACCGGCTGGAATACGATTGTGATCGTTCCGGCTTCTCTGTCATAGTCACAGATTGTAAGTGGGATTCTTTCCCCTTTTTCATCCATCTTTACAATGACAAACTGTCCCGGTTCACAATGTCTTGCTACACGAGGAGCTTCTACATCCATCAGAAAGATGTTAGCAGTTAATTGTTCTGCTTTTAAAATCTTGTACATCTTATTTCCTCCTAATGCCCAATATTACTATTATCATAATACGGCTTGTTCTATTTCGCAAGTAAAACCATATTTTTCAAAAAATGTCGATAAAATTGTTCAAGAATTTTTTTATTGTATATGGAATAAAATATGTTTTGCATACTTTGGTATAAAAACGGCTGTCACATAACCCCATGTGACAGCCGTCGTTATCTAACTGTATTGTTGTTTAAAAATCAACTTCTGTTCCATAATAAGTGCATGTAAATAATTTAGCCATGGTTGCAGGATCAATTGCTCTTGGGTTAGATCCTGTACAGGCATCACCAACTGCAAGTTCTGCAATCTTATCCAGTTTTTCTTTGAATTCCTCTTCGTTGATTCCGAATTCTTTCAGAGTCTTAGGAATATTCATCTTCGCATTGAACTCGTCAATCTTTGCACATAAGCTGTTGATCAGAGCTTTTTCAGATGTTCCAGGAAGTCCCATTCTGCGTGCAATCTCTGCATAACGAGATGCAGCTACTTTATCTTTTGCATTGTATTTGATTACATATGGCAGATAGATCGCATTGGCACATCCGTGAGGAATATGTCCGGTTGAGAATGCTGCTCCTGTCTTATGAGCCATAGAATGTACGATTCCAAGTAATGCATTCGAGAATGCCATTCCTGCAAGACATTGTGCATAGTGCATCTGCTCTCTTGCTTCCATATTCAGGTTATAAGATGCCGGCAGATAATCCAGAACCATCTCGATTGCCTGCAGTGCAAGTGGATCTGTAAATGGACAGTTGAGTGTTGATACATAAGCTTCGATCGCATGTGTCAGTGCATCCATTCCTGTGTAAGCAACCTGTTTCTGAGGAAGTCCTTCTACCAGTTCAGGATCAACGATTGCAACGTCTGGTGTGATGTTAAAGTCTGCCAGAGGATATTTGATTCCTGTATTGTAATCTGTGATTACGGAGAATGCTGTTACTTCTGTTGCAGTTCCTGATGTAGATGGGATAGCTGCAAATTTCGCTTTCTGACGAAGTTCAGGGAAACTGAATGGTGTGATAATATTCTCGAATGTTTCATCCGGATACTCATAGAATACCCACATAGCTTTAGCCGCATCGATTGGAGATCCGCCGCCCATTGCTACGATCCAGTCAGGCTCGAACTCCTGCATTACTTTTGCACCTTTCATAACAGTCTCTACAGACGGGTCTGGTTCTACACCTTCGATCAGTTTGACTTCCATTCCGCCTTCTTTCAGGTAGTTCACTGCTTTGTCCAGGAATCCCTGACGTTTCATAGATCCGCCGCCGACTACGAGGACAGCTTTTTTACCTTTCAGATTTTTTAATTCGGATAAACATCCTTTTCCGTGATATACGTCTCTTGGTAGTGTAAATCTTGCCATATCAAACACGCTCCTTTTATTATGTATTGATGCATTGTATAACTTGATAATATTTTTTATTAACAAAGCATCGTTAATCTTTTAACACAATTGTACTACTAAGGAATTTATTTTTCAAGTGTTTGAAATGTTAAATTTGTGTTTTTTTCTACTTCCCAGTTGAAATTCATTTATTTGTATGTATTTTTTACAAAAATTCAAAATATACAGAGCCGATCACAGTATTAATTTTTCTTTTACGCATTTGAAGTTTGTTAAAAACATTACACAATTCGACTTATATTTCCTTTTATTTGTTTTTCAGGATATCTTTTTGTGCTTTCATAATCTTATCACAGAAAACATCCTGCTTTTCGTTTTTTCTTAATTCGACTTCAATGTTCCCATCCTTTACAAAGATCACCCTATTACAAAAGCTTGCAACATATGCATCATGCGTTACCAGAACCACTGTCTTTTTCAAATCTTTGTTAATCATCTGCAGATATTCCATTACCGTTTCCGATGATGCAGAGTCCAGATTTCCCGTCGGCTCATCGGCAAGGATCAGATCCGAATGATTCATCAACGCCCGGCAGATCGCTGCCCTTTGTTTTTCGCCTCCTGATAATTCAAAGATCTTTTTATCCAGCAAAGCTCGAACGCCCATAATATCGGCCAGTTTTTCTGCTTCCGTTATACTCTCTTCTACCGGACTGTGATCCAGAATCTTCGGTAGCATGATATTTTCTCTTACGGATAAACTGTCCATAAGATAATAATCCTGATATATGAATCCAATTTCACGCCGTCTGATCATTGCAAGCCTGTCCCCTCTCAATGAATTACTGTCTTCACCTTTAAAAAAGACTTTTCCTTCCGTCGGCCGGTCCAGCATTCCTAATAATTTTAAAAGAGTTGTCTTTCCAGATCCAGATTTTCCCATAATGGCTATGAATTCCTGATTATTAATTGTCAGATTGATTCCTTTTAATACGTCTATTTTCGTTTCATTAACAAGATATGACCGTTTTAATCCTTCTGTCCGCAGTATTTCTGTATTATTTGTCATGATTTTCTATCCCCCTTCTTGCCTTGCGATTCATGATCCAAAAATATATTCCATTTATTACGATCCACACTGCTACAACTCCAGTTTCCTGTAATTCACAGATTTTTCGGATATCGCCTGAATACATTCTTGCAGCCATGGTGTCTTGCATAAATAATATGGTTGAAATGATAAGAATAATGGTCGGGATAATCCAATATATGTACCATTCTCTTTTGTTCATTTTCTTTCGTTCTTTCCTGTCCATTCCCATAGATATCAGGAATTTTTCACGTTCCGTTTTTTCTTTTTTCTCCATTTCGTTCATGGCATATAGCATGATCCAATTCAATATGCTTAGTGTAAAGATAATATACACACAGATCAGAGACTTAACGGCCCTTTCAGTTTTCATATCAGTAATTGCCGTTTTTGAGGAATAATGAAATTTTACCGTAGAATCATAATTACCTATATATTTATGCTTTTCTTCTTTTGCCTCCAATTCTCTATCAATTTGATCTATGTATTTCTTATCTGCCTGAATGAATACCAGTTTTGTTGGTCCTTCAACAATATAAGGCTCTCCATCATCACCATAAATTGCATTGTATCGATCCAATTTATAGCCAGTCAGAACCTCCGTGTCCTTCCATTCATTTTGAGATTTCTTAAAATATCCATCTGAGAAAACGATTAGATTTTCACATTTGGGGGTACTGTAGCAACCGGTAAGACTGGAGATTTCCTCTCCTGCAACTATCTTCTTATCATATGTCGTTTCATGATCCGCATGATCACAATATTCACAAGGAACCCCGATATGTAAAGTTGGTGTCTTTTTATTATAGTACCAGTCGACCGGCTGAGCCTTTGTTGCCCGGTCCTGTTGATGGACAACATATACTTTCTTTCCATTTTTATCCAGATTTAAGGATTTCTTTTTAAACGATGGATCCACAGTTTTTTTTAATTTGTAATAAGTGGACTCAGAGATGCCAATCTGTTGTCCCTGAATAACAGTTTCGCCTCGCCCTTCTAAATGTTCCGTCTTATCTGCGTTTGCAACTCTTACCATTGGGTATTCGGTTAGTGTAACATGATATTTTGCTTTGATTTTTTCCAAAAGTTTATCGTCTGACTTATCTGCAACACACATAAAATCATACGGATATAAACTTTCCGCTTTTTCAGCATTTACCGTACTGATAAATTGTATTCCGAAATAAAAGCAGCTCAAAAAGCTCATCAGTGAAAAGAATAAAATATATCTGCTCACGGTGTTCATACGGTAATAAAACCGATAATTCATCAAAAGATTCTTATAATATTTTTTCTGCTTTTTGTGCTTTATACGTTCTAAAAAAATAGAAAATATATTTCTTAAGCTTAAATACAATCCTACAAAGAAAGCGATGATCA
>ENA-OUQM01001869-OUQM01001869.1-human-gut-metagenome-genome-assembly--contig:-NODE-1869-length-10354-cov-3.279348_pt1 | contig 10354 bp, 8 predicted proteins | sample MGYA00237949_ERZ548830 | MGnify/ENA primary metagenome ERZ548830 (study PRJEB26490, sample SAMN05194706) | human gut metagenome | biome: terrestrial biome; feature: human-associated habitat; material...
CATACATACCGCGCACCTGCGGTACCGTCACGTGACTCTCGTCGATGAAGCAGACGAAGTCTTCCGGGAAATAATCGATGAGCGTATAAGGAGGTACACCAGGAGCACGCCCATCCAGATGGCGCGAATAGTTCTCGATGCCTGAACAGAAGCCCATGGTCTCGATCATCTCGAGGTCGTAGGTGGTACGCATTTCCAAGCGCTGCGCTTCGAGCAGCTTACCCTCTTTGTTGAACTCTTCCAGACGCTGCTGGAGTTCAGTGCGAATCGTATCGAGCGCGCGTTCGATCGCAGGCCGTGATGCCACATAGTGCGTTGCTGGCCAAACAGGCAGTGCCTCGAATTCGGTGATGACCTCCCCGGTCACCTTATCGACTTCCGGGATGAGCTCGATCTCGTCGCCCCAGAATTCCACGCGAAGCGGATTGTCGGAATACGGCGGGAAGATATCGAGGGCATCGCCGCGCACGCGGAATGTTCCGCGTTGCAGGTCGTAGTCGTTGCGATCGTATTGGATATCGATGAGCTTCATGATGAGCTCGTCGCGATCTTGCTCGACTTCCTTATCCAAGAACACGGCCATGCCCGCATATTCAGCAGGAGAACCGATACCGTAGATGCACGATACCGAAGCGACCACGATCACATCGCGTCGCGAGAGCAAGGCGGAAGTTGCCGCATGACGCAGCTTCTCAACCTCTTCATTGATGGAAGCATCCTTTTCGATGAACGTATCGGTGGTGGGAACATAGGCTTCCGGCTGATAATAGTCGTAGTACGAAACGAAGTAGACCACAGCATTGTTCGGAAAGAACTCTTTGAGCTCGGCTGCGAGCTGAGCTGCGAGCGTCTTGTTCGGAGCCAGGATGAGCGTAGGGCGCTGGATGGCTTCGATCGTCTTTGCGACCGTATAGGTCTTTCCAGACCCCGTTACACCAAGCAGGGTTTGGTAGCGCATGCCCGCTTCGATATTCTTCGCAAGCTGTTCGATCGCTTCGGGCTGATCGCCAGCTGGCTCGAATTCGGAAACCACTTCGAAGGGCTGATTGGAAAGGCGCGTGACCGGCAACTTCCCTTCCATCTGGGTGCCATCGATATTTTGAAGATGACTCATTTTGCAGCCTCGTTCTTGAAGCTCTCCCACCAAAGCGCGATCTCATTCTCGAAGTCTTCGATCGTGCCATTATTGGTGAACACCACATCAGCGATCGCTTCACGTTTGCTGTCGGGAACCTGATTCTTCAAGCGATTGCGCGCATCTTCTTCGGTAAGTCCACGGCCGACCAGGCGCGCGATACGTACCTCCGGCGTGGTGACCACTGCAAGCACTACATCGGCGTTCTTGTAGAAATCATCACGACCATCGAGGATAGCCATCTCGAGCGCAACGAAATCATGCGTTTGTGCGAGCTCATCGAGCTGATGCAGCGATTCAGCGTACACGCGCTTCAAGGTGACCGAATCGAGCAGCGCGGTCATCTCGGGAGAAACGAACGCTTTCGCTGCAAGAGCGGGGCGCATCACGTTGCCTTCATCATCGAAGATATCGTTGCCGAACTTCTCTGCCAGCTCAGCTTTGGTGTCCGCGAAGGTGAGTATCTCGTGACCGACTTTATCGGCTTCGACCGTCGCAACACCCTGGCTGCGCAAAAAATCGAGCAACGTTGATTTCCCTGACCCGATACCACCGGTTATGAAGATACGTTTTGCCATGGGTGCCACCTTGAATGTTGAATGTTGAACGACGCACTACTTGGTGCGCTACGTCACTCTATATTACCTTTGATCATCTACGCATCTTACGCGCTAAATGTTACGGTGTCGATGATACCACCGCCTATGAGCACGCTCCCTTGATAAAACGCACAACATTGACCTGGCGCAGTGAGGGTCTGAGGCTCGAAGAACTCGACGCGCACGCGACCTGTGCCGAATGAAAGAGCGCCATCTGTTTGATGATCAGATGAATGACTGTCATCAAGCGAGCGATCCGTATCAAGCGGAATAACGCGCGCAAGCGCAGGCTTTGAACGATAACGGATCTTCACACTGCATGGCTCGCTCGGACAAGGAAGCATCCAGTTCAGGGCGCGCACCTCAACTGCTGAGATGAGCGCTCGTTCTTTTGGAGCGATCGTGACCGATTTCGTTTGCGCGTCCTTGTCGACCACAAAATAAGGCTCCCCCATCGCAACACCCAAGCCTTTTCGCTGTCCGAGCGTGAAATGATGGATGCCGTGATGCGTGCCCACTACTTCCCCATCGCACGTCATGATCGGACCCGGATCATCCGTGATGCCTTGCTCTACCAGAAAATCGCGATAATCCCCCGCCACGAAGCAAAGGTCTTGGCTCTCAGGGCGCTGAGCGACTGGTATCCCCTGATCAAGCGCATATTGACGCACCTCTTGTTTGGTATACCCTCCCAGAGGTAGCACCAAACGCGAAAGCTGATCTTGCGTGAGCAGGGAGAGCATATAGGTTTGATCCTTCGCTTCATCGAGCGCGCGCTTGAGCGCAAACCGGCCAAGCGCCGTGTCTTCTACCACTCGCGCGTAATGACCAGTTGCGATCTTCTCGCAACCCAGCTCATCAGCTGCCTGGCACAGCACGGGGATCTTGCAGAACCGATTGCAGGTCACGCATGGTGCGGGGGTAAGACCTTGTGCGCAGTCGGTAATGAACGGGTCGATCACCTGTTCACGGAAAACTTCGCGTACATCATAGACCACATGATCGATACCGAGTGCACGACACACCGATTCAGCCGCAGCGATTGTGCTCGACTTCTCGGATGCTGTTCCTGCATCGGCATCATTGAAGACGCAGGTCACCCCTGTCACGCGGTAACCCTGCGACAAAAGAAGAGCGGCTGAGGTTGCGCTATCACCCCCGCCGCTCAAACCTAGTGCAATATGTGCCTTAGGGCTATTCAGCGTCTTCGGCTTCTTCCTTCGGCTCGGGTTCATCGACATCGATCTCGATACCGAGGTCTTCAGCAGCTGCCTTCATGGAGAGTGAAATACGACGACGGTCGGTATTCACGTCCATGACCTTGACCTTCACTTCGTCGCCAACGCTCACGACCTGGTTCGGTGAATCGATGTGCTTCATTGCCATCTCAGAGATGTGAACGAGACCCTCCACGTTGTCGCCCAGTTCGATGAAGGCGCCGAACGGAACGATCTTGGTCACGCGACCATCAACGATGGTGTCGACCGGATAGACCTCAACGAGCTTGATCCAAGGATCTTCCGTGGTCTGCTTGAGACCGAGGGAGATGCGCTCACGCTGCAGATCCACGTCGAGCACCTCGACCTCCACCTCGTCGCCCACCTTGACGACCTCGGAGGGATGGTTGACGTGGTTCCAAGAAAGCTCGGAGATATGCACCAGGCCGTCGATGCCGCCCAGATCCACGAAAGCACCGAAGTCCACGATGGAGGACACGTTGCCCTTGAGGCGCATGCCCTTGGAGAGCTTGGAGAGGATCTCGGCGCGCTCGTTCTTGCGGCCCTCCTCCAAGAGAACGCGACGGGACAGCACGACGTTGTTGCGGTTGCGATCCATCTCGATGACGCGAGCCTCGATGCGGGTGCCGAGGTAGGAGGTGAGATCCTTCACGCGGCGAAGGTCAACGAGGGAGGCGGGCAGGAAGCCGCGCAGGCCGATGTCGAGGATAAGACCGCCCTTGACGACCTCGATAACCTCGCCCTCGACGTTCTCGCCGGCGTTGAACTTCTCCTCGATGCGGTTCCAGGCACGCTCGTACTCGGCGCGCTTCTTGGAGAGAACCAGACGACCGTCCTTGTCCTCCTTCTGGAGCACGAGCGCCTCGATGGAGTCGCCCAGCGCCACGAGGTCGGCGGGGTTGGCATCCTTGCGGATGGAGAGCTCGCGGACGGGAATGACGCCCTCGGACTTGAAGCCGATGTCGACGAGGACCTCGTCGCGCTCGATCTTCACAACGGTGCCGTTAACCAGGTCGCCCTCATCGAAATCGGTGATGGAGTTGTCGATGAGGTTGTTCATCTCCTCGGTATCGACGTCGTCGAGGGAGAAGATGGACGAGTTCTGAATCTCACTCAAAGGTGGACCCCTTTCGAACTACGGGGCCCCGATTACCTGACCTGCAGATGGTTGCTTGCAAAGAGCGGACGAGCCGCCAGCGCGCGCGCACCGTTTGGAACAATCTCGGGGGCCGACAGATACTGACGTGAACTATAAACATTCACGGTTCATTAGAGTACGTTGAATCCCCATCTATTTCAAGCATAAAGTGCGATTTTTTCGTCCATGGCGGCAAACCGCCCGGGGAGCGGTGGGGATGGTCGAACCCCTCCCCCTTGAACGACTCGTGCGACGACGAGCCCCTCTGACGGCTTTTGTCTGTTCGTGCGCCTGGATTGCCTCGATTTGGGCATAATCGGTAGACATGCCGACATGACCAGGAGGGAAACGGCGCCCATGGCGACTCTCAAAGCCGTCGTCTTCGACATGGACGACACGCTGCTCAGCATCAATCTCAGCGCCTTCATCGGCGTGTTCGCGCTCGACGAGGCGAACTTGCTCGCGCAGGTCGCCCGCAAACCCATCGTGTCGCTCTTCTCCCCCCTCGGCTCGGCCATGCTCGCCCTCAACAACGGCGATCGCGCACAGGGGGACACCCGCACCAACCGCCAGTTCTTCGCCGATGAAATCGAGCGCCGCTGCGGCATCCCCATCCTCGAGCCCGCCATCGCCGACATGCTCGACTTCTACGAGCGGGAGGTCCTGCCCAAGAAGAACGACCGGACCATCTCCGCCCGCCCTCGCGAGGGAGCCCACGAGGCGGTGCAGACCGTGCTCGACCATGGCATGCGCATCGCGCTACTCACCAACCCGAGCTTCTCGCGCTCCTGCATCGAATGCCGTATGGGCTGGGGCGACATGCTCGACATGCCTTTCGAACTTGTGACTACGTGGGAGAACTCAACGCGTGTCAAGCCCAGCGCCGATTACTACCGCGATTCGCTCGCCAAGCTCGGCCTCGCCCCCGAGGAGACCCTCATGGTGGGCAACGACCCCAAGCGCGACTTCCCCTCCCCCTCGATCGGCCTCAAAACGGCCTACGTGGGTGCCGGCTACCAACCTCATGCGTTGTGGAACGGCAGCATGGCCGATTTCGCCAAGGACTTCGACCGCATCGAGGAACGGTTCTGCAACGGCGAATAGACCCTCGCGAGGTCCAAACTCCTTACAGCCGGGTCTCGCCCGTCATGAGCTTCAAGATCTCGACATCGGTGTCCTTCATGCCCACGCGGCCGACGTAGCCCATGCTCGCGATGGTCTCCTCCACCGTGCCCATCACGATACCCTCGCCCGCGCGGAACCCGCGACCGGCCTGAGCCATATCGGCACCGAGGATCGCGGCGTCAACAGCTGCCGAGATTTTGGCGGCGCAGCTCGCCTTGGCGCCGTCGAACACGATACCGCCCACATTGCCGAGGGTGTTGACGATGGTGGCGCCAGCCTGCTCACGCGACCCGCCGCGCATCCACTCGATGGCAGCACCAGCACCGCATCCTGCGCACACCACGCCGCAAAACGCCGAGAGCGCGCCGATGTAGCTCTTCACATGAATCGCCACCAGATCGGACAGGGCGAGCGCGCGCAACAGGCGATCGCCCTCGATGCCGAGCTCCTCGGCGTAGGTCGCCACGGGCATGGCGCACGTGATGCCCTGGTTGCCCGACCCGCACACGATCGCGACGGGCAGGGCGCAGCCGCTCATACGGGCATCGGAACCGGCGGCAGCACGAGCGCGGGCGCGACAGGCCACATCATCGCCGCGCGTGGCGAGCAGCGTGCGGCCCACCTCGGCGCCCCACTCGTTGACAAGGCCCTCCTCCGAGATGGCCGTGTTGAGCGTGAGCTGGCGCTCGAGGGACTCGCGAGCACCGGAGATATCGCCGCCCTCCACGAAGTCCAGGATGATGTCGAGTGTGAGGCCCTCGAGGGGCTTGGCGGCAGGCGCCTCGGAATCGCCGGCGGACTGCACGGCGCTCATGAGCGCACAGGTGCCGGAGCAGGAATCCTCCACGTCACCGCCGCGGGCGGCGGGGCACAGCTGGTTGGCGGGCACGCCGTCGCGCGTGCAGCGAACCACGTTCGTGTGGTGCTCGGAAATGGCGACCTCGGCCACATGGCCCAGTGCGTGCGCTTTGATCTCGATGTAGAGGTTCGGCACGCCCTCGATCAGCGTCACCTCGCAGTAGCCCTCCTGGGCGAGCAGGTCGCGCGTGCGCGCTATGTCCGCCTCCCCCACGCCCTCAAGGGCCTCGAGGGCCGCCGAGGCGTCGCCGCCGACCGCGCCGAGGACCGCCGCGGCCTCGACGCCGCGCATGCCACCGGAATTGGGGACGGTGACGCTCTTGACGTTCTTGATGATGTTGCCGGAGCAACCCACCTCGAGCGATTCGGGCTCGCACCCTAGCACGAGTCGGGCAAGCGCCGCGGCATATGCGACGGCGATGGGCTCAGTGCAGCCCAGCGCGCAGATCAGCTCGGAATTCAACAGGTCGCACAGCGCGCGGTCACGCTGCTCGGGCGACATGTCGGCCACGTTCTTGACATCCACGGCGATCCCCTTTCGATGTGTCATTCAACTGCCTCCAAGTGTAGCAGCCCCATCCGCCCTTCTCACGGAAACGCGGCTCGGCCCGCAAAGGCCGAACCGCGTTGTAGGGGGGGCATATTGGACGGTCGTCGCACCTAGCCGAAGAAGCGCTCGATCTCAATGGCCGCGTTTTCCAGGGAATCGGAGCCGTGGATGATGTTCGCGTTCACGTCGTTGGCAAAGTCGCCGCGAATCGTGCCGGGGGCCGCGTCGAGCGGGTTGGTGGCGCCCATGAGGGTGCGCATCTTGGAGACGGCGGAGAGGCCGGACACGACCATCTTCACCACGGGGCCGCTCGTCATGAAATCGACGATGTCGCCGAAGAACGGCTTGTCGGCCAGATGAGCGTAATGCACCTTGACGAGGTCCTCGTCAAGCTCGCACTTCTCCATCTTCTCAATGGTGAGGCCGCAACGCTCGATGCGGTCGATGATGAGGCCCGTCTTGCGGTCACGGACGGCATCGGGCTTGATCATGATGAAGGTCTTCTCGATATCTGCCACGGGTTCCCCTTTCGATGGGAGGGCTGGAAACGCGCCTTGCGCGCTGTATGTTCGCTACGCCATGGTACCCAAAGCGCAAGGGCGGAAACCCACATTTCGACAAAGATCCCAGCTGAAACGTTTCCTCACGCGAACATACACCGCTCGCCCACGAAACCGCCATCATCGAGCCCTCCGATCAGGCGCCCTCCCCCATGGGGACGAGAGACGAAATCCCCTCGAGATGCGCTTCATCCGCGACGAGCGACGCCCGAACCAGGCGCATCTGCTCCCTCACGGCAGAGGGAGACGTACCGCCCATCGTCGAGCGCGCACCGACGATGGCATCGATATCGAGAGACGAGACGATATCGGGGCCGAACAGGGGGCTCGCTTCCTGGAATACGGCAAGGGGCAGATCGTCGAGCCGACATCCGCGCTCCTCGCATACAAGCACCAGGCGCCCGACAACCTCATGCGCCTCACGGAACGGCATGCCCTTCTTGGCGAGGTAGTCGGCGACATCCGTCGCCGCGAGATGCCCGACCTCGCAGGCTGCGCGCATGACATCGGCGTTGAACGTGCAGGTGGAGATCATCCCCGCCATGACGGCGAGGCTCTGGGAGAGCGTGCGGGCGGAATCGAGCATGCCGCCCTTGTCCTCTTGCAAGTCCTTGTTGTATGCCAGCGGCAACCCCTTGCACGTCACCAGCAGCTGCAGGAGATTGCCGTAGACGCGACCCGTCTTTCCCCTGATGAGCTCCGCGAAATCGGGATTCTTCTTTTGGGGCATGATCGAGGAGCCCGTGGAATATGCGTCGGAAAGGGTGATATAGCCGAACTCCGAACTGCTCCACAGCACGATCTCCTCGGCGAGGCGGGAGAGGTGCATGGCCATGGTCGAGCATGCGAAATGCAGGTCCAAAATGAAATCTCGATCAGAGACCGCATCGAGCGAGTTGCAGATGACGCGAGCGAACCCCATCTCGTACGAGGCTGCGACGCGATCGATCGGATACGTGGTCCCGGCGAGCGCCGCCGCCCCCAGCGGGGATGCATCGGCTGCTTCGAAGGCCGCGGTCAGCCGATGGAAATCGCGCTCGAACATCCAGTAGTACGCGAGCAGATGGTGCGAGAGGAGAACGGGCTGCGCGTGCTGGAGATGCGTCATGCCCGGCAAGACCACGCCCTCGTTGTCGCATGCGGCCCCGATCAGGGCCTCGCGCATATGCAAATTCGCCTGCATGAGGTCGTGAGCGAGCGCCTTTGCGGCAAGCCGCGTGTCGGTGGCGACCTGGTCGTTGCGGGAACGCCCGGTATGCAGGCGCTTACCCGCTTCGCCAATGCGGCGCGTGAGCTCCCCCTCGATCGCCATGTGGATATCCTCGTCCTCGATATGGAAGGGGAACGACCCGGCATCGATCTCCCCCTCGATATCGTCGAGGCACCCCACTATGGCATCGCAGTCCCCCTGGGAGATGATGTGCTGCTTGGCGAGCATGCGTGCATGCGCCTTCGAACCCGCGATATCCTGCTTGTACAGGTGTTTGTCGACCGGCAGCGACGCGCCGAACTCCTGCGTGGCGACAGCGACGTCCTCCTTGAACCGTCCACCCCAAAGCGCCATCCTCATCCATCCTTTCCGCGGCAACCCGTCTCGGCCGCATCCGCCGCGCGGAAAACCATCCCCCACGCGGTCCATTCCCTCACGCATCCCGTACGGGTATCAGAAGTTCACCGCGCGGCTCGCGGTGAGGGAATCGGCCGTACCATCCAAGACATCGAAAGACGTGGGTGCGGGCGTGCCTCCCTGCATGTGCGCGGCCCCCTTCATCGCCCAGGTCTTGATCGAAAGCCCCTGGATATCGATAAAGCCCTTCGCCGCCTTCTGGTCGAATGCCTCGTCGTTCTCGTAAGTAGCGAGCGCCGGATCGTACAGGGCGCAGGAGCTCTTGCGGCCCGCAACCACGCATCCGCCCTTGTAGAGCTTGAGTTTCACCGTGCCGGTCACGTCGTGTTGCGTAGCGGCCATAAATGCGTCGAGCGCCTGCTTGAAGGGGCTGAACCAGCGTCCGTTGTAAACCTGGTCCGCCCAAAGCTGCTCGAGCGCGAGCTTGTGATGGAGCACGTCGCGCTCCAAGCACAGATCCTCGAGCGCCTTGTGCGCCTGGATGAGCGCAAGACCGGCGGGGACCTCATAGCACTCGCGGGATTTCAGCCCGACATAGCGGTTCTCGATCATGTCGATGCGGCCGTACCCGCACGAGCCGGCGATGACATTGAGCTTGGCGATGAGCTCGGGCAGCGGCAGCTCCTCGCCGTCGAGGCTCGTGGGCACTCCCGCAGCGAACCCGACCTCGACGTAGGTCGGGACGTCGGGGGCATCGAGCGGGTCGACCGTCATCGTCCAGATATCCGCCGGGGGCTCCGCCCACGGATCCTCGAGCACGCCGGCCTCGATGGCGCGGCCCCACAGATTGTCGTCGATGGAATAGGGCTTCTCGATGCTCTGGGAAACCGGCACGCCGTGCTTCTCCGCATATGCGATCTCGTCGGGACGCATGCCAAGATCCCATTCACGCACGGGAGCGATGACCTTGAGCGACGGATCGAGTGCCGTGATGGAGGTCTCGAAGCGCACCTGATCGTTACCCTTGCCCGTGCAACCGTGGGCGACGCAGGTGGCGCCGTACTTATGGGCCGTCTCGACGAGGTGCTTCGAGATCAGCGGGCGGGAAAGCGCGGAGAGCAGGGGGTACTTGTTCTCATACATGGCGTTCGCGGCAATGGCGCAGGTGATGTAGTCGGAGGCGAACTCCTCCGTCATATCGACCACCTCGACGGCGACGCACCCGAGCATCCGCGCTTTTTCCGCAACCTTCTCGAGACCGTCGTGCTCCTGGCCCACATTGCCCAGCATGGCGATGACGTCGAGGTCCATCTCATGTTGCAGCCATTTGATGCACACGGAGGTATCCAGGCCTCCGGAATACGCGAGCACGACCTTTTCCTTGGATTGCTGGTTGTTCATGGACTCATCCTTTCACGATGCCTTGATGCAGTGGAAATGGGTTGAGCCCAACCGATATAGAGGTGCCCGCGGTCGCACCTGTGTCTGCGCGCGTCACGAGTCGCATGCGATGCGCGCATATGAAAAATCCGCCTCTCGGCGGATGCTCCCTTGACGATATCGGTTGGACTCTGCGTGGAGGTC
>ENA-OUQM01001872-OUQM01001872.1-human-gut-metagenome-genome-assembly--contig:-NODE-1872-length-10345-cov-9.786297_pt1 | contig 10345 bp, 8 predicted proteins | sample MGYA00237949_ERZ548830 | MGnify/ENA primary metagenome ERZ548830 (study PRJEB26490, sample SAMN05194706) | human gut metagenome | biome: terrestrial biome; feature: human-associated habitat; material...
GGGCGGGAGCTAAAGCTCCCGCCCTTTCTTTGCGCTCTCGCGCCTATTTCACCGGTGCATTAAGTCGCTCAGCGCGCCGTCCACGGCGGTACCCATCTGCTGCATGGTGCGGCCCACGCAGGTCTTCATGGCTTTGCGCTTTTCTGCGACGGTCATGCCGATGATCGCGCCGGCGGCCATACCGGCAGCCATACCGCGCCAGAATGCGGTATCACACATATCGATCACTCCTTTGCTCACACGCTTAGTCTGTCCACACAAGATCGCGTCATACGCGGCAATTTTTGCCGCAAATCGCCCTTGCTGAATGCCTCTTTTCGGCCTATAATGAAAATGAGAAAAAATGAGCATGAAGGAGAACCATATGACCACGATTTATCTCATCCGCCACGCCGAGGCCGAGGGCAACCTCTACCGCCGCGCGCACGGCTGGTACAACAGCACCATCACCGACCGCGGCTACCATCAGATCGCCGCGCTCGCAAAGCGCTTTGCCGATACAAAATTCGACGCCGTTTACTCAAGCGACCGCTTCCGCACGATGATTACAGCGCTTGCCATCTATAAAACGCACGGCCTGCCGCTGCGCACCGTCCGCGCCCTGCGCGAGATCGACGTCGGCTATTGGGAGGACACCCCCTGGTCGGAGCTTGAGCGCATCGACCCTGAGCAGCTCGCCAATTTCAGCAACGATTCGCAGAAATGGCACGTCGACGGCTGCGAGAGCTTTGCCGAGGTTCGCGACCGCATGCGCAAGGTCCTCACCGATATCGCCGAGGCGCACCCGAACGGCACGGTCGCCGTCTTTTCCCACGGCATGGCCATGCGCATCATCGTCGGCACGCTTCAGGGCATGACGCTGCACGAGATCGACAGGACCGGCCACGCGGAAAATACTGCCGTCGCCAAGCTCGAATACGAAAACGGCAATTTCAACGTCGTCTTCCGCGACGACGCGTCCCACCTCGGCGACGACATCGCCACCATCCGCAAGCAGCCGTGGGTCAACGACCCGAAGGGCTTCGAGGGCGGCATTTACTACCGCGCTTCGGGCGAAAGCGGGCACTTCGACGTGATGCACGGCGAGGAGATCATCGGCGCGGTCAGCGTCGAATCCTGCCGCGGCGGCGTGGGCACGATCGGCGAATTCTGGCTCGAGGAGGACGCGCAGAAGCGCGACCTCGGCGAAAAGCTCGTCGGTCAGGCTCTCTCTTACGCGCGCTCGCATGGCTGCTCCATCCTCTCGACCGGCCGCATCGCTAAGAGCAATTTGGTCGGCCTCCACTGCGCGGAAAAGTGGGGCTTCCACCCCGTCTGCGAGGATGCGGAAAGCGTCACTTTTGAGAAAAATTTTGAATACGATGAGGAATCCTGCTGGAAGAGATTGCAGGAAGTTATCGAACAATGAAGAAAAAGAAGATCGAAAAGGCTTTTCTGCCGGTCTCGAAGGACGAGATGGTCGAGCGCGGCTGGTACTACTATGATTTCCTTGTTGTCACGGCGGACGCGTATATCGACCACCCGAGCTTCGGCACAGCGATCATCGCGCGTGTTCTGGAGGCCGAGGGCTACCGCGTGGCCGTGCTCGCCCAGCCGGACTGGCACAGCGCGGACGCTTTCCGCGCGATGGGCCGTCCGCGCTACGGCGTGATGATCGGCGGCGGCAACATCGACTCGATGGTCGCGCACTACACGGCGGCGAAAAAGCGCCGCACGCAGGACCTCTACTCCCCCGGCAGCCGCATGGGTCTTCGGCCTGACCGCCCGACCATCGTGTACGCCAACCGCTGCCGCGAGGCCTTCGGCAATATCCCCATCGTCGTCGGCGGACTGGAGGCAAGCCTGCGCCGCTTTGCGCACTACGACTACTGGGACGATAAGGTCCGCCGCGCGCTCATTTTCGACGCGCAGGCCGACCTGCTCGTTTACGGCATGGGCGAATACGCCACACGCGAGATTGCGCGCCGGCTCTCCAAGGGTGAAAAGGCGGATACCTTGACAGATATTCGCGGCACGGCGTTTGTGACGCGCACGCCCGAAGTCTGCGCCTTCGACCATGTTGAGTGCCCGTCGTATGAAGAGGTGTGCGGGGACAAGCACGCCTACGCGCTCGCGACGAAGCTCGAATACGAGGAGCACGACCCCATCCGCGGCAAAGCGCTCTGGCAGGCGCACGGGCGCGACACGCTCGTCGTCAATCCGCCCGCGATGCCGCTTTCGCGTGAGGAGCTCGACGAGGTCGCCGAGCTCCCCTACATGCGCGAGGTGCACCCGATGTACGACGCTCTCGGCGGCGTCGCCGCCATCGAGGAGGTGCGCTTTTCCGTCGCGCACAACCGCGGGTGCTTCGGCGGATGCAACTTCTGCTCGCTGGCGTTCCATCAGGGGCGCATGATCACCTCGCGCTCGATTGAATCCTGCGTGCGCGAGGTCGAGGGCTTCACCCACGACCCGAAGTTCAAGGGCTACGTCCACGACGTCGGCGGTCCGAGCGCCAACTTCCGCCATCCGTCGTGCAAGGATCAGCTGAAGCGCGGCATGTGCCGCAATAAAAACTGCCTCGCTCCCTACCCCTGCAAAAATCTCGATCCCGACCACTCGGAATATGTCGAGCTGCTGCGTCGTCTTCGCGCGATCCCCGGCGTGAAGAAGGTCTTCGTCCGCTCGGGCATCCGGTATGACTATCTGCTTGAGGACAAGGGCAGTCCGTTTCTGTCCGAGCTCGTCAAGTACCACATCTCCGGCCAGCTCAAGGTCGCGCCCGAGCACTGCGTGGCGGGCGTGCTCGACTACATGGGAAAGCCGCACTTCGACGTGTTTGAAAAATTCTGGGACAAGTACCGCTCCGTGAATGAAAAGAACGGGCGCGAGCAGTATCTCGTTCCCTACCTCATGTCGTCCCACCCCGGCTGCACGCTCGAAGACGCCGTGCAGCTTGCGGAATTTCTGCACTCCACGGGGCATAAGCCCGAGCAGGTGCAGGACTTCTACCCCACGCCCGGCACGCTCTCGACCTGCATGTACTACACCGGCATCGACCCGCGCGATATGGCGCCCGTTTTCGCCGAGACAACGCCGCACGGCAAGGAATTGCAGCGCGCGCTGCTCCAGTGGTTCCGCCCCGACAAGAAAAAGCTCGTCATCGAGGCGCTCAAAAAGGCCGGACGCGAGGACCTCATCGGCTACGGGCCAAAGTGCCTTGTCCGCCCGTACGGCGATGACCGCGCGATGCCGCACGGCAAATCCGGCGGCGGTAAAAAGCCCTCCGCCGCTCAGACCGGCGGCCGCAGAAACGACGCGCCCCGCGGCGGGCAGAGCCCGAAGAGCAGCGGCGCTGACAAGCCGAAAAACTTTAAGCGCAAATCCGGCTGGGCCAAGCCAAAGCCCACGGCAAAGAGCAAAAAAAGATAAAAAATGCTTGCAAAGCGATCGCTTTGCAAGCATTTTTCTTTTACCGCTCTTATATTCGCTTGCCAGGCGACAGAAAAAAACCATGGGTTTGCAAAATTCACGGGCTTTTTGACGAAATGAATCAATATGCGCTCACTGATAATCGCTCAACAGGAACATCGACTTGATCGCGACGACCTCGTCGTATTCCTCCTGCGAGACCTGCACGTCGGCGTTGAGCGCCTTGAGGTCAGATTTCAGCACCTCGAGCGCCTCATCTGCGCTCTGGGCGCGGCCCTCGCGCAGGATGCGGATCATGCGCGTGAGCACGACGGGGTGCGCATAGCGCGCTGGCAGCGGAAAATCGTCCGGCAGGACGTGGGCAAGGTTGGCCTGTGCCTCTTCCCAGGCGCGGGCGACGGCCTTTTTGTTGTTCTTCGCCGTGGGCAGCACGTGCGCGCCCGAGAAGAAAAAGATCGCCGCAAAGCCGAAGAGGGCAAAATACATGCCGAAATCTCCGCCGTTGCGCCACGAGATGATGCCGTACACCAGCGCCGCTGCGCCCGCCAGCACGATGGCCAGCGCGACCCAGCGGTAAGCGGGGTTTGTATGCTGGTTCACACGCTTGGCTCTGGCCGCCTTGGAGAGCCGGTCTGTCAGCTCAGGGTAACCGGAGAGGAACTTCTGCGCCTTTTCCAGATCTTCTTTCGCGCTCTGCGCGTCGCTCGTCAGCTCGGAAAGATAGCGCGCAGCCTCTTCCTTTGCCTTCTGCTCCAAGCGCTGCTCGCCGCCGACGCTCAGCGTCGGGATCTCGGGATGCACTTCCCCGATATAGGCGAGCATCGCGTCCACGTCTTCCTCGCGCTTGAAGGTACACTGCTTTTCCTTCCCGCCGTCATACTGCACCACGAGATAGGGGATCGCGCCGAACACGCCCTTGCCCGAAAAGCCGCCCTGGCTCATCGCCACGCGCTTGAAGACGCGGCGCACCGACGAAAAGGCGACATAGTAGCGCCGGTCGATAAAATAGCTATTCAAAAACAGCGCCTCTTTCCCCACGCCGCAGGGGCCGAAACGCTTGCAGGACTTCTTGTCCGCGGCGACAGCTTCGGCGTTGAGACTCGTTTCGCCAAGGCGCACAGGTGCAAAAATCATAAAGCTCCTCCAAAATTTGAAAAAAGCGGTGGGAGAGCATTCTCCCACCGCTCTACGAATAGTTTACTTGTGCAGCGTCTCGTAGTGAGGCTGGGTGTGGCGCTTCTTGATGGTGTACAGGAAGATGCCAAGGAACAAGATAGCGGCGATGATACCGACGGGGTAAGCGACCGCAGTGTTGTAAACGGTAGCACCGTCAGCAGTCTTGGTATTCAGGAACTGGCCGAGGCACTCGTTGCCCAGCAGGAAGTACGTCACGGACACAGCGCTCATAAAGGTAGCGGGGACAGCGGTGATCCAGTAGTTCTTCTTATCATAGAAGAGGTACATGGAAGCGGCCCACAGAACGATCATGGCGAGGGTCTGGTTCGTCCAGCTGAAGTAACGCCAAATGACAGTGTAGTCGATCTTGCCGAGGGCATTGCCGATACCGAGGATCGCGCCGACGCCGAGGACGGGCACGCAGAGCATCAGGCGGTTCTGCCACTTCTTCTGATCAATCTTGAACCAGTCGGCCAGAACAAGACGGGCGGAACGGAACGCCGTATCGCCGGAGGTGATGGGGCAGGCGATAACGCCGAGCATGGCGAGCGCGATGCCCACGCCGCCCATGGTCTTGGAGCAGACGTCGTAAATGGCAGCGGACTGACCGTTGGCGAGAGCCGCGGCAAGGCCGGTGTTCAGACCGCCGGTGACCTCATACAGCGAGCAGCCGGCAGCAGCCCAGATCAGAGCGATAACACCCTCGCAGACCATCGCGCCGTAGAAGACGAAGTGGCCCTGCTTCTCGCTCTTCATGCAGCGAGCCATCAGGGGGCTCTGCGTGGCATGGAAGCCGGAGATCGCGCCGCAGGCAACGGTGATGAACATGAAGCTCCACACCGGGGTGCCCGAGGGATGCATGGAGCCGAAGTTGTTCCAGATCTCGGGGATGGTGTACTCAGGCTTGGTGAAGATGCCGACGGCAACACCGATGGCCATGATGATCAGGCAGATACCGAACAGGGGGTAAATCTTACCGATGATCTTATCGATGGAAATGAAGGTCGCGATGAAGTAGTAGACAAGAACAATGATGAGCCAGAACAGGGTCGTTGCGACGATGCCCTCGTGGCCGCCGTTCTTGAACAGGGTGACAATCAGACCAGCAGGGCCAACCGCAAAGACCGTACCGACCATAACGAGCAGCACCACGCTGAACACGCGCATGACGTTCTTCATTGCGCCGCCCAGATAGATACCGGCGATCTCGGAGATGGAAGCACCTTCATTACGCTCGCTCATCATACCGGAGAAATAGTCGTGAACCGCACCGGCAAAAATCGTACCGAAGGTGATCCACAGGAACACGATGGGACCCCACAGAGCACCCTGCAGGGCACCGAAGATGGGGCCGAGGCCCGCGATGTTCAGAAGCTGGATCATAAACAGCTTCCACTGCGGCAGAACCACATAGTCCACGCCATCGTTGATCTTGACAGCCGGCGTTTCACGGTCGTCAGGGCCGAAGGTCTTTTCGACGATGCCACCGTAAACGAAGTAGCCGCCGATCAGCAATGCGAGGCAGATCAGAAAGCTAAACATTTTTCTCCTCCTATTTTATTACAAATGTTTGCCTTGCAGGAGAATTTCCCCTGCGTTTCGCCTGATTATAATAATTTTTTGGAGAAAAAAGTCAATCGTCAAAATAAACAAATTTTGAATGAATATTATTTCATTCGAGCTGGATATTTGTTTTTCCCTTATGCGCGGATGACCTGCTCGATGGCCGCTAAAAGCTCGTCGTAGCCCTCAAAAGCGGGCAGATGCGGGTAGTCGTGCTTGATCTTTTCCGTCGTGCGGAACAGGAAGCCCGCCTTGGACGCTTCGATCATTTCGAGGTCGTTGTAGCTGTCGCCGCTGGCGATGGTCTCAAAGCCGATGGACTGAAGGCCGCGCACGGTCGTAAGCTTGGAATGCTCGCATCTCATCTTGATGCCGCTGATGAATCCGTCGGCGTCCACCTCGAGAGAGTTGCAGAAAATGGTCGGCCAGCCGAGTTTTTTCATCAGCGGTTGTGCAAATTCCTCAAAGGTGTCGCTCAAAATGATGGCCTGCGTCTCAGATCTCAGCTTGTCGAGGAATTCTTTCGCCCCTGGAAGCGGGTCGATGCGCGCGATAGTCTCCTGAATTTCCTTGAGTCCCAGGCCGTGCTCGCGGAGCACGCCCAGGCGCCATTTCATCAGCTTGTCGTAGTCCGGCTCGTCGCGCGTGGTGCGCGTCAGCTCGGGAATGCCGCTCTCGCGGGCAAATTCGATCCAAATTTCGGGGACGAGCACGCCCTCCATATCAAGGCAGGTAATATACATGTTTATTCTCCTTTATCACTTTTCCGCCGCGGCCTTGCCGAGCACGTAGTCGAGCATCTCGCCGCGGTCGATCACGTCGCGGTGACGCACCGCGCGGGAGCGTAGGTCGGCAAGATTCTTCGGCACGGGCACGCCCGTGACCTTGTGGAGCTGCTCCATCACGTCGAACTCGTCGCCCTCGGCCTTTTCGCCGATGCCCTCGAGCACAGCGGCGGGGAATTTATAAGGAGAGGCAGTGGAGAGCACGACGACGGCGTTGTGCTCGGGGTTCGCCTGCTTGTACTGCTGCGCCACGTCCCAGGCGACCGCCGTGTGCGTGTCGCAGAGGTAGTGGTCATCCTTCCAGACCTTGCCGATGGCGACCTTCGCGCCCTCATCGTCGCAGAAGCCTGCCCAGAAGAGCTCGTGCAGCTTTTCAAGCATCTCGGCCGGCACCTCGTACTCACCGTTTTCGCTGAGCTGCTTCATCAGATCCGCGATGAGCTTGTCGTCGCCGGAGAGAAGATAGAGCAGGCGCTCTAAGTTACTGGAGACGAGAATGTCCATCGAGGGGGACACTGTCTTGTAGAAGGGGCGGCGGCGGTCATAGCGGCCCGTGCGCAGGAAGTCGGTCAGCACGTTGTTGGCGTTGGACGCACACACGAGCTTGCCGACGGGGAGTCCCATCTCCTTGGCAAAGTAGCCTGCGAGGATATCGCCGAAGTTGCCGGTCGGCACGACGTAGTCGACCTTGTCGCCCGGCTGGATGCGGCCCGCCTGCACGAGGTCGGCGTACGCTCTATAATAATAGACGACCTGCGGGGCGAGGCGGCCAATGTTGATGGAGTTGGCCGAGGACAGGCGAACGCCCTTGCCCTCGAGCAGCTGATCCTTGCTGACGGCGGAGAAAATTTTCTTCACGCCGGTCTGCGCGTCGTCGAAATTGCCGCGCACCGCGCACACGCAGACGTTTTCGCCCGCCTGCGTCGCCATCTGCGCCTGCTGCACGGCGCTCACGCCGCCGTGGGGGTAGAAGACGATGATCTTCGTGCCCGGCACATCGCAGAAGCCCTCCATCGCCGCCTTGCCGGTGTCGCCGGACGTGGCGGTCAGGATCATGATCTCGTCGTCCACACCGAGCTTTTCCTTCGACGCGGTCATCAGGCGCGGCAGCATCGAGAGCGCCACATCCTTAAAAGCGCTCGTCGGCCCGCGGAAAAGCTCGAGGATGAAGTCCTCACCGACGGGGACGGTGGGGGTCAGGTGGTCGGTCTCGAACTTGCCGGTATAGCCGTCGTGGACGAGCTTTGTCATCTCCGCTTCTGAAAAGTCAGGCAGGAGCTTGGATAAGATCTTCGTCGACATGGACATCGTGTCCATATTTAATACAGTAGTATAGTCGAACTTGACCTCGTCAAACGACGGCATCGTGTAAAGGCCGCCGTCGGGGGCAAGGCCGTTTAAGATGGCCTGCGCGCTGCTGGCCTTTAAATTTTTGTCACGGGTGCTCTGATACTGCATGGATGTTTCCTCCTGTATCTCACGGGAAAAGTTTTTTTGTTTTCCCTATTGTATTTTCACAAACGCTATGTTATATTGTTTCCATCAAAAAGTCAAGTGTTTTTCTTTCGCGGACAGTTTCGGCGTAAGTCACAAATTCGTCCGCACTTGACGGAGTATCAAAAAAAGAAAGAAGGTCATTCCCCGTGAATATTGCGCTACTGGGCTTCGGCACCGTCGGTTCCCATTTTTATAAGCTGTGCGAGGGGCGAACTGATCTGCATGTTGCAGCTGTTCTCTCCCGCCGTCCCCGCCCGGAGCTCACATGCACTGTGACCGCCGATTACGACGAGATCGTGCGCGATCCCTCGATTGATATTGTGGTGGAAGTCATGGGCGGCATCGAGCCGGCGTACAGCTACCTCTGCGCGGCCATGCGTGCGGGCAAGCACGTCGTCACCGCGAACAAGCAGCTCATGTGCGCCCACTTTGAAGAGCTCACCTCCCTTGCAAAAGAAAAAGGCGTGGCGCTGCGCTGCACCGCCGCCGCGGGCGGCGGCATCCCCTGGCTCACCTCCCTCTCCCGCGCGTCCGAGCTCGATGAGATCAAGGCTGTCGAGGGCATTCTGAACGGTACGACGAATTACATGCTTTCCGCCATGACGAATTCCGGCGCGGATTATGCGCCCGCGCTGCAAAAGGCGCAGGAACTCGGCTACGCCGAGGCCGACCCCACCGCAGATGTCGAGGGTCTGGACGCGCGCCGCAAGATCGTCCTCTCCGCCGACCTTGCCTTCGGCGTGAACATCAGGGAAGAGGACATCCCCTGTGTCGGTATCTCGTCCATCACCGCGGGCGACATCGCCAAGGCGAAGGACGAGGGCCTGACCTACAAGCTCATTGCCCGAGCGGAGAAAAACGGCCGTGCCGTGGCCGCGTTCGTCTGCCCGACGCTTTTCCCCTCCTCCGCGCCCGAGGCTCACACCGACGGCACCGGCAACCTCGTCACGCTGTTCGCATCGCGCTTTGGCAAGCAGAGCTTCTCCGGCGCGGGCGCAGGCGGCTACCCGACCGGCTCGAACGTGCTGCGCGACTGTCTCGACGTCGCCGACGGCTGCCGCAGCTTCTATGCTGACTCCTTCACCCCCTGCTCGGTGAACCTCTCCGGCACGCAGTGCAAGTGGCTGTTCCGCTGCATGGGCGAATACTTTACCCGCGAGTGCAGCGCCCGCGAGGCGTTCGACGCCTATGAATCTTACCGAAAGGATGACCCGCACGCGCTTCTCGCGCGCTACGCGGTCAATGAGGACTGATCTCCATGCTCAAAGTTTTGAAATTCGGCGGCTCCTCGCTTGCCGACGCACACCAGTTTGCCAAGGTCAAGTCCATCGTGGATGCAGACCCCGCCCGCCGCGTGGTCATCGTCTCCGCGCCGGGCAAGCGTTTCTCCGGCGACCACAAGATCACGGACCTGCTTTACCTCTGTGCCGCGCATATCAAATACGGCGTGACCTGCGAGGACATCTTCGCCATGATCCGCGACCGCTACAATGAGATCATCGCCGAGTGTGGTCTGCACATCAGCCTCGGCAAGGAATTTGACGCGCTGTGGGACAAGATGAAAAATGGCATCAGCCAGGATGAGCTCGCCTCGCGCGGCGAATACTTCTCCGCGCGGCTGATGGCCGAATACCTCGGCTATGAGTTCGTCGACGCGGCCCGCTGGATCAAGTTCAAGTTCGACGGCACCGTCGATCAGGACGCATCCTACGCGGCGCTGCGCTCCCTCGCCGAGGACCGCAAGGTCGTCATCCCCGGTTTCTATGGCGTGATGCCCGACGGGCACATCCGCACGTTCTCCCGCGGCGGCAGCGACATCACCGGCGCGCTCGCGGCAGCGGCGCTCGGCGCGGATGTGTATGAGAACTGGACGGACGTCTCCGGCATCCTGATGGCCGACCCGCGCATCGTCG
>ENA-OUQM01001886-OUQM01001886.1-human-gut-metagenome-genome-assembly--contig:-NODE-1886-length-10278-cov-4.381297_pt1 | contig 10278 bp, 7 predicted proteins | sample MGYA00237949_ERZ548830 | MGnify/ENA primary metagenome ERZ548830 (study PRJEB26490, sample SAMN05194706) | human gut metagenome | biome: terrestrial biome; feature: human-associated habitat; material...
ATCTGCCGCACCTCGCTCGCCGTATCGGCACTTAGAATTATGCGGTATTGCCCAAGATATATCTAAAATGTGCTCTTACACCATTATGATTCTATGTTGCCGTGCGCCGGGTTATTTGCCCTGCGGCCCTTATCTTGGGGCGGTGCCCATCAGGCGGCTGCGGGAGCAGTGACAGTGCGCTACGGCCATGGCCAGGGCGTCCGCTGTATCGTCCGGCTTGGGGATGGTTTGCAGGTGCAGCATGATGCGGGTCATTTCCTGGATCTGCTTTTTTACCGCCTTGCCATACCCGGTCACAGCCTGCTTGACCTGCATGGGGGTGTACTCATAAATTGGTACGCCGCACTGCGCGGCAGCCAGCAAAATCACCCCGCGGGCTTCCGCCACGCCGATGACGGTCGTCTGGTTATGCTGGTAGTACAGCTTTTCAATGGAAAGTGCTTCCGGCTGATAGCGGGTACAGATATCCTTGATGCCGTCATAAATTTCAATCAGGCGATGTTCAAACGGCGTGTCCTTATCGGTACACACTGCGCCGTAAGCGATGGGCGCAAAACGGTTGCCTGCATATTCCACAACGCCCCAGCCCACGATCGCATAGCCGGGGTCGATGCCCAAAACCCGCATAGTATCCCCTTTCCCTGTGTTTGAATCTATTCAGGAAACGCCGCACCGGCAAAAGTGTGCACTATCCCCATTTAACTGTATCAGTATACCACAAAGCCGTGTATGCGGCAAGGAAAAGCCCTTCCGCATTTGCAAATTTCTTTTGCGTTGGTGCGTTCAATTTCATGTATTTTCTGAATTTTTTCATTTTTTTCGAAAAAAGGGCTTGCTTTTTCTGCTTGGATTTGGTATAGTATACAAGTCGCAAGGACATGCGCGGTTAGCTCAGCTGGTAGAGCATCTGCTTGACGTGCAGGAGGTCACAGGTTCGAGTCCTGTACCGCGCACCATAACCGGACACCATTTTTGATACAATACGTATCTTGACTGGTGTCCGGTTTTTTTATTAAGGTTTAGATTCTTCAGGGCCTTTACCCTTTATTATGATTTAAGGCAACACCGCACAATTCCCGCCTGACGGCTTAAGCACCGCTCCGGCGTTTATTTTCATTATGTATCTGTAACAGAGGTTTTTTATGCACCCGCGGGTGTTTGTGATATTTCGGGGTGAGATATCCGGCCCGTTGTGGGGCATTGCCCCTCTACTTTGGGCAAGGCACATCGCCCATTTTTATTGTTCGCTCCGGGTGGGTTTCGGCGGGGTCGGGTGACCCCGGCCCTACCAGCCATTTTATGGTTTTCCGCCCATCATCAGATGCTCTGTGGGGAACGGTATTGACCGTTCCGAAAGTTTGCAAAGATCCAACATCTCAAAATCAAATCACTTCGTCTATTCCCTATCCCACCAGCCAAAGAATTCCCATTCGGGACACTACCACAAAAACAGCCTTCTGCAAATGCCGAAGGCTGTTTTTAAATAATTCAAAGCTCTATCACTTTACACTTATCAGTTCAGCTTCTTGCGGTTGATGAACAGGTAAGCGGCAGCGCCGCCCAGTGCGGCAACCAGAACGATGGCCAGACCTGCAACAGAGTTGCTGTTGCTGCTGGAAACGCCGGTCTGCGGGATGATCTTGCTGGAGTTATCAGCGGGGGTGTTGGACTTGGTAACATCCGGGGTGTTGGTCGGAGTATTGTCCGGGGTATTGGTTTCCTCAGTCGGGGTGTTTGCCGGAGTATTGGTCGGAGTGGTCTCCGGGGTAACCGGGGTGGTCGGGGTCACGACCGGAGTGGTCGGAGTAGGCTCGACCGGAGTGGTCGGAGTAGGCTCGACCGGAGTGGTCGGGGTAGGCTCGACCGGAGTGGTCGGGGTAGGCTCAACCGGAGTGGTCGGGGTAGGCTCAACCGGAGTGGTCGGGGTAGGCTCGACCGGAGTGGTCGGAGTAGGCTCAACCGGCTTTTCAGCTTCCATAAAGATGGGGTACAGGTAGATACCGCCTACCAGGCTGCCAACCGGGAATGCACCAAGGCCGCTGGTGCCCAGTTCAGTAGCATCGGCGCCCAGGACAAAGTGCTCTTTGCCCCAAACGTCCCAGCCCTTGAACTCCCAGCCCTCGTTTGCGATAACGGTGGGCAGAGTGATCGGAGTCTCCTCAAACTCGGCACGGTTCAGATAAGTCAGGGCAACATTGTCGGGATCGCTCTCGAAATGGCCCTTGGTGGTGTCCATAAAAATGGTAACATCCACCACGCGCACACAGGAAGCGCTGTCTTCGCTTGCAGCTTCGTCAGCGGTGTTGTCCTGTGCAGCCTCCTCCACTACTGCGGGTGCAGCAGCTTCCTCGGTGGTCTCGGTTTCTGCATACGCCGATACAGGCAGACAAACTGCCAAGGCAACAGCCGTAACCAGCGTAAGCAGACGCGAAAACCTGCTCGTCTTTTGCATAATTTTTACTCCCTTTCCAAAATTATATCCCAAACGCAAAGGTACGGATTGCTGTTGCCTTTGTGCCCAGAATTCAAATAAAAATTTTACGCCCCGGCCGGCCAGCGGGCTGGCAGCAGCGGGTCCGGATTGACGGTAACTTCATCCGCTGTCAGCGTTTCCCCGTCCCGCAGCGGGCGTGCCATAATCAGCAGGCGGGCATCCGACATTTCATAGGTACAGGTACACAATGTCAAAAGCCGTTCGTCTGCGCGGGCATAATCGCCCGTGGTATAAAACGCGCGCTTGGCCACTTCATCCAGGTATTCCTGCTCTGCCGCATCATCGGCAAAGTTCACATACTGGTTAAAGTGGAACACATCGCCATCGCTTTCGCGCGTGGTAATTGCATAAACTGCCACGATCTTGTAGTACTGGCCACCGTTCAGGCTGTCCAGCTCAATGACCGGGTGTTCCTGATAATATTCCGGCTCGCGGTAATTTTGCAGGCTGGAAAACCGCACCGTATCCCCCACGCCCATGTTGTGGCCGTACAGAATCAAATGGCGGCTTTGCTGGATATCGCACTCATAATCCAGGTATGGCAGGCCCAGGTCATCCCAGTTGCCATCCAGGTCGTGCTTTAAGTAGTAGCTGTTGTCCCCTTCTCTTTGCATCACCGGCAGGTCAACATCGGTATCATCGATCTTGATCCAGCCGATCACTTCGGGGTTACGCTCCAGCAGTGCGGTAAAATCCCGCGGTTCCGGGGTAACGGCGGGCTGCACGGTGGGGGCCGCGGTAACCTGCGGCTCCGGCGTCTGCTCTGGTTCTGCAGTCTGCACCACCGGCGGGCTCTCGCTCACCATCTTGCGCTGCTGCAGCCAGTTGGGCAGCTGCAGTGCCGCCATAGCAATCAACGCCGCCGCCATACCGGAGCAAAACACCCCTGCAAGAATGCGCGACTGCTGGCTCACAGAGCTGCCTCCACAAAGTAGGCATCGCCTTTGCTGCCATCGGTCTTGTATTCCTGATACGCAATGGTGCAGCTGGTGCTGCCATCGGGGATTTCAGCCATCAGCCAGTCGCTGCGCTCCTGGCCGGGGGTCAGCTCATAAGCATACGGCATCATGGTATCATCCACTGCGTTCAGGCAGGTGCCGTAATCGCTGTCGCCCTCGCCCCACTGGATTTGGAAATCCTGCAGGAACATCGTGTAGGTCTGGCTGCTGGTGTTCTTGATGTTCAGGCGCATGCGCACCAGGCATTCGCCGTCCGGGATATCAATGCCGGGGTAGCTTTCCACCAGGCTGACATCCGTAATGGAAAAGTCAAACAGTGCCGTGCTGACCGTTTCGCCTGCCGTATTGTTATGTGCGTTTGTTTTACCGCAGGCGGTCAGCAGCAATGCCATACCCAGCACAGCTGCAAGGCCCGGCGCTGCCAAAGTTCGTCTCATGCTATGTTCTCCTACTTTTCCGTGTTGCCATTGCACAAGTATTTAACATCTGTTCAACGTTAAAAATGCAGGGCAATGTACAGCTATCATATTATCACGCCGCGCTTGTTTTGTCAATCAAAAAAGCACGGTCTTCTGCAGTCTGTTTTGTCATTTTTGTTGTTGAGCCGATGTTGTGTAGGGGTAGTATAACTGCGCGGCGGCATGTTTTATGCATTGGCAGCGTTTCTCTGCGGCGGCCAGAGGGCTGGCTGTTCCACCGGTCGTTTTTCTGTTTGGTACACATGATACCTTGCTCTGTAGGGAGCTGTCTTGAGCATTCCGGAGCTTTGGCACATCTGCCATAATGAGATTTGCCGCAAGGTTTGTCTGCGGTGTCGGGGACGCTGCTCCCCTACTGTGGGGCAAGGTATATCACACATTTTTATTGTACGGTCGGGCCGCCTTCAGTGGGGGGCGGGTGACCCCGCCCTACCATACAAAAAGCTGCACAGCGTTTGGGCTGTGCAGCTTCATCAAAATTATCGTTTTGTCAGCAGGAGCTTATTCCGTACCTGAACTATCCTGCGTATCCCCACCGGTATCCCCGGTATCAGCTTCAGGTTCGCTCTGGGCATCGGTCTGGTCGTCCGCCGTGCTGTCCGGTTCAGCGGTGCCGTCGGCGGCACCGTCCGCAGCATTGCCGGTATCAGCCATGCTGGAATCCAGGTTGTTCTGCACCAACTCCTGCGGGTCACCGGAATTGGTAGTCGGGGCTGCGGTCGAAGCAGACACTTCGGGCTGCATATTGCTTTCCTGCAATGCACTCAGATACCATTTACGGCCCTCGCCGCGGGTGAACACATAGTCCATATACTTGGTCGGCTCCGTGGGGGCGGTCAGGTTGATCTCGCCGCTGGAGCTATTGTTGATGGTGGGAATATAGCCAACCGTCACATAAGTCTTGCCGCTCTGGGTGGAAATCTTTTCCACTTCCGGGGTATACATAGCCACCATGCTGGTAACAGGAACCAGATAGCCCTGCTTTTCCTCGTCATAGGTATAATTGAATTCTTCGGTCTGGAAAGAGCCATCGGTGATCTTGTAATCCGGACCAAGCAGGTTGGTCAGGTAAGTGTCAACTTCCAGTTTGGGCAGAATGATGGAGCCGGTTTCGCTGTCGCGCTCATAGTCGCTCAGGCCGTTATCCCGCTTTTGGATCTGGTACACGGCGCCCCAGATGGCAGCCTGTAAAAACTCCGACTGATCCACCTTGCTCACATCGTCAAACGGCATAGTGTCAAACATGACAAGACCGTACAGACGGTCGGCATAGCTCTGGCGGCGTTCGGTATCATCCAACGCGCTGCGCAGCACGCCAACCACCCAGCTTAATACGGTAAACAGACCAATGATAATCAATACGATTGCCACTGCACCCACGATCTGGCGTGAAAAGCGGCGGTTATTGCGCAGTTGTTCTTCTCTGGAAATTGCCATTCAAAAAAACCTCAAGATCATTAAAAATTCAGAATAATGGATAATCGTAAAAACACGCATGTACGCGCATCACACTGTTCGAGTTTTTGTTTATAGCGCAGAACTAGTATACCACAAACGCCGCCGCTTTGCAAAGCGGCGGCGGGGGGTTTTGCAGAATTTAACAAATGTGCGGCAGCATTACTTGTTTTTATACATCTGCTCGTAATACTTCTGGTAGTTGCCGCTGGTCACATGGTCCATCCATTCTTCGTGGGCCAGGTACCAGTCAATGGTCAGCACAATGCCCTTCTCGAACGGGGTTTCGGGGTACCAGCCCAGATCGTTCTTGATCTTGGTGGGGTCAATGCCGTAACGGCGGTCATGGCCCAGGCGGTCTGCCACGTGCTTGATCAGCTCTTCGCTGATGCCCTCGTCCTTCAGGCGGTCATGCAGCTGCTCGATGACAGTCTTGACGATGAAGATGTTGGGGCGCTCGTTATGGCCGCCGACATTGTAAACTTCGCCGTCCTTGCCGCCGTTGGCAACCATATCAATGGCTTTGCAGTGGTCCATGACATACAGCCAGTCACGGATCTGCATACCATCGCCGTAAACCGGCAGGGTCTTGTGGTGCTTGGCGTTGTTGATGAGCAGCGGAATCAGCTTTTCGGGGAACTGATACGGACCATAGTTGTTGGAGCAGCGGGTGATGTTGATGGGCATGCCATAGGTATCATGGAATGCTTTCACGAACATATCGGCGCTGGCTTTGGAAGCGGAGTACGGGCTGTGCGGGCACAGCGGGGTCGTTTCCATAAAGTAGCCTTCGGCGCCCAGGGCACCGTATACTTCATCGGTGGAAACCTGCAGGTACTTTTTGCCTTCCTTCCAGGTCTTGGCATCAGCATCGTACCAGGCATCCTTGCAGCACTGCAGCAGGTTAACAGTGCCCAGAACATTGGACTCAACAAAAATTTCCGGGTTGCGGATGCTGCGGTCAACGTGGCTTTCGGCAGCAAAGTTGATGACGTAATCCGGGTCATATTTGGCGATCAGGTCGGTGACAAGGGCCTTATCGCAGATATCACCCTTGACGAAGATATGGCGGGCATCGTCCTTGATATCTTCCAGATTTTCCAGGTTGCCGGCATAGGTCAGCTTATCCAGGTTGACCAGGCGGATATCCTGGTATTTTTCCAGCATATAGTGGACAAAGTTGGAGCCAATAAAACCGGCACAGCCGGTAACAAGATAAGTTTTCATTTATTTACCATCCCAATTATTGAAAAAGTCCTGAATTGCATCTTTCCAGTCGCGCATGTCATCGCCGACACTGCACCGCAGGGCGCGGTTTTCCAGTGCACTCCATGCCGGGCGGTCTGCGGATTTGGGGTTCATCTCTTTGTACTGTGCGCTGGTAACGGGCTTTACGGTGCACGGCAGGCCGGACAGGCGGATGATCTCGGATGCGAAATCATACCAGCTGCAAATGCCGCTGCCGGTGCAGTGGTAAATGCCGTAATCATGGCTGACTGCCAGCTTTAAGATATGGTAGGCCAGATCCACCGCATTGGTGGGGTTGCCCAGCTGGTCGTTGACAACATTCAGGGTGTCATGCGTTTTGGCCAGGTTGACCATAGTTTTGACAAAGTTTTTGCCGTAATAGCTGTACAGCCAAGCCGTGCGCACGATAAAGTGGCGGCGGCAGAACTGCTGCACATAGGTTTCGCCCAGCAGCTTGGTCTGGCCGTAGGCCGAAATGGGGGCGGGCAGGGCACTTTCATCCAACGCCACACCGCCGTTGGCTGTACCGGGGAATACATAGTCGGTAGAAATATGGATCAGGCGGGCATTGATCTTTTCGCATGCCAATGCCAGGTTGCGCGGGCCAAGGGCGTTGACGCGGTAAGCGGCATCGCGGTTGGTTTCGCAGCCATCCACGTTGGTAAAAGCAGCGCAGTTGATAACGGTATCCGGCTGGGTGCGGCGGATATAGGTCACAGTGGCTTCGCGGTCGGTAATATCCAGCTCATCCACATCAACGGCGATCACCGTTGCTTTGCGCAGGCGCTCCGGCAGCGGGCCAAGGGCGCATTCTTCATCAGCCAGCTGTTTTTGCAGCTCGGTTCCAAGCTGTCCATGGCAGCCGGTAATCAGAATTTTCATCTTGTGCCTCTTTCTTTATACCGCATCAATATTTCAGGCGGTCATCGGCAACATTGCGCAGATGCTGGCCATAGGGGCTTTTGCCATAGCGCTCGGCGCTTTCCAGCAGTTTGCCGCGGTTGATCCAGCCGTATTTATAGGCGATCTCTTCCGGGGCGGAGATCTTGATGCCCTGGCGTTGTTCGATCATGCGCACAAAGTCAGCGGCTTCCACCAGGCTGTCCATCGTACCGGTATCCAGCCAGGCATAGCCGCGGCCCAGCAGCTGCACATCCAGCTTGCCTTCCTGCAGGTACATCTCATTCAGGGTGGTAATTTCCAGTTCGCCGCGGGCGCTGGGCTTTACCTGTTTTGCCTTTTCGCACACATCTTTGCTATAAAAATACAGGCCGGTAACCGCATAGTTGCTCTTGGGCTGTGCGGGCTTTTCTTCAATGGAAGTTGCCTGGCCGTTTTCGTCAAATGCCACCACACCGAAGCGTTCGGGATCGGTGACATAGTAGCCGAACACAGTGCTGCGGCCGGCTTCGGCGTTGGCGGTAGCGGACTTGAGCCGCTTGGAGAAACCTGCGCCGTAGAAAATATTATCGCCCAGCACCATAGCGCAGGGCTCACCGTTAATAAACTCTTCACCCAGGATAAAGGCCTGTGCCAGACCGTCCGGGGAGGGCTGCACTTTATATTGCAGGTGCAGGCCGTACTGGCTGCCATCCCCCAGCAGCGCTTCAAAGCGCGGCGTATCGGTTGGGGTGGAAATGATCAGGATATCCTGGATGCCTGCCAGCATCAGGGTAGACAGCGGGTAATAGATCATGGGCTTATCATACACAGGCAGAAGCTGCTTGGATGTGACCATGGTCAGCGGGTACAGGCGGGTACCAGCACCGCCGGCGAGGATGATACCTTTCATGATGACGCTCCTTTTCAGTGACCGCAGTTGCGGCGAACTATAGGCAGCGCCTATACCGCGCCGCCTGATTTGCCGTGCGTCACCGCCCATCCCACAGGGGCATAAATCCGCACAATTATTTTTTATTATATCGTATTCTATGCCCCTTGGCAAGAGGGAAAATTGAGGGAGCAGAGCCAACAAGATTTGCGAGGGAAAACGTAAAACACATTTGCCGCAAGGCCCCGGAACGGTCAAGACCGTTCCCTGCAAAACATTTTATAACGTGCAACAAACATTATATTCGTAGGGCGCTGCGCCCGCAGGCGCGTTTCGGAGGCCCGCTTGACGGGCAATGCCCGTCAGTTTGCAAAGCAAACCCGCTCGTGCAGTTGCAAAACCCACTGGGTTTTGCATTGCTCGCCATCACATTTTCGTAAACTCAAATGTGACCTTCTGGCTCGCACCCCTGCAACCGGGGCAGCGCCCCGGCTCTTAGGCCGGAGACGGATGCCCTCATCCCGCCGCGGCTTTGCTCTATTACGCATTTACATTCCCGCAACAAGCCGAGCCCCATTTGTAAGGGTTAAACATATGGCAGCATCCACGGGATAAATCAATGCTTATACAAAAATGCCACACCCATACCAGGTGCGGCATCTGTTTTATTCGCTTTGGTTATTTCGCGTACTCGGTGGCGCGGCTTTCGCGGATCACGCTGACCTTGATCTGGCCGGGGTAATCCAGCTCGTCCTCGATCTTTTTGGCAACCTGGCGGGCCAGCAGGATGACCTGATCATCACCAACCTTATCCGGCTGGACCAGGATGCGGACCTCGCGGCCTGCCTGCACGGCGTAAGAGCTTTCAACGCCCTCAAAGCCATTGCACAGGGCTTCCAGCGTTTCCAAACGTTTGATATAGCTTTCCATGTTTTCACGGCGGGCACCGGGGCGGGCTGCGCTGATGGCATCCGCTGCCATAATAATGAAGGCAAGCACCGTCTTGGGCTCCACATCGCCGTGGTGGGCTTCGATTGCATGAATAATCTGCGGGTTCTCGCGGTACTTCTTGCAAATATCCACACCGATCTGCACATGGCTGCCCTCGATCTCATGGTCAAGGGCCTTGCCGATATCATGCAGCAAGCCTGCGCGGCGTGCCAGCTGAACGTTCACGCCAAGCTCGCCAGCCATCAGGCCGGCCAGCCATGCCACTTCCAGAGAATGGCTCAGCACATTCTGGCCATAGCTGGTGCGATACTTCAGGCGGCCGATCAGCTTGACCAAATCGGGATGCAGGCTGTGGATACCAAGGTCCATCACAGCCTTTTCGCCCTCGCGCTTCATCTGAATTTCCAGTTCGCGGCGGCACTTATCCACGGTCTCCTCAATGCGGGCCGGGTGGATACGGCCATCGGCGATCAGGCGCTCCAGGGCCATGCGGGCCACTTCACGGCGGGTCTGGTCAAAGCTGGAAAGGGTGATGGCTTCCGGCGTATCGTCAATAATGAGGTCACAGCCAGTGGCAGTTTCCAGAGCGCGGATGTTGCGGCCCTCGCGGCCAATGATGCGGCCCTTCATCTCGTCAGAAGGCAGCGGCACCACGCTGACGGTGGCTTCACTGGTGGCATCGGCTGCGCAGCGGGCAATGGCCTGGCCGACCAGCTCACGGGCGATGGCATCACATTCGTCCTTCATGTTAGCCTGATAGGCGCTGATCTTCATGGCCTTTTCGTGGGTCAGCTCATCGTCAATGTTCTTCAACAACACGGCGCGGGCATCTTCCTGGGTCATGGCGGCGATGGTTTCCAGCTTTTCGGTCTGGCGCAGCTTGAGCTGCTCCAGCTCGTCCAGGCGGGCTTCCACCAGTTC
>ENA-OUQM01001888-OUQM01001888.1-human-gut-metagenome-genome-assembly--contig:-NODE-1888-length-10258-cov-15.345095_pt1 | contig 10258 bp, 7 predicted proteins | sample MGYA00237949_ERZ548830 | MGnify/ENA primary metagenome ERZ548830 (study PRJEB26490, sample SAMN05194706) | human gut metagenome | biome: terrestrial biome; feature: human-associated habitat; material...
TTTACTTCTACAGCGACAGCTTTCTTTCCATCCTCGGATACGTTCAGCATAACGATACCCTCAGCTGCGATTCTGCCAGCTTTTTTCTGAGCAGTAGCAAGTCCTTTTTCTCTCAGAAACTCCATTGCTTTGTCCATATCACCTTCGGTAGCTGTAAGAGCTTTCTTGCAGTCCATCATACCAGCGCCGCTTACTTCTCTTAACTCTTTTACCATTGCTGCTGTAATAGCCATTGTTTTATTCCTCCGTATACGTGATTCAGCAGGTTGCTTGTTCCTGCCACCCTGCTGTGTTGAGATTCACCGAAGGGAACCTGAATCTCAAGTTCCCTTCGGTTTCTTACTTCGCGTAAATTATTCAGCGTCTGCCTCAGCTGCTTCTTCGTATGCAGCTTCCTCAGCTTCGCCCTGTTTTGCCTCGATCACTGCGTCTGCCATTTTGGAAACGATCAGTTTTACGGCACGGATAGCGTCGTCATTACCCGGAATTACATAATCAAGCTCTTCCGGATCGCAGTTGGTATCGCAGATACCGATCAGCGGAATTCCCAGTGTATGAGCTTCCTGTACACAGATTCTCTCTTTTTTCGGATCTACTACAAAGATAGCATCCGGCAGTCTCTTCATTTCTTTGATACCGCCAAGGTTTTTCTGCAGTTTTGCAAGCTCTTTCTTTAACTCAATGACTTCTTTTTTCGGAAGAACTTCGAAGGTGCCATCCTGCTCCATGGTCTCGATTGCTTTCAGTCTTGCAATACGGCTCTGGATGGTTTTGAAGTTGGTCAGCATACCGCCGAGCCATCTCTCGTTTACATAGTACATTCCGCAACGCTCTGCCTCAACAGCGATAGCGTCCTGAGCCTGTTTTTTGGTTCCTACGAAAAGGATTGTGCCGCCGTCTGCTGCGATGTCTGCAACAGCTTTATATGCGTCATCTACCATTCCTACAGATTTCTGCAGGTCGATGATGTAGATACCATTACGCTCTGTGTAGATGTACGGAGCCATTTTAGGATTCCATCTTCTTGTCTGATGTCCGAAATGAACACCGGCTTCCAGTAACTGTTTCATTGAAATTACGCTCATTGTTTTATCTCCTTATGGTTTTATTCTTCCCCATGTTTTTTCACCTTGGAACCTGTTTTCAAAAAAGCAGGCACCATCCTTGGTACCGCATGGGTGCTTATTGTGCAACAGTAAGATTGTATCACAGAGTTTTTTTCATGACAAGCATTTTTTTCACAGATTCTGCGGTTTTTTCTGTTATTTTCGCTTTTTATCCGGTTTATCCTTCAAAAACAGATACCAGAAGGTTCCTGCGCAAACTACTGCCTCCAGGAAAACAAACATCCATGCGCCTGCCGGCGCTTTTTTCGTCAGCCATGATACGAACTGGCTCCGGTAAAGTCCCCAGATATTCTCTGCTATATGTGCCAGAACAGGGGCAAGGAGCGTCCCGCATCGTTCATAGATGAGAATCAGAAGCACACTCACCACAGTAGCATAGACAAACTGCGTCATATTGCCGTGATAGGCACCAAACAGCAGACACGATGCTGCAATGCCCCATCCGGTTCCCCAGAAATCCTTCGCCCTGCGGTAGATCATGCCACGGAAAACAATTTCCTCTGCAGCCGCGCTCAGCACACCGACGGATAAGATCAGAAGCAGTGGGTTCTGTCCTTCATAAATCTTTGACGCCATATTCTGATAGCCGGAAAAGATTCTGGTAAAGCCTGTCACATTCATAACAGTGTTCAGAAGATGCCCAAATGTCATAACCAGCAAAACACAGGCCGCTGCCTCTGCTGCACTCCACCGTTTTTCCGGCTCCGGGAACATCCCGTCATCTTTTTTATACTGTTTAAAGAGAATCGGTATTGCCGCCAGACTGCCGATTGCCGACGCAAGAACGGATGTTGCGTGCATACGTTCTTCCAGATAACCGCCCGTCGTAAATGTCATCAGAATCAATGCAAGAAGTACCGTTGCCCCGATCAGAAACAATTCGTACGTCAACAGTGGTTTTAAGAGGCGCCACAGTTTTCGCTGGATTGGAATTACAATCTCTTCTGATTTCCGTTCTTTTTTCTCTGTCTTCGTTTCTTTTGCATTCTCTGCCTTTTTTTCTTTTGGTGCAAAGATTCCCGTTCCGGCTTCCCCTCTTGTCAGCCACGGGATACGTTCCGGCTTCATCTTTTTGATGTGGTCGCGTCTTTTTTTCTCTTCCTTCGGATCTTCTGCCAGCATTTTCAGTTCTTCCGGCGTATCGCAGATTTTGGCTGCGCCTGCCTTTTCAAGCTCTTCTCTTCCGCCATATCCGTAGGATACACCAACGCAAAGCAGTCCATTTTCTCTTGCGCCGATCACATCGTAGCTGCGGTCACCCACCATCACCACATCGGATCGTCTGTCCTCTGCCCCAAGACGGCGCAGCGTTTCTGCAATAACTTCGCCTTTCCCGGTTCTGCTTTCATTCATCTCTGAACCGGTTACTACAGTGAAATACGTTCTGATTTCGAAATACTCCAGAATTTTCTCCACATACGGTTCCGGCTTGGACGATGCCACGGCCAGAGTTTTTCCCTGCTCCTTCAGATACGCCAGAACCTCCGGGATTCCTTGGTATACTGCATTTTCAAAAATCCCCTTCGACTCATACCGCTCCCGGTATTTCTCAATCGCCTGCTCCGCTTCTTCTCTGTTCAATCCTGCGAACTTTACGAAGGACTCCAGAAGTGGCGGTCCGACGTAGCAATTCAGCTTTTCCAGATCTGTTTCTTCGATTCCAAATGACGCAAGGGCATACTGTACGCATCTTGTGATTCCGGGACCCGAATCCGTCAGGGTTCCGTCCAGATCAAATAATATGATATCTGACATACTCTTGTTTCCTCTTTACTTTTTTATCGTATGACATGTTTTTTATTCTAGCATATTGAGATCAGAAATACAAGTCAGCCACGCAGCACCGAAGGACACGAAAGACACGCCCTGGTTACAGTTCACTCAGCAGTGGACTGTAAGGCCTGCTATTTTCTACAGAACGCGCGCAGATAACGGGTAGTCTGATTCTGAATTTCAGCAATCGACCGAAGCAGATTCCAGAACCGCCGCAGGGATTGCCAGAAACGGTTCCTTTTTGATTCCTGACTGGCTTTGCGACTGACCAATACGGAAGGCTTTGGTTTTACATTGACTTCCCATGGTTTCATACTTCGAACCATACCGTCCGCATCACGCACTTTTACGGTGATGCGGTTGTATCCATCGGAAAGGCTCTCGGCTTTCAGGCAAATTCTGTTTTCTTTCCATTCGTATTCGGCTTCGATGCCGTTTACCATGCATGAGAGAATTTCTGCGGCATCACCTGCTCCTTCAAGCAGAATTTCCGGGGTATAGCCGGGATCTACTTCACTGCTGGTGTCCGTTGGACGGATAGTCAGCACCTTTTGTGGTACGGGCGTTTTTGTTGATGTATGTGACGATATAAAATCTGAAATAATCTGCAAGGGTATCTCCGATAACTCTTCTTTCGCACCCGCAGATGGAGTTTCGGCAGACGCAGGACTGTTCTCTTCTTTTTGTAACGGAGTATCATCTGGGGATTGTTTCACCTCCTCTGGTTGGATTCGCTCTGCGGACGGCTGCCCGTCTGTTTCTGGTTCTTCTCTCTTTGTTTCGTCTGACTCAGAGCCTTTTTCTTCCGGCTTCTTTTCTTCTGCCATCAAATTTTCCGATTTTTCTGATCCTGCTTCCGTAAATCCCGGGAGGTCTCCCGCTGCTTCCTGATCCGGTTCTGTAAATCCCGGGGCTTCTCCCGCTGCTTCCTGATCCGCTTCTGTCATTCCCGGGGCTTCTCCTGCTGCTTCCTGATCCGCTTCTGTCATTCCTGGGGCTTCTCCCGCTGCTTCCCGATCCGCTTCTGTCATTCCCGGGGCTTCTCCCGCTGCTTCCTGATCCGCTTCTGTCATTCCCGGCGCTTCTCCTGCTGCTTCCTGATCCGGTTTTTTTAAGCCCGGTTCCTCTGCATCTGTTTCCCGGTCTGCTTCTGTAAATTCTGTTTTTCCTTCATCCTTTTCTTCCTCTGATTCTTTGAAATCTGATTTTTCCGAGTTTGCTTCCCCGGAAGGCAGATCCTCTGTCCCCGGAATTTTTTCTGCCACTTCCCCGGATTCCGGCTCTTTTGAAATTTCTTCTTCCCGCTTTTCTGCCGGTTCTTTTTTCTGATCCGGAAATTCTATCGCAGAAGGCATTTTTTCTTCTCCCTCCGTTTTCTTATTTCCGTCTTCTTCGGTGTCTGTTTTTCTCTCCGCTATCTGTGCTTTTTCGTCCACGGATGGTTCCTCCTTTGGCTTCCCGCCCGCCAAAGTCTCCTCCGGATCGACTTGCGCCCCCGTATCTGTCATATCACCCGTCTCGATGCTCTCATCCTTAAGTTTTTCGTTTTCCACCGTACTCTCGATATCTCCTGTCATCTTTTGTGTCTCCGCATGGACTTCTATTCCCTGAACGGCCAGAAATCCTGTCATCACTGCACATATGGTCTTTTTCTTCATTTTGTTTTCTCCCATCTTTTCAAACCCACGCTACATCATTTGACAATCCTTTTCCTGATCTGCTGATAAAAAACATTCTCCTCCATTCCCGGAAATTCTGTAGCTTTTTGAAGGTACTGTTCTGCTTTCTCCGGCGTTTCCAACAGCAGTGCCAGCTCTGCCGCCCGGAGCAGATTTTTTCGCCTGTTTTCGTTTTCTGTATCACTCAAAATCAGCCGCTCATAATATTGGTAGCTCGTCCGACACCAGTTCTGCTCAAGCTCGCCCTCACCGGATTTTCCACCAAGATAACACGCATCCGCCAATCTTTGCCAGATGACAATATTCCAGGAATCATTCATTTCCTCTCCCGCCGCTTTTTCCAGAACTTCGATTCCCTTCGCCACAGCGTTGATTCCGTTTTCCCGTGACAGTTCTTCTGAAAAGCTGAAATACATTCCTGCAATGGCAAGATACCTGCGACAGCGTTTTTCTTTCTCTTCCATCTTCTTTGTATCGCAGTAAAGTTCCGCAAGCAGCCATTCCAGCTTTTTCTCTTTCCTTGCCGCATCATCTGCCAGACAGTATTCCACAAGCTCCTGTTCTATCCATCCGGCATGACTCAGATGTTCTGCCTTTGAAAACGCTTCCTGTGCTTTCCGATAATTAGGCAAGCTCCCTTTTACCACCGGATTTCCGCAGAACCAGAGTTCTCCCTGTTCCTCCCATTTATCTGCAGCCAAAAATGATTCCGAACGCAATCTGTTGTCTGCAGCAACAGCTCCACCGGTCAGAAACAGAATCACAATAAAAACTTCTGCCATTTTCCTCCCTTCTTGTTTTCTCTCCAGTCGCTGCAACGCCTTTTTTACTTCTCGCGCGGAAACATACCTCTCACCCGGTTCTTTTCTCATACATTTTTCCAGTACCCGCTGCAGAGACTTTTTCGGCTGCTTTTTTGCATGCTTTGTCATCGCCACAAGCAATGCACCAAGCGCATACAGATCTGAACGGGCATTACATTTCCCGTCATACTGTTCCGGCGCTGCATAACCGCGAGTGCCGTAGCGGACTTCCACGCCCTTTTCTTCGGTCCCGGCCGATCCGAAATCTACAAGGAAGATCTTCCCCTGTTTTGTTATCATCACATTGTCCGGCTTTAAGTCTCGATAGAAAACGGGTGGACACTGTGCATGAAGATGGCAGAGAATTTTGCTCACTGCAATTCCTGTTTTCAGGATTTCCCGGCCGGAAAACTGCTCCCCGGCGCGCATTCTCTGGCCAATTGATTTTCCGTTTACATATTCCATGATAAGAAAACCGTTCGTTTCATCCTCCAGAAATTCCACCGCGGCGGGAATTCCGGGATGATGCAGCTGATTCAAAAGAGAGGCTTCCCGGCGCAGTTTTTCCTTGTCACACGCACTTGTCTTGACCGCATACCGCCTTTTGGATCCGGTCTTTTCCACAAGATAAACGACAGATGTCGCCCCTTTTCCGAGCACGGACAGCAGACGATACTTCCCTCCCGGAAGTTCTACTTTTCCAATGATTCCGCCTCCTCGTTTTTAGTGTACCGAAAAGCAGCGCTGGATTTTTTGCGTTCTTTTTCGGAATTGCTATACTTTCATATTTTGTTTTTATACATGGATATAGTTTGAGCCGAATGGCCCTTCGATAGAGTAATAAAAGAAACGATTTTTCCGGACGAACGTCCAAGCGGATGAAAAATCGTAAACTAAGTATAACATAACCGCCGCCGAATCTGCAACAGTTGCAGACTTCGACGGCGGCCAAAAAATGAATTCTATTTTTGTTTATTTTTCCCTCTTGACGCAAAACTGCTTTGTGTTTTGCGCTTTTTACATCCGTTCCGGTGCCGAGAATCCCAGCAGATCAATGCAGGTCTCGAGAACTTCACGGACGAGATCCAGCAGTGCCAGGTAAGACGCTTTTCTGGCCTCATCCGGCTCACTTAAGATTTTGGTCTCGTGGTAGAAGTGGTTGAACTCGTTCGCAAGCTCGTAGATATAAGCACAGATCTTATGCGGTGCTTTCTCCTCGAATGCGTTTTCTGCAACACCATTGAAACGGGATACCGAAAGCATCAATGCTTTCTCGCTGTCGCTCTTTGGTGCCAGAAGAGCACCTTTTTTCAGTTCATTTCCCTCTTCCTTATATTTTCCAAGGATCGACTTTGTACGAACGATCGTATACAGGATATACGGACCGGTATTTCCTTCGAAGGATGTGAAACGTTCTACGTCGAAAACGTAATCTTTCGATGCCTGGTTGGACAGATCTCCATATTTGATTGCGGACAGTCCGACAATCTGTGCGGTTCCTCTTGCATCTGTATCTTTTACGCTGCGGTTCTCCACGATTTTCTGATACATTTCATCGTTAATCTCGCCGATCAGACGCTCCAGACGCATGACACCGCCCTCACGGGTCTTGAACGGTTTTCCGTCTTTTCCGTTCATGGTACCAAAACCGATGAAACTCAGCTTGGTATCTTCCTTCACCAGTTTTGCTTTTCTCGCACAGCGGAAGCACTGCACAAAGTGAAGCTCCTGACGTTTGTCTGCCAGATAGCAGATCTCGTCCGGCTGGTACAGTTTCATACGCTCAATGATGGTTGCAAGGTCTGTCGTATCATACAGCGCTGCTCCGTCCGATTTTAAGATCATACACGGCGGGATCTCTTTTGTGTCGGTTTCCTCTTTGACATCAACAACGAGTGCTCCCTGATCATAATATGCATAACCATTGTCTTTCAGGTACTCTACCATGCCAGGAATGTATTCCTGCGCATCAGACTCGCCCTTCCACAAATCAAAATGGACATTGAGGTTTCCATAATTCTTTTTCAGGTCCGCAACAGAAACCGCCATAATGTGTTTCCAGATCGCACGGTATCCTCTTCTTCCCTGCTGAAGTTCTCTTGTTGCCTCGAGTGCACGTTTCTTATAGTCCTCATCTTCCTTCGATTTACCGCTTGCACAAGGATAAATCTCCTCAAGCTCGCTGATGGTAAACGGTGCTTCTTCCGGGTACTCCCCGTTAAAGGATTCATCAAAATAAACAAGCTCTGGATGACGTTCCTGCAGCTCGGTGATGATAAGTCCCATCTGCAGACCCCAGTCGCCAAGGTGAACATCGCCGATCATATTATGTCCCATGAACCGTCCCATCCGCTTGATGCTCTCACCAATGATAGCAGAACGGAGATGCCCAACGTGAAGCGGTTTTGCCACATTTGCTCCGCCGTAATCTACGATGATGGTCTTCGGATTTTTCACCTTCTCAACAGAAAGATTTTCGTCCTTCTGCATTTTGGAAAGATAATCTGCCAGAAATTCCGGGTTTACTTTCAGGTTGATGAATCCCGGTTTTACTGCTTCAATTTCGCCGATCACACTGTGGTCGGTAATTTTCTCTACAACTGCCTCAGCCAGCTGGATCGGTGCTTTATGGTAGGCTTTTGCTGCCGCCATTGCGCCATTGCACTGGTATTCACACAAATCCGGGCGGTTGGAAACGGAAACCCTTGCATAGGACGGGTCCATCTCCGCAGCGGTAAATGCCTTTACCAGCTCTTCCTGGATAAGATCGATCAGTTTTTTCATAACGTTTCCCTCATTTTCTTCTTTACTGCAGAATCTGCTGTTCTGCGTTCTGTTTCCGCGCGCTGCGCCGGGCTTCTTCCTCTTCCTTGATGCCGCTTTTCTGATAGCAGTACTGGATGATGTCTCTTCTTCGGATGATGCCGATAAAAGTTCCTTCATCATCCACAACCGGGACGAAATTCTGCCGCATGGACATCTCAATCAGATCCTCGATGTTGCTGTTGATGTTAACCGACTCATAATTCCACCGTTTCGGAACCTGCCAGAGTGGAATATCCTCTGCCGCATGATAATTCAGCTGATATCTTTCTTTTACGATGCGGAGCAGATCTCCTTCTGTCAGTGTTCCCACATAGCAGCCTTTTTTGTTCAGTACCGGAACTGCCGTGTATTTATGATATTCCATCTTCTCAATCGCCTGCCGAAGCGAGCAGTCGTCATACAGATAAGCCGTTTCTCTCTTCGGTGTGATAAAAAACAAGATATTCATTCGTGTATACTCCTTTTTTCTTGGTCATACTCTGGTTTTATTATACCATAAACGAATGTGAAATGTCTTTGAATCTTTCTTATAATTTCATAAACATACCGAAGCTGAAATTTGAATGCCTCTTTGCCACGCTGCAAATTGCGCTTACTCTTCAGTATAACCGACTTTTCTCAAAAAGTAAAGATCCCAGTTCTACCCACACATCCAGTCAAAATCGTTGTTACAATCCACCGCCTCCCAGAAACCGGCAACCTTCAAAAAAATCCGTACGGCTGCGCAATCTCTGCATCCGCACGGATTTTTTATTTCCGGTTTTCTATTTCTGATTTTTCTACTCTCTTCGCAGTGCATCAATCGGGTTCAGATTTGCTGCTTTTACCGACGGCAGCAATCCAAATACGATACCAATCACCATGGAGAATACCACGGAAAAGATAATCGCCGGAATGCTGATCGCCACAGGTGTCTGCGATACTCTCGAAATAACCTGTGCCATGATGATGCCGCCCAGTACGCCGAGCAGTCCACCGATACTGGTAAGCACTGCCGCCTCGGTCAGGAACTGAAACAGAATTCTGCGTTTTCTCGCTCCAATTGCTTTTTTCAGACCGATTTCACTCGTACGCTCCGTTACAGATACCAGCATAATGTTCATAACACCGATACCGCCGACAAGAAGTGAAATGCTTGCGATCCAGATCAGCTGCTGGTTCGTGCTCTGGCCTAATTCCTGCAGACTCTTCGCTTTTTCCAGCAGATCCTCCGCTTTATACGCCAGAGAATCCGATGTATTGGTAACAGCCTCGTTCATGATCTCTGCGGTTGTCTTTCCGACTGTACTCATATCCTCGGTCGTTTTTGCCATTACAACGGCATTTTCCGGCTCATCATACCGGAATACGATCGGCCAGCATACATCCGGCATCAGCACCAGCGGGTAGGATTCCTGGTTGTACGTATAGTAATCCTCCCTGGAATTGATGACCGGCTGAAAGGAATCGGATTTTTTGATCACACCGACAACGGTAAACGGCTCACCCATGATTTCTATCGTTTTTCCGACCGGTGATTCATTCGGAAACAGCGTCAGCACCGCAGTATCGTCAAGCAGGACAACTTTGTGAATCTTCGAAAAGTCACTCTCCACAAAGCCACGTCCCTGGTAAATCTGATATCCGCATGTGGATAGATAATTTTCGTCCACACCAAGTGCCTTTGCACTGTCCAATGTTGTGTTTCCTTTCGCAATACCGCTCACATACGTTCTTTCGGTGTAAAACGATGCATTCTCCACCTGCTCCTGTTCACAGATCCGCTTCTTCTGGTCGGCGGACAGCTTGGACACACCACTTGGCAGCCCACCGTCCATCCAGTAATCACCATCCCCCTGTTTTAACCGTACGGTCACATTGTTATTTCCGGCTCCGATCAGGTTCTGTTTGATCTGCTCATTCGTTCCCTTGATGGTTGAGACAATGGAGATGATCGACGCAATTCCGATGATAATGCCCAGCATGGTCAAAAAGGAACGCATTTTGTGTGACCAGATTCCCTGAAAGGAAAGTCTTACATTTTCTAACATAATGCGCCTCCTTAACTGTT
>ENA-OUQM01001894-OUQM01001894.1-human-gut-metagenome-genome-assembly--contig:-NODE-1894-length-10241-cov-5.347536_pt1 | contig 10241 bp, 8 predicted proteins | sample MGYA00237949_ERZ548830 | MGnify/ENA primary metagenome ERZ548830 (study PRJEB26490, sample SAMN05194706) | human gut metagenome | biome: terrestrial biome; feature: human-associated habitat; material...
GCTCTGCGCTGTAACTCATCACACATTTATTTTAATTTGAGCGATTATTTGTGTGATTATTCCAAAGATTTAGTATACTTTTACATCCTTGTTTTTAGTTAGATATATGTAAAGAGAAGAAAAAGCACCAAGCTATCAAGCGTGATAACTGACTAATAGAAATCTGAAAGCGTAAACTACTTTCTCATAACATTTACGGTTCTGCCCAATCTGATATATCGACACGTAAGTTTTTAAGTACGAACCAAAGGCGAAGATGTTTTCGTCTTATAAAACTACTATAACATGAATATCATGAGAAACGCTTTCAAAAGGGCAAATTATGTGTTATGCCTGCTCCTTGCCTTATCGGGTACATCTTGTATCAACAGGCTAAATGATGAAATCAAAGAGGGCAGTATCCTCATCTCCTTTTCCTTTGAAGCAAGTAAAGCCGCTACCAAAGTAACTAAAAACACTTTCGACATAGGAGACAGAAGCGGTATCTTTGCCATGCTGACAGGCAATTCCCTGGACCAGCAGCGATACATCGACAACCTGCTTCTGGAATATAGCGACAACAGCAAACTGATATCCAAGAAAGAAGTTTATTATCCGGAAGGAGATGCCACGCTGGACTTCATCAGCTACTATCCGTATCAGGAAGAAAACGTGTCCAAAGGAAGCTCACTGCTGGACGTCACAGTACAAGCAGACCAGAACAAGACCGCCAATTACAGCTTATCCAACTTCATGACCGCCCGCATCGGGAACGTACCCAACAGCGAGAAAACCGTAAAGCTGGAATACAAGCACCGGTTTGCCAAAATAAAGTTAGTTCTTATACCCCAAGAAGGTGAAGATACGGACGAGATGCTCAAGGCCAACCCCAGAATCATAGCTACCGGTTTCAGGACACAAGCCGTATATGACCTGCAATCGGACAAGCTTTCCTCGGTTGACGATGCGAGCGAAACGGATATCATTCCTTTCGGCACATGGAAGAAAGAGGGTAATACGCTGTCCGGTAAAGAGTTCATTGTAATTCCGCAAACACACTCCGACGGCGGACAGGCTTTTACCCTGGAATGGAACGGAAAAATCTATACCTGCCCTCTCCCGTCGGCCACCATTGAGGAGGACACGGAACTGGAGATTTGCATCAACGCACTGCAAAGCACAAGTGCAACCCTCACCGGAGTTATCGCCAACATCAAGGAATGGGAGCTCAGCGAACAAGGAGAGAGCGAAAACCGGTACGAAATCACTGCCGTACACACAGCCTCGCTGTCATTCAGCACGTCTGATATCTACAGGATATACCATCAAGGAAAGCCCGTGGCAGAAGTATGCCGGGAGTATCTTTACACTGCCCCCGCCGATGCTGTTGCTACTAAAGCGATTGTAGCCTATTCCGTACAGGACAATGAACAGACGGACTTGACAAATGGAATCGTTTTACAACTACCGGACAAAACCGCCACGACACATGGTGGTAAAGTAAGTTGGAATGAAGCGGACAACTCGCTGACCTACATTAGCGGCCACTCCCGGCCTATCGAAAAATTCTACATAGACGAAAACAGAAAGATAGTAACGGAAAAGCCTGCCGCACCAGCACTGGCTATCAACGTCAGCAGCTACGTAATCAGAGATATACGGAACGGTATATTGCACACCTACCCCATCGTGAAAATAGGCGCACAATATTGGATGAAAGAGGATTTACAGACGGCCCATTATAATGACAGCAAGAGTATGCCCCTCAGAAAAGCTTTGGGAGATGGCGAGGGCTACCTCAAATGGGCGGGCACCAACTCCCATTTTTACAACGGCGAGGCCGTCCTTACCGGGAAATTGGCTCCGTTGGATTGGAGATTGCCAACAGAAAACGATTGGAACAGACTGAAAGAATACATAGGAGAGAATGCTTCCGCACTGAAAAAGGCAGATACCTGGAGCTCGGATGTTTATTCCGCAACCAATGAAACCGGATTCTGCATTCAACCCGCAGGGCTGCTGTTGGAAAGGGAAAACAAGACGGCCTTGGTAAACGCAAACTCATCGACCGCCTATTGGCTATATGACGGCACACAAAAGCAATTGGACAAAGTCGTAATGTTTGCGAACAGCAATAACGACATCGCCTTAAAGAACGCCGTCAAACCGGAAGGCAAAGATTATTATAATGCGTTTTCCATCCGTTGCATAAAAGAATAGCCTGCCAAAAAAGCATTTCTCATTTCTTTTTCGTATTTTTGTTCCCAATGTGCAGGATTGTGCAGGATTTTGCCAATTAGACAAAGACAACGGAAAAGAAATGAGAGTAATCGATCTGATAAACAGTAACGAAAAAACAGCTTTTTCTTTTGAAATATTGCCCCCTCTGAAAGGTACAGGCATCGAAAAGTTGTATGAAACAATAGATACATTACGGGAGTTCGACCCTAAATACATCAATATCACCACACACCGCAGCGAGTACGTGTACAAGGACCTCGGCAACGGGCTGTTCCAGCGCAACCGTCTCCGTCGCCGTCCGGGAACCGTATCCGTAGCCGCAGCCATCCAGAATAAATACAACATAACGGTGGTGCCGCATATTCTTTGCAGCGGTTTCAGCCGTGAGGATACCGAATATGTATTGCTCGACCTGCAATTCCTGAACATCACAGACCTTTTGGTGTTACGCGGAGACAAGGCAAAACACGAGTCGGTATTCACTCCCGAAAAGAACGGTTATCATCATGCCGTTGAATTGCAGGAACAGATTAACCAATTCAATAAGGGCATCTTTGTAGACGGCTCCGAGATGAAAGTCACCAATACTCCTTTCTCATACGGAGTGGCCTGTTATCCGGAGAAACACGAAGAAGCGCCCAACATCGATACGGACATTTATTGGCTGAAAAAGAAAATGGAAACCGGAGCGGAATATGCCGTTACCCAATTGTTCTATGACAACCGGAAATACTTCGATTTCGTAGAACGCGCCCGCAAAGCCGGAGTTACCATCCCCATTATACCGGGCATCAAGCCGTTCAAGAAGCTTTCGCAACTCAGCATGATACCCAAAACATTTAAAGTAGACCTGCCCGAAGAACTGACAAACGAAATCTTGAAATGCAAGACTGATGCCGAAGCGCAACAGGTAGGTATCGAATGGTGCGTGCAGCAATGCAAGGAACTGATGAAGCACCATATTCCCAGCATCCATTTCTATTCCATAGGTGCAGTGGACAGCATCAAGGAAGTAGCCAAACAGATTTATTAACCAAATACCGACACCGTGTTTTTTAAAGATGTAATAGGCCAGGATACAGCCAAACAACAATTGATACAAGAGGTGCGGGAAGGACGTATTCCTCACGCGCAACTGTTCTGCGGACCGGCAGGAGTAGGCAAACTTCCGCTGGCTATGGCTTATGCCCGTTACATCTGCTGTCCGAACCGCACGGAGACCGATGCCTGCGGCACGTGTCCTTCGTGTGTGAAGTGGAATAAACTGGTGCATCCGGACGTACACTTCGTATTCCCCATCGTGAAAAGTGCCAAGGGGAAGAAAGAAGTTTGCGATGACTACATAGCCGACTGGCGGCATCTTGTACTAAGCAACCCCTATTTCTCACTGAATCATTGGCTGAATGAAATGGGAGCGGAAAACGGACAAGCGATTATCTACGCAAAGGAAAGCGATGAAATCACCCGTAAGCTCAGTTTGAAATCCAGCGAAGGCGGATACAAGGTAACCATTGTATGGCAGCCTGAAAAGCTGCACGAGGTCTGCGCCAATAAATTGCTGAAACTGCTGGAAGAGCCGCCTGAGAAGACCATCTTCCTGTTGGTTTCCGAAGCACCCGAAATGATATTGTCTACCATACTCAGCCGTACACAACGTTTCAACATCCGCAAAATAGATGAGGCAAGCATGGCAAACGCGCTGCAACAAAAGTACGGCGTGCAACCGGCGGACAGCCAGACCATAGCCCATCTGGCAAACGGAAACTTCATCAAGGCGTTGGAAACAATCCACCTGAATGAAGAGAATGAGTTGTTTTTCAATCTGTTCGTCAGCCTGATGCGCCTCTCCTATCAACGGAAAATACGGGAAATGAAGCAATGGAGCGAACAACTCGCGGCTATGGGGCGCGAACGCCAAAAGAATTTTCTGGAATACTGCCAGCGCATGATACGGGAAAATTTCATCTATAACCTGCATCGGAAAGAGATGAACTACATGACCCTGCCCGAACAGAACTTCGCTACCCGGTTTGCCCCGTTTGTCAACGAACGGAATGTTATGGGTATTATGGATGAACTCAGCGAAGCGCAAGTGCACATTGAACAGAATGTGAATGCCCGTATGGTATTCTTTGATTTTTCACTGAAAATGATTGTTCTGTTAAAACAATAGAAGAATCCTTTTCAACTAACATATAACATAGTAAATCATCAAAATAACAGATAGAATGATGGAATTTAAACTACATAACGGAAGCGGCGGTCTCTGCTGCAAAAGCTGCGGCAGGCAAGACAAGCAACTGAACACTTACGACTGGCTTGCCGACATTCCCGGCAATGCAGAGGAATCGGACATGGTGGAAGTTCAGTTCAAAAATACCCGCAAGGGTTATTTCCGCAACAGCAACAAAATTCCTTTGGAAAAAGGCGATATAGTAGCCGTGGAAGCTACTCCCGGACATGATATAGGCGTAGTAACCCTTACCGGGCGGCTTGTACCGCTACAGATGCGTAAGGCAAATATCAAGTCGGAAGCGGATATCAAGCGCATCTACCGCAAAGCCAAACCGGTGGATATGGACAAGTATAACGAGGCGAAAGCGCGTGAACACAGCACGATGATACGTGCCCGCCAGATCGCTCTTGACCTCAACCTCAATATGAAAATCGGGGATGTGGAATATCAGGGAGACGGCAACAAAGCAATCTTCTACTACATTGCCGATGAACGCGTAGACTTCCGCCAACTGATTAAGGTGCTTGCCGACGCTTTCCATGTACGCATCGAAATGAAGCAGATCGGTGCACGTCAGGAAGCCGGCCGTATCGGCGGTATCGGACCTTGCGGCCGTGAGTTGTGTTGCGCTACCTGGATGACATCGTTTGTTTCCGTTTCGACCAGCGCCGCCCGCTACCAGGATATTTCACTGAATCCACAAAAGCTTGCCGGACAATGCGCCAAACTGAAATGCTGCCTCAACTACGAAGTGGACTGTTACGTAGAAGCACAAAAACGCCTGCCTTCCAAAGAAATCGAATTGGAAACCAAAGACGGCGTATTCTATTTCTTCAAAGCCGACATTCTCAGCAATCAGATAACTTACTCCACCGACAAGAGTATCCCTGCCAATCTGGTTACTATCAGCGGAAGACGCGCCTTTGAAGTTATCGGTCTGAATAAAAGGGGCATCAAACCGGAGAGCCTGTTGGAAGAGACACATCGCACCGAACCCAAGAAACCGGTAGACCTGCTGGAACAGGAAAGCCTGACCCGCTTCGACCGTAACCGCAAGAACAAGAACGGCGGAGACGGCAACAATGGAAACGGTAATGGAAATAACGGCGGCAACCGGAATAAAAAGAAGAAAAAGACTCCCAATAACCGACCGCAAGGCGGAGAACAGTCTGCCGCTCCGCAACAACAAGAGCAGCCCAGACAGCAGGGAGACGAAAAACGGCCGCAAGGAAATGAAAGACGTTCACAACGGAATAGCAACAACCGTAAACGTCCTCACAACAACAAGCCCAAACCTCAGGGAGATAAACCTGCTCAAAATGACAAGCCTGCTCAAGAATAAGACAAAGACTCTGAGATATATCATACTGCTGTTTATCGTAAGCGCATTAGGCGCTTGCGATAAACAGACTGTATATCATGCATTCCAATCCATTCCGCAAGAGGGGTGGAAACGACAGGACACACTCCTTTTCAATGTCGCTGTGCCCGATTCGCAAACTTACTACAAACTGATAGTAGAAATTAGAAACCGCAGCACTTACCCTTACCAAAACATCAACTTATCCGTCTGCTATGACAGTCCGGAATTGAAAAAGCTACAGACAGATACATTGACAGCCGTCTTAGCCGATAAAGAAGGCATATGGAAAGGAGATGGCTGGGGCGGTTTATACCAGTCTGCATTTCCCGCAGGAAACATCAAGATAGGGAAACCCGGTGACTACCTTTTCAAAGTAGCTTATACATTACCCGACAGCCTCCTGCCCGGCATCAATGATGTGGGAATCAAATTACAACGATAATATTATACCAACCTTCTATTTCTCCCCGCATCAATACGCAGGAATATAAACAGCAGTATCGTAAAGCCCCATAACGAAGACCCCCCATAGCTGAAGAAAGGCAACGGAATACCGATAACAGGCGTCAATCCGAGTACCATCCCGATGTTTATGAAAAGATGAAACAGAAAAATACTCAGCACCGAATACCCGTATACCCTGCCAAATGCGGACTGCTGCCGCTCTGCCAACGCTATCAGACGAAGTATCAAAGCCAGGAACAAGAGTAATACAGCCGTCGAACCGATAAAGCCTTCTTCTTCGCCTACGGTACAGAATATGAAATCCGTGTCCTGTTCGGGAACATATTTAAGTTTGGTCTGTGTACCGTTCAAAAAGCCTTTCCCAGTCAAGCCGCCCGAACCGATAGCAATCTTCGATTGATTTACGTTATATCCCGCTCCTGCCAAGTCCTCTTCCATGCCCAACAGAACCTTAATGCGAATCTGCTGGTGAGGTTCCAATACTTTATTGAAAAAATAGTCGCTGGAGTAGAGAAAACCTATCGAACCTATGGCAAACAAACCAATAAGAAAATAACTCCAATGGCGTTCACTCAAAGCAAGGAAGAATAAATAACATGTTACAACCACACACAATCCCCATTGCACCCATACCAGATTAAAAGGGGTTATATATTCCGAAACCAGATAAGCGACAAGCAATACGATAAAAGAACCGACGATGATATTCCGAACCGGCTCCCATTTCTTCTTATATACCCATACCATTCCACCGGCAAAGAGCAAAATCATCGACAGTACCACAAACTCTCCGATAGGTGTTGGAGTATCTGCAATAAAGACTTGATCAAAACGGATACCCACCACAAAATATACCACAGCGCAAATACCGGAGAAAAGCACTACTCCGGGCATACCTTCACGATAAAGCATCAGGAAGAAAGCCATATAAACCAATGCAGACCCCGTTTCCCGCTGAAGAATAATCAGCGTCATCGGCAGAAGAATAAGGAAAGCCAGCATCAACGCGCTCTTCCAGCTTTTTATAGTGAACGAATAGGCGCTCATATACTTGGCCAACGCCAATGCCGTGGCAAACTTGGCAAATTCAGCCGGTTGTAGACTGACAGGCCCCAAAATCAGCCAAGACCGTGAGCCTTTGGTATCAGGAGCAATAAAAATGGTGACAACCAACAAGAGAATGAGTCCTATATATATAATGTAAGAGAACATATCATAAAGCGTGTCTTCCAGCATCAGCAGAATAAATCCCAACCCGAATGAGCAGACAATCCACATGAACTGCTTGCCGGCACGGGTAGAGAAATCAAGAAAATCACGGTCACCATAGTCGTAACTTGCCCCGCAAATACTGAACCAGCCGAATACAATCAACATCAGGTAGATTATAATCGTCACCCAATCCAATGATTTCCATATACTGTCTCTTCTTACCATTTATACTGCTACTGTTTGACTGTTTATTACCTTTCTTCGTCTCCGTACAGAATTACGCGGTTGCTGAATTCCTCCGCACGTATCTCATTCTCCGGCGATAACTTGCCATGCAAGTACTGATCCATCATCATCGCACCGATAGGGACGCCGTAGGTTGCACCAAAACCGCCATTTTCCACATACACCGCAATAGCAATTTTAGGATCATTCATCGGAGCGAATCCCATGAACACCGAATGGTCTTTACCGCGATTTTGTGCCGTACCGGTTTTGCCGCATGCCTCTACACCCGGCAGGATTGTGCCGACCATACGGCAGGTTGCACTACCCGTACTACCTGTAACAGCGGCACGCATCCCCTCCACAACTTCATCGTAATATTCCCGGTCGATTGACGTGACACGGGGGGTACGGTAGATACTGTCCAGTTCATTATCCTGTATCTCCTTTACAACATGCGGAGTAATGAAATGCCCCCGGTTGGCAATGGTTGCACCCAAATTGGCTATCTGCAACGGGGTCGCAAGAATTTCTCCCTGTCCGATAGCGATACTGATTACCGTAAGTCCGTTCCAAGAGCCCCGATATGCTTTATCATAAAACTTGGCGTTAGGAATCAAGCCGCGCTGCTCTCCGGGAAGGTCGGTACCAAGGCGATAGCCGAATCCCTGCGACACCATATGGTCTTTCCATACGGTAATGGCATTTTGCGGAGAACCGTACTTCTTGTCGCTGAACATACGGAACAGCCCCCAACAAAAATAAGAGTTGCACGAAGTGGCTATTGCCGGAACCAAAGGCAAAGGAGAACCGTGCCCATGACAGCCTACATGCAAACTTCCATAATTGAAACCGTGTGCACAAGGGAAAGTAGGATAATCTTCATGGATTATTCCTTCCTGCAAAAATGTCAATGCCTGCGCAGTCTTGAAAGTAGAGCCCGGCGGATACGCACCCATGATTGCGCGGTTCAGGAGAGGTTTCCGCTTGTCTCTTTGCAACATCCGGTGATTCTTTCCACGCTGGCGTCCAATCATCAAGTGAGGATCGAAAGTAGGAGAAGAAACCATACAGAGTATCTCTCCCGTAGCCGGTTCAATGGCTACGATAGCTCCGATTTTATGCTGCAACAAACGCTCACCTAACCTCTGCAACTCAATGTCGATACCTAAAGTCAGGTTCTTACCGGGCACAGAGGGACGGTCGAGTTTCCCATCCATATAATGCCCCTGAATACGTCCATGCGCATCACGAAGCAGAATCTCCACCCCTTTTTCGCCACGAAGATACTTTTCATAAGATTTCTCGATACCTTGCTTGCCTATATAATCTCCGCGGATATAATAATTATCTGACTCAATATCTTTCTTTGACACTTCACCTATATCCCCCAACGCATGTCCGGCAGCATCGTAAGTATATTGCCGGATAGTACGCCGCTGGATGTAGAAACCGGGAAACTTGAATAGTTTCTCCTGAAACACACCGCACTCTTCTGCCGAGAGTTGTGTCATAAACACCTGATGCGTATATTTGGAATAACCGGGATTCATCCAACGGTTCTTTACATCCTTCATCCGCTTCTGGAACTGCTCGAACGTGATGTTCAACGCACGGCATAAATCCAACGTATCGAGCTGCGTCACTTCACGAGGCACAAACGTGATATCGTATGCCGGCTGGTTAAAAACCAGCAGTTTACCGTTACGGTCATAGATAGCTCCACGCGAAGGATATTGAATCTTATTCAAAAAGGCATTGCTGTCCGCATTCTTCTTGTAATCATCCGTCATAATTTGCAAGTCGAACAGGCGAATCACGTAGATAAGGACAATGACGACAGCCGCCATGCCTATCACATATTTTCGTTTCTCCAGCGTATAATCCTTCATTCAATCACAACATATGAGTTATAAATACAAGTAACATAACTTGCAACCTCTTTTTACTTCTTCCGTATGCCCTCTACTGCCATTATACAAGCTACAGTCAGCAAAGTGCTTGTTACAATTCTCAGCAATAACGCACCTATGTGGACAAAAGAAAAGAATTCAAGAGTAAGCAGCATCCCGTGATGCACCAAGACACTGGCAACCAAGTATTTCAAAAAAGGAGAGATTCCCATTGTACGGACTGCCGGAACCAATGTATCCAGCGTATCGCGAGGCACAAACAAGCGTAAGAATGTAGGGCGCAAAAAGGCTAAAAGCACCGTAGCCGCCGCATTCATTCCCGGAGTATCGGAAAGGATATCAACCGCCAGTCCAAGAAAAAAAGCCCATAGCATCAATGCATTACGGGGTACATCCGACTCAAACTTCAATATCAGATATATATATAAAAACGGAGTGGCATATCCTGCAATATGCACATTGTTCAGTATCAGCACCTGCAATAATACCAGACCGACAAACCACCCTATCTTATGCAAATAATTGATTATCATTTTTCTCCTTCTTTTTCCAGCATATTCTGTTCTTCCTGTCCGCTGCGCGAAATGACACGCACATTGCTCACCTT
>ENA-OUQM01001896-OUQM01001896.1-human-gut-metagenome-genome-assembly--contig:-NODE-1896-length-10227-cov-6.435214_pt1 | contig 10227 bp, 5 predicted proteins | sample MGYA00237949_ERZ548830 | MGnify/ENA primary metagenome ERZ548830 (study PRJEB26490, sample SAMN05194706) | human gut metagenome | biome: terrestrial biome; feature: human-associated habitat; material...
GGCGGGTGACCTCGATGCCGTTCATATCCGGCAGACGCCAGTCGATGATATAGGCCTTGTAGGTATCGCCCATCTCGATGGACTGCCGTGCGCGCAGCACGGCCTCCTTGCCGGAAAGCGTCCAATCGGCGCGCATACCCACCGTGACCAGCATCTTGGTCACGCTGTCGCAGGTGTTGAAATCGTCGTCCACCACCAGCGCCTTCAGACCCTCCAGCGCGGGGATCTTTTCCGCCTTGCGGTGCTCTGCCTGTATGCGCAGCGGCACACGGACGATAAATTCAGAGCCCTTGCCCGGCGCGGTCTGCACTTCGATGGTGCCGCCCATCATATCTACGATGTTTTTGCTGATGGCCATACCCAGCCCGGTGCCCTGTATCTTGCTTACCGTGGAGGTGCGCTCGCGCTCAAAGGGTTCAAAGATTTTTTGGGCAAACTCCGGGCTCATGCCGATGCCGTTGTCCTTGACGCGGAACTCATACTGCCCGCAGCCGCTGACCTGGCCGGCAAGCTGGCGCACCTGCAGCGACACCGTGCCGCCCGCGGGGGTGAACTTGATGGCGTTGGACAAAAGGTTCATCAAAACCTGATTCAGCCGGGTCTTGTCGCAATAGACGTCCTCATCGGTAATATCTATCGCGTCCATATACAATTCCAACTGCTTTGCGTAAAACTGCCCGCTGACGATGGTCTTTATGTCGTGCAGCACGTCGGACAGGTTGACCTCGGTCTCGTCCAGCTGGATCTTTCCGCTTTCGATGCGGCTCATATCCAGAATATCATTGATGAGCGAAAGCAGGTGGTTGCCGGAGGCAAGTATCTTGGTAAGGTAATCCTTCACGCGGTCCCTGTCGTCCAGTTGGCTGACCGCCAGCGTGGTAAAGCCGATGATGGCATTCATCGGGGTGCGGATGTCGTGGGACATATTGGAAAGGAAGGTGCTCTTGGCGCGGTTGGCGTTTTCGGCGGCGGCCACGGCATCCGAGAGCGCCTGGTTCGCCTGCCTGTCGGCGGTGCGGTCAGACAGAACCAGAATGTGCTTGGTTTTGCCCTCGACCTCGCTGCCCATGGCAACCACATGGAACCAGCGATGCTCCCCGGTTTTCTGATGGACAAACTCCGTGTCCCATTCGCGCTGGTCGCCGCAGGCAAGCCCTTCCAGATAATTTTTGGTGCGGCCGGGGAAATCCGCCGGGTACAGCAGGGCCAGCGTGCCGATATTCTTGCGCACGCTCTTCATCGTCAGGCCCAGCAGCCGTTCTATGTTCGGGCTGACATAATCCGCCCGGTGCTTTTGGGCATCCAGCAGCAGGAAAACATCGTCCACATTCTGGGACAGCTTCTCGAACAGCACATCCCGGTACAAAATCGCGGTGTTCTGGCGGCGCAGCTTGGTGCGGCCCCGGTGCATGACCATCAGAAGGACCATTGCCGCAATCGACAGGACAACGAGGGCTACGATCTGCATCGTGCGCTGCCAAAGCTGGTCCATGGCGGCATTGACGGTATCCCGCGGGACAAGCCCCACCAGGATCCAGTTCTGGATGCCGGTGCTTTCGTAGACCATATAGTATCTTATGCCGTCCAGCGTCACCTCGCGGTTTCCGGTGATGCCCTGCGCAAAGTCGTCCGTAAGCTCCTGTATCTGCGCCTCGGTAAGGTCGGAATACTCTTGCAGTATCGCTATAAAGTTATAAATGGATTCCGAGTTTTCTGAGATATTTTCGATCACGACCTGCCCGTCCGGGTAGATGACAAAGGAGCTGGCCGCTCCGCCGAAAGCCGAATCGTCCACGGTCTTCATCACAACATTGTTGTAGTGGCCGATGGCAATGGCATCGTAGGCAAAGCCGCGGTAGATGCCCTTGGTTTCGGGGCAGATGAACACCAGCATCGGGTCCTGCCCGGGCAGGGCCGCGTTCAACACAACGTCCTTCTGGTCGGAAAGCAGCTCGTCCAGATTGCTCTGCAGGCCCAGGTAGCCCGTTTTCCCGCTGGGGGTCATGTAGTTGCCGTCGTAAGAAAGAAAGTAGAATTCGGCAAAGCCAAGCTGCTGCTGCGCTGACTCCAGATACGCCTGCGTGCTGGCATCATCGGGGTCGCTGCTCAGAAAGCCGTTCCACACATGCAGGTAGGAGGTGTTCTTCTTGACGATCATGCTCAGCATATTGTTGGATTTGTGCAGGACTTCTCCCAAATGCTGGGTGCTTTCCGCATAGATGGTTTTTGACACAAACGAAAGGTACTGCGCGCTAAGGCAGACAAGCAGCGCAATCGACAGCAGGCAGGCCACCGCAGCATGCCAATTTCGCCGCGAATGCCGCTTTATTTTTATTTTATGCTTAGTTTCTTCCACAGCGCATTACCCCCCCGAATGTAATATAGCTTTCCGGCGCGGCCAGCGTCACGCTGCCGCCGGAAAGTGCCTCGCTCCAGGCGTCTTTGACCGTGGCCTCCCCGCGCTCAAACGTGCGGCTTTCGTCCTGCAGCAGCGGTGCCATCTGCTTTTCGGTTGCCAGGCAGGTCACGGTGACGGTGTCGTCATCCTGCAGCGGCTGGCCGCCGCGGGTGATGCCGGTCAGCGTATAGCTGCCGTCGTTCTCCTGCACCTGCACGGCCATGCCGCTGACCACCGGCAGGGAACCGCGGTTGAACGGCGTAAAGCCGCCCTCGCAGCCTTCCACAAAGGCGCGCACGGTGTCCTTCAGCTCGGCACCCGTCATGGTGCGCCGGTACGACATAAGCCCGTTGGGCATGATCATGGCGCGTGCCGTTGCCTGGGTATAGTCTGCCTGCAGCACGCTGCCGGTAAAGCTGCTGGCGGGTGCTATCAGCACGTCGGTGCCGTACAGCCCGCGCAGCGTGTTTGCCATGACCGAGAAGGACGCATTGCCGCCGTTTTTGTGGAACACGTTGGAATAGGCGGTTTCACTGGTCAGCACAACGTCGCTTGTGTCGGGCGTTTCCTCTGTCAGAAGGCGGGCGTTGAACGCACGGTAGGCCTGCCCGGCGTCATATTCGCCCGCGATCATCTTGGAAACCACATCCTGGGAGATGGCAAAGAAATCGTTGGAGGCGATGCGGATGAACATGTGGTTTTCTTCCACCACCGAGCGCACGTCCTTCATGGTGTCGGTCAGGCGGTAGCTGACATTCTGGCTGTAGCTCAAAAGATCCTGTCCGTCCGCGAGAATCTGCTCCTGCGCCCCCTCCGACAGCATGACGCGCAGGACCTGCATTGCCTTTTCGCGCCGGGCGGCGTCCTGCTCCAGGCCGCGGTTCAGCGCCACCTGGAAGTAGGGGGTGGTCATCAGCCATTTTTCGCCGTTCTGGTTGAAGAACGGCAAAAAGGTCGCGTCGATGCCCTGCTCCCGGAACATCTGTACGCCGGCGGAGCTGCCAAAGTACATGGCAAGCTCTCCCTTGCCGAACATCCCGGTCACGTCGTCGTAATTCAGCTCTAAGTCCGCCGCCGTAAGACCGGTGTCCCGGATGAACTGCTCCATACGCGCAAAGGCGCCCGGCCAGACGGTATCATCCAGCCCGACACGGGCGGTGCTGGCGGGGTAGCTGTAGGCGGTGCGCCATTTGCGCCCTTCCGCGCTCTTAAGCTCGGCGGCGGAAAGCCCCTGCAGCGTTTCCATGCAGGTGTAGTCGTAGGCATAATCGGCGGTAAAGCCGCGGATGCCCGCTTCGTCAAAGGCTTTGCAGGCAGCGGCAAAGCTGGCGTAATCGGTGGGCAGCGGGATACCGTATTCCTCAAAAAGGCCGCGGTTGACCACAAAGCCGTGGGCGTCTGCGCATACGGGCAGCCAGTTTACACTGCCGTCCTCATTTTTAAAGCTGTTGAGGTAGGTATTGTAGACAGCGCCTGCCTCGTTGGTGGTGGAAAGGTCCATCAAGCTGCCCCTCAGGGGGGCCGCATCGTGCATGGAGAAGCGGCAGCAGGTTATAATGTCCGGCAGACCGCCGTTTTCCTGCAAGAATTTGTAAAAGTCCAGATCGTTGTTGCCCACGATAAACTCAATGTTTACGTCCGGCAGCTGCGCCTGCACGTAGGGGGCGTACTTTTCGTAGAGGCTGTTGGACCACAAATAGACCTGAATGGTGTCGGCGTCCTCCTGTGCCTGCACCGCCTCGGTGCTTTTTCCGGCACAGCCGGTCAGCAGGAACAGACCCAGCACCGTGGCTGCAAGCAGGGAGGAAATTCTGTGCAGTGGTTTCTTTTTCATCCGGTTTTTCTCCTTGTTCTTTTGACGGTCTGCTATATAGGCTGTGACGCAGGAAAAAACGCCTTCAGGGCATGGCGGACCCATGCCTGAAAGCGCTGTCTGACTGTATTAAACAATATCCGCGGGCAGCAGAAAACAGCAGAGCGTTATAGATGCCCTGCTTTGTGCCGCCGGTGTATCGCTGTGTTTTCACCCTCGTCAACTCCTGCCCCAAAAAGGACGCGAAGCTACCGGCGGCAGTAAAACAACAATTTCTTGTTGGCAACTGGCTGACCCGATGGACCCCTATAGCTTTGCGCCGCCGGTTTGCACCGGGTTTGCCTGTGGACTTGTAGAGAAATAGTATACCACATAAGATGGTTTTTGACAAGGCGAAAGCGGAAATAAATCCGCTTGCACGCACAACAGGCAAAAACGCGCCCCTCTCTTGGCCCCCTCTGCGAGGGGGCTCCGCCCGTAGGCGGTGAGGGAGAGAAACGAGCGGCGGGCAGGAATATTTCGGGCTTAGACTGTCAAAAAACATTTGTAGGGGCGAGCATTGCTCGCCCGTGCCCGCTTGCGGCAAGGCAAACCTCCGCGGGCGCATATAGAATGCGCCCCTACGGATCTCGCTTTCGACAAAGGGAGAAAACTCCACTCGGGGCGCCGCCCTCTCTTGGCCCCCTCTGCGAGGGGGCTCCGCCCGCAGGCGGTGGGGGAGAGAACCGTGCGGCGGGCAGGAATATTTCGGGCCCAGACTGGCGAAAACTCTTGTAGGGGCGAGCATTGCTCGCCCGTGCCCGCTTGCCTTACAAGACAACTGTCCCGGAAAATGCGTTGCGGCGGTAAGTTGGCGGGCGACCAATGGTCGCCCCTACACACGCAACAGGGAAAAACGCGTCCCTCTCCGCCCGCCACAAAAACGTAGGGGCGGATTCCATATCCGCCCGTGCCCGTTTGCGGCAAGATAAACTTCCGCGGGCGCATATAGAATGCGCCCCTACGGATCTCGCTTTCAACATCGGCCTTGCCGGTTCTGGGCGATACAACAAAAAAAGAGTCTGTGACATCTTAGATGTCACAGACTCTTGGTGCGCGGTACAGGACTCGAACCTGTGACCTCCTGCACGTCAAGCAGATGCTCTACCAGCTGAGCTAACCGCGCTTATTGCGCCGCCTCTTGGCGACGCATATTATTATAGCAGAACGACTTCCAAATTGCAAGCCCTTTTTACAAAAAAATTCAAATTTTTTCTGCGTCGCGCAAATCGCCCCGGCAGTGCCAGACCGCCAGCAGGATAAACACAAAGCATACGACCCAGGTCGTCGGCTCACAAAAGCAGACCGCGCGGTAGCCCCGGACCGGCACGAGGCATACGGCAAAGATCACCTTGCCCACAAGCTCCAGCCCGCTGGCCAGCAGCGGCTCTACCGTGTGCCGGATGCCCTGCAGCATATTGCGCAGAATGACCAGCACGGCCATCGGCGGGATGACCGGTGCACTGATTTTCAGGTACAGCAGCGCGTTGGAGATAATGACCTCGTCCGTGCTGCCCGTGATGCCGCGGATGGCGGCCCCGCCCAGCAGGAAGGTGAACGCCATCACAAATACCCACCACACAAAATAGATCGCAAGCGCGGCCTTGACGCTCTGCCAAATGCGGCTGCGGCGGCCCGCACCCAGATTCTGGCTGCTGAACGTCGCCACGCCGATGCCCAGCGCACCGCCCGGGATAAAGTACAGCTCCGCCAGGCGGCGCGCGGCGGTCTGCGCCGTGATGTAGACGCTGCCCAGCGCGTTGATGCTGCTTTGCAGCGCCACGCTGCCCAGATTGTAGATGGCGCTCATCAGCCCCATGCTCAGGCCCGCCCAGAACATACTGGTCACGGCGCGGCGCGTGGCAGCCCGGAGCTGCCGGGGCGTAAAGCGCAGCTCCGGGTAGCCGCGCAGGATGTACACAACGCCCAGCACGGCGCTGATGCCCTGCGCCAGCACCGTGGCAATGGCCGCGCCGCGCACGCCCAGCCCCAGCGGCCCCATGAACGCGGCGTCCAGCCCGACGTTCAGCACGCTGCTGAACAGCAGGAACAGCAGCGGCGTCACGCTGTTGCCGACGGCGCGCAGCAGCGCAGCCTCCATATTATAAAGCATCGTCAGCGGGATGCCCAGCAGAATGACGGTCAGGTAGGCGGACGCGCCGCCCCATGCCTGTGCCGGGACCTGCAAAACGGTCAGCAGCGCGTCGCGGCCCAGCAGGGAGCACCCCGTCAGCACCAGCGACACCGCCGCCGACAGCGTGACCATCCAGCCCACGGCGCGGCGTATCCCGCTTTCATCGCCCGCGCCAAAATAGCGGCTGACCGTCAGCGCCAGGCCGTTGTTCATGCCGAAGGCAAAGTTCATGATAAGCCCGTACAGCGCCGCCGTCGCGCCGATCTCCGCCAGCGCGGCGGAGCCCAGCAGGTGCCCGGCCAGCGCAGTGTCGGTCAGGTTGTACAGCTGCTGCAAAAGGTTGGAGCAGAACAGCGGCATCGAAAATTGCAGCACCAGGCGGAACGGGTCGCCCTGGGTCATATCCAGCACACGGCTTTTGTGCGCGGTGGCCATAATGTAACATCTCCTTTATTGGTTGCAGGGTCTATTATACGGGACGGCACGGGGCGTGTCAATCGGATTGTTCCGGCACGGGACCCGGACAAAACCGCCGGGGACGCGGAAAGGGGCGTGTGGAATTTTCCCAAACAATCAAATTCTTTTGCGGATGGAAAGCCGGGCCTGGGTGTCGTATAATGCAGACAAAAAGCAAATGCTGCAACACTGTTATTTTGCAAAGAAGGAGAGAGCTTATGCAAACCTGTACACTGGCAGTCGACATCGGCGCGTCCAGCGGGCGGCACATCGTAGGCACCGTGCAGAACGGAAAAATCACCCTGCAGGAGGTCTACCGCTTCGAAAACGGCGTCCACCGCGAGAACGGCCACCTCTGCTGGGACATCGACACCCTCGCGCAAGAGGTCGTCAACGGCCTGAAGGCTGCACACGACGCAGGCTTTGCCCCCGCGACCATCGGCATCGACACCTGGGCCGTCGATTTTGTGCTGCTGGATGCGGACAATAAGCGCATCGGCGACGCCGTCGCCTACCGCGACGAGCGCACCGAGGGCATCCGCGAGGCGCTGGAAAAGGAATACGGCCTGACCTTTGCCGACCACTACGCCCGCACCGGCATCCAGTACCAGCCGTTCAACACGGTCTACCAGCTGATGGCGCTCAAAAAGGAGCACCCGGAGCAGCTGGCCGCCGCCAAAACGTTCCTGATGGTGCCCGATTACCTGAACTACCTGCTCTGCGGCGTGCCCGCCAATGAGTACACGAACGCCAGCACCACGGCGCTGGTGGGCGCGGACAGCAGAGACTGGGACGATGCACTGATCGAAAAGCTGGGTCTGCCGCGCGGCATCTTCCAGCCCATCAAGACCGCCGGGACCGTGCTGGGGCATCTGACGCCGGAAATTCAGAAGGCTGTCGGCTTTGACGCCGAGGTCATTCTGCCCGCGACCCACGACACCGGCTCGGCGTTCCTCGCCGTGCCCGCGCGGGATGAGTACGCCGCTTACCTGTCCAGCGGCACATGGAGCCTGCTGGGCGTGGAAAATGCAGCGGCCATCACCGGCCCGGACAGCTGCGCCGCCAACTTTACGAACGAGGGCGGCTATGAATACCGCTACCGTTACCTGAAAAATATCATGGGCCTGTGGATGATCCAGTCCGTCCGCCGTGAGCTTGGCGAAAAGACCGGCACCCGCCCGAGCTTCCCGGAGCTGATCGCCGCCGCGAAGGAGGCTGCCGACTTCCCCAGCTGCGTTGACCCCGATGACAACCGCTTCTTAGCGCCTGCCTCCATGATCGAAGAAGTCAGGGCCGCCTGCGCCGACACGCACCAGCCCGTGCCCGCCGCCACCGGCGAGGTCATGCAGTGCGTCTACAACTCCCTGACGCAGGACTACCGCCGCGCCGTGGAGACCTTGCAAAGCCTGACCGGCAAGACCTACACAAGCCTGAACATCGTCGGCGGCGGCAGCCAGGACGGCTACCTGAACCAGCAGACCGCCAACGCCACCGGCCTGACCGTGTTTGCAGGCCCCACCGAGGGCACAGCGCTGGGCAACCTGATGGTGCAGTTCATCCACAGCGGCGATTTTACCGACCTGGCCGAGGCCCGCGCCGCCATCCGGCGCAGCTTTGAAATTAAAGAGTATCAGCCGGAGTAAACGACCCTTTGCCTTACACGACAAGGCCGGGCATGCCCGGCCCCTACCAATACAACAAATCCATATACAGGAGGTCCCACCATGTTAGTCGAAACCAAAGCCCGCGTTGGCGTGTTCGCCATTGCGCTGGGCGCTTACCTGCCGCAGTTCCCCACGCTGGTCCCCGAGTTTGAGGGCCAGTACGCCGCCTTCAAAAAGACGCTGCCCGACACCGTCGAGGTCATCGACGGCGGCATCGTCACCACCAAGGAGCAGTCCATGGCCGCGGGCGATAAGTTCCGCACCGCCGACGTTGACCTTGTCATTCTGCAGCTGCTGACCTACGCTACCTCTTACAATATGCTGCCCGCCGTGCGCGACCTCGACGTGCCCGTCGTCCTCGTCAACGTGCAGAAGAAGAAGGCCCCCGACTACGCCAACACCGACACCCCCACCTGGCTGGGTGAGCTGTACGCCTGCGGCGCTGTCGGCGAGATGGTCGCTGACCTGGAGCGCGCCGGTAAGCGCCACGCGGTCATCACCGGCGTTGTCGAGGGCGGTGACCCCGCCGTGCAGGCCGAAATCAACGACTGGTGCAAGGCCGCGCAGGTGCGCCGCCGCTTCCGTGATACGAACCTTGCGCAGATCGGCCGCCCGTACCCCGGCATGATGGATCTGTACATCGACGAGACGAACCTGTACAACCGTATGTGGCTCTACACCAAGCAGTTTGACTGGGAGAAGATGTGGGCCATCGCTGACAACATCACCGACGAGGACGCCATCCGCGCCAAGGCGCAGGACATTCTGGACACCTTCGATATTGAGGGCGGCGGCACGGTGGAGAAGGTCTGGGATATGGCCCGCTACGTTGTCGCATTTGAGCAGTGGGTCAGGGACGAGAAGATCGCCTTCGTCGCCAGCCACTACGACGGCTTCGCCAAGGGCGTGGCCGGTAAGCTGGACTCGATGCTGATCCCCGCGTTCTCGATGCTCATCAAGCAGGGCACGGCCTGCGCCGTCGAGGGCGACATCAAGGTCGCGATGGCCATGTCCATCCTCAAGACCATTGCGGGCTGCGGCCAGCTGAGCGAGATGTACTCCATCGACTTCAATGAGGACATCTGCATCATCGGCCACTCCGGCTCCGGCGACGCCGACATCTCCACGGCCAGAAAGCCGACCATGAAGATCGTGCCCGTGTTCCACGGCAAGACCGGCGGCGGCTACCTGACCCAGTTCTACCCGCCGGTGGGCGATGTGACCTATCTGGCCATCACGCAGGACAAGGACGGCCACTTCAAGTTTGTCGTGGCCGAGGGCGTCAACGAGCCCGGCCCGATCTTCACCTTCGGTGATACGAACATGCGCACCCGCTTCAACTGCGGTGCCCGCGAGTTCGTCAACCGCTGGAGCGAGGCCGGCCCCACCCACCACATGGCCGCCGCCACCGGCCACCACATCGACACGATTTTGAAGGTTGCCGAGATCTTCAACGTGCCGGTGGATGTGATCACGCGCTGATTTATAATCGATGCACGGTAGGGGCCGGGCATGCCCGGCCCTCAACATAAAAATTAGGACCCGTAAATGGGCAGCTGCGCAAGGTGGCGGGCCGGACATGTCCGGCCCCTACGGACGCGGCAAAAAGCAAAAAAGGAGCAGAAATTATGTCTACGATTTATGAAATTCCCTGCGTCAAGGGCTTTATCCGTATGTGCAACGATGGCTGGCTGCAGGGCTGGCACGAGCGCAACGGCGGCAA
>ENA-OUQM01001906-OUQM01001906.1-human-gut-metagenome-genome-assembly--contig:-NODE-1906-length-10207-cov-4.074764_pt1 | contig 10207 bp, 8 predicted proteins | sample MGYA00237949_ERZ548830 | MGnify/ENA primary metagenome ERZ548830 (study PRJEB26490, sample SAMN05194706) | human gut metagenome | biome: terrestrial biome; feature: human-associated habitat; material...
AATAAGAATTTAAAACTGTTGCAAATCCTTTTACGACCACAACTGCTAAAAAGAACAGAATAAATGCAACAAGCCATGTAATTGTCTGTTTCCCCAGACCGTCTATGATCTTGCTGAGTATGCCTGGCAGCCCCAAAGAGATCACTGTCTCCAAAATCAGCGAAATTAAAATGCCAAAAACAAACCGTTTCCTGGTTCGAAAGATCTGCAATAATGTGTCACTCAATATTTTCTTTTTCATTGTAGTTTACCCCTGTTATTACCCTGTTGATAGATTTCTCTTTTTCAAACAATAGAATGCAATACAAACTCCCGATGCTTTGATACTCACCCTTCCAATCTATAACTCGCTCTGCGCGAACGTACTGTTGTCACCAATCAACTGCCTGCGCGAATTATCTGCCTCCCCACACGCACAGTTCGTCATAAAATATATCTTATATCGATTGTACCATACTTTTCGGGGTTGCAAATAATCTCGTCGAAATTAGCAGCCTGCTCGTAGAAATTGGTAAAAATAGGGGGCGAGTTCCGCGAACATTCTATTGTTATGAAGGAAATTTTCCGCCTGCAAAACAAAAAATACCGATACATCATGCGACTTTTTTGCACGGTGTACCGGTATCTATACATTTTTCCCAGCTTCAAAATTAACTATACTTAATTTCCAATCCGCTGTTGCTCTGCGATTTTGACTGCATTCCTTTATTCTTTTACTCTTCTGTAGTTTGCAGCCATTTTTTCACTGTTTCCACGTCAAAATCAATCAGCTCCGCGATTTCTTCCGGTGAACGCCCTTTTTTGCCCATTCTGAAAGCAGTTATTTTTGCCTGTTCTTCGCGTCCTTCCGCGTAGCTCTCATTTCTCAAATCTTCCATAACCTTGCACATTTCATTCACTCCTTTCGGATTCTCTTTCAGATACCGCGTCTTTTCCGCCAATAGGTCAAAATACATATCTTCCGCATCCGTACAATTAAAATCGTGCATCAGCTTGCCCAAATCCGAATCGCCGCGGTATTCTCCATTTACATATAAAATATGTGTTCCATCCTCAAACGGCTGGTTCAGCGTAAGGTTCATATTCTGAATCACATACATTGGCTTCCCTGCCTTATAATAATCTTTTTCCGTGATAAAGATCACAAAAGTATCCGGCAAGTCTCTGTAATCCTGTTTTTCATCGAGATTTTCCACGTCCATCACACTGGAATGGTATCTCGCACGATGCGGATCGGCTCCATTATCCGACCGTTGAACCTCCATATCGTATTTTTTCCCTGTACTGTCCTCTGCATACGCATCCAGACAAATCGACCTTGCTCCGGTCACCCGCTTTAAATCCGCCTGTGTCTCACACTTTAACAGTGTCAGATCCTTTTTCCCGGTAATAATCCGAAGAACCAGTTCTGCCAGTGGGAGATTATCTTTGAAAAGTCCCCGCATGAATGTATCGTCAATCGGTCGGAAACTGCGCAGACGCTCAAGATCTTCCTGATGCCGTTTTTCTCTTTTTTTATCTTCCGCTTCACCCATATGCTATCCTTTCCGATTCTGCGGATAGCCTAAAGCCTTTCTTTGCTTTTATCCTACCACAGAACCCTTGCTTTATCAATCCTTATTACTACCATATAACACACTATCATTATTGATAATTATAAAAGTACATCACCTCTCCTTTTCTCAGGGCCAAGCGGAGCCGACGCTTCCTATCCTATTCCGTCCGATTCAGATACCCGTCAGCTCCTGCCTGCTTCTGTCGTTTCTCCAGTCCGATGCAGTTTTTCTTATCCACTGAAAAACGAAACTCTTATTCCGATTTTCCGCCAGCCTGTACAATCAGAAAGTTCATGGTCTCCAAAATCCGCTTCCGATCTGCCCTCGATAATTTCTCCAGCTTTTTGGAAAGAGCGTTCGCTTCCGCGATAAAGCCAAAATCCAGTTCGTCCTGCAGAAGTTCATCTGCTGAAACGCCAAGCTGATTTGCGATCGCCACAAAATTCTGCAGTCTGGGCATTTTGATGCCCCGTTCAATACTGGAAATCGTCTCTATGCTGACTCCGATTTTTTCCGCAAGCTGCTCCTGTGTAAATCCACGCTTCTCCCTGCACCGTTTAATCTGCTCCCCAAGCATATACTTTTCCCTTCCCCTTATCGTTATAGTCTCGTACTGATAGTATGGGTAAAGTATAGGTTTCCTATCTGTTCCGCTCCACGAGCCTTTAGTTCTACTCAAGAACCTATAGTTCTATTTTCGGAAATTTTTCAACCAAATTTGTTAAAAATAATGGTATGGTAGAGTAAATTTAAAACTCCCTGAAACTTTTTTCCCGCCTACAACGTCTAATCCTCAGAACAACAAAAGAAGGAGGCGAATTTCTTCGTGATATCATTATCCAGAAAAACAAAAGAAAAAGCGGTAGAAGATCTGCTTTTGCAAAATTACGATCAATATTACCGGCTCGCTTACAGCTACGTCCACAACGAAGCAGACGCAGGAGATATCGTCCAGAACGGCGCATATAAAGCTATCCGAAGCAGCTCTGACTTAAAAGAGGTCCGTTATGCAGCCACTTGGCTGTATCGAATCATGCTCAACGAGATTTTTTCTTTCTGTAAGCAGAAAAAAACAGAGCCGTTGGAAGAAGGAAACGACGAGCTACACTACGAAGACGCTTACGAGAATCTCGATCTGAAACATGCGCTGGAGCTGCTGCCGCCCCGCGACCGCATGATCGTAGAGCTGAAATATTTTGAAGATATGAAGCTGGACGACATTGCAGCCATCATGGAAGAAAACACAAATACTATCAAAAGCAGACTGTACCGCAGTCTCAAAAAACTCCGGTTGTCGCTGGACTGACCGCCCGACACAGCTGCCGACCACATTTGAGACCCATCAGCGTGCAGCAAGTTCAACACCATTCAAGCGGTGGCTCAGCCCCGCCATCACTCTCAGAAAGGATTTTTATTATGGAAAACCGTGAAAAACAGTTACAGGAATTGAAAAAAGAATATCAGGACATCCACATGTCCGAAGAACAGCTTTTACAAATGAAACTAAAGATCTCTCAGGCAAAGCAGGAGAACAGCCAGCAGGGTTCCAATGCTGCCCACAGCTCTGTCTCCCACAGACGCTCCATCACACGCCGCTGCGGGATCGCCGCTGCTGCAGCCGCTGCCGCTCTGGTCATCTTACCGAACACCTCCGCTTCCGTTGCCTACGCAATGAGCCAGGTTCCTGTGCTCTCCAGGCTTGTTGAAGTCGTTACCTTCCGGGACTATCACTACGAAGATGACCGAAACAGCGCAGACATTCAGGTTCCGGAGGTAACTGTCGCACCGGACACTGACGCGGATACACAAAAATCCTCCGCCGTTTCCGAACAGACGAAGAAAACAGCAGAGGAAATCAATACAGAGATTCAGACCATCACAGACCGCCTGATCGCAGAATTCGAAGAAAGCAAGAAAAACGAAGAAGGCTACCAGAATATGACCGTCAAATCCGAAATTCTGGCGACCACCGATCAGTATTTCACCCTGAAACTGATCTGCTTCCAGTCTGCCGGAAGCGGTGCGGAATGGAACTACTACTACACCATTGACCTTTCCACCGGAAAACGCCTGCAGCTTGCAGATCTCTTCCAGGAGGGCAGCGATTATTTAACCACTATCAGCGACAATATCAAACAGCAGATGAAAGAACAGATGGCGGCAGATGAAACTAAAATCTACTGGCTCGATTCCGATATGCCGGAATGGGATTTTACCTCTATCACAGACAACACTTCCTTCTACTTGAATCAGAACAACGAGGTTGTGGTTTGCTTCAACGAAGGCGATGTTGCACCGATGTCCATGGGCTGCCCGGAATTTGTTATTCCTAACGAGGTGCTCGCCGGAATTCGGAAGTAAAGTCAAGGAGGTATACCGTGCCGCGTATCACGGTGCTGCGCGATCTGTCTGCGTGTCCGCAACATCCTACGTTTTATCATGCCCGACACACCCGCGCAGCGCTGCTGTCACGGCTCCCCGCCCAGCTCAAGCCTGCCGACTCTGGAGATAAACTCCTCTACCTGTTTTAAGTGCTCCCGGTTGACGCGGTTTTCATCCTGCTGAATCTGCTTCCGATACATCGTCGGGGAAACCCCCTTCATCTGCCGAAACGCCTTGCTGAACACAAGCGGATCCTGATATCCGCAGGACAATGCGATGCTTTCCACCGGCAGATGCGGCACCATCAGCATTTCCGCAGCCTTTGTCAACCGATACGCCGCCAAAAACTGCTGCGGGGACATACCGAGAGATTTCTGAAACAGAGTATATAGATAACTGCGGTTGACACAGACATAATCCGCCACGTCCGTCACCCGGATCGGGTTGCAGTAGTTACGCTGAATAAATTCCACTGCCCGGCGGACATACTGGTTCGCCCGATCCGTTTCCTCCCGCCTTTCCTCCGGCATACTCTGCGCCACAACCGACAGAAAAATATGCAGCAGACCGTTTCGGCGCAGCTCGTTTGCAACGCCGACCGTATTATGATCCATCATGTCCCGGACAATACTGTAAAGCTCATCCGACTGCTCCGAATGAAACACCGGGTGCCGCGGGGAAATCCCCATGCTTTTGACATATTCTTCCGCGCGCTCGCCCGCAAAGCCGACCCAGATGTACATCCACGGATCTTTTTCATCCGCCTGATAAAAGCTCATCTGCCCCGGCTCAATCAAAAATCCGCAGCCTGCTTCCAGCGGATATTCCTCGCCCTCCATTTTGAAAATCCCCCTGCCGTTTAATACATAATGAATCAGATAATGCGGCTTCATCGCCGGTCCGAAGCAGTGCAGGGGTTCTGTCCGGGAGCACCCGCAGCAAGTCATGAAAAGCTCTCCGCCGGGCTGTCCCCCAAATTCCAGTTTATATGCTTTTTCCATACTGATCTCCATTTTGCAGGCGCTTCGCGCCAAAAATCCCACACAATTCACTGGGACTCTACACGCCTGCGGTACATAACTACCAGCAATCCACAGTTGCTTTACAGGCACTTTACTCCCGATACCCCGTCTGCAGATTCACAAGATTTTCAATCGGCTGCCCTGCAAAATACCGTTCCAGATTGTCTGCAAACAGTCCGACGATCTTTTCCAGCGTCTCCGGAAGGGAAAAACCTCCGGAAACATGCGGTGTAATCAAGAGATTCGGCGCATTCCAGAGCCGATGGTCTGCCGGAAGCGGCTCCGGATCTGTGACGTCCAGCGCGGCCCCCGCGATTTTTCCCGTATACAGCGCATCCGCAAGGGCATCCGTATCGATCGCCGTTCCGCGTCCGACGTTTAAAACAACCGCATTGTCCGACAACAACGCAATCCGCTCCCTGCTCAGCACATGATACGTCGATGCATTGCCCGGCAGGCTCATCGCCACGATATCCGCCTTTGGAAGCAGTTCTTCCAGACTGTCCATGCCGTACATACCCTCCATCCATTCCGGGCAGTCGCTTTTTTTAGAAACTCTTCTGCGAATTCCGCTCACCCGACAGCCAAGTGCATTCATCTTTCTGCCGAACGTCATTCCGATATCACCGCAGCCGATCACCAGTACATTCGATCTTTCGATTACTTTTACATGTCCTTCCGAATGCCAGCAATGTGCTTTCTGGTTGTCCCAATACAGCAGCAATTTTTTCCGCAAGGCAAACAGACAACCGATCATATGCTCCGAAATCGCCATTCCATAAGCACCCGTCGCATTCGCAAGCTGTGCACCCTCCGGCAGAAGCCCCGGTTCACAATAGCCTTCCGTCCCGGCATTATTCAACTGAATCCATTTGAGGTTTTCACACTTTTTTAACTGCAAAGGACTCTGCAAATTGCCAAGGATAATGTCCGCGCGCCGCAGCTGTTCTTCTGTCAACTCCGGCTTTTCCGTAAAGAAAAACTTCTGTCCCGGCGCAGCCTGCAAAAGCTGTTGCTTTTCTTCCTCCGTCACTGGCGGCGTGACCAGAATACAGAGCCTTTCCCGCTTCCGCACCTCGGGAAGCAGCATCTGCAGCTCTTCCAAATAAATGCAATGCGGAATTTCGTTCTTCTCAACCAGTCTCAGACAGCTTTCAAATTCAAACCAGCGCACTTCCTCCAGTTCTTCTTTCTGCAGGGCAAAATCCTCCGGCCTTCGATCCAGCCATAGCGCATAAACGTTGCTGACCTGCCTGTCATGAAATTCTTTTCCATGAAAAACGCCGTCATAGGAAAATCTGCGCTGTCCGCAATAAATCAACTCATTTTCCGAAACACTGCAGCCCAGTTCTTCCTTTAACTCCCGCAGCGCAGACGGAATGAAATCTACCCCTGCAGGGATATGTCCGGCGCTGGAAATATCGTAACAGCCCGGAAAGGAATCTTTATTCTGACTTCTTTTCTGCAACAGTACCTCGACTTTTCCTGCCCGTTCCCGCAGGATCCAGACATGAGAGGTACGGTGCCGCAGTCCCTGTTTATGTGCAGCTGTCCGTTCTGCTGTTTTCCCGGTCGGTACTCCATTTTCATCTACAATATCCAAATATTCCATACTTTACTGCCCCTGTTTTTTGTCTCTTTCTTTCTATTTTAACGGAATCTATCGCCATGTCAATCTTATGTGAAGCTCCATGTCAGGGATAGAAAGCCAACCCGTCCGTCTGTTTTCTCCTATTTCTTAGACACATTTCAAAAACTGGGAAATTTTGCTACACTCTTTCGATTCTGTGAATTGAGGAACCCCATTTCCTGCGATATGATACAGCTACAAAACAAACAGAGGAAAAAATTTCTCATTGTTTCCCGAAAATTCGGGCATCCTTTTACTGACAAATTGGTATTGAAAATCGAAAATGGAGGATTTTATCATGGCAAAGAAACATTCCGGTCTTTCAAAGGCAGCTATCCTCGCAGCAGGCGTCGGTGCAGCGGCATTTGCAGCAAAAAAACATACAGACCATCTTGCAGAGGAAGGTCAGACCTTATCCGGTGAGATTAAAGAAGCAGTCGCAAAGACCGCAGAAAAAACCATCAAAATGCCTGCTCCTGACCCGAGCTACCGCAACACAGAGCGGGGCAAATATGAGAAAAACAGCAAGGGCATTTACTACACCAACGGCAACTACGAAGCATTCGCCCGTCCCGAAAAACCGGAAGGCGTTGACAACAAAAATGCATATCTGGTGGGCAGCGGACTGGCTTCTCTCGCAGCAGCATGCTTCCTTGTAAGAGACGGTCAGATGCCCGGCTCCCACATCCACATTCTGGAAGCAATGGACGTTGCAGGCGGCGCATGTGACGGTATCTTTGATCCCTCCAGAGGCTATGTAATGCGCGGTGGACGTGAGATGGAAAATCATTTCGAGTGCCTGTGGGATCTGTTCCACAGCATTCCTTCTCTGGAAAAGCCCGGTGCGTCCGTACTGGACGAGTATTACTGGTTAAATAAGCACGATCCCAACTATTCCCTGTGCCGTGCAACCGTAAACCGCGGTGAAGACGCACACACGGACGGCAAGTTCAATTTAAGCCAGAAGGGCTGCATGGAAATCATGAAGCTGTTCCTGACAAAAGATGAAGACCTGTACGACAAGACCATCGAAGACGTATTCGATGACGAGGTATTCAACTCCACCTTCTGGTTATACTGGCGCACTATGTTTGCTTTCGAGAACTGGCACAGCGCACTGGAAATGAAGCTGTACTTCCAGCGTTTCATCCACCATATCGGCGGACTCCCGGATTTCAGCGCACTGAAATTCACCAAATACAATCAGTATGAATCCCTGATCCTTCCGATGAAGAAATACCTGGAGGACGCAGGCGTACAGTTCCAGTTCAATACCGAGGTTACCAACGTTATCTTTGATTTCCATGACGGCAAAAAGGTTGCAAAAACCATCGAATGCAAGGTAAAGGGGAAAGAGCAGAAGATTGCCTTAACCGAAAACGATCTGGTATTCGTAACAAACGGCAGCTGCACAGAGGGAACGATCTACGGAGATCAGAATCACGCTCCGGTGGGCGATGCAGAGGTTCGCAACAGCGGCGTATGGGATCTGTGGAAAAATATCGCCCGTCAGGATCCTTCCTTTGGTCATCCCGAGAAGTTCTGCTCCGATATTGAAAAGACCAACTGGGAATCTGCAACTGTTACCACACTGGATGACAAGATCATTCCTTATATTACCGACATCTGCAAGCGAGATCCGAAGAGCGGAAAGGTTGTCACCGGCGGTATTGTAAGCTGCCAGGATTCCAGCTGGCTGTTAAGCTGGACCATCAACCGTCAGGGCCAGTTCAAGGATCAGGATAAAGATAAGGTTTGTGTCTGGGTATATGGTCTCTTCACAGATGTACCTGGCGATTATGTAAAGAAACCGATGAAAGAGTGTACCGGTAAAGAAATCACGGAAGAGTGGCTGTACCATATGGGTGTACCGACTGATCAGATCGAGGATCTGGCTGAAAACAGCGCAGTCTGCGTACCGACCATGATGCCTTACATCACTGCATTCTTCATGCCAAGAGCCAAAGGCGACAGACCGGACGTTATCCCGGACGGCTGCGTGAACTTCGCATTCCTTGGACAGTTCGCTGAGACTCCAAGAGACACTATTTTCACCACAGAGTACTCCGTACGTACTGCAATGGAAGCTGTATACGGACTTATGGGCGTAGACCGTGGCGTTCCGGAAGTATGGGGCAGCGTATACGACGTGCGAGAACTCCTTGACGCCAGCGTAAAACTCATGGATGGCAGATCACCACTTGAAATTGAGCTTCCTGGACCGCTGAATCTGGTGAAAAAACCTTTGCTGAAAGCAATCAAGGGAACCTTGGTGGAGAAGGTGCTGAGAGACCATGATGTGATTAAGGATTATATGCTGGAGAAATAAGCGGTTGTAAAAATTTTATATGCTGAAACGAGCGAAGAGTCGGAGTGATCCGGCTCTTTGTTTAATAGTAATGAATGAAAGATAGAAGACTGAAAAATGTTGGAATATTGGAGAGTGAAAAAATCAAAGTAGGCATAACCGTTATTTATGTTTTGAGCAGACATAGGTAACGGTTTTTTGTGTCATGTTTTTGCAAGATAATAGATTAGACACTTTAAATAATATAAAAATATACAAAAAATGCAAAAAAACAATGATTTTATAGTGCGTTTGTATTATAATATTTGCATACTTGACCAAAATGATAATTATTTTAACGGAGAATGAAACATGTATGTAGAATTATGCATGGAGTTTGGAAAAACAGAAATAAATTTTCAGCAATCTTCAAATTTACAAGGTGTCATTATGGAGAATATAAGCACGGAGTATGCGGGAATTCTTCATGGAAATCAGCTTAATCCGTATAGTCAATATGTGTCAAAAGAAGAGAACGGTGTAGTTTGGCATATAAAGACTATTACAGATGAAGCATATAAGAATATTATACTTCCAATGTCCGAGCTGAAAGAGATTACACTAAGAAAACGAGGAATTACAATTGTTCCTGAGAAAAAAACAATACAAATGATGGAAGCGAAAACTCTATTGGATGAGTTTTATGACAAGAAATGCTCTAGGTATTTTGAGGTATATTTTTTAACACCTACAGCATTTAAGCATGATGGAAATTATATTTTTTATCCGGATTTAAGTCTGATATATGGAAGCTTAATGCGTAAATATAGTGCATTTTCACAGCAGATGACAATGGAAGATAAAGACACTTTAGAGGAACTGTGCAGGAGCAGTGAAGTCGTAAATTATCGTTTACAAACAATACCATTTCCATTGGAAAAAATAAACGTGACTGGGTTTGTTGGAAAAATTGGAATTAAAAGGTTCAGAGACTATAGCAAGATATATAAGGCTTCTTTTTCATTTCGGGGAATTTTCAGGAGTGGGAATAAAAACTGGAATGGGAATGGGAGCTATAAGATGCGGAGGGAAAAAGGATGAATGATCGAAAAGCGAAGCTGATTATAGGAAGCCTTTTACATGATATTGGAAAAGTAATCTACAGAGAAGGTGGTGACAAAAGAAACCACAGCGTAAGTGGATATGATTACTTAAAAGAAGAAGCTGACATAAAAGAAAAGGAAATTTTGGATTGTGTTAAATATCATCATGCACTGCTATTAAAGAGTGCAAATCTTGAAGATGATAACCTGGCGTATATAACATATAT
>ENA-OUQM01001909-OUQM01001909.1-human-gut-metagenome-genome-assembly--contig:-NODE-1909-length-10185-cov-22.888549_pt1 | contig 10185 bp, 8 predicted proteins | sample MGYA00237949_ERZ548830 | MGnify/ENA primary metagenome ERZ548830 (study PRJEB26490, sample SAMN05194706) | human gut metagenome | biome: terrestrial biome; feature: human-associated habitat; material...
CTTAATTTTATAAGGTCAACGATTGGTTGATATTATAGCATAAAATATCCGGTTTCTGCAACATTTTACGCAAAAACTTTCTAAAAATCCATGATTTTGTAGCGTTTTCTAATATTCTTCCAGTATTTTTGTCGATTTTGTATATTTTTACCGAAAGCTGCATAAAATTTCGCAGTTAGTTTCTTTATAAAATAAAGATTATTAGTGCTTTTTTGTTTTTATATTAGGTGTTTTCATTTTTTTCTTCACACTGTACCCGAATGTACCCTGTTTTTTCCCGATTCCGAAGTACTCCCCATGAGAATACACCATCGGTTTTGCGCGATTTAAATCAAAACGCCCTTTCTCGTCCATGTACGTCTCATCTGCATGGACGGCCATAACCTTTGCCAGAAACATATGATGCGAGCCAAGCTCCAGCACCTGCTCCACCTTACACTCAATATTGACCGGTGACTCCCCGATCATCGGCGCGCAAATCTCCTCTGCCTCAATCTTGGTCAGGTTCATCTCCTTAAATTTGTCAACATCCCTTCCCGAACGCACCCCACAGTAATCTGTCGCATAGCAGAGATCCTCCGTTGTCAGATTGATGACAAACGCGCCGCTCTCTTTTATCATAGAATAACTGTGGCGTTCCGGCCGCACAGAGATTGATACCATCGGCGGATTTGTACAAACCGTACCCGCCCACGCAACTGTGATGATATTGTCTTCGCCGTTTTTTCCGCGCACGGACACCATGACTGCCGGCAGCGGATACAACATATTTCCCGCTTTCCATTTCTGTTTTCCCATATTTTCTTCCTCTTTTAGTTTCTTTATTATAACTGTTTCATACCTTCACCGTTACGATTCAAAATGCATTCCAAATCATCTCACCGTTTTATAGAAGAAAAAACGTGAATGCAAACGTTTTCTGTTTCGCATTCACGCTTTTTCTCTGCCATCGGGCGTTGCCTCCCAAACAACAGGATTTTTCGATTACTGATTCTGCAATGCCATCATAAACGCCGGGATCAGCTGTTTCTTTCTCGATACAACACCCTTCAGCTCACAGCTGACCTCATCGACCGAAACATCCTCAAATGCTTTTTCAATAACCTCTTTCGCCCCATTTCCATAGTACAGAAGTTCCGTAGATTCTTCTATAATATTGGTCAGCATAAAGAATACCATTTCAATACCGTGTTTTCCGCATTCACTTTCCATCTGCGGCAAAAGCTGTGCCTTGATGGATTCCAGCTCGCCTGCATCCAGCGAGGTAATCTGGCCGACACCAAAGGTAACATCTCCCATGATGAATTTTTTGAAATCCTGATAGAAAATTTCTTCCGGTGATTTATCTTTCAGGTTGCTTCCTGCACGGAACATTTCGGATGCAAACTCCGGAATGCTGATTTCGGCAATACCCGCCAGAGCCTCCGCTGCTGCTTTATCGAGCATTGTGCAAGTCGGCGAACGGAACATCAGCGTATCCGAAATAATTGCCGCACAAAGTAAGCCGGCAATATTCGGTGCAATATCGAGTCCCTTTTCCTGATAAATCTGATACATAATCGTTCCCGTACAGCCGACCGGTTCATTGCGGAACATAACCGGCGCCATCGTCTCCAGTGATCCAAGACGATGATGGTCTATGATTTCCAGAATTTCTGCCTCTTTTACATTGTCGACAGCCTGAGACTCCTCGTTGTGATCAACAAGAATCAGTTTCTTTCCGGCGTTTCCAATCAGATTCCGGCGGGAAATCGTTCCCACATATTTTCCTTTTTTATTCAGAATCGGGAAATCACGGTGCCGCTGGTTTTTCATCACCTCTTTGATATCATCCAGGAAATCCTCTGTGGAAAATGTAATTAAATTGCTTCTGCGCATCAGATATTTGACTGGGATACTCTGGTTAATCAGACGCGCAATCGTATATGTGTCATGCGGACTGCTGATAATAACACAGCACTTTTCCTCTGCAAATTTCTGAATTGTTTTGGTAACCTTTGCACCAAGTCCGACAATAATACAGCTTGCATCCATCTCGATTGCACAGAGCTGATCCTCTGCACGGTTTCCAAGAATAACCAGGTCATTTTTGTCAATATAATTTTCCATCGTATCTGGATGGAACGCTCCGACAACAACCTTTCCCTCGATAAAATAACCATGTTCATTTCCGACAATAACCGAACCATCCAACGTATCCGCAATACTGCGGTACTGTGTCCGCGCCAGCGACATAACATGGCTGTCATAAGAATCCATATAGGATTCCGCAATATCGCTGACCGTGATCACGCCCTGCAGATCATTGTCCGGCGAAGTAATTGGCAATGTGACCACGTTGTTGTTTTTCATCATGGAATACGCTTTTTTCACAGAAATCGTGCCCGGTACGCTCGGCACCTCATGGATTTCAATTTCCTTTACCTGCGTTCCCGCATTCGGCAGATAACCCGGTGCGCGCACGCCAAAGCGCTTCAGCACATACTCTGTCTCCTCGTTGATCTGACCGGCACGCCGCGCCACGTAGGTTTTTGTTTTATCTGTTCTGTTCTTGATATCCGCATAGGCAATCGCCGAACAAATGGAATCCGTATCCGGATTTTTATGTCCAATGACATAAACTCTTGAATTTGCTTTCATATAATAATCCTCACTTCCGTATGTTTGTGATATACAGTAAGTTCGCGTCTCCGTATTTTTTATAACATAACTACAGTTGCTTCTTTCTTTGTGATCCGTAACTTTGTAACAACTACACACATATTACCATTCTTTTTTCATCTGGTCAAAGAAAATCTTTTATGTTAAGATAAACGCAAATAGAAAAATATCGAAAATTGCGCCGGATTTTTTCAAAATTCCACAATTTTTCGTTCATTTTTCTGTTATTCTTACGAAAAGGGGTGTTTTATTATGTCAGATGAAAACTTAACCATGGATGACTTCTCCGCAGAACTGGAAGCCTCCTTCAAAAAAATCGAGGAGGGCGACATGATCACCGGAACCGTCATCTCCGTAGATGAAAAAGAGGTGATTCTCGATCTGAAATACTACACAGAGGGCGTAATTCGCGCCGAGGACTTCAGCAACGAGCCTGGCTTCTCCTTAAAAGATGCTGTTCAGGTCGGTGACGAAATCACCGCAACCGTGATCTGCAAAGACGACGGCCACGGCAACATTCTTCTCTCCCGCGCAGAGGCAAACGATATCCTCGCATGGGAAAAACTCGCACAGTACAAAGAAGAGAAAACCGTACTGGATGTAAAAGTAAAAGGCATTGTAAATGCCGGCGTGGTTGCCTATGTTGAAGGAATCCGCGGCTTTATCCCGGCATCCAAGCTTTCCCTGAACTATGTGGAAGATCTGAATGAATATTTAAACAAAGACATTCAGGTTCAGGTTTTTGATATCGACAAAGAAAAAGACCGTCTGATTCTCTCCGCCCGCGAAATTCTCCGTGAAAAAGCAGATGAGGACCGCAAAGAGAAAATTTCCAACGTAGAAGTCGGCCTTGTTACCGAAGGAACCGTGGAAAGCCTGCAGCCATACGGCGCATTCATCAACCTCGGAAACGGCCTCTCCGGTCTCGTCCACATCTCCCAGATTTGCGCCAAACGCATCAAACATCCATCCGCAGTTCTGGCAGTCGGTGATAAAGTCAAAGTAAAAGTCATTGCCATCAAAGACGGCAAACTCAGTCTCTCCATGAAGGCACTCGACGACGTTGCCGCCGAAGAAATTCAGGAAGAAACCATCGAACTCCCGGAGACAGAGGAAGTGACAACGACACTGGGATCGCTGTTTAAAAATATCAAGCTGAACTAAAGTGACTGTTCCCGTTGTCATAACAGCATTCTCCAGGGGTTTTATACCATCATGGGTTTTGTACTATCATGGGTTTTGTGTCATCATGGAGTCTGTACCATCACGGATTTTGCTCCATGCCACGGCATTCATGCAAACAGTAAAGCACGTGGAAGACGTTTTTGCAGCATCACAGATTTTAACTCCATATCACGTAACCCAAAAACAGCGGCTGTACCAGTTTTTTCTTTCCCGGTACAGCCGCCATTGTTATTTTATACCGGCATCGCCGCCACAAAATAATACATCACAATAAAATGACAGAAGCTGCCACCCATCACAAACAGATGGAAAATTTCATGTGTTCCGAACTTTTTATGCTTCGCATTAAACATCGGCATTTTTAAGGAGTAAATCACCCCACCGACCGTGTAAATGATGCCACCCGCCAGCAACCATCCAAATGCCGGCCGTGAAAGAGCCAGAAACAGCGGATGAAATGCCAGTACACACAGCCATCCCATTGCGATATACAACACGGAGGAAAACCACTTCGGACAATTGATCCAGAATGCCTTGACGAGAATTCCGCCAATTGCAGCTGCCCACACCAATGCACAAAGTACAATTCCCGTCCGTCCATGCAGCGCAATCAGACAGATCGGCGTATAGCTTCCCGCAATCAGCACGGAAATCATCATATGATCAAATTTTTTCAGTCGACGGTTTACCTTCCCGTTTACATCAAACGTGTGATACACGGTACTCGCCAGATACAGCAAAATCATACTCAGCATAAACACTGCCATTGCGACCACATGCAGATGATCCGGCTCCCGAGCCGCCTTCAAAAGTAATGGCAGCGTTCCCACTACCGCCAGGATCAGCGCAATCCCATGCGTAATCGCACTGCCGGGATCCTTAATTCCATTTTTTCTGATATACTTCATCCTGCTCATTCCTTTCCTGTCAGAAACACTATGTATTTCAATTACTACTTTACGTAGTTTCGATTACTACTTATCATCGTTTCTTTTATTATAGCAGGATAAAATTATTTTTCAAGTCAAAATATCTATTTTCTTCTGGAATCGTTCGACCTGCTTTGACACAAAAAAACAGACTACTCGCCTACACATACCGTTGTGCCTGTTTGAGCCGTCTGTTTTTGTATTTTTATTGCTTCTTCGCTTGAATCAGCTTCCATTTTTCTACCCGCGAAAGCTGCTTAATTTCCCATTCTCGCCGCATAGCTTCCTGTTTTGTTGAAAAAGATTCAAAATACACCAGTTTTACCGGTTTGCGGCTCTTTGTATATTTCGCTCCTTTTCCAGCATTGTGTGCCTTTACTCTGCGTTCCAAATTATTGGTCCAGCCTGTATAAAAAGATCCATCGCTGCATTCCAGAATATATGTAAAATTCCCCTGTTCCATTTTAAATTCCGTTCCTTCTGTTCATCTGTATTCTATGTAACTTTAACACTCGGTTCTTTCAGGCGCAATCAAAAAAATAAGAAAGAGTCCTGCTTTGCAGGAAAATTCAACGAAGTTTCCTGTAAGTAAAAAACCGTCCGGATTTCTCCGAACGGTTTTCTCATTTTTATTTTTACTGCATTGCCAGCTCATCTACAGCCAGTTTCAGCGCGCCCATGATACCCTGGTTATCATTCAGACTTGGAAGTACAATGTAGCTTTCGAGATCCTCGAGTTCTTTCGTTACAAGATATCCGTTCAGCTGTTTCTTTACTTCTTCTCTTACAAGCGGCATCATATGCTCCTGATGCATAACGCCACCACCCAGAATAATTCTCTGCGGAGAAAGCAGCATAATACAGTCTACGAGAGCCTGTCCAATATAGTAAGCTTCCAGCTCCCATACTTCTTTCTTATCTGCCAGCTCAATACCCTTTTTACCCCAGCGTGCTTCAATAGCAGGACCTGCAGCCAGACCCTCCAGGCAGTTGCTGTGATACGGGCATTTTCCGCCATAGGTATCCTTCGGATGTTTTGTCAGCAGAATATGACCGCCTTCCGGATGAAGCATGCCGTGCAGCAGCTTGCCATTGGAGATAATACCCATTCCAACGCCGGTTCCGATGGTAATATAGATGCTGTTGTCCAGACCTTTTGTGATTCCCCAGGTAGCTTCACCAAGTGCAGAACCGTTTACATCGGTATCAAATCCAACCGGAATATCCAGCGCATCCTTGAAAGCACCCACGATATTGTAATTTTTCCATGCCAGCTTCGGTGTTGTGGTAATATAGCCATAGGTTTCCGATTTTCTGTTCAGGTCAATCGGTCCAAAGCAGCCGATTCCCAGTGCCTGAATATCTTTTTCTTTAAAATACTCAATCATTTTCGGAACTGTAATTTCCGGTGTCTCGGTTGGAATAGAAATTCTCTCATAAATTTCTCCATTTGCGTTTCCGATTGCGCAGACCATCTTTGTTCCGCCTGCCTCTAATGCTCCCAGTCTCATTGTACTTTTCTCCTCTCTTATGCTTCTGGATTGGAACAGATCATGGAAAGTTCTCCTTCAAATCTGCATCCGTTAAAATTAGCCGGAATAATAAAATGCGTACCCTTTTTAACCGGAATACCGTTCACGGTACCCTCTCCGGCGATTACACTTACATTCATATAATATTTTTTCGAATCTAAGGTAAACACACCATCGATGTCGTATTTATCTACAGAATAAAACTTGCACGTTACAAAATGTGTATGTAAAGCTCCCGGGATTTCCTCGGTAAAAGTATCAATATCTGCTGGTTTAAACGGAGCCTCGATCACATCGATACTCTGCTCTACATGAAGCTGTCTCGGTTTTCCATTCTGCAGTCTGTCATAATCATATACACGATAGGTAATGTCGCTGCTCTGCTGTGTTTCCAGAATCAGTGTACCGCCTTTGATAGCATGCACACAACCCGGATTAATCTGGAAGAAATCTCCCTTATGTACCGGCACTTTACGGATAAAATCGCTCCACTCATGATTGCGGATCATTTTTTCCACTTCTGCCTTGTCCTTTGCATTGTGTCCAATAACAATTTCCGTTCCTGGCTCGCAGTCCAGCACATACCAGCACTCTGTTTTTCCAAGTGATCCATTTTCGTGCTCTCCGGCATACGCATCGTCCGGATGAACCTGAATGCTCAGGTCATTTTTCGCATCGATAATTTTGATCAGCAGTGGAACCTGGCTTCCCGGATAATTTCCGAAAATTTCCGGCTCCTCCTTCCACAGTTCGCCCAATGTTTTTCCATCGAATCTTCCACCCACTACACGGCTCATTCCGTTGGCGTGTCCGCTGATTGCCCAGCACTCACCGGTTGTATCACTTGGAATTTCGTAGTCAAATACATCTCTCAGCTTTGTACCACCCCAAATTGCTTCTTTAAACACAGGGTCCATAAATAAAAGCTCCATACTTTAATCCTCCTTGTTTTCCGGATCTGTCCACTACGTCTATTTTAACCGATAACAGCAAAAAACGAAACCCCTAAAATGACAAACTTTCACATTTTCTGTAACCGGTTACTTTCCTTTTATTCAGCCGTTTTTTTCTCTTCTGAAAATCTCGTCTGTTCTATGTAAAGCTGACTGTTTTCAGCCAGCATTGTCTATAAAAAGCAATCGAAAAACGGTACTTCACCATCTGCAGCCTGTGCCACCTTTTTTGTGTCTACTTCCTGTAAAAAAGATTCGATTGCGAATCCTACACTTTATAATACTTCGCCCCTCTTTCTTTTGTGCAGGTCCTCTTTTTTATTCCGTTACTGCCGGAAGATATACCATCGGGTCAATTGATTTTCCATCTTTTTTCATTTCAAAGAAAAGATTACTTCCCTCTCTTACATAATATTTCGTTGGTGATGCAACCGCGCCGATCCGCGCTGCTTTCTGAACTCTCTGTCCTGTCTCAAGAGAAACATCTGTAAGCTGTCCATAGATTGCTTCGTATCCGTTTCCAAGATTCATTGTGACCGTCAGCCCTGTTCTTGCATCATTTTCCACACTGACAACTTCTCCATCCGCAGCTGCCAGAACCGGCGTTCCTTCTGACGCAGAGAAAACAACACCTGGATTGCACTGGTACAGATCCAATGTTGGAAAATAGACAGTATTTTCCATGTTGTACGGAATGAGAACCGTTCCTGCAACCGGTAATTCCATAATTGTCGCTTCGCCAAATACCAGATCCTGCGCTGCCCCTGCCGTCTCGACTGCGTCTTCCTGTCCTTCTACAGCGGCTGTAGTCTCAGACGCTGCCATGCTTGATTCATCCTTCGCCTCTGTTCCTCCTGATGACGTCTCTTCGTCCTGTTTCGCCACAGCTGTCCCGCTTACCGCCTGTGCATTTTGTCCGCTTTCTGTATTCTCATTTTTTGTTCCCTCTAACGTATTCTGAACCGTTTCTGTATTTTCTTCTGTATTTTCATTCATCGGCTTCTCATCCAGATCTTCGTCCGCACACGCCGTCTCCATTTCCGATTCCTGTTCCAGGCTGTTGTCCAGCTCTTCTGCCTGTTCCTGCACACCGCGCGTTCCATCTGCGTCTCCCGTAGTCTCTTCCGTCTGTTGTTCTGCTGTTCCAGCATCTTTTTCTTCCGTAAGCTGTGCCGTTTGCCCCTGCTTCACCTGATTTGCTTTACTGTTCCGCTCATCCTGCTGCCAGGTCAATACTCCACCTGCAATCATCATGGCCAGTGCTGCTGTAATCACGCCAATTCTTAACTTGTCTCTTTTCATATTCTAACCACCTCTGCTGATATCATTTTAAGCATTCCAGAGGCGTTTTTCGATTTCTCGCTCTCCGTCTGCTTTTCTACAGTAAGCAGTATTTCCCATCCGGCGCAATCTATACACAAAATCCGGAGTTTTCCTTTCTGTTATCCACATTTTTTCTTCCGAATTTTTCTCTTTTGTGGAAAACATATTTTACTTTTGCACATTCCGTGTAAAACATCCACAGCCCAATCCACACGACATACTTTTTTGTACAAAAAAAGAGCTGAAACCGTAATATTTCCCGTTTTCAGCTCTTGCTTTCAGGATACTCTCTAATTGTATCCCCGTCTGTAAACACCGTTATTATTTTATTTTTACATGCAATTTTCTTATTGCAATCTTCCATATACTGTACTGGCATCCGCTATACTGTCCACTGCGGATCCTGAATCCGTCATGGCCTCCGCCGTAACAAGTATGTACTCTTCTCCTTCGTATTCTGCAAAGCTGACCAGACACTGGCCCGCCTCATCGGTAAATCCTGTCTTTCCGCCTTCAATAACTGCCCCATTTTCCAGCGTCGTACTCATTTCATAGCTGGTAAAGCGATGGAGCATCGTATCATACAGCGTAATTCCCTCCGGATGCGATGTGGTAGCCTCTGTTGTATAAACTTCTGTCGTTACAATCTCACGAAAAGTGTCACTCTTCAGACATTCGTCCATCAGTATTGCGATGTCACGGCAGGTAGAGTAATGATTGTCATTGTGAAGCCCTGTACAGTTCTCAAAGTGCGTGTTAATAAGCCCTAGCTCTTCTGCCTTTTGATTCATCATGTTTACAAATCCGTCCTCAGAGCCACCGACTGTTCTTGCCAGTGTCTCACATGCATCTGCACCGGACGGCAACAGCACACCATAAAGAAGATCGCGAACCGTCACCTGCTCATACGGGTTAAATCCCGCCACAGATGCATCCTGCGCTGTCAGTTCCTCAAAAATATCTTCTGGCACCGCAATCGTCTCGTCCAGATCTGAAAGGTTTTCAATTGCAAGCAGTGCTGTCATAATCTTTGTCATAGATGCCGGATAGATTCTTTCGTCCCCACCAAGGTTCATTATCTCTGCCAGATTACTCCTTTTCACCAGCAATGCATGCTGACTGTTCAAACCATCGGATGAGATCTGCTTTAACGGCTCCGGAGTTGGCGTAATCTCTTCTTCCTGGCTCGAATCCGTTACCTTTTCCGAATCGTCTCCTGCAGAAGATGAAACAGACGCAGAAACAGAAGAATATTTACTTGTACTTTCACCCATCTGTTTTTTCTCTCTGTTCTGTATCTGATATCCAAGCATGCCAATCAATGCAATAATAACAATCAGCAGAATCGTTAAAATCACTTTCTGCTGAAACTGGCGTCTTCGCCTTCTGTTTTTCTTTTTTTGCACCATAAACAGATTCCTCCGTTCTTTTCTCTTTTTTCAAAGCATAGTACATTTCTCATTCTTTTGCAAGATTCCTCTCAAAACCTTAAGACAATTTTCTATAAATCAAAAAAAGAACCCTTTCAAGGGTTCTAAGCTAGTGAAGCATCGGGGATTCGAACCCCGGACAACTTGATTAAAAGTCAAGTGCTCTACCGAC
>ENA-OUQM01001914-OUQM01001914.1-human-gut-metagenome-genome-assembly--contig:-NODE-1914-length-10167-cov-5.513449_pt1 | contig 10167 bp, 6 predicted proteins | sample MGYA00237949_ERZ548830 | MGnify/ENA primary metagenome ERZ548830 (study PRJEB26490, sample SAMN05194706) | human gut metagenome | biome: terrestrial biome; feature: human-associated habitat; material...
AAATATAAGCCTCAATCTCATTTTCTGTCATCGGCGCTACATTCACCTTCGTTCCCTCAGCAAATGATGACGCAGATACCATATCATCTGATTTTGCAATCACCGTAACACCGGTATACACCATATGACTTTTTCCCTGTAATTTATAAATCATTTCTCTCGCTTCTTCTTTATCTGCCGGTTTTCCAAGAATTTTTCCATCAATCGAAACAACCGTATCCGCACCAATAATGATTCCTTCTTCTACCTGCCCTGCAACTGCCATCGCTTTTTGATATGACAATTCTTTCGTCACTTCTGCCGGCTCATTTTTTGTGATTACTTCTTTGGTGTCCGATACAAGCACCTCAAAAGGAACCTCCAACATCTGAAGCAATTCTTTCCGTCTCGGAGAGCCGGATGCCAAAATCATTCGTTTCATTTTTCTTCCTTTCTAAAAACAAACGCTGCTCCCTATCGTTTAGGGAACAGCGCGTTACATACAAAATCATGCACTTATGCAAAATATTTTACACCGCTCTTGAAAATCTTCTGATCCTGGTCGCCATAAATATTTACGGCAACACCATCACCGCGGCGCTCGGAATGTGCCATCTTACCAAGAACACGTCCATCCGGACTGGTAATACCTTCAATTGCACAATAAGAACCATTCGGGTTAAAGTCTTCATCCATGGTTGGATTTCCATCAATATCTACATACTGTGTCGCAACCTGTCCGTTTGCAAACAATTTCTGAATCCACTCATCACTTGCCACAAAACGTCCCTCACCATGAGAAGCCGGAATCGAATATACTCCACCAAGTTCTGCCTCCTGAAGCCATGGCGATTTATTCGTAACCACTTTTGTATAAACGGTCTTCGACACATGACGTCCAATACTGTTTGTCGTCAATGTCGGCGAGTCGGAAAGCTGTGTCACAATCTTACCGTAAGGAACCAAACCAAGTTTAATCAACGCCTGGAATCCGTTACAAATACCAAGTACCAAACCGTCTCTCTCATCTAACAGTTCATGAACGGCATCTTTAATCTTTTCATTACGGAAAATGGAGGTAATGAATTTTGCCGAACCATCCGGCTCATCACCGGCACTGAATCCACCTGGGAACATGATCATCTGAGCCTGTCCGATTGCTTTCTCAAACTCGTCTACTGATCCACGGATGTCTTCTGCATCAAGGTTACGGAATACTTTTGTAATAACCTTAGCACCTGCTCTCTCAAATGCACGGGCACTGTCATACTCACAGTTCGTTCCAGGGAATACCGGAATAAATACTGTTGGCTGTCCGATCTTATGGCTGCAAATATGAATATCGGATGTATTAAAGAGCTTCTCTTCAACCTTGGCATCAGAATCTGCTGCTGATTTTGTAGCAAATACTTTCTCAAGTGTTCCTGTCCATGCATCCTGTGCGTCTGCAAGTGCGATCTTCACATCACCATAAGCAAGTACAGGCTCTTCTGTTACTTCACCGATTTCTGTATAAGTAATTGCGAGTTCTCCAACCTTTCCGTCTTCAACCTCTGCGATAATATCTCCAAATGCAGGAGCAAACAGATCTCTCTTATCTACATTGTGCTCGATTTTGGCACCCATACGGTTACCAAATGCCATCTTGCTGACTGCTGCTGCAACTCCATGACGATCCAGTGCATATGCAGATACAATTTTTCCGCTCTGGATATCTTCCATGAATTTACCGTACTGATCCATCACTGCATCGTAAACCGGAAGATCATTCTCGTCTCTTTCGATCTTGAGCCATACAAGTTTATTTCCAGCTTTCTTAAGTTCAGGTGTAATAATATCCTGCTCAAGAGCCATATCGACAGCAAAGGATACAAGTGTCGGAGGTACGTCAATATCCTGGAATGTTCCTGACATACTGTCTTTTCCTCCGATAGACGGAAGTCCGAAACCAATCTGTGCTGCATAAGCACCAAGAAGTGCTGCAAATGGCTGGCTCCATCTCTTTGGATCTTCTGTCATTCTACGGAAATACTCCTGGAATGTGAAGCGGATTTTTCTATAATCTCCACCTGCTGCCACAATCTTGGCAATTGACTCTGTCACTGCATAAACAGCTCCGTGGTATGGGCTCCAGCTTGACAGATATGGATCAAATCCATAACTCATCATAGAAACACTGTCTGTTGTTCCGTTCAGAACAGGTACTTTCGCTACCATTGCCTGTGTCTCTGTCATCTGGTATTTTCCACCATGTGGCATAAATACGGAACCTGCTCCGATAGAACCGTCGAACATCTCAACAAGTCCTTTCTGAGAGCATACATTGAGATCAGAAAGCATAGAAAGCCATGTCTCTTTTACATCTCCTACTTCTTTCTTTACAAAAAGGCTGTCCTTCTTAGAAGGAATCTCAACCTCAACATTTGTCTCCTGATGAGCACCGTTTGTATCAAGGAATGCACGGGAAAGGTTGACGATCTCTTTTCCTCTCCATACAAGTACAAGTCTTGGCTCCTCTGTTACTACTGCTGCAACTGTTGCCTCTAAGTTTTCTTCCTTCGCGTATCCCATGAATTCATCTACATCTTTCGGGTCTACAACAACTGCCATTCTTTCCTGAGACTCAGAGATTGCGATTTCTGTTCCGTCAAGTCCTGCATATTTCTTCGGTACTTTATCAAGTTCAACGCGAAGTCCGTCTGCAAGTTCTCCAATTGCTACAGATACACCGCCTGCACCAAAGTCATTACATTTCTTGATCAGATGGCTGACTTCTTCTCTGCGGAATAATCTCTGGATCTTACGTTCTGTCGGTGCATTTCCTTTCTGAACTTCTGCTCCACAAGTCTCGATAGACTCTTCTGTATGAACCTTAGATGAACCTGTTGCTCCACCACAGCCGTCACGGCCTGTACGACCACCAAGAAGAATGATGATATCTCCAGGATCAGAGTTCTCACGGATAACAGCACGTCTTGGAGCAGCTCCAAGTACAGCACCGATCTCCATACGTTTTGCAACGTAATCCGGATGATAAATCTCTTTTACAAGTCCTGTGGCCAGACCGATCTGGTTACCATATGAGCTATATCCATGAGCCGCCTCACGAACAAGTTTCTTCTGAGGAAGTTTTCCTTTCAGAGTTGCATCTGCTGATACTGTCGGATCAGCGGCACCTGTCACACGCATTGCCTGGTATACATAAGTACGTCCTGACAGTGGGTCACGGATTGCTCCTCCAAGACATGTTGCAGCTCCACCAAATGGTTCGATCTCTGTCGGATGGTTATGTGTCTCATTCTTGAAGTTGATCAGCCACTCTTCTTCTACTCCGTCAACCTTGATCGGAACTACGATACTACATGCATTGATCTCATCAGACTCTTCCTGATCAGCAAGCTTTCCTTCCTTTTTCAGGCGGCGCATAGCCATCAGTGCAAGGTCCATAAGGCAGACAAATTTATCTTCTCTTCCTTTGAAAATCTCGCTGTGATCTTTCAAATATTCTTTATATGTTGCTTCGATTGTCTCTTTGTAGTCACCTTCATCAAACTTCACATCTTTTAATTCTGTAGAGAATGTTGTATGACGGCAGTGATCTGACCAGTATGTATCAAGAACACGGATCTCTGTCATCGTCGGATCTCTGTGCTCTTCTCCTGCATAATAGTTCTGGATATGCAGGAAATCTTTAAATGTCATTGCCAATCCAAGAGAATCATATAACTCTTTCAATTCTGCTTCCGGCATATCTTTAAAACCGTCAAAAATCTTTACATCTGCCGGCTCATCAAATACTGTCACCAGTGTCTCCGGTTTCTCTGCTGCAGCTTCTCTGGAATCTACCGGATTGATGCAGTGATTCTTAATTGCCTGCAGTTCTTCGTCTGAAACTCCGCCTTCAATTACATATGTGACTGCTGTACGGATTACAGGAGTCTCATCTTCTTTAATAAAACGGATACACTGCTCTGCGGAATCCGCTCTCTGGTCGAACTGTCCCGGAAGGAACTCTACGGAAAAACATTTATCTGTTTCATTTTTCGGGAATTCTTCTTTATAAAGGAAATCTACCGGCGGCTCTGCGAACACACCATTGCATGCCTTTTCAAATGTTTCTTCTGAAATATTCTCTGCGTCGTAACGAATCAGAACTCGTACATTTGTCACATCCTGAAGTCCAAGATAATGACGGATCTCATGTCTGAGGCCCTTCGCCGCAACAGCAAACTCCGGTTTCTTTTCTACATATACGCGCTTTACATTACTCATATATAATCTCCTCTTTCTGTATTACGTGTTCAAAACACGATACTACCTTCATTACATTATCTGTTTTTATCCTACCATAGTTTTCTTCATTAGTATAATTAATAAAATTAAACAATCTGATAAGCACTGCTAATTGATTGTCGTTTTCTCGTATCTTTCTCGGAGTCAGCAATATTTACTCTACTTTTTCATATTTTGTGCAACGGATTTTTTTATTCTGTTGTATTTTCCCTTTATTTATCTTATAATAAGATGAATATTTATTAGGAGGTCTAATAAAATGATGGATATAAACTACGAATTATACAAAGTATTTTATCACGTCGCCACCACATTGAATTTCTCAGAGGCATCCAAGCAGCTGTTTATTTCACAGTCTGCTGTCAGCCAGTCGATCAAAACACTCGAACGAAAACTGGATCAGACGCTTTTTATCCGAAGCACAAAGAAAGTCCAGCTCACACCGGAAGGAGAGATTCTCCTGCGCCACATTGAACCGGCCATGAATCTGATCCAGAAAGGTGAGGCTCAGCTTTTAGATGCCGCTTCTACCGGTGGGCAGATCCGCATCGGTGCAAGTGACACGATCTGCAGATATTTCCTTGTTCCATACCTTGAGAAATTCCATAAGACTTTCCCGAATGTACATATTAAAGTTATCAACCAGACTTCTTTAAGATGTACAGAGCTTTTAAAGAACGGACTGGTGGATTTGATTGTTGTCAATTATCCGAACGCAGCGCTCAACAATATTTCCGCCTCTATGAAGATCAAGAATTTCCATGATGTTTTCATTGCCGGAAACAATTATCCTGAATTAAGGGAAAAGAAACTTACACTTTCCGATCTGCTCCACTATCCGATCCTAATGCTGGATAAGAACAGTACGACAAACGAGTTTCTTCATCGCCTGTTCCAGCAGCATCAGCTTGATCTCGTTCCTGAGATCGAACTTACAAGCAATGATCTTCTGATCGATCTTGCAAGAATTGGGCTTGGAATCGCATTCATTCCGGATTATTGTCTTTCTGAGAACAATGATGGTATCTTCAAGCTGGATATGGAAGAAGAGATGCCGGAGCGTTCTCTTGTGATTGCTTACAACGAGCAGCTCCCTCTGGCTAAGCCTGCACAGGAATTTTTGAACTATTTTAAAGAACAGTAAAATTTTGTACTGTTCGGAGCCAAGCAGAATTTTAAAACCAGCCTTAAAATGCAAGCATTTTATACCTGTTTTATGAAATTTCATCTGGCTCTGAACAGTTGCAAATATTCTTGAATCACTTCTTCTTTATCCAATAACGATTCTCATTTTTCATTTATCGTTTCTCCCAGAATTCTTCCATCTTTTCTTTTATCTCTTTCCGCCCACACACTTCGTATTCCTTCCACTCCCTCGGAAATAGCTGCTGATACTGCCGATTCTGAAAACGGTCATCAAGCAGAAGAATAATTCCTTTGTCATCTTCGGTACGGATCACTCTTCCTGCGGACTGAAGTACTTTATTCATTCCGGGATAAAGGTACGCATAATCAAATCCTCGCATCCCTCTCTGGTCAAAATAATTTTTCACGATTTCTCTGTCATTGCACACCTGTGGAATTCCTGTTCCAACAACGATCACTCCGATCAATCTGTCATGTGTAAGATCGATTCCTTCTGAAAATACACCACCCATCACACAAAATCCAAGCATCGGATGATCTCTTTCTTCTTCAAACATTTCCAAGAATTCTTCTCTCTGATTTTCTGACATAAATTGCGATTGAATTACCAGTTCTACTCCGGATGCCAGTTTTTCAAACTCTTCCAAAACATCCTCCATAAACTGATAGGAAGGAAAAAATGCAATGTAGTTTCCATTCTTCCCATCCACTGTGCTTCTCAGATAATCGGCAATTTTGCGATACATTTCTGTGCCTCTTTGTGTATATTTTGTGCTTGCTTCACTTCCGATCAGAATTTTCCTGTTCTCCTGTGGGAACTTAGATTCAGCATAGACTGCATAATCATCCTTCTCAACAGATAGTAATTGTTTATAGTAATCGATTGGAAGCAATGTTGCCGAGAAAAATATTGTAGAATTCCCAAGTTTTAAATACTGATTCAGATTCTCCGCCGGATTTACACAGAACAACTTTATTTTGAATCTTCCGTTTCCTTCCAGTTCTGTATACTGTATATAATTTTCATCCAACAATTCATGAATTTCCAAAAACTGCCTTAACTGGAAAAAGAGTTCCATAAATGCATCCGGCTGCTCTGCATTTCCTGCATTCCGCTCTTCTTCAAGATATCTTTCCATTTGAGTCAGAAGATTCATCAGTTTTACTGCAAATGGAGAAACACTTTCCACCAACCGATAATTCTCGCATTCGCGTTTCATCTCAAGCATCAGTTTATTGACAGATTCCAGACTCTTCACAAGTTTTTTATCTCGGTCCTTCATCAGTTTTTTCACCTCGAGAATGTCTTCTTTATAGATGGAAGCACTGTACATTTCCCGTCCACGTTCCACGAGATTGTGTGCTTCATCGATCAGAAACAAATAATCTCCGCCGACATTGTCTGCAAAAAATCGTTTCAAATGTGCCGTTGGATCGAACACATAATTATAATCACAGATCACCCCATCCGCCCATTCTGACAGATCAAGAGATAGTTCAAACGGACATACATGAAAATCTTCTGCCTGTCTTTCAATTGATTCCCGTGTCAGCTTCTTTTGCTTTTCCAACATGTCATAAACTGCATCATTCACCCGGTCAAAATGACCTTTCGCATAAGGACAAGCATCCGGATTGCATTCTGTCTCCTCACAAAAGCAGATCTTCTCTTTCGCAGTCAATGTAATTGAACGAAAGGCAAGACCCTTTTCTTCAAGAATAGAAAATGCCTGCTCCGCCACGGTTCTTGTGATCGTCTTTGCTGTCAGATAGAATAATTTATCCCCTAATCCTTCTCCGATTGCTTTCACCGCCGGATACAATACTGCCATCGTCTTTCCGGTTCCTGTTGAGGCCTGGATAAATAATTTCTTTTTGTGATAAATTGTACGATATACGGAAGCTGCCAGGTCAAACTGCCCTTCTCTATATGCGAATGGAAATTGGGTCTGATGAATCGAAGCATCTCTTCTCTTTTCCCACTCAATCTGCAGTTTTGCCCAACGTTCATACTGATGAACCAGATCAAGAAACCATTTTTCTAATTCTTCAAATCTATACTCTTCCCGAAATCTTTTCACATCTTCAGTATCAAGATTACAATAGGTCATCTGAACACTGATCTGCTTTAATCCCTGCTGTCTGGCATAAATATATGCGTAACATTTTGCCTGAGCAAGATGAACCGGCACAGGACGCTCCACTCGATCAAGGGAACGCACGACGCCTTTGATCTCATCTATTATTGTTTTTTCTGATTCAAGGAGAATTCCATCCGCACGTCCTTCCAGTTTTAATTGGAATCCGTCACACGGAAGTTGCAGTTTTAAGGAAACTTCTGCCTGATAGTTTGAGCCCATCATACGCTGGATCTTTCGGTGAAGGCGTCCTCCCATCAGCATCGCATCTTTATCCAGCGTACCTGAAATTCTGTTATCAATGTCACCTTCTTTTAATATGAATTCAACCAGATTCCGAACCGATAACCTGATGATTTTCTCTGTTTCCATTTCATTTGCACTCCAAAATATTATCGTTGTAAAACACATTGTGCCAATCTTTTAACAGATTGGCACGCTGAAATACATCTTTTATTTTACTTTACTTCTTTTTCTTTTGCAACGCTTGTTTCTGTACGGGCAACTTCTGCGATTGTTTTCGTAAGTCCTGCAATTCCCTGAATCTCTGAAGGAATGATGATCTTCGTCGCTTTTCCGTCTGCCGCCTTGGCAAATGCCTCCAGACTCTTTAATGTAAGAACAACATCATCTGCTCCGGCATTCTTAATATACTCGATACCTTCTGCTGTAGCCTTCTGTACAGAACGGATCGCTTCTGCCTGTCCCTCTGCTTCTTTGATCCGTTTCTGTTTTTCAGCTTCTGCTTTCAGGATTGCTGCCTGCTTAGATGCCTCTGCCTCTAGGATCACAGATTCCTTTTCTCCTTCTGCAACAAGAATCGTAGACTTCTTCTCTCCTTCTGCACGCAGGATTGCTTCACGGCGTTCACGCTCTGCTTTCATCTGTTTCTCCATCGCATCCTGGATTGCCTTCGGTGGCATGATATTCTTCAGTTCAACACGATTCACCTTGATTCCCCACTCATCTGTTGCAATATCAAGGATCGTACGCATCTTGGAGTTGATCGTCTCACGGGAAGTCAGTGTCTCATCTAATTCCAGATCTCCGATGATATTACGGAGTGTTGTTGCTGTCAGATTCTCGATTGCCGCAATCGGACTTTCTACTCCGTATGCATACTTCTTCGGGTCAGTGATCTGATAGAATACAACCGTATCGATCTGCATGGTAACATTATCCTTCGTGATCACTGCCTGTGGTTCAAAATCAACAACCTGTTCTTTCAAGGAAACTCTTTTTGCCACACGGTCAAGGATCGGCACCTTAAAATGTAATCCTACGCCCCATGTCTCCTTGTATCCGCCAAGTCGCTCTACAACATACGCATGCGCCTGCGGAACAATACGGATATTCGACACAAGAAGCCACACCACGATCATAATAATGATCATCCAAATAATAAGTCCAAATATCATAGCTCATCCTCCTCACATTTCTCTAAAATCAGTTTTACTCCGGAAATTGCTGTTACTTTGGCAAGCGAATCTTTCTCAATTCTGTCCTTGTCTGACTTGCACCTTGCAGTCCATTCCTTTCCCTGCGCAATTGCAGTACCGGTCTGTGCAAAATTATCAACCGTCTCTGTTACCTTAACAACACTTCCGATCAATTCATCACAATTTGTCTTCACATGATGCACATTAACATACTTCGCTGCAAAAGGCCTGGTAAAGATCACAAGCACTGCTGAAATAACTACGAATACAGCAATCTGTATCACCATTCCCGCTCCGGCAAGCGAAACTAATAACGCCGCCAGCGCACCGCCCGAAAACCAGATTGAAGTCAGACCAACCGTGGCAAGCTCAATAATCAAAAACACTACCATAAGCCCCAGCCACAAAAAAATCTCCCTCTCCAAAAAATCCGCCCCCTTTCTCATGCTTACAAGAGCAATTACGTTACTCTAATCATACTCATATTTCTATATAAATACAACATAAATTTACATAAAATTATATATGTCTTTTTGACTATCTTTTTATATCTTCTTAAATGTCCGTAAAGCCTTATTTTATCGGCTCTACGGGCATTTTGCTTTTGTGGTAAACCTCACATATCTAGGTCTATCTTCTTATATTTTCGCTATCAAGCGTGGTTAAAATCGTGGTAAATACTTCTTATGCGATTAGACGCTGAACCTCTGATTTTGCGGTATCTATGGACGCATGAGCATACCAGTTCATTGTGATACTGATATTTGAATGCCCCATGATATACTGTAAATCTTTCGGGTTCATGTTCTTGCTTGCCAGCCTTGTGCAGAATGTATGGCGTAGTGTATGCGGTGTGATATGTGGCAAGGGATTGTCTTTGTGGTTTGCCTTTATGATTGACAAATAGAAAGTTGCCCCGTCCGTCTATCACAAATGGTTTTGCCTTTGGGCGTTTCTTCATAACCCGTTGAAATGCTTGTATCGTTTCTCTGCTTAATGGCACTTGCCTTGTTCCGCTTTTTGTCTTAGGCGTTTCAATATAATAACCCTGTTCCTTGCTCTTTAGTAACTGGTGGTCGATAACCACAACCTCATGGATAAAATCAACGTCCATGATTGTCAGTCCGCACAGTTCCGAGATACGAAGTCCTGTCTTTAACAGTATCAGCACA
>ENA-OUQM01001922-OUQM01001922.1-human-gut-metagenome-genome-assembly--contig:-NODE-1922-length-10139-cov-12.814954_pt1 | contig 10139 bp, 9 predicted proteins | sample MGYA00237949_ERZ548830 | MGnify/ENA primary metagenome ERZ548830 (study PRJEB26490, sample SAMN05194706) | human gut metagenome | biome: terrestrial biome; feature: human-associated habitat; material...
AGAGGATATAATCCGGAGCAACACAGGTCTGTCCGCAGTTTAAGTATTTTCCAAAAACGATACGTCTTGCGGCAAGTGGAATCTTGGCTGTGGAATCCACGATACATGGGCTTTTGCCACCAAGCTCCAGTGTGACCGGTGTTAGGTATTCGGCTGCATGTCTTAAGACTTCGCGTCCGACCGTCTTTCCGCCGGTGAAGAAGATCTTATCAAAACGCTGGTTCAAAAGAGCCTGATTTTCCGCACGTCCGCCGGTTACGACAGCAACATATTCTTCGGAGAAGCATTCTTCGATGATCTCCTGCATGACACGGCTGGTGGCTGGTGCATAAGCGCTTGGTTTAACAACAGCGGTATTGCCGGCTGCCAGTGCGTCAATCAGTGGTTCCAGTGTCAGAAGAACCGGGTAGTTCCACGGACTCATGATGAGAACTGTTCCGTAAGGCGAAGGCGAGCGGAAGCTTTTGGCGGCAAACTGTGCCAATGGTGTCGGAACCCATTTCTCCTTCGTCAGTTTCTTGATGTGCTTCAACATCCAGCTAAGTTCTGAAAGAGTGAGTCCTACCTCACACATATAGCTTTCAGTCTCGCTTTTTCCGAGGTCGGCTTTTAAGGCAAGGTTCAGATCCGGTTCATGTCGGATGATGGAATCTTTTAATTTTTTGAGTTGTTCTATACGATAATTTACAGGCAGTGTCTGGCCTGTCTGGAAAAATTTATGCTGCTTTTCCAGGATGTTCTGAATTTCTGTTTCTGTCATGTTCACTTACCTCCTGTACAAGATGATACATCTGTTCCAGTTTCTCAGGTCCCCATAACGCAGGTACCGGGTAGAGCGGGTTGGCTTCTTTGTCCGCATAACAGGCAAGCTTTGGAATATCTTCATTACGGATACCGTCCAGGGTCTCCGGGATATTCATGGAAATGTTCATGCTGCGGATGTGGTTGATGAATTCTTCGGCTGCAACTGCATCAAGTTTCGAATCAGAAATGCCGGTGATCCGTGCAAGTCTGGCCAGTTTCTTATGTGCAGCAGTTCCATACGCTTTCAGTACGATCGGAAGGAGTACGGAATTGGCAAGTCCGTGCGGGATACCGTAGCATCCGCCGAGACTGTGAGCTACAGCGTGTACATATCCGACATAACTCTTGGTAAATGCCGTTCCGGCGAGATAAGAGGCGCGGAGCATGTTACGTCTTGCAGTTTTATCATTTCCATTTTTATATGCAGTCTGCAGGTTATCGAAGATCAGCTGGATCGCTTCGATCGATGCGGCGCGGGTCTGCTTCGTAGTTGAACGACCAATATAAGCCTCGATCGCATGTGTCAGCGCATCCATTCCCGTAGTTGCCGTAAGCTGCGGCGGAAGTCCATACGTAACGGACGGCTCCAGAACCGCATAATCCGGAATCAGATTAAAATCGTTAATTGCATATTTGTGATGTGTATCTGCATCAGTGATGACAGCTGCAAGCGTGGTTTCACTTCCGGTTCCGGCAGTTGTCGGAACTGCGATCAGAAGTGGAAGTTTATGCCAGATCTTTAAGATACCTTCCATCTTAGCCAGCGGTTTGTTCGGGCGGGCAAGTCTTGCACCGACTGCTTTGGCACAGTCCATGGAAGAGCCGCCACCGAAAGCCAGAAGTGCCTGACATCCGTGTGCCAGATAAAGATCTTTGGCTTCTTCTATATTGGCAGAAGTCGGATTTGCAACTGTATCTTTATATATTGTACATGAAATTTCAGATTTTAAAAGCTGTTTTTCCAAAGGTTTTGTAAGCCCGAGTTTGTAGACCCCCGGATCGGTGACGAGCAGGATATGGGAAATGTGATGTTTTTTCAGGACTTCCGGGACGTGTTTGAATCCGTCGATCAGTTCCGGTTCTCTGTAAGGAAGAACAGGGAGTGCGATACGAAAACAAGTCTGAAAAATGCGGCAGTATATTTTCTTTAAAATATTCATGAGAGACCTCCATTGTGTATGCTGTATTTCCGAAATTTTAACGGTATTTGCGTTTCGTCTAAAATTCAAAAAATACTAAATAGTGATTAAGTTCAGTGAGTTGCGGAAAATGCAGTGTCATACCGCAAATCCTGTGATAGAATAAAACTGGGTGTAACCCCCATGTCAAGAGAACAAGAAAGAAATTGATTTATAAAAGAAAGTATTGCTGATTGCAGAAAGTTAAGAGAAGAAAGAAGTGAAAGCTATGCAGGCAAAAGGCGAATATTGTATCACCGCAGGCGAATTTGCAAAGATGTGCCAGACCACCAGAGATACCTTACGGTATTATGAACGACAGGGAATTCTTGTGCCGAAGAAGAACCCGGTCAATGGCTATCGTTACTATAGTTATGCACAGATCAGTTCATATTATTTTATACGGACATTCCGGGGGCTGGATTGTTCGGTTGGAGATATCAAAGAATATTTGCTTGGCGGAGAAGAGATAAGATTCGATGAATTTGTAGAACAGCAGTATGACAAACTGTTTCTTATGCGGCAGGAACTGGACCGTAAGATTCGCACCATTGCAGGAACCAGACAGATTCTGGATCAGATCCGTATTGCAGATCAGGGACATCCGGTAATTCGTGAGATTGGGGTTTCGTGGTATTTTATATTTACCGAAGTAATATCAAAGCCGGCAACCTCATCCGGCGAGATTGAAAAAGATATCCGCAGACACCTGAAACGTTGTGATAATCCAGGCATTCAGGCATTTCCGATGGGTGCTTCTATCGATAAAGAACAATTTCTGAGAGAAAATTATACCTATAAAAATGTATTTAGTTTTACAGAAGAAGGATGCAGGAATAAAGAAGATATCGTGGAAATGGAACCAGGTGAATATCTGGCAGCAGTCTGCCGGGAGAGTGACGGCGATATCAGAGATACATACCGGGAAATCAAAGACCTTATGAAAAAAGAATCAAAACAATTCGATTCCGACATCTACAGCCTGAGTATCGTAAACGTCATCGATCCGAATGAAGAACACAAATACCTGAAATACATATTCGCAAAGGTAAAACAAATATAAAAAGAAATCTCACGCGAGCGTAGCGAGCTTAAATATTTATGGCGGGATTCATAAGATCCCAGCCGCAGCGGCGTCCCATCTACGAATCCCCGCGCCCCTGCAATATCATCTTCATCTTATCCTTCTCCATCTGCATCCAGTAATCCTTCCGATTTTCGAATTCCTGGCTGATCCATTCCATTGAATCATCCAGTCCCTCCTGGGTAAATGGAAAATCTTTTGCTGTCTTCATATCATCGGAAGTCTTCTCGAAACACCACGGTTCCGGATATACCCATACATGCAGTGTATCATCTTCTGCACGCATGAAGAAGCGCATCCCCTGATGAGAGCCGGAGAAAGGCTCCTTTTTTAATACTTTGATATTAAGACCAATGACCTTGATCATGTCAAATCCTCCTTATGTCAAATCCGTATCTTTATGATAAATGGTAATACAGAAAACCTACCATTGGCAGCTTTTCTTGCATATTGGGTATAAAAATTCTGTGCCAAAGTTCTTGTCACAAAAATTTTAGCACAGAAAGTCTGATTCATAAAGAAATTTATAAAGTTAGATTTGCAGATTCGTGTCTATTCATGTGATTCTTCCGCAAGTTTCTTATAATAAAGAATCAGATCCGCAGCCTGATCAAAAGTCAGATGTGTGGTATCAACAGACAGATTATAATATTTTGACTGTCCCCACTCTTGCCCTGTGAATTCTTTACGGAAAGCACTGCGCTTCTCGTCAATCTCTTCAATCTTGCGTTTGGCCTTTAATCGAGTATTGATATGATCGCGTGCCATAACGGTTGCGATACGTTTCTCCATATCCGCATGAACGAATACGCTGAATGCATTGTCCTGTCCGTGTGTCAGATAACCGGCGCAACGTCCGATAATGATGCAGGGCTTTTCGGCAGCCAGTTCTTCTACCAATTCAAAAGGGAAAGGTTTTTTCTTCGGTCTGGAGTAGTTAAGAGCGATAGAATACAGTAAGCTGTTCATCGGCTGCTCTTCCAGATATTCTTCGACTTCACCTTCGAAGCCGCGTTCCTTTGCGATTGCGATGAAACGGTCTTTGTCATAGAATTCATATCCGGTGCGTTTTGCCAGAATCTGTCCGATGGCATGTCCACCGCTTCCATATTCACGTCCGATGCAGATAATTGTTTTTTCCATAATCATTTACCTCCATATGTCTGATTCATATTTTTAATATAATTGATAGAAAATAGTTGATCCGACAACCGTTATAAGTCCGGCAACCGCAATAGAAAGACTGCTCATGGCACCTTCGATCTCACCGATTTCCATAGCTTTTGCAGTTCCCATGGCATGCGTTGCGGTACCGATCGCAAGTCCCGTTGCGATAGGATGTCTGATTCCGCACAGTCTGCAGATTACATCACCAAACATATTTCCGATGATACCGGTGATAATGATGGCGGCTACTGTAATGGTAACGATTCCGCCAAGCTCTTCCGAAATACCCATTCCGATTGCTGTTGTAATCGACTTCGGAAGTAACGTTGCATAGATCTGCTTATCCAGATGAAATAATGTTGAGAAGACCCACACGCCGGCAAGACTTGTGAAGACTCCGGAGAGAATTCCGGCAAGAATTGCTTTCATGTTCTTCTTTAGCAGTCCCATCTGCTGATACAGAGGAATTGCAAGGCAGACCGTAGAAGGTGTCAGCAGATAGCTGAGTAACTGCGAGCCGTCCTCATACACTTCATATTTAATATTGGTAACTTTCAAAATAATAATAACAAATACAATGGAGATCAGCAGTGGATTACAAAGCGCAAGTTTCGTTTTTTGTCTGAGAATGATACCAATCTCATATCCGATCAGGCTGATCGCCAGACAGAAAAATGTGGAATCCTGTAATAATTTACTCATGTTTTTTGTCCTCTTTCTTTAAGATAAACTGTGCAATACGTCCGCTTACGGCCATAACAAGGATGGTTGTAACGACGATAATAATACTGATCGGAATGATGACTGGCTTTAAAGCACCCCAGGAAACCATAAGTCCGACTCCGGCAGGGATAAAAAGCATTGGCATGATTTCAATCAGAAATCCTCCGGCTTCATTTACTGCATTGAGTGGAAGTATACCGGTCTGTAAACCGATCAGCATAAGAACGAGGCCGTAGATGCTGGCCGGAACCGGGAGCGGCAGTAATGCGTGCAACAGTTCTCCGACGAATGAGATCGCCAGGATGATCATAAATTGTCTTACAAACTTCATGTGTTCCTCCCTATATCTTGTGAATCATAAGATATCCACTTTACTTTGGTGAAATTGTCCTACCAATTATACCACTTCTGAAATAATATGCACGGAAAATCTTAGCGAAAATTGTATAAAATATAATACGTGTGATATGGCGCAGAAATTTAAACGGCATAAATGAGAAATATTATCTGAACGGTCGGAGGTATTAAGAAAATCTTCATAATTTATAAGAGGAAGTCTTTATATTTTTATAGTAAAATGAATCCATATTCTGAAAAGTCTGAAAAACGACAGAGAGGAGGAGTATGAGGAAGGTAATTGAAGTCAGGAATCTATACAAGCTGTACCGTGTTGGTGATGAGTTTGTACGCGCACTGGATGGTGTGGATTTTGAGATATATGAAGGAGAGTTTTGTGCAATTGTCGGAACATCCGGTTCTGGTAAATCTACACTTCTGAATATGCTGGCGGGGCTGGAAAAACCGACAAAGGGAGAGGTCATCATTGCGGGAAAGCATATTGAAAAGTTAAATGAAGAACAATTGGTGACATTCCGGCGGGATCATGTGGGATTCATCTTTCAGTCATTTCATCTGATGGGAACGTTGAATGCGGTGGAAAATGTAGCATTGCCGCTTAGCTTCCGCGGCGTTCCAAGAGATGTAAGAGTACGAAAAGCCAATGAGATGTTAGATCTGGTAAAACTTGGAAAGCATAAGAAGCATCTGCCGAACCAGATGTCGGGCGGACAGCAGCAGAGAGTGGGAGTTGCCAGGGCACTGGTAGTAGATCCGGATATTATATTTGCCGATGAGCCGACAGGAAATTTGGATTCCCATACATCGGAAGAAGTCATGGAACTGATGCAGCGGGTGGTCAGAGAGCAGAAGAAGACACTGGTCATGGTCACACATGATGATCATCTGGCAACTTATGCGGACAGGGTATTTCATATCCGGGACGGCAGGATCATTAAGATAGAAGATAACCGATGGAAAAAAGGAAAAGAAGAGGGAGGAAGACATGCAGAAACGAATACAGAAAGAGACAGGAAATAATTGCTTGAAAAGAATCATTGTTGCCTTTCTGGCAGTGATCATGATGACAACTATGCTGCATCCGCAGATGGTACAGGCTGCAACAGGAATTACGATCGAGTCAAAAGACAATAAGGTGCTGACATATAAAGCGGGAGAAAAGAAGACATGGACATTTACCGTAACGAATCATTCGGGGAATCCGATGAATAATGTAACGGTAACACCGGATCTTGGAGATGACAATGATGTATGGCCATTCAAAACAGAGATGCAGAGTTACCAGCAGAACATTGGAACCCTGGAAAACGGAAAATCAAAAGATGTGGCGTTTGATTTTACTCAGAGAGAAGATGTTCAGACTTCACGCTATACTTTAAAGTTCAAGGTTACGGCAGACGGACAGGAAGAAGCAGAAAAGCAGTTCTATGTGAATACCACAGCAAAGCCGGTACAGAAAGACACACAGGATAATAAAGACAACAAAGATACAGATGAAGGCAAGGATACAGGAAAAGGCAACGGAGCAGGCAGTGGTTCTGACACATCTTACCAGACACCAGATGCCGGCGGTTACAGTAACGGAGAAGCAGCTTACAGCGGAGGAGCCGGTGGAAGTACGGATGGAGGTGAAACTTCGGGAAATGGTTCTGTTCCGCGTGTGATCGTAACCGGATTTACAACCGATCCGGCAGAAGTCCGTGCGGGCAGTAATTTCAAGTTAACGATCCATCTGAAAAATACATCCAAGATGAAAGTCAGCAATATGCTGTTCGATCTTTCAGCACCGACAGAAGGCAGCGATGAACAGACGACATCACCGGCATTCCTTCCATCATCCGGTGCAAGCTCCATCTATCTGGACAGCATTGCCCCGAATGGAACAGCCGATATCAGTATCGAACTGAATGCAAAATCAGATCTTCTTCAGAAGCCATACAGCATGGAACTTTCCATGAAATATGAAGATCCGAATGCTACGCAGGTAGAAGGAACGTCAAGTATCTCTATTCCGGTGAAGCAGGATGCAAGATTTGAAATCAGCGATTTTGAGATCAGTCCGCAGAGCGTTGCTGTCGGTGAAGAAGCAAATGTGATGTGTAGTCTTTATAATCTGGGACGGATCAAGCTCTATAATGTAAAAGCTACATTTGAAGGAAAGAATATCAAAAAGTCGGAAGTATTTATCGGAAATATAGAATCCGGTGCAACCGGTTCGATTGATGCCATGCTGGAAGGAAAGAAAATATCGGATGGTCCGGCGAAGGTAACGATGACACTTAGTTATGAAGATGAATCGGGAAACATTTCAACAACCACGAAAGATCTGAATCTGGAAGTGACAGAAAAAGTGGATGATGATGAGGCGGCAGCTTCCGATATGCCGGAGGAGACACAGAAAAGTTTTCCTGTAATTCCGGTTGTAATCGCAGCAGTGGTCATTGCAGTGGTGGCAGCAGTCGTAATACTTAAGAAGCGCAAAAAGAAACAGCTGGCAGAGATTGAAGAGGAGGAGTTATTGGATGAACTGGAACGATCTTCTGAGGATGAGCATCAATAGTCTGCGGAGAAGGAAACTCCGTACATTTCTGACGGTCCTTGGTGTGTTGATCGGTACGGCTTCGATTGTAGTGATGATCTCACTCGGACTTGGTATGCAGCAGTCCCTTTATAAGGAAGTGGAACAGTCGGGAGGTCTGACCAGTATCACTGTGACCGGATCGGACAACAGTGACGGTATGACGACAGAAAGTATGGGATCAGGACAGGAGACAGAAAAAAGGATAGATGACCAGTTGGTTGAAAAGATCAGTAAAATGGATCATGTGAAATTAGCTGCACCAATCTATGAGACTTCGGTGATCTTGCTGAAAGGCTCTTATATGGCGTATGTCCAGTTGCAAGGAATGACACCGGAAGGCCTGAAATCCCTAAATATGGATCTTGGCGATGGAACGCTTCCAAAGACCGGAACAGGACATCTGGAGCTGATATTCGGAAATGGCGTGATCACTGATTTTTATGAAACAGGAAGCGGCAACGGATATTATGATACCGGGAAAGTACCGAATATCAATCTGATGAAAGATTCTCTTTTCATGATTACGGATACAGAGAATTACAATAGTGACAGCAGCACAGCCTTTGGAGACAGTACAGACGGAACAGCAGGTGCAGGGAGCCAGTCAGATTCCGGAACCGGACAGACAAAACCTGTCCAAAAATATGTAGTAAGGGCAAGCGGTGTGATAAATGGCGGCCTGGATGACTATTCCAATAATTATGACAGTGTATTTTGTGACCTGGAGACTTTAAAGCAGTTATTGCGGAAAGAATATGCAGGCAAAGTCATTCCGGGACAGCCGAAGACCAAAGCTGGAAAGGCATTAAAAGGTTTCTATTATACGTCATTAAAAGTGAAAGCAGACGATATAGATCACGTGAATGAGGTCGCTGATGTAATCCGTAATATGGGATATAATGTTGAGACCAATGCGGAATATCTGGACAGTATGAAGAGTCAGTTCGCGATTGTACAGGCGGTGCTCGGAGGCATCGGTGCGGTGTCATTACTGGTAGCTGCAATCGGAATTGCAAATACGATGATGATGTCCATTTATGAACGGACAAAGGAAATCGGTGTGATGAAGGTACTTGGATGCAGCCTTAGGAATATCCGGGAAATGTTCCTGCTGGAAGCAGCGTTTATAGGTCTTCTCGGAGGAATTGCCGGAAATATTCTAAGCTTCGTAATGTCAGCAGCCATTAACATAATTGTTGGAAGCAGCGGTGCTATGTCGATGGGAACAGACAGCACGATATCTTATATTCCGTGGTGGCTTGTGTTGATGTCCATGGTATTTGCAGTGCTGGTCGGAGTGCTGGCGGGATATTTCCCGGCGAAACGGGCAATGAAGCTGAGTCCGCTTGCGGCGATCAGGAATGAATAGGGAATAAGATTTTTATAATAAATAAAATATAAAATTACAATGAAAGAAGAAGGTGTAAGGCAGATTGCTAGACATCTTCTTTTTTCTTGTCATATGTTCGAAAGAAGTGCAGGTAGTAGGTTTTCTGTATATAGAGGAAGAGCAGGAAAGATAATAATTATGTACAAATGATGAGTATTAAATTGTTATATATAATGTAAAAATATATAATTAAAATATTGACATATATCGAAAAAAGATATATATTCAAAATAGATAATAAAAACAAAAGAAGTAATTGTAACATACACAATTGAATCGGAAAGGAGCTGAGAAGTATAAAGATAACATTAGGAAAATAGATGTTACAGTCTTTCTGTTGTTAAAAAGTAAGGAGGCATTAAATTATGAAGAAATTAGGAAATGCTATTTTAATGATTGATATTCCATTTAATATTGCGGGAATTATATTGTGCATGTGGAGAATTAATATTATGTTACATTCTGATTTGCAGAGATTAATAGACGAGAAGGGAGGCATAGGAGCGGTTAATACATTAATTGTTGTTGGTGCGGTATGTTGTTGCATGTTTTTAGTATTGAATATTATATGTGCAGTGGGACGTGCAAGACATAAAGAGTCAATGATTGCAGAAGGAATGACAGGAATTTCATTTTTAATAAAAATAATGTGTATTATCTTTTGGGCAGTATATAGATTATTCTTATAATATGATGAGGGATGGTGGAAGAAATATGAACAGATTGTTTCGAAATATATTAAAAGAAAATAAGAATGATTATATTCGAACGGTTTTGGGATGTAGTTGGATTATTTCGTTAATATACTTTTCGACAGCAGTGGGTGGCTGCCTTTCGTACATATCAACTGGAACC
>ENA-OUQM01001929-OUQM01001929.1-human-gut-metagenome-genome-assembly--contig:-NODE-1929-length-10111-cov-18.047633_pt1 | contig 10111 bp, 6 predicted proteins | sample MGYA00237949_ERZ548830 | MGnify/ENA primary metagenome ERZ548830 (study PRJEB26490, sample SAMN05194706) | human gut metagenome | biome: terrestrial biome; feature: human-associated habitat; material...
AAGGAATTGTGACCACAGATCATCAGCGAATCGTTCTGGCGAAAAATCAGTTCCAAGGAACAGAAAGCACAGTGGAATATGGTGTGGATACCAGCGGTCTGAAAGCGGGTGATGAAATCTGTGGAAAGATCACCGTCAGCAGCAATCTGGAAGAGCGCAGTGTGCGGGTACACGTTTCGATGACAGGAAAGCCGATGACGGCAGCCGGACAGGAAATCCGTTCACTGGATGGATTTGTGCATCTTGCAAGCCGTGATTTTGCGGCAGCGTACCGGGTTTTTGTGAAAAAAGAATTTGCACAGCTGCTCGAAAAAGAGGCACCGGATCAGCTTCCGCTCTATCAGGGCCTGTCCCACAAGCCGGTGACGTTCCAGCACCTGGAGGAATTTCTGGTTGCGCTTGGCAGAAAAGAACCGGTCACGCTTTCTTCCGAGCAGCCGGAGAAAACGGTGCTTGCCGTGGATCAGCCACGCAAGGAGACCCTGTATCTGTATAAAAATACGTGGGGCTATGTCCGCATGGAGATTGCAGTGCAGGGAGATTTTCTGGAGGTGGAGAAAAAGGTGGTTACTTCCGAGGATTTTATCGGAAGTGTTTACGGACTGGAGTATATCATTCACCAGGAAAAAGTCGGAAATGGAAAGCATTACGGAAAAATCACAGTATGCCAGGGCAGACAGAAGCTTTGTTTTGAACTGGAAGTGACAAACAGGGAAAAGCACGTTTCGAGCAGAAATCATACGGAGCGTGACCGCCGGACGGCGGCGATTTTGCGCGACTATCTTGATCTTGCTGTCCATAAGAAGGACTACCGCACGTGGTATCAGGATACCTGGGAATCGGTGGAACAGCTTGAAAAAGCCGGCGGCGATCCGGCCTGGGTAAATCTGAGCAAAGCGTGGCTGTATGAAAGCCATGAGGAAACCGGAAAAGCAAGAGAGGCACTTGTGCCGCTGAAAGAGCATGAAGAGCTTTTGGATACCGCAGAAAAGCAGGGAGCGTATCTTTATCTGGCGTGGAAGCTGAACATGGGAGTTAGCCATGCAGAACTGGTGTCACGCCTTGGAAGTCTTGCACGGCAGGAGAGCGCAAGCAGCTTTCTGCTGAAGCTTTCCATTGAAGCGGACGATTCCTGGCAGCAGTCGCTGACCCGTCAGCTTTACGCGATGGAGCTCTGCTATGAATGCGGCTGCAAGAGTCCGCTGCTGTACCTGGAAGCAGCGCAGCTCTATCTGCGCCAGGAGGGGCAGCTCCGCCGGATTTCCCCGTTCACGATTCAAGTTCTGAAGTTTGCACAGAAAGAGGACATTTTAAGTGCAGAACTGTTGAAAAGGGCGGCTTATCTTACCGAGACAATGAAAACCTTTGACCAGAAGGTTTACGAGATCCTGACCTCCGGCTACGAACGTTTTCCGTCAGATGAGGTACTTGAGGCTATCTGTAAACTGGTTATGAAGGGGCGTCCGCTGCGGAAAGAATACTTCCCGTGGTATGCGAAGGCTGTGGAACGGAACATCCGCATCACCCGCCTGTATGAATACTATATTGAGACGATGGATGCGTCATTTGACGAAGTGCTGCCACAGGTCATCCGCATGTATTTTTCCTACAGCAATACACTGGCGGGACAGAAAAAAGCACTGATTTATGCAAATGTAATCAAAAACCGCGAGAAGGACCGCCATACATTCCAGAGCTATCGCCCGGCAATGGAGATCTTTGCCGCCCGTCAGATCCAGAAAGGGCGCATGAATCGCGAATATGCCGCACTGTATCGCGCCTTTGTGAAAAAACCGGAGGATCCGGACAGCGCAAAAGCGATTGCCAATGTGCTGTTTACCTATCATGTGACATGCAGCAATCCGACCATCACGCGCGTCATCGTCTGCCATCCGGCGATGGCAGGTGAGACGTCCTATCCGATGACGGAGCGGGGCGCTTACATCCGCCTGTACGGAAAAAAAGCACAGATTCTTCTGGAGGACGAGCAGCGCAGGAAATATGCAGTGACAGAAACGTGCCAGGTGGAGCCGCTGTTTGCAGATGAGGAGCTTGCGCTTGCCTGCGGCACGTTTGAAATCGAAAATCCGGGTCTGCTTCTGCATCTGTGCGGAGAACGGGAAGAAGAAATGCAGCTTACCGCAGAAAATCTTGTCCTGTATCAGCAGGCAGCACGAGCAAATGCGTTTTCCGGTTCTTACCGGAAAATGGTGCGCGGCAAACTTTTGGAATATTACCTGGCCCATCCGGATGCGCGTGAGACAGAAGCGGCGATTGCAGGGCTGGAAGATATCGCCTATGCAAAGGTAAACCGCGTTCAGACCATCGAGCTTCTGGTGCGATATGGCTGTTACAGCCGTGCCTTTGCGCTGACGGAGCGGTACGGCTATGAGAAGATTCCGGTATCCTGCCTGTTCCGGCTGGCACATGCGATGATTCTGGAAAAAGAATTTATAGAGGATGAGGAGCTTTTGTATCTGGCATCCTATGTCGTAGAGCAGGGCGTGTATGATGAAATTGTTCTGTGCTATCTGCGCGACTGCTTTACCGGATCCATTGAGGAGATGTGCAGCCTGTGGGATAAAATCCGCGGTTTTCAGATGGAGAGTGACAAACTCGAAGAGCGGATTCTGACATGGTCTGTCTTTGTGCGCAGCCATCCGAAGTGGGAGCAGGAAATTCTTGAGAGCTACATCCGTCAGAGCGGAAAAGAGAATGTGATTCTTGCGTATCTCACGTATCTTTCCATCAGCTATTTTATGGACAGAAAACCGTTGCGGGATTCCATGTTTGATTACCTGGACCGTGCATGGGAGCAGGGATGGGAGCTTGATGAAATCTGCCGTCTTGCCATGCTGAAGCATCTTTCCACAAAACCGCAGCTCTCCGAACAGGAAGAAAAAGAGGCGCACACACTGCTTCTTGCTTTTAACAAACAGGGTCTCCGTTTTTCATTTTACAAGGATCTGCCGGAGCACCTGACGGAGGGCTTCCAGATCAGTGACCGTATTTTTATCGAGGAACGGCAGAGAGCCGAGGCGAAGGTAACGATTCATTACCGGACCGGCACCGAAGAGACATGGAAGAGCGAGCCGATGCGCAATATGTATCAGGGCATCTTTGTGAAAGAGTTCCTGCTTTTCTATGGTGAAAAAATGGAGTATTATCTGACCTTTGAGAATGGTCAGGGAAGGGGAAAAACAGAACAAAAGACCATTGCCATGACCGGGGAACCAAAAGAGGGAAAGACGCGGTACCAGCTGCTGAATCAGATGAAGGCAGCACGTGCTCTTGGCGATTCAAAAAAAGCAGAAGAAGCATTTCGAAAGTATCTGCAGCAGGAGTCACTGGTTCGGAATTGTTTTGCACTTGTGGATGAAAAGAAGCAGCAGGAGGATACGATATGGAACAGAAAAATTTGATTTTAGGATTTGATTTTGGAAAAAAATATTCCCAGTTCTGCTGCTATGACAGGGGAACCCATACCGCCGTCTCGATTCCGGTAAAGGAGGGAGAAAAGGCGGCAGAATTTCCGACTGCCATTGCCAGAAAACGGAACGAAGAAGTGTGGAAGACAGGATCGGATGCAGAAGAATTTGCCCGCACGGAAAATGGCATCTGGCTGGATCAGCTGTACGAAATCTGTATGGGATCCCGGATCTGCCAGATCGAAAACCGGGACTATACGCCGGGTGAAATTCTTGGAGCCTTTCTTCTTGAAGCACTGAAAATGATCGGGATCGAGCACCCGGAAGAGCAGATTCAGGCAATGATGATCACCACCGGTCATCTGACGCGTCCGTTCGTGGAAAATGTGCGGGAAGCATACAAAAAAATCGGGCTGCCGCGCGGCAGAGCTTATCTGCAGGAGCATGATGAGAGCTTCTACTGCCACGTACTGAACCAGAAGCCGGAGCTCTGGAGCCGCAAAGTCGGTCTGTTTTTCCTGAAAGATACGGAAGTATCCTTTTCCGAGCTCGCCATCAGCCGCAAAACGAAGCCGGCAACCGTGACCGTAAAACGGGGACCAAAAGCTGCGCTTTCCGTGGAACCTATGGAGCGCGACCGTGATTTCTGCCATCTGATGGGAGAGGCGATGGGAAAAGAAATCTATTCCAGTGTATTTCTGGTAAGTGAGGAGTTTGACCTTTCCTGGGCAGACAATTCCCTGCGTCAGCTGAAGAAAAATCAGAGAAGAATTTTCGGCGGAACAAACCTGTTTGCACAGGGAGCCTGCTGCTCCGCACGCGAAAAAGTGGAGGAGCGTCGCTTAAAAGGCTATCTTTTCCTTGGAAATGATCTTGTGCGGTACAACATCGGCATGGAAATGGTCATCAATGGCTCTCCGGCGTATCATGCGCTGATCGCAGCCGGCGTGAACTGGTACGAAGCAGAAAAAGAGTGTGAGCTGATCCTCGACGGAACGGAAGTACTGGAATTTATCGTAAGTTCGATGGAAAGCGGAAAACGGAACCGTTATACGATGAAACTGGACGGGCTTCCGAAGCGTCCGCCAAAGACAACACGGATCCGGCTGCGTCTGGAATACGATTCTCCGGTCACCTGTCAGATTACCGCAGAGGATCTGGGCTTTGGCGATCTGTTTCCGGCAAGCCATAAAATCTGGCACGAGACGATGGGGGAGGTGTAAGCGATGGGCGGCTATATTTTATGTCAGGTTAAGAGAGCGAAAAATCCGTATTATATTTCCAACATCAGCACCAATATTTACTCGATTGAGGAGCTGTGCTATTATCTGTATCACAATATTTATCTGCTGGATGAGACGATCATCAATGAACAGCTTCTGGTGTGGATGAAGGATGAGCTTCACCTGAGAAGACTTTATCAGCGGCTTTACGTTCTTCTGGAGGATGGCAGGAGCATAGGCGAATTTATTCTGCCGATCTTCAAGGAAATCAACTATCTTTCTCACGATCAGTTCCGCGAGATGAACGAACGCCTGAAGCGGTTTGAGGAGCAGCCGGAGATTGTACGCAAAAAAATCAAGGGCGACTACCTTGTGGAGCATGAGAAGTATATCAATGCGATCCAGGTGTACCAGGAAACACTGAAGGATGCGGCAGAGAATAAAACGAACATGGGAAGTCAGTTCACCGGCGGCATTTACAACAACATGGGATGTGCGTATGCGAGCCTGTTTCAGATGAACGAGGCACTTACCTGCTTCCGGAAAGCAAACGAGGAGCTCCATACCAGAGCCTCACTGAAAAGCTGGCTTTTTGCGGTTTACATGAGCAAAGGGAAAGATGTGTACGAAGAAATGTGTGTGACACGCAAAGTAGATGGCGAGACAAAGCGGGAGATGGACCGCCAGATCACCGAGGCGATGCAGGTTGAGCTTCCGCGCGACCTGGACGAAGCTCTTGCGGCATGGACGAAGGAATATCATAAAAATACCGGGCTTTGAACAAAAAGAACAAAAAATTTACTTGACAAATAAAAATGGACAGACTATAATACGATCCATAAGCGACAAGTAAATAATTCGAAACCGATGAAGTGGAGATAACGTTGGAAGCGCACTCACAGAGAGCCCGGGCAGGTGGAAGCCGGACAGAAAGCGGATCAGCAAATGGACCACCGAGGGTACAGGGAAAAGCGGGAAACCGTCTGAGTATTCTGTAACGTGAGGGCATACGTTAGTTGCCGGGAATATGATCGTATTCTGCAGAGTGTGTGAACAATCACAAAACAAGGTGGCACCACGAGTATAGAACTATACCCGCCCTTGGCAAAAATCAGAGATGGTTTTTGCCAGGGGCGGTTTTTTGATTTATAGAAAACTTCGTTGTATTTTCCGGATTACCTTTGCAGACACAAGGAGAGGAGATAACAAGATGAAACAGATGACGTTAGAAGAGATTTCGAAAGCAGCCGTATCGGGAGACTTTCGGAAAATTCCGGTGAGCAGAGAAATTTATTCCGATATCCGCACACCGGTGGAAACACTGAAAGTCCTGCAGGGCGTCAGCAGCCACTGCTACATGCTGGAAAGTGTGGAGGACAAAAAGCAGTGGGGAAGATACACCTTCCTTGGCTATGACCCGTCGCTGGAACTCACCTGTGTCAACGGCAGCCTTACGATCACCGCTGATGTGGCAGAGCTGAAGAAGGCAGAGGATGTTCTGCAGGGCCAAAAAGAACAGCTTCCCACCGGACAGATCCGGCTGACTGCAAAGACAGCGCATCCGGGAAATGTCATCAAAACCCTGATTGAGAAAAACAAAAGCCCGAAGATCGAAACACTTCCGACCTTCACCGGTGGTCTTGTCGGATATTTTTCCTACGATTACATCAAATACAGTGAACCGACCTTAAAACTGGATGCAGAGGATCAGGAACACTTCAAGGATGTGGATCTGATGCTGTTCGACAAAGTTATCGCTTACGATAATTACCGCCAGAAAATTGTGCTGATGGTCAATATTGAAATCAAAAATCTCGAAGAAAATTATAAAAAAGCGGTAGAGGAGCTGGAAAAGATGGAAGAACTGATCCGGTTCGGAACACCGGCAAAAACAAAAGCCGGCCATTTAAAATCCAAATTCCGTCCGCTTTTCGATGAAAAAGCCTATTGTGAGAAGGTGGAGCAGGTCAAACATTATATCCACGAGGGAGATCTTTTCCAGCTTGTTCTCTCCAACCGGCTGGAGGCTGATTTTGAGGGAAGCCTTCTCGATACGTACCGCGTACTCCGCACCACAAACCCATCACCGTATATGTTTTATTTTTCCAGTGACGATGTTGAGATTGCCGGTGCATCACCGGAAACACTCGTAAAGGTTGAAGACGGAGAGGTTCGAACCTTCCCGCTTGCCGGAACAAGACCAAGGGGAAAGAGCTACGAAGAGGACCAGAGGCTGGAACAGGAGCTCCTTGCCGATGAAAAAGAGCGTGCCGAACACAACATGCTGGTGGATCTTGGAAGAAACGACCTTGGAAAAATCTGTGATTTCGGTACCGTTGAGGTAGAAAAATATATGTCGATCGAGCGTTACTCGCACGTTATGCATATTGGATCCACCGTAAAAGGACAGCTTCGAAAGGACAGGACAGCAGTAGATGCGATAGATTCCGTTCTTCCGGCCGGAACCCTCTCAGGTGCACCAAAGCTTCGTGCATGTCAGATCATTAACGAGCTGGAAAACAACAAGCGCGGCATCTACGGCGGTGCAATCGGTTATCTGGATTTTACCGGAAACATGGATACCTGCATTGCAATCCGTCTTGCATTTAAGAAAAACGGAAAAGTATTCGTTCGCTCCGGTGCCGGTATCGTTGCAGACAGCATACCGGAAAAAGAGCATCAGGAGTGCATCAACAAGGCGAAGGCTGTGATGGTTGCACTTGCAGAGGCAGAAGGAGGAAGCAGCTTATGATACTGCTGGTGGATAATTATGACAGTTTTTCCTATAACCTGTATCAGCTTGCCGGTTCCATCAATCCGGATATGAGGGTGATAAGAAACGACGAGATGACGATCGATGAAATCCGGGAACTGGCTCCGGACTCCATCATTTTATCCCCGGGACCGGGGCGCCCGGAGCAGGCGGGCCGGTGCATGGAAATCGTAGAAAAATTAGGCGGCGAGATCCCGATCCTTGGTGTCTGCCTCGGTCACCAGGCGATCTGTGCGGCGTATGGCGCGACCGTCACCTATGCAAAACAGCTGATGCACGGCAAACAGTCCGAAACAACACTGGATCTTACTTCGGAATTATTCCGGGGACTGCCGGAAACTGTTCCGGTTGCAAGATACCATTCCCTCGCAGCCGATGAAGCAACATTGCCGGAAACCTTAACGGTAACAGCAAGAACGGCAGACGGCGAGGTTATGGCAGTCGAGGACAGAAAGAATAAGATCTACGGAGTTCAGTTCCATCCGGAATCTATTCTGACCCCGCAGGGCAGACAGATGGTAGAAAACTTCTTGAAAATTACGAAATAGGTAACTATTCAGAGCCATACAATTTCATATGGCGAGAAGCCATATCGAGATGAAGCGTAGCGGAATCGAGAGGGGCTCTGAATCGTTATTACACTACAGAAAAGAAAGCGAGGAACAGGGCATGATTCGGGAAGCGATTGTAAAGCTGGTAAATAAAGAAAATTTAACCTATGAGATGGCAGAAGGTGCCATGGACGAAATCATGGGAGGAAAAGCCGATCCGATTCAGATCAGCGCATTTTTAACCGCAATGACCATGAAGGGAGAAACCATCGAAGAGATCACCGCATGCGCCAACGGCATGAGAAAGCACGGCGTTCACATGGAACACGACAGAGAGGTTCTGGAAATTGTCGGAACAGGCGGGGATAAATCCAATTCCTTTAACATCTCCACAACCGCCGCTCTTGTTATTTCGGCCGGCGATGTTGCCGTTGCAAAACACGGAAATCGGGCCGCATCGAGCAAATCCGGCGCAGCCGACTGTCTCGAAGTCCTGGGTGTCAAAATAGACCTGGAGCCGGAAAAGAACAAAGAAGTACTCGAAAAACTGGGAATCTGCTTTTTGTTTGCACAGAAATATCACATGTCCATGAAATACGTAGCACCGGTTCGCAAAATGCTTGGTATTCGAACCATTTTTAATATCCTCGGCCCCTTAACCAACCCGGCAGCGGCTACGATGCAGGTGATGGGCGTTTACGAGGAAGCTCTCGTCCGCCCGATGGCCGAGGTTCTCTCCAACCTTGGCGTCAAACGCGGCATGGTCGTTTACGGTCAGGACTGCCTCGATGAAATTTCCTTAAGCGCACCGACAAGCGTCTGCGAAATCAAAGACGGAACCTTCGAAGAATATGTGATCACACCGGAGCAGTTTGGTATGACCCGCTGCGCCAAAGAAGAGCTTGTCGGAGGAACCCCGCAGGAGAATGCAAAAATTACGAAAGAAATTCTTGCAGGAAAGAAAGGTCCGGCAAGAGACGCTGTTGTATTAAATGCAGCCGCAGCCCTTCATGTGGCAAAAGAAATTCCGATGCAGGATGCCGTGAAACTGGCAGAGGAGCTGCTTGATAGCGGAAAAGCACAGAAAAAACTCGAAGAGTTTGTGTCACTTACCAACAAACTGGCAGAAGAGGAATAAGCGTATGATACTGGAAACAATTGCAGAAGCCACGAGAAAACGTGTTGCCGCAGAAAAAGAGAAATGCTCTCTGGAAGAAATGCAAGAAAAAGCGCAGGCAATGAACCCGGACACCGGATTTCCGTTTGAACAGGCGCTGAAAAAACCGGGAATTTCTTTTATTTGTGAGGTAAAAAAAGCTTCCCCGTCCAAGGGCATCATAGCAGAGGATTTCCCGTATCTGGAAATCGCCAAGGAATATGAAGCGGCCGGTGCATCTGCTGTTTCCTGTCTGACCGAGCCGAAATACTTTAAGGGAGACAAACGTTACCTGAAAGAAATTGCAGAAGCGGTATCCATTCCGGTTCTGCGGAAGGACTTTACCATTGATCCCTATATGATTTACGAGGCAAAGGTGCTCGGTGCATCCGCCATCCTTCTGATCTGCGCCCTGCTGCCGGAAGAGACACTGAAAGAATATCTGGAAACAGCTCATTCCCTTGGTCTTTCTGCTCTTGTGGAAGCTCACGATGAAGCGGAGGTTGCGCAGGCTATGCGCGCCGGAGCCAGGATCATCGGTGTCAATAACCGCAATTTAAAGGATTTTACCGTCGATATTCACAACAGTGAGCGGCTGCGGGAGCTTGTCCCGGAATCCATTTCCTTCGTTTCCGAGAGCGGTATCAAAACACCGGAAGATGTCGGAAGATTGTATCAGAATAAAACGGATGCGGTTTTGATTGGGGAAACGCTGATGCGGAGCAGCAATAAAAAAGCAGAGCTTGAAAAACTCTCTTCAATGTGTTAAAGTGGTAACGTAAGTGTGCGGAAACTACAAATAAGCGCACGGGGAGTTGATTTTATGAAAGAACAGACCAGAATCAAGATCTGCGGGCTCACACGGCTGGAGGACATTGATGCAGTGAATGAGCAAAAGCCCGAATATGTCGGCTTTGTCTTTGCCAAAAGCCGCAGACAGATTACAAAAGAACATGCCGTGACACTGCGGCGCTATCTGG
>ENA-OUQM01001930-OUQM01001930.1-human-gut-metagenome-genome-assembly--contig:-NODE-1930-length-10110-cov-3.735157_pt1 | contig 10110 bp, 5 predicted proteins | sample MGYA00237949_ERZ548830 | MGnify/ENA primary metagenome ERZ548830 (study PRJEB26490, sample SAMN05194706) | human gut metagenome | biome: terrestrial biome; feature: human-associated habitat; material...
GCTGCGTAGCGAGGAAAATAAGCAGGCGAATCTGGAATTGCTGGAAACGGCAGTATCGCAGATGACAGACGGCGATTATGAAGCCTGCATCACCACCTTTGAATCCATTGATACGGTTGGATTTAGTGATGATGATTTGGCGAAATATAATTCCCTGAAGGCGGAGCTTTACCCCAAGGCGGCAGATGCCTACTACACCAAAGGAAAAAGTGATTTCCTAAGCAAAAACATGACAGAGGCAAAGACCGATTTGGAAACAGCCTTGAAATACGCAAGCAACGAAAACTTTGTGGATGACATCTATTACTATCTGGGACAGATTGCAGAGGGAGAAAAAGATACGGCAAGCGCAAAGAAATATTACAACAAGATTATCAGTGATTACCCCGATTCCAATCAGATTGGCAATGCCAGAAACGCATTGGAGGGCTTAAAGGAATAAGCCTAATGGAATAAAAATAGAACACAAATGAAGCCCCTCTTTTCAGAGGGGCTTTTGCTATGCGCTTATTTCATGTATTTATCGTGCAGCTCCTTATACTTTTCGGTATAAGCCTGATTCTGCTTCTGCTGCAGCAGATTTGCACGAATCTGTTCCTTCACCTCATCGAAGGGGGTTACAGATGCGTCCTTCTTATCCTCAACCTTAATCAGATGATAGCCGAACTGTGTCTTTACAGGACCAACTACCTTGCCAACCTCAGCCGCAAATACCGCCTGATCGAACTCCGGAACCATCTGACCCTTGCCGAATTCGCCAAGGTCACCGCCCTGCGCATTGGAGGGGCAGGAGGAAAATTCCTTCGCGGCATCCTCAAAATAGATATCCCCTGCGGTGATTTTGTTCATGATATCCTGTGCTTTTTCTTCGGAATCCACCAGGATATGCTTTGCATGTACGGTTTCGCCCTTTTCAAAATGCTGGGGGTTTTCTTTGTAGAACGCCTGCATTTCTTCATCTGTTACAGTGATATCCTTCAAAACGCTGTTGATGGCAAGCTGGGCAAGGATATCCTTTCTTGCCCGTTCCATCATGGCTTTAAATTCATCGGTTTCATCCATTTTTTCTTCTTCTGCCATCTTTGCATACAGATGGAATGCCAGAAGCTGCTTCAGTGCATGCTCTCTGAACTGGGGATATGCCGCATACGCCTGCTGCTCCTTCGGCAGATTCGCGATATATGCGTCCAAATCCGCATCTGTAATGTTTACGCCGTCAATTGTTGCTAAAATATTCTGTTCGCTCATTTGAATTCTCCTAAATGTAAATTATTATTTATTGAATCCCGAAGTCCTCATTATTCCAGAGGTTATCCTCAGGGTTCTGTCCATTGCCGGGGTCTGTTGTGCCGGGGTCTGTGCTGTTGGTATCATCATCGCTGCTGCTCGCATGCGCAGAATCGCAGGTTGCGCTGATATTGATATCCAGCTTGCCTTCGGGAACCTTAGAGGGCTTGCCCTTAATCGTACCGTCACTGTTGACCGCCAAAACCACATTCATGGTCGGGCAGGTTGCGCCCGCAAGCTTGCCTGTTTCGCTGCAAATCGTATAGGATTTGTGCATCGTGCAGGTGCCGCCGCCTGTGCTGCCCTTGAAATCCGTTGTAACATAGTCACTCGTTACACCATAGCCATAGTAATCGCTGTTGCAAAGAGAAGAAGGTGTCATGCCGGATGCAGAGCAGATAGAACGTGTTGTCAAGCCATCCGGTTTTTTAAACTCCTTATTCTTCAGTCCCTTATCATAATGAATCTGGCTCATAACCGAGCTCCAGATGCGCAGATGGGCGTTATTTGCATTTATAATCTCCTTCTGACTGTCATACCCCATCCAGATACCGGCGGTATAGTAAGGCGTATAGCCATAGAAGGTCAGGTCAACGGTATCATTGGTGGTACCTGTTTTACCTGCAACATTCATGCCGCTGATGGCTGCCTTCGTACCGGTACCCTTCGTGATAACATCACGCATCATATCCGTCAGCAGGAAGGCGGTTGTTTCCTTCAGCACCCGATGTGTTTCCTGTTCGGAATTATCCAGAAGCACGTTGCCGTCATGGTCATACACCACGCTATAGAACATCGGCTCATAATAGGTGCCGCCGTTGGCAATGGTTGCATAGGCTGCTGTCTGCTCCAGAACGGAAACGCCCTGTGTCAGACCACCGAGTGCTGTTGTTGCCGCCTTATCCCGTTCATCAATCGTGGTAAAGCCAAAGTCCAGCAGATACTGATAAGCCGTATCCGCGCCGACCATCATAAAGGTCTTAACTGCCAGCACGTTCATGGAATGCCAGATACCCTGACGCACTGTGGTAGGCCCGATATATTTGCCGTCCCAGTTTTTGGGAGACCAACCGCCGTAGGTAACAGGCTCATCAATGATGATGGAGCCGGGCATCAGCAGTCCCGTATCAATCGCGGGGGCATACGCCGCCAAGGGCTTCATCGTCGAGCCCTGCTGACGCAGTGCCTGTGTCGCACGGTTGAATACGGAATCACCGGGCTTTTCGCCGCGTCCGCCGACAATCGCCTTTACTTCGCCGTTGCTCTGATCCATAATGACCATTGCCGCCTGCAGGGATTTAGAAACCGTCAGCTTATCCAGAACTAAGGTATGCGTTTCATCCAGAAGCTCCTCCTTCACGGATGCAACAAAGGCATCTGCCTCCTCCTGCGAGGTAACGGTTGTTTTCTTTTCATAATGCGACTGATTGCTGCTTTCATCGGGGTTCTGTGTATCCAGAACGGAAATCAGATAGGTCACATCCATCTTCCCATCCCCTGCCGGGAACATATTATCATTCTTCATGGCAGCTTCTGCGGTTTCCTGCATAGAAGCGTCCATTGTGGTATGAATCTGCAATCCGCCGCTGTAAATCATATTGGATGCCTGTGCGGCTGTCATGTTTTTCTTTTCCATCAGGTCAGCCTTAATCTGCTGCACTGCCGCCTCTACAAACCAGTTATGCTTTGCGTTGCTTTCCTCCTCCGCAGTCTCCTTGCAGACCAGATGTGCATAGATATCCTCTGCCGCGGCTTCGTCATGTTCCGCCTGCGTAATCATGCCCAAATCCAGCATTTTCTGCAAAACCGTCAGTTGACGCTTGCGGCTTTCTTCCTCATTCATATCCGGCGCATACAGACTGGGGGTTTTCGTGATGCCCGCAATGCTTGCCGCCTCTGCCAGCGTCAGCTCACTGGCATGCTTGCCGTAATAATATTGAGAAGCCGCCTCTACGCCACGCAGACCATGATGCAGCGGTATCGTGTTCAGATACAGCTCCAGAATATATTTCTTCGCCGCATCCTTTGAGCCAAGCTGTTTTTTCAGCGCATTTTCCAGAGAAACAGCCAGATACTGCTCCTTTATCTTTCTGGAAATGCTCTTTTCGTTGTCAAGCACCTCATTTTTCAGCACCTGCTGCGTCAGCGTACTTGCGCCCTGCGAAAAGCTCATGGTTTTAATATTTTCAGCCATCGCACGCATAATCCCTCGGATATCAATACCATTATGCTCATAAAAACGCTGATCCTCAATCGCAATGACTGCATTCTGCATATTGGTTGTGATTGCGGAAAGCTTCACATATTCTCGGTTTTCCTCGCCATGCAGCTTATCCACCTCATTATCATCCGCATCATAGATGACAGAGGTATAGGAATCGGGCAGAACATCGGAGGTATTCAGCATATCCGTGCTTTGCAGAATACCGAACACCGTACCCAGAATTGCACCTGCAACCGCAAAGGCAATCACGATGGCAACAATCAGCAAAACCTTCCCGATTCTGCTGTTGACCGAGCGTTTCTTTCTGCGCTTTCTGCGTTTTTTCGGGTTTCCGGAAGAGGATGGACGGCGTGTGCCGTTCGCGCCGGAAGGACGTGCCTGCCTTGTGCCGGAAGGGCGCGTCTGTCTTACGCCCGTTCTGTCCTGCGCATCTCCCCTTCTGTGTTGAGATTCACTCATATTTCAAGCCTCCTGTTTATTTCCATGTGTAATCAAAACGGATGGAACAAAATCCATATTCCGCCATTTTGCGAAGATTATACTTTTTGATTATACCAAAATTTCACCGCAAAAGAAAGACATTTTCACAAAAACATGCTTATTTCTACTATAACCTTTGTTTAATTTTTCTTTAACATTGCAAAAAAAGCCCCGAAATCAAGGAAAAGGCATGCTTCGCCCTTCTCACTCATATCATTGCAGAGGGAGGGAGCGGACAATGCGAAAAAGAAAACGAAACCGAAAAAGAAAGAAATTTCTGCCCCTTCTCCTGCCTGCTCTGCTGACGGTTCTCTGTTTTTTCCTTCTGGAAAATAGCCTTCTGCCGCCCTTGAAGGAAATCTCGCACATGCAGTGCAGGGCGGCGGCAAATCGGATTATCGACGAGGCGGCGGCAAATGCACTTGCGCGTATGGAATTAGATGCAAGCGCGCTTTTGCAGAAGGGGGCGGATGGCGAAAGCTACACCGCCAACACCACATGCGTAAACCAATTCTGCGCCCTGCTGAGCCGCGACATCACAAAGCAGCTAGATGAACTGCCCAAGGAGGTTATTCCCATTCCGCTTGGCGCGGCAACGCATTGGGGGCTTCTTGCCAATCAGGGGCCGAAAATCCCCTTCACCCTTCTGCCTATGGGTGCGGTCAGGGTGGATTATGAAACGGCGTTTTCCTCCGTCGGCATCAATCAGATCAACTACAAAATCTGGCTTGCGGTACATTTAGAGCTTCGGATTGTCAATCCGCTGTACCGGGAGGATATTACATTAGAGAGAAAAATTATGCTTGCCGATCTGGTTTTCAGCGGAAAGGTGCCGGCGCATTACTTTCAAATCAGCCGACCGAATGAATATCTATTGACAGAATGAACACAATGCTAGTATGATATGAGGTAATGAAAGTTGATATGGAGGTAATAGAAATGGTCAAAACATTAAGTGAATTCTGGAATGAGGTTGCTTCTATCTGCTATGACAGCAGCGATTACGGTATCATTGCGCAGGTTCGTTCTCAGTTTAGAACCAATGAAATCAATAAATTCGTGAATGCTTTCATCCCCGGAACCGAAATTCTGAAGGACGGCAAAAACGGCACACCTGTTGCCATGAAGGGCAAAGCGGATGATGACAAGGGCGCAAGCGGCAACGAGGAACTAGATTTCCACGGCTTGCAGCTGTTCGATTATTCCGATATGAAGGGCGACTGGATGGTTGTTACCTTCCCCAATCTGGAAGCACTGGAAAAGCATCTTCTGAGCGAAGCAGGCGCACTGAATGTATATTCTTCCGATATGCTTGTATTTGAGGATGGTGTATTCAAGCCCTTTGAAATCATGTTCAACGGGGATAATGATACAGTAATTCCCATTGATAAGGATAACTTCGATACCCCTCTGGATATCAAGGCAATGCAGGATCGCATCTGGGTAAGATGGATGGACCCCAAGGAGCTGGAGCCTCTGACGGACGAGGAGGTAGCGGAATACAGAAAATCCATCGGCAAATAAAAACACGAAAAGCACTCCATCCGGAGTGCTTTTTTTTTCATGCGTATTTTTTAATCTAAGGGTCTGCCGAAGCGTTTTTCGTATTCCTCCGCAAGCATCGGGCGGAAATCGGGGTGTGCAATCGAAATCAGCGCCCTTGCCCGCTCCTTGAGGCTTCTGCCCCAAAGCTTTGCTATGCCATATTCCGTTACCACATAATCAATTTCTGTTCTTGGAGTTGTTACCACTGCGCCATGGTCGATAAACGGCACGATTTTGGAAATTTTTCCGCCTGCCGCCGTGGAAGGCAGGGCAATGATGGCTCTGCCGCCCTTACTCATCGTTGCGCCGCGGATGAAGTCCACCTGTCCGCCGACACCGCTGAACTGCATCCCCTTCACTACCTCCGCATTGACCTGCCCCATCAAATCAACCTGAATGGCGGAATTGATGGAAACCATGTTATCATTCTGTGCAATCACATAGGGGTTATTGACATGCTCCACCCCATGCAGCTCAAAACAGGGGTTATTATCCAGAAAATCATACAATCTCTGCGTGCCTGCCGCGAAGGTCGCAATGCTTTTGCCGCGGTGCAGTGTTTTCTTTTTATTATTGATGACACCTGTTTCAATCAGGTCGATAATGCCATCCGCCGCCATTTCGGTATGCAGACCCAAATCCTTTTTATCCTTTAAAAAGGTCACAACGGCATCGGGAATGCCGCCAATGCCAAGCTGAATCGTATCCCCATCCTGCACGAGAGAGGCACAGTATTCCCCTATTTTCTGCTCAACCTCCGTAATTGTCGGCGGTGCGAGGGTCGGCATGGGTCTGTCCTCCTCTACGATGATATCAATATCTCTCAAATGAATGAAGGAATCCCCCATCACGCGCGGTAGATTGCGGTTCATCTGCGCAATTACAAGCTTTGCGGAATCCCGAAAGGCAGGCAGATGGTCAATCCCCGGCCCCATGGAGCAATAGCCATGCGCATCCGGCTCGGAAACGGAAATCAGAAGCACATCCACACCGCCACGTTCTCTGAGCATGCGGGGATAAAGATGGAAAAAGCAAGGCAGATATTCCGCTCTGCTCTCCGCAACTGCCCCTCTTGTACTGCCGCCCAGAAAATAGCCGAAAAAGCGCAGATGCTTTTCCATCCCCTTCGCAATATGCGGCTCCTCCTTTCTGAGGGAAAGCATAAAGTGCATATCCACATCTGTAAGGGCATCCGCATTGCGTGCCAGTGCATCCACCAGCGCATACGGCTCGGAGCCAACGTGCGCGATAGAGATGGTTTCGCCGGAGCGAATCTGCCGCACAGCCTCATCCGCAGACAGAAGCCTGCCGGAAAAACGGTCTTTCCAATTCATCTGCTACATCCTTTCTTCTTCATCAGGGTTCGTCAAATCATAAATTTATCATAGCATACTTTTTTTCTCGGAACAATTTTTTTCTATAAAAAATCAGCCCATGAAAAAGGCACAACCCATAAAGGATTGTGCCTTAGCTTCGTTATTTTTATACCGACTGAAAAATATCAGCCCTCCTGTACGAAGGAAACCAGCAAATCGCCCTGATTTACCTGTTCGCCCTCTTTTACATAAATCTTATCAATCACGCCGTCCTGATTTGCAACAATGGAGGTTTCCATCTTCATTGCTTCAACCGTCAGCAGAGGCTGGTTCTTCTTAACCTCCTCACCCTCCTTCACCAGAATCTTGGAAACGGTGCCGGGGATGGAGGAGCCAAGGTGGAAGGGATTATTTTTATCTGCCTTCAGCTTACCGTCGCTCTTTACCTCAAGGTGCTTATCCAGAACCTTAATTTCACGCATTACGCCGTTGATTTCAAAGGTCAGTGTGCGGATACCCTCTGTGTTGGGCTCTGTCATATCGATATATTTAATCAGAATATCCTTACCCTCGCCGATTTCGATAGAGGTTTCTTCGCCCTTCGCCAGACCGAAGAAGAATACATCACTGCTCAGCTTGGATACGTCTGTATAAACCTCCTCATGGTTTACATAGTCATCATATACCTTGGGATACAGTGCATAGGAAAGCACATTTCTGGGGTTCACCTTCTTCAGGGCATGTGCTTCATGCAGATGCTTTTCGATAGCTTCCCAATCCGCAGGAGGAAGCAGTGCGCCTGCTCTGCCCTCGATGGGCTTCTGCCCTTTCAGTACGATTTTCTGCAAATCCGCAGGGAAGCCGCCCTCAGGCTGACCGATGTTGCCAAGGAAGTAATCCACAACGGAATCCGGATAGGAAACCTCCGCCCCTTCTGTCATGATGTTATCCTTTGTCAGTCCGTTTTTAGACATGAAGATTGCCATATCGCCGACAACCTTGGAGGAGGGTGTTACCTTAACGATGTTGCCCAGAAGGTCATTCGCATCCTTATACAGGTGCTTAATTTCCTCGAACTGGTCGGCGGAGCCCATTGCCTTAACCTGTGCCAGCAGGTTGGAATACTGACCGCCGGGGATTTCGTATTTATAGATTTCCGTATTGGGTGTCTTCATTTCACTTTCAAAGCCTGTGAAAATCTGACGCACACCCTGATAATAATGGCTCAGCTCAATCAGCTGTTCGGTATTCAGACCGGTATCTCTTTCTGTGCCCTTCAACGCTTCCACAACAGCGTTCATGGAGGGCTGAGAGGTCAGAGAGGACATGGACTGAATTGCAAGGTCAACAATATCCACGCCTGCCTCTGCCGCCATCAGAACGGTGCTGACACCGTTGCCTGTGGTATCGTGTGTATGCAGGTGCAGAGGAATGTGAAGCTCTTTTTTCAGTGTGCTGAACAGCTCCTTCGCCGCATAGGGCTTCAAAAGACCTGCCATATCCTTGATTGCGAAGATGTGACAGCCCATAGCCTCCAGCTCTTTTGCTTTTCTGATATAGTAATCCAGTGTATATTTTGTTTCGTTAGGGTCTAAGATATCCCCTGTGTAGCAGATGGAGCCTTCTACGATTTTGCCTGTATTCAGCGCAACCTCGATGGGCATTTTCATATTTTCCACCCAGTTGAGGGAATCGAAAATACGGAACACATCAATGCCGCGTTCTGCGGAAACCTCAATGAATTTCTGCACCACGTTATCGGGGTAGTTTGCATAGCCGACTGCGTTGGATGCACGCAGGAGCATCTGAATCAGTGTGTTGGGCATTGCCGCTCTCAGCTGCTGCAGACGCACCCAAGGGGATTCCTTGAGGAAACGATACGCAACGTCAAAGGTTGCGCCGCCCCATGCTTCTACGGAGAAGGCGTTTGCCATTGCCATATTTGTTGCGGGTGCAGCTGCCATCAGGTCATTGGTACGCAGTCTGGTTGCCATCAGGGACTGATGCGCGTCACGCATGGAGGTATCTGTTACCAGCAGGCGTTTTTCCTTCAAAAGGGACTGTGTATATGCCTTTGCGCCCATCTTGAGGAAGGTATCCCTTGCACCGGGAACCTCAATGGTTTTGCCATTTTCGGTCTTGCCGAAGGAGGGCACAACGATGGGGTCAAACTGCGGCTTCTGTCCCTTGGATTCATTGACAATCTGGTTGCCGATGAATTCCGCAATCTTGCTTGCTCTGTCCTTTCCGGGAATGAAGCGGAACAGCTCAGGTGTTTTTTCGATAAAGGTTGTCGTACATTTCCCTTCACTCCATGTTTCGCTCTGCAAAACATTGATGAGGAAAGGAATATTTGTTTTTACGCCGCGGATACGGGTTTCCTTAATCGCACGAATTGCCTTATTGGTCACGCCCTTAAAGGTTCTGTCATGTGCGATAATCTTAACCAGCAGGCTGTCATAATAAGGAGTAACCTCTGCGCCTGTGTGGGCTGTGCCGCCATCCAGACGGATACCGTTGCCGGCAGGGGAACGATATACGTTAATCTTGCCTGTATCGGGCATGAAATTGTTTGCAGGGTCTTCCGTTGTGATACGCAGCTGCACGGAATAGCCGTTGCAGTGTACATCCTCCTGAGAGGAAATGCCGATTTCGGGCGCACTCAGAGGATAGCCCTCCTCAATCAGAATCTGTGCCTGTACGATATCAATGCCGGTTACCTCCTCGGAAACGGTATGCTCTACCTGAATACGAGGGTTCATTTCGATGAAGTAGTAGTTTTCATCGGCATCCACCAGAAATTCCAGTGTGCCGGCGTTCTTATAGCCTACATGCTTGGACAGACGCACTGCATCCGCCAGAATTTTTTCTCTGACAGGCTGGCTTACGGTAAAGGCAGGCGCAAATTCGATTACCTTCTGGTGTCTTCTCTGCACGGAACAGTCACGGTCAAACAGATGCACCACATTGCCGTATTTATCGCCAAGCACCTGTACTTCGATATGCTTGGGGTCACGCAGATATTTTTCTACGAAAATTTTATCATCACCGAAGGCTTTCTTTGCTTCGTTTCTTGCTTCTTCAAATTCCTTGGGCATTTCCTCTTCGGAATTTACAATACGCATACCGCGACCGCCGCCGCCGTTGGATGCCTTCAGCATAACGGGATAGCCGACCTTCCGGGCAACCTCCATTACCTCATCCAGACTTCTGACTGCATGGTCAACACCCTGTCTCTTATACACATCTGACGCTGCC
>ENA-OUQM01001933-OUQM01001933.1-human-gut-metagenome-genome-assembly--contig:-NODE-1933-length-10090-cov-4.633682_pt1 | contig 10090 bp, 8 predicted proteins | sample MGYA00237949_ERZ548830 | MGnify/ENA primary metagenome ERZ548830 (study PRJEB26490, sample SAMN05194706) | human gut metagenome | biome: terrestrial biome; feature: human-associated habitat; material...
GTTACGATGGTGGTGTTCGTGCATTCGAGTTTACCAACCCGTCATAACAAGCTTTCACTACTTTCTTTGCCACTTCTGCATCTTTGTGGTAGAATACAGGAACCATACCGGTTGAACCAATTTTGTTCAATACGGCTATTTTATCAAATTTTGCCATTGTATTAATCAGTAATTTAATGTATGGAAATAACTCTTTTTCTGTTCTTTCAGACACGGATTAGTAGCGTGTTCTGCGTAATTATTACACTAGAATCCGTGAAATCCGTGCCTGAAAAAAAATCATTAGCGTTGTACACGACCGCTTGCGTCACCGCCTGCCAGCGCTTCTACCTCCTCAACTGAAACGAGGTTGAAGTCACCGTTGATAGTGTGCTTCAAAGCGGAAGCAGCCACTGCGAATTCGAGGGCAGCGCCCTGGTTGGGCTTAGTCAGCAAACCGTGGATAATACCGCCAGAGAAAGAGTCACCGCCGCCTACGCGGTCGATGATCGGATTGATATCGTAACGTTTTGATTCGTAGAATTCCTCACCGTTGTAAATCATTGCTTTCCAACCGTTGTGCGTTGCCGAGAATGATTCACGCAATGTAGAAATAACGTATTTGAAACCGAATTCCTTAGCCATAGCCTTGAAGATGCCTTTGTAGCCTTCTGCATCTGTCTTACCGCCTTCTACATCGGCATCGGGTTTGAAACCGAGGCAGAGTTCAGCATCTTCTTCGTTACCGATGCAAACGTCTACGTATTGCATCAACGGTTTCATGATGGACTGAGCTTTTTCCTTTGTCCAAAGTTTCTTACGGAAGTTAAGGTCTACCGATACCGTAACGCCGTGACGCTTGGCAGCTTCGCAAGCCAGACGGGTAAGTTCGGCAGCCTTGTCGGAGATAGCGGGAGTGATACCTGACCAGTGGAACCAGTCTGCACCTTCCATGATAGCGTCGAAATCGAAATCTGCTGCATCGGCTTCAGCAATTGCAGAATGGGCACGGTCGTAAATCACCTTGCTGGGACGCATAGATGCACCGGTTTCCAGATAATAGATACCTACGCGGTCGCCACCACGTGCGATGAAGTCTGTCTTTACACCATATTTGCGCAAAGCGTTCACTGCCGACTGACCGATTTCGTGTTTCGGCAATTTTGTTACAAAGTAAGCATCATGACCGTAGTTGGCACAGCTGACAGCAACGTTAGCCTCACCGCCGCCATATACTACATCAAAAGAATCGGACTGTACGAAACGAGTGTTGCCCGGAGTGGACAGTCTCAACATAATCTCACCTAATGTAACGACTTTCTTTCCCATAATTCTATGTTTTTATTAAATACTATGATTAAATTGTTTCTTTCAAATTATCACATCAGCTCCTATTAAAAAGCTAAACACCTGATACCATGCAGAGTAAACTAAAAGACAGCTTGTTCTTCATAGCTTTCGTGTGCGGGCACAAAGATACAACAATTTTCGTAATTACAAAAATTGTTATATATTTGTATCGAAAATATTTAGATTATTATTGTGCACGGGCACAAAAAACCATGAGTAAAACCATGAATACGCCGGAAAGAATAAGAATCAAAGACATCGCCAAGATGGCCGATGTGTCGGTAGGAACCGTAGACCGCGTCATCCACGGACGTAGCGGAGTGTCGGAAGCCAGCCGCAAACGCGTGGAAGAAATTCTGGAGAAACTGAACTACCAGCCCAATATGTATGCCAGCGCATTGGCTTCCAACAAGAAGTACGCCTTTGCCTGCCTGCTACCCCAGCACGAAACCGGAGAATATTGGACCGAAGTGGAAAGCGGCATACACGAAGCGCTGACCACCTACTCGGATTTCAACATCACCGTGAAGCTGAGGTACTACGACCCGTACGATTACCGCTCCTTCGCCCGGGAAGCCCGCAGTATCGTGGAAATGACGCCCGACGGTGTGTTGTTTGCCCCCACTGCCCCGCAGTACACCACTCCCTTTACCGATGAACTTGAAAAGCTGGATATACCTTATATATATATAGACTCGAATATCAAGGAAGCTCCCGCCCTCTCTTTCTTCGGACAGAATTCGCACCAAAGCGGATATTTTGCCGCACGTATGCTGATGCTGCTTGCCGGTGAGGATGCACAGGAAATCGTTATCTTCCGCAAGATAAACGAAGGCATTGTAGGTTCGAACCAACAGGAACGGCGGGAAATCGGTTTCCGAGAATATATGCGCGAGCATCATCCCGGCTGTCGCATCTGGGAACTGGACTTACACGCCAAACGCGACGGTGAAGATGCACAGATGCTGGATGATTTCTTCCGCACCCATCCCACCGTAAAGAACGGCATCACATTCAACTCCAAAGCATACATCATCGGAGAGTACCTGCAAAGACACCGGAAAACGGATTTCAACCTTATGGGGTACGACCTGCTGAAACGCAATGTGGACTGCCTGAAAGAAGGAAGCATTTTCTTCCTTATTGCCCAACAGCCTACCCTGCAGGGCTTCGACGGCATCAAAGCGCTGTGCGACCACCTGATTCTGAAAAAAGAAATCGCAAGGGAGAACTTCATGCCGATTGACTTGCTGACAAAAGAAAATATAGAATTCTATTATAACAGATAAGAGTGCCGGGCAATCAGGCAATGGAACTGTAATACGACACTATCGAACGAAACCAATTAAAACATAGTATATGGAAACAAAGTACCTGAAAATCAACTCGGCCGACAACGTTGCGGTGGCTATCACAGCACTTCCGGCCGGTGAAAAACTCATAGTAGACGGCAAGGAAATCATCCTGAACGAGGATATCCCCGCCGGACATAAATTCGCGCTGAAAGATTTTGCGGAAGGCGAGAATGTAATTAAATACGGTTATCCCATAGGACACGCCCGCACCGCACGGAAACAAGGCGACTGGATGAACGAAAACAACATCAGGACCAATCTTGCCGGACTGCTGGAATATACGTACAACCCCACCGAAGTGAAACTGGACATTCCGCACAAGGACCTGACATTTAAAGGATACCGCCGCAAAAACGGCGATGTGGGAGTACGCAACGAAATATGGATTATCCCCACGGTGGGTTGCGTAAACGGTATTGTCAACCAACTGGCAGAAGGCCTGCGCCGCGAGACAGACGGCAAAGGCGTGGATGCAATCATGGCATTCCCGCACAACTACGGCTGTTCGCAACTGGGCGACGACCACGAAAACACCAAGAAAATACTGCGCGACATGGTGCTGCACCCCAATGCAGGCGCCGTGCTTGTAGTAGGTTTGGGATGCGAAAACAACCAGCCGGATGTATTCCGCGAGTTTTTGGGTGAATACGATTCCGACCGTGTAAAGTTCATGGTGACGCAAAAAGTGGGCGACGAATACGAAGAAGGTATGAAACTGCTGCGCGAACTCTACGCGAAAGCCAGCAAGGACGAACGTGTGGACGTGCCTCTGAGCGAATTGCGTGTAGGTTTGAAATGCGGCGGTTCCGACGGATTCTCCGGCATTACGGCTAATCCGCTGCTGGGCATGTTCTCCGACTTCCTCATTGCACAAGGTGGTACGAGTGTATTGACGGAAGTGCCCGAAATGTTCGGTGCGGAAACAATCCTGATGAACCGTTGCCGCAACAAAGAACTGTTTGAAGAAACCGTAAAGCTGATTAACGACTTCAAGGAATACTTCCTCTCGCATGGCGAGCCGGTAGGTGAGAATCCGTCGCCGGGCAACAAGGCTGGTGGTATCTCCACACTGGAAGACAAGGCTTTGGGATGCACCCAAAAGTGCGGCAAAAGCTATGTGGAAGGTGTACTTCCTTATGGCGAACGCCTGAAAGTAAAAGGCCTGAACCTGCTTTCCGCTCCGGGAAACGACCTGGTTGCCGCCACCGCCCTGGCTTCGTGCGGATGCCACATGGTATTGTTTACAACAGGCCGCGGAACGCCGTTCGGAACGTACGTACCGACCATGAAGATTTCCACCAACTCCACCCTCGCCAAGAACAAACCGGGCTGGATTGACTTCAACGCCGGCGTTATCCTTGAAAACGAACCGATGGAAAAGACTTGCGAACGTTTCGTCGACTACATTATCCGCGTAGCAAGCGGCGAGTTTGTGAACAATGAAAAGAAAGGTTATAAAGAAATCGCCATTTTTAAGACAGGGGTGACACTGTAACGGCAAGCGCTCATAGCCCGAGTGCACGGAATTACCGTCTGATGTTGACGGGTATTCCACAATAATTCGGACAGAAGAACAAAAGAATAAAAATAGGTAATGTTACCAGAAAAATAAAATTTTTCCTTTTTTGTTCTTTTGTTCTTCTGTCCGAATATTTAGATATGCACCAGAATTCCATCCGTTTTTGTATCTTTGCAGCCGATTTACTCAAAACAATCGTTCTTATAAACTCATGATAGAAAGTATGTCCGCAGATACAAATACCTCTCCCAAGCAAAAGGGCGGCTGGTGGTCGCTGAGTCCGTTGGCTGTATTTCTTTGTTTATACCTCATCACATCACTGCTTATAAACGATTTCTATAAAGTGCCGATAACGGTAGCATTTCTGCTGTCGTCCTGCTACGCCATTGCCATTACGCGGGGACTGAAGCTGGAACAACGCATCTATCAGTTCTCCGTCGGGGCCGGTAACAAGAACATATTGCTGATGATATGGATATTTGTCCTTGCTGGAGCGTTTGCGCAAAGCGCCAAACAGATGGGAGCTATCGACGCCACTGTAAACCTGACCCTGCATATCCTGCCGGACAATCTGCTGCTGGCGGGTATTTTCATCGCCGCCTGTTTCATCTCCCTATCCATCGGTACAAGCGTGGGAACAATCGTTGCCCTGACTCCGGTAGCGGTGGGACTGGCAGAGAAAACCGGTATCGACCTGCCTTATATGACAGCCATTGTAGTGGGCGGTTCGTTCTTCGGAGACAATCTTTCCTTCATATCAGACACCACCATTGCATCCACCAAAACGCAGGATTGTGTGATGAGGGACAAGTTCAAAATAAATTTCATGATTGTAGTGCCGGCTGCACTGGTTGTACTGGGCATCTATGTAATTCAGGGACTTTCCTTATCCGCCGTTCCACAGATATACGAGATTGAATGGATAAAGGTAATCCCCTACCTTATCGTACTGGGTACGGCAATAACCGGAGTCAATGTGATGGTGGTTTTGCTACTTGGCATCGTCTCTACGGGAATCATCGGCATTTGCACGGCAACGGGCGTCTTCGGCGTCACTCCTGCCGAAAACATGAATGCAAGCACCGCTTTCTTCGATTGGTTCGGCGCTATGGGAACGGGTATCACCGGTATGGGCGAACTTATCATCATCACCCTGTTGGCAGGCGGAATGCTGGAAACAATCCGCTACAACGGCGGTATCGACTTTGTTATCACCCGCCTCACCCGCCACGTCACAGGCAAGCGGGGTGCGGAATTCAGTATAGCCGCACTGGTGAGTGTAGCCAATCTTTGCACCGCCAACAACACCATTGCCATCATCACCACCGGTCCCATCGCCAAAGACATAGCCAAACGCTTTCACCTGGACCGCCGGAAAACAGCAAGCATACTGGATACATTTTCCTGTCTCATTCAGGGCATTATCCCTTACGGCGCACAAATGCTGATAGCCGCAGGACTGGCGGGCATCTCGCCGCTCAGCATCATAGGCAATCTGTACTACCCGTTCTGCATGGGAGCCTGTGCCGTACTCGCCATATTAATAAGGTATCCGGGAAGATACTCATAGTTCTTCCCGGACACCGGCTGTATTCCGAACGCCGATCAGTTTATAAAACTATTGTAACGGCTGATTACGTCATTATATTCGGATACTAAATCATTATAACCATCCTCGGTGAACTTTCCGTCGCGCAGTTGCTTGCGGAGTTCTCCCAGAAACTTGTCCACATACTTCAGCAAATTATCGTAGTTCGACATCTCACTCTGGAAATCCGCTTTCTTCTCCAACTTCGAAGCTGCCTCTTTCTTGGCGTTGACAGCATCGTAAGCAGCCTGCAAATCTTCTTTCTTGGCTTCGGGCGAATAGAGTTCCAAAGTCTTCTCTATCTCAAAAATCAAAGCCTTTCCTGCAAGGATATGGTCCTTCAGCGGATTATCCATCAGTGTGGCCTCTTCGGCTTTATCGGCATAGGGAGTAAGCAGGGCATAGATTTGGGAACGAAGTCCGGGAATCTGTTCTGCCAACTCTTTCTCTTCCTTACAGATTTCATTACCTTTGGCATAGTTGTCGTCCTTATAGTCTTCGGCCTTGATGTAGGCGCGGTAAGCATCATAATTGGCATACAGACGCTTGGACACATCGAAGAAACGACGGTAGTACATCTTCAGACTGTCGGCAGCCGAGGACGGGAAGCAATCGCCGGGGTTCAATAAAGCAGTCGTGTCTGTTGCGGAAACCGGCGTGCGGATAACAACGGGCGCTACAAGAGTCTTACCGTTTTTCTGCATATAATCGATAATCTTGGAGATCTCTCCCATGTCCACCATTTTCTTGGTGATGTCGATGCTTGTGTTGTAATAGGATATTACCTCGTTTGCTTCTTCCAATCCATAATCCATGGAAGCGGCATCCTTTCCCTTGCCGCCGCAGGAAGCGAGTAAAAGCAGGGAAACAACTGAAATTGCTGTAATTTTCTTCATTGTTACAAATCTGTTTTTAGTGTTAGTATTAAAAGTTTTCGTCTGCCGGCAAAGACAACATAGGTCCGTTTGTTCCTGATATGTTATCGTTTGTCGGATAAGGCAAAATTACGTGGAAACAATGAAACCGGGAAAAATGAGAGGGGGACAAATAAGAGGATAATACCTATAGGGTTAATTTGTTGAAAAAGTGAAATTTAAGCAGATTACAGCCGGGAACGGCAGGGAGACATTTTAAAGAACAGGACACAATCACATCCGTCTTTCACACAGAAGCGCATTTATGGCACGATAATGAAAATATCAGGCAAACTCTTTGTCAATCAAAAGAAAAAGCGTATCTTTGCGCCCGCTGTTACGAGATAGCAGCATAATTCAAATCATTAACTAAAAACATTTATTTAAATGGCAACAAAAATCAGATTGCAGAGACATGGACGTAAAAGCTATGCTTTCTACTCTATCGTAATTGCAGACGTAAGAGCACCACGTGATGGTAAATTTATTGAGAAGATTGGTACTTACAACCCTAACACCAATCCTGCCACAGTAGATTTGAAGTTCGACCGCGCACTTGACTGGGTATTGAAAGGTGCACAACCTACCGACACTGTTCGCAACATCCTCTCTCGCGAAGGCGTTTACATGAAGAAACACCTTCTTGGCGGTGTAGCAAAAGGCGCATTCGGCGAAGCAGAAGCAGAAGCTAAATTCGAAGCTTGGAAGAACAACAAACAAAGCGGTTTGGCTGCTCTGAAAGCTAAGGAAGAAGAAGCTAAGAAAGCTGAAGCCAAAGCACGTCTGGAAGCTGAAAAGAAAGTAAATGAAGTGAAAGCTAAGGCACTGGCCGAAAAGAAAGCTGCTGAAGAAGCTGCTAAGGCTGCCGCTGAAGCACCTGCAGAAGAAGAAACCGAAGCTCCGGCTGAAGAAGCTCCCGCAGCAGAAGCTGCTGCTGAATAAAAAGCAGAGCTATCCTTGTAAAAAAGGGACAAAAAACATAAAATCCTCATCGGTTATGCCGGTGAGGATTTTTTATTATTATCTTTGCTGCAACAATTTATTTATTTAATGAACAAAGCAATGAAAAAATTAACTTACCTGCTCGCTGCCGCTGCCGTATTCGCAGCTTGTAACAGCGGAAACAAAGGTTACACCGTAACCGGAACAGTAGAAGGCGCTGCCGATGGCGATACCGTTTATCTGCAAACCGCAGAAGGCCGCCAGCTCGTAAAACTCGATTCTGCAGTCATCACCAACGGAACCTTCACCTTCAAAGGAACGCAGGACAGTGCTGTGAACCGCTATATCACGTGCCAACCCTCCGGGAAAGAAGGTGTGCTGATGGACTTCTTCCTCGAAAACGGAGCAATCAACATCAAACTGACTTCCGGCGAAGGCGACTCTGCCACCGGTACAGCCAACAATGATATTTACCAACGCATCCGGGACAAGCAAAACGAACTGAACCAACAGATGAACGCTATCTACCAGTCCATGTCCGACACAGCCCTGACAGACGAACAGCGCGAAGCCAAAGCCAAGCAGATGAATGATCTGGAAGAGCAATATATCGCCACTGCCAAAGAGGGAATCAAACAAAACATCAATAACGCAGTGGGAGTATTCCTGCTCAAGAAGAACCATTATTACATGGATGTGGAAGAACTCGATCCGCTGATGTCGCAAATCCCCGCAGCATACAACAACGACGAAACCATCATCCGCATCAAGGAGAACGTAGAAAAGATGAAAGCCACTGCCGTAGGTCAGAAGTTTACGGACTTTGAAATGCAGACCCCCGAAGGAAAAACGGTAAAACTGTCCGACTATGTGGGTAAGGGCAAAACAGTGCTCGTTGACTTCTGGGCAAGCTGGTGTGGCCCATGCCGTCGCGAAATGCCCAATCTGGTAGAAGCATACGCCAAATACAAGAACAAGAATTTCGAGATTGTAGGCGTTTCCTTAGACCAGAGCGGTGATTCCTGGAAAGAGGCTATCAAGAAACTGAATATTACCTGGCCGCAGATGTCCGACCTGAAATACTGGAACTGCGAAGGCGCCAAGTTGTATGCCGTAAGCAGCATTCCTCACACTGTACTGATTGACGGTGACGGAATCATCCTTGCACGCGGCTTGCACGGAGAAGAATTGCAAGAGAAATTGGCTGAGGTTCTTAAATAAGCAAAGAAAGCCGGCAGAATATAAGACCAACGGAGATGTGTCAAAATACACTTGACGATTTCTTTTAGGCACGGATTACACGGAAAACACGGATTTCACAGAAAAAGAATAAAGAAAATTTGTGAGATCCGTGTTTTCCGTGTAATCCGTGCCTAAAAAAGAAACAAATAGTAAGCGGACTTTAGTTTTGACACACATTCGTTGATTTTATAGAATTGGCTTGCGGCCACGCAGACCGGCAGACTGAAATACGCAACCGGCATAATAACATGCTCAGATGAACAGTGTGCATTCAGACTGAGAATATACGGTTTGCCATATCCTTAGCCAACTTCACAGTCTTCCACTGTTTCACCTCATCCTCTTCCGAAGGATTGAGAAGGTTATCCGCATCGGGCAGACAGAGCGTCAAATGCTTCATCGGTATATAATTCAGCACTTCTTCCATCTTGGCCTGCAATTCATCCAGTTCTTCCTCATCGGGGTAATAAGAAAGCACGAAGCCAAACACAGCTTCCCGTTCATGCACAAACCACAGCAGACGGCTACGGTCGCAAATTCCACAATCGTAATTCAAGAAGTAAGCATCCGCCCCGTGCAACCGTATCAACATATCCGTTGCGGCATGAAACGCTACAAACAATCCTTCGGGACGCTCGCGCAGTACCCGGTTGTTAAGACGGGCAGCTTCATCGGTCAGCATGGATTTGACTCCCTCGAACTGTACATAACGGCACCCCGCCTCATACAACCCTTCCAATAACTTCTTATAAGCGACAGCCAAATCATCCAACAATATATTCAAATCCGGATAAACCGACTTCAAGCACCCGGCTTCCGTTTCACGAAGAATCCTCATCAACATTTTGCCGGGCGACGGTATATGCTGCTTTGGCAATACATTTTCCGCGGTATTCTTTAGCAGAAAAACAAAATCTTCAAGGATAGGGTGATGAAGCAAACCGATTCTGCCGGTCACTTCCAGCTTCTTTTCCAATGAAGAATCAGCATTGTCTCTGCAACGGATACCTTCCCAGCCTTCCAAAAAGTCATAACTCCGAAATCCGCCATCTGTCACAACCTCTATACCTTCCAGCTTCAATCGCTCCATTAATTTGCATATTTCCTTATTTTCAATGGCACGCAATGCCGACAGGCTGATTTGCCCGTGCTGATATCGGCTTCTTGCATCCCGCAACGCAAAAGGTACACATAATGCTCC
>ENA-OUQM01001936-OUQM01001936.1-human-gut-metagenome-genome-assembly--contig:-NODE-1936-length-10083-cov-26.562425_pt1 | contig 10083 bp, 8 predicted proteins | sample MGYA00237949_ERZ548830 | MGnify/ENA primary metagenome ERZ548830 (study PRJEB26490, sample SAMN05194706) | human gut metagenome | biome: terrestrial biome; feature: human-associated habitat; material...
AAAAGGCAGAGCGTCAGCTCATGTCTGCCAATGCAGAATACTTTTACCAGAAATCTTTGCGGGACAATCCGCAAATTGCACAGGCGGCCAGCAACCCCATTTCCCGGATGTGGCAGAAACGGCGTATCAAACAGCAGTATGCCAAAGCTGCACGGCAGGCCGGACAAGCCGCCGCGCAGGGTGCAGCCGCCACCGCAGAGAACGGTTTCCGGGTAACAAAGCTGGCGGCCGAGGGCGGCGAACGAGTGGCCGAATTTGCGGCCCGGAACTGGAAAACCATTCTGATCGTGGCGGTGTTCGGTCTGCTGGCTCTGCTCTTGATAACGGGTTTGCAGTCCTGCACCGTGATGGCGGGCACCGCTGGAACCGGCGTGACGGCATCCTCTTACTTTTCCAAGGACAAGGATATGCTGGGTGCAGAGAAAGCCTACGCCAAGCTGGAACAAAAACTGCAACGGTATCTCGACACCTACGAGGCCACCCACAACTACGATGAATACCATTTTTATCTGGACGAAATCGAGCATGACCCCTATGTGCTGATCTCGATTTTGTCCGCGCTCCATGATGGCGTTTTTACATTGGCCGAGGTGCAGGGCGAACTTGAAATGCTCTTTGAAAAGCAATACATCCTGACCGAGACCGTGACCATGCAGATACGTTACCGTACAAAAATGATGGTCATTATTGGCCCGTATGGTGTGCCGCAGGTTATCACCTATCAAGAACCGTATGAATACTACATCTGCACGGTCAAGCTGAAGAACAAAGATTTGTCCCACCTACCCGTGGAAGTGCTGACCGAAGAACAGCTCAGCGCCTATTCGCTCTATATGCGCACACTGGGCAACCGGCCGGATTTGTTCGGCAAAGCGCAGTACCCCAATGCGTCCACCATCAAGCAGCCCACCTACTACGATATTCCCCCGGAAGCACTAAAGGATGATAGGTTTGCCGCCATGATGGAGGAAGCCACGAAGTACATCGGCTACCCGTATGTGTGGGGCGGCAGTTCGCCCAGCACCAGCTTTGATTGCAGCGGCTACATTTCGTGGGTGCTGAATCACTCCGGCTGGAACGTGGGCCGCCAGACCGCACAGGGCCTTTACAACCTCTGTACTCCTGTTTCGACGGCGCAGGTCAAACCGGGCGACCTTGTGTTTTTCAAGGGAACCTACGATACCCCCGGCGTGAGCCATTGCGGTATCTATGTGGGCAATTCCATCATGCTGCACTGCGGCGACCCGATCTCTTACACAAACCTCAACTCGAAATATTGGCAAGAACATTTTTACAGCTATGGGCGTTTACCGTGACGCCAGAAAGGATTTTGTATGGCAAAAAGACTTTCCCGCATTGAGCGCGACATCGAACGGCTCAAAGAAAAAATCTCTGAATACCAGCAGCAGTTGAAAGAACTGGAAGCTGCAAAGACTGAACAGGAAAACTTGCAGATCATTCAGCTGGTGCGCAGCATGAACATGAAGCCGGACGAGTTCGCGGCCTTCCTGCGCAGCGGTGCGCTGAATGCTGCACCCACCGCCACACCGTACCACAAACAGGAGGATGCCGCCAATGAAACCTGATTGGAACCGCCGTTTTGCAGCTGGGCTGCTGGCTATCCTGCTCTGCCTCTGCTCCTTTTCCATGCCCGCTTTTGCAAGCGGCTCTGACCCTGCCCCGGAACCTCTGCCGGAAATTCTGGACGAGAAAACTACCACTGGCGGCATGGAGCCGGAGGGTGTGCCTATCACGCCCAAAGGCAACGCAACACTGGTGGATGATTTCTACGGGGACAAACAGCTTATCACCGTGACCACCAAAGCCGGGAATTATTTTTACATCCTGATTGACCGCGCCAACGAGGACAAAGAAACCTCTGTCCACTTCCTGAACCAAGTGGACGATGCCGACTTGCTGGCCCTGCTGGATGAAGAACCGCAGGAAACCGAAGTCTGCACCTGCACCGTGAAGTGTGATGTCGGGGATGTCAATGAAAACTGCCCCTTGTGTGAAAAGAGCCTGCGCAACTGCACGGCCCCGGAAGCGGTGAAAACCGACACCGAAACGCCGCAGGAAAAGCCGAAATCCAACATGGGCAGTCTGATGATTCTGCTGGCGCTGGCTCTGGCGGGCGGTGGCGCGGCACTCTATTATTTCAAGTTCCGCAAGCCCAAGGCCGATACCACCGGACACGATGATCTGGACGAATACGATTTTGGCGAGGACGAAGATGCAGACGAGGAACCGGCTGAAATTGAAATTCATTCAGAGGACGGACAGGAGGACGAAACATGAGCTTTCAGCTGGTGATTGCCGAAAAGCCCAGTGTGGCCCGCAGCATCGCCGCCGTGATCGGGGCCACTGAAAAGCAAAACGGCTACTGGCAGGGCGGCGGGTATCTTGTCAGCTGGTGCATCGGGCATCTGGTGTCCTTTGCGGAAGCGGGCCAGTACGATGAAAAATACTGCAAGTGGAAGTATGAAGATTTGCCCATCCTGCCCCAGCCGTGGCAGTTCATTGTCCCGGACGAAAAGAAACAGCAGTTTGAAATTGTGCGTACCCTGCTCAACCGCCCGGATGTGGACAGTGTGACCGCCGCGACCGACGCAGGCCGGGAGGGAGAACTGATTTTCCGCCTTGTCTACCAAATGGCCGGCTGCACGAAACCCGTAAAGCGGCTCTGGATTTCCAGCATGGAGGATGCAGCCATCCGGGAGGGCTTTGCAAACCTGCGCCCGGATTCAGATTACGATGCGCTGTACCAATCGGCCCTCTGCCGCGCAAAAGCGGATTGGTTGGTGGGCATCAATGCAACGCGGCTGTTTTCGGTGCTGTACCACAAGACTTTGACCGTGGGCCGGGTGCAGACCCCGACACTGAAAATGCTGGTGGACCGGGATGCAAAAATTCTGCGCTTCCAGAAAGAAAAGTATTACACGGTCGGCATCCATTCCGGCAGCCTGAAAGCAGACAGTGGGCGCATTGCGGATGCAGAAACCACAAATTCTCTCAAAGAAAAATGCACGGGTGCAGTTGCCGTCTGTACTTCTGTCAAGCGGGAGAAAAAGACAGAACAGCCGCCCAAGCTCTATGACCTGACCACCTTGCAGCGGGAGGCAAACCGCCTGTTCGGTTTCACGGCAAAGCAGACCCTTGATTATGCCCAGCAACTTTACGAAAAGAAACTGCTGACCTATCCCCGCACCGACAGCCAATATCTGACCGAGGATATGGGCCAGACAGCACAACATCTTGTGTCTGACCTGCTGGGGCTGCTGCCCTTTGCCCAAGGGCTTGACTTGACCCCGGAAGTGGGCCGGATTCTGAACAGCAAAAAGGTATCGGACCACCACGCCATCATCCCCACGTCCGAATTTGTAAAGCAGGGTTTCACTGGTCTTGCCGAGAGTGAATGCAAGCTGATGAGTCTTGTCTGCTCCAAACTGCTCTGCGCGATAGCCGCGCCCTATGAGTACGAAACTGTGAATGCTGTGTTCTCCTGCGCCGGGAACGAGTTCACCGCCAAGGGAAAAACGGTGCTTGTCCCCGGATGGAAAGAGATCGACCAACGGTTCCGCTCCACCCTGAAAGCAGACGGCGAAGAAGAAACGGAAGCCCTGAACACCCTGCCGGAACTGGCCGAGGAGCAGAGTTTCCGCGTAACTTCTACCGTATCGGAACACTTCACATCCCCGCCGAAAGCCTACACCGAAGATACGCTCCTGTCAGCAATGGAGCGGGCCGGGGCCGAGGATATGCCGGAGGAAGCGGAACGCAAGGGGCTGGGCACTCCGGCCACCCGTGCCGCGATTCTGGAAAAACTGGTGCAAATGGGCTTTGTGCAGCGCAAGGGCAAACAGCTTGTCCCCACCAAGGACGGCATCAATCTGGCGGTGGTTCTGCCGGAAAGCCTAACCTCTCCCTCTCTGACCGCCGAATGGGAAAATCGCCTGATCGAGATTGCCAAGGGCAATGCAGACGCGGACGAGTTCATGGCCGAAATTGAAGCGCAGGTGCGCCAGCTGGTCAAGACCTATTCTTGTATCAGTGCAGATAAGCAAAACCTGTTCCAGTCGGAACGGGTTATTATCGGCAAGTGTCCCCGGTGCAGTGAAAACGTCTATGAGGGCAAGAAAAACTTCTACTGCGGGAATCGTAGCTGTCAGTTCGTGATGTGGAAGAATGACCACTTCTTTGAGCAGTGCAAAAAGGCGTTCACCCCGAAGATCGCCGCTGCTCTGCTCAAAAACGGCAAGGCAAAGGTCAAGGGCCTCTACTCCGAAAAGACAGGCAAAATCTATGATGCAACGGTGCTTCTAGCAGATACGGGAGGCAAGTACGTCAATTACCGGGTAGAGCGCAAAGAGTAAGGCAAAAATACGAGGGCCGGTTATGGTAAGGTGAAGCATTCATTTTGCCATAACCGGCTCTCTCTATCCGTAGGATAGCAAAACAAAGGAGTTTACATCATGGAGCAGAAAGTTATTCCCATTATCCTGAACGGCAAGGACAGCGCAGAACGGATGAAAGAAATCACGGACCGGCTGGAAACAGGCATTCAGCAGTTGTTCGACAGCGACCGCTACAAAGCCTACCTCACCACGATGGCAAAATTCCACAATTACAGCTTCAACAACACCTTGCTGATCGCCATGCAGGGCGGGCAGCTGGTGGCGGGCTTCAACAAGTGGAAAGACACGTTCCACCGCACCGTAAAGAAAGGCGAAAAAGGCATCAAAATTCTGGCTCCTGCGCCGTACAAGGTCAAGCAGAAGATGGAAAAGCTGGACGAACAGGGCAAGCCGATTCTGGACAAGGACGGCAAGCCACTGACGGAAGAAAAGACGGTGCAGATTCCGGCTTTCAAGGTGGTGTCCGTGTTCGATGTCAGCCAGACCGAGGGCGAACCTCTGCCGACCATTGCCGTGAATGAACTGTCCGGCAGTGTGCAGGACTACCAAGATTTTTTCAAGGCGTTGGAGCAGTCATCTCCGGTGCCCATCGGGTTTGAGGACATCGAGGGCGGGGCGCACGGCTACTTTCATCTGCTCGACAACCGCATTGCCATCCAAGAGGGCATGAGCCAGCTGCAAACCATCAAGACAGCCATCCATGAGATTGCCCATGCTAAGTTGCACGCCATCGACCCAGACGACCCGGAACAGGCCAACCGCCCGGACAGCCGCACCCGCGAGGTGCAGGCCGAAAGCGTGGCCTATGCCGTCTGCCAGCATTACGGGCTGGACACGTCCGAGTATTCCTTTGGATATGTGGCCGGGTGGAGTTCCGGCCGGGAACTGGCCGAACTGAAAGCCTCTCTGGAAATTATCCGCAGCGCAGCCCATGAACTGATCTCTGCGCTGGACGAACATCTGGCAGAACTGCGCCAGCAGCGGGAAGCAGACCTTTCCGCTGCACAGGAGGCCGCATTTGCATTGGATAACGGCAGTATCCTGTTCATCCAGACCTGTGATTCCGGCTATGACTACACCCTGTACGGCCCGGACAATAAAGCTCTGGACGGCGGGCAGTTGGACGCGCCCGGTCTGACCCTGCCGGATGCCGGGCAGGAAGCGCTTAATCTGTTGGGGCAGACAGCCGCAGTGTCGGAAGTCCTGTTGGGCGACAAGCTGGCGGCGTTCCAAGAGGCGGCGGAAAAGGCCAACGAAATTCCCGCACCCGTTAAAATTCCAGACCCCGCCGCAGAACCTACGGTCACAATTCTTTGGAGCGAAAGTGACAAGCTGCAGGACGGCGAAATCATGCCGCTGTCCGTGGCAAACCGCGTCTTTGAAGAACTGGACACCGCCCAGCACACGGACCGGGAAAAGGACGGCTACATGGGCGGCTGGTACGACAAGACCGCATTCCGTATTGATTTTACCCTGAACGGCCAACCCGACAACTACGAGGGACGGCAGGATTTTGGTGACGGAGAGGGTTCTTTGGTTCAGCATATCCAGAACTACCACGAATACTACGCCAAGGACGAGAGCTGGAGAAATTTTGTTCTGCACAACAAAGGCCCGGAAGCGTGGGAACAAGACAAGGCAGAGCGGGAAATGGTGCTGAACGAGTTTATCCCGTACCTCAAACAACATTGCAATATTTCGGCCATGGAGCAGGCAGCCACCGCCGCTTTGCGGGAGGAACAGAACATTTCGCCGGAACAGGCTGCCTATTACAACACTGTTGTGGCCTATGTGCAGGACTGCCGCTCGATGCTCAACCAAGGCCAGTATAACTTGCCGGAACCGCCCAAGCTGGCCGACTTTGACCAGAGCTTGCAGGACTACAAGGCGCAGGTGCAGGCAGAGATCGCGCAGGAAGCGGCCGCTGCCGGAATGACCGTAGAGGAATACGCAGCGGCAGGCTTTGAAGCACCACAGCAGGACAGCTTTTCCATCTACCAACTGCGCAACGAGGATTCCACCCGCGATTACCGTTTTGAGCCCTACGACCGCCTGCTGGCTGCCGGTTTGACCGTGGACAAGGCCAATTATACGGAAGTATACGCCGCGCCGCTGACTGCTGGCACCACATTGGAGGACATCTACCGTACATTCAATGTAGACCATCCGGCAGACTTTAAGGGGCATTCGCTGTCCGTTTCGGATGTGGTGGTGTTGCATCAGAACGGCCACGACACCGCCCACTACTGCGACAGTGTGGGCTTCCAGCAGGTGCCAGAGTTCTTGCGGGAAAATCCGCTGCGCACCGCAGAACTTTCCACGGAACAAAACGAAAATATGATTGATGGTGTGTTGAACAATGCGCCCTCTTTAGGTGAGTTGGAAGCTAAAGCAAAGGCCGGAGAACAAATTTCTCTGACGGACCTTGCCGCCGCAGTCAAGGCCGAGGAAAAGGCACCGAAAACCAAGAAGTCCCGCGCCGCAAAACCGAAAAAGCCGTCCATCCGGGCACAGCTGGATGCCGCAAAAAAAGAGCAGAGCAAGCAAACACAGCCACGGGAAAAGACAAAGGAATTGGAGGTCTGACACATGAATTTCAGTGTAGAAGAAGAAAATTTGATCTGTATGTACCATACTTCCGACCGCCGCCGCACGATGGCACGGATGATGGCTGTCCTGCCGGATATGGACACAGAAATGCGGCAACTGGCAAACAGCACCATTGCAAAATTGGAACAAATGACCGATGCTGACTTTGACGGACAGAGATTCGATTTTACGGGTGAATAATACCGCCAGCTCGACAATGGCACATTATTTTCAGTGAAAGTAATGTGCCATTGTCAACACAGAAATAGCCGGACACGGTGGCCTTGTGGCTGCTGTGTCCGGCTATTTTTCATGTATCAGTCTTTATCTTTTTTCTCGGTGGGATTTTCCGGCAGTTCGGCGGCATCTTCTACAATGTCGGTCACAAGCTGCTGGAAGTCAAACGCATTCTTTTCTGTGATAACAGGCTTGCCGGTTTCCGCTTCAAGAGCCTGCCGCGCAATGCCGGCCACTTTGCCGCCACGCTTGGCAACCTGCTTGTTTTCTTCAAAGGTCTGCGGCTTTGCAGTCTTGGAAATATCCGTGGTGGAGGCTTCCGCCAGCATGGTCAGCACAAGTTCCAAATCAGTCATATTGTCCCGGAGATTTTCTTTCGTCAGACCTTTCAGCCGCTTGTACTGCCCTGTGGTCATGCCAGACCATGCGCGGGAGATTTCATCGGTCAGGATAGCATACTCCTTGCCCTTTTGTACTCCGCGCTTCTTCCATTCATCCGTCAGTTCGTTGCGGATGCGGATTGCCAAAAGCCGCTGGTGAATCCATTCTTCGGAGTAGCCTTTCTTCAAATAGGTATCAAGTGCGCGGTCGATGGCCTGTTCCGGGTCGATGGTTTCCTCGATGCGTTCCTTGCCCACCATTGCCAGCCATGCCTTGAACGGCTCAGCCTTTTTGGAAGGAATCGACTGAATGATGCGTAAAAGCTGCTCCGTATTGGCAACATCCGTAAGACGACGTTTTCCATCTGCTGCCTTCATTTTCAACTGACTACAATTTGTAGTCAGTTCACTGCCTTCGTTTTTCAGTCTAACTTTCAGAACGCTCCAATATTTAGCAGCACTTCGACTATCCTTTTGCTCGGTTAAAACCGCAACCACATCCACAATCGAAAAATACCATTCTTCCTTTTCTGCATCCCATGCAGTACGGATTTTCTGATCTTCAAAAAGCTGGATAGAGCTGTTATCGTTCACTTCTGCCATAGAGGGTTCCTCGCTTTCGTTGTCTAAGTCTATTTTACATGATTTCGGGTGGAAACGCCACCCGGTCTAAGCGTTTGGGATTCAAAAATCCGAACAATATTTTGTGCAGATTTACCGTTCCTGCATCTGCTCCTTTCCCGGTGTTGTCCGTAGGATGCCGTCCACATTCTGCTTGATAATGCCATACTCCTGCATCTGGCGTTTGGCTTCGGTGTACTGCTGTTGCAGCTGGTCTTTCTGCTCGGCCAGTTGCTTATACTCGTTTTTCAGGGCGTAGAGGTCGGGCAGCTTTTGAAAGCCCTGCTCTTTTAGAGCTTTCGCCGCTGCTTCATAGAGAATCAAGGTTCCTTCATGCTTACGTCGGAACTGCTTTTTGTCAGCGGCCCGCTGATACTCCTGCACCAACGGGCGCAGCTCCTTACAGGTGGTGACATCCTTTATCAGCATGGCCATTTCTGCAAGCCGGTGTTCGGCCGCTTTCAGCGCGGCGGCCGCTTCGGTGCTGGCGGCGGTGATCTCGGCCACTCGGCTTTCCAAATCCGGGTAGCTTTCGATTTTATGCTCGGTCAGGAAGTTCAGCGTCCGGGCAGCCTGTTTCAGATTGTGGAGCTTTGCCCACTTCTCATACCCTGCGGACTGTTGGACCTTGATGCTGTTCTCCAAATCAATCCGCAGCGAAATTTTGCGGTTTTCTTTGGGCTTTCGCTCCACAATCCGCCCTTTGATGCGCTCGGTGATGGCTTCTTCGGTGTAGGCTTCGCCCAGCGTTTTGCAGCGGGTGAACCGTTCCTGTCCGGGCGCGCGGAACGAAACGTACTTGCCACGCTTGACCTCATAGCCCTGCTCCTGCAGGAGCCGCAGAAAATCGTCAAAATCCTTGGCCTGCGGGATGGCTGCATCTATGGCAGCTTTCAGCTTTGCCTTCCAGCTTGTGCCCTTGCGGTGTGCGTCCCACTCGGCATAGCTCTTGCCCCGGTCTTGACCGGGCATTACCACGGACAGGTTATGTTCCTTGCACAGCCGGTCGCTGGTGCGCCGGATGTAGGAATAGCTCTGTCGGTTGGAAACATACTTTCGTTGGTTCACCAAGTCCACGGCGCAAAAGATGATGTGGTTGTGGACGTGCCCCTTGTCAATGTGCGTGGTTAGCACATAGGGGTATTTGCCTTGCAGTACTTCATCTGCAAGCTGTCGGCCAATTTCGTGGGCCTGCTCCGGCGTGGTTTCTCCCGGCGCAAAAGACTGTATCAGGTGGTGGGCCAGATTGTTGCCTTTCTGCATGGCTTGTGACAGTAGCAGTTCAAATTCGATGTCGGCGGTTTCGTAGGAGCAGGCAAAGGAGGACACCAGCATTTTTTCATCGGTCTTGGCCGGATTCTCGATGTAGTCCAGTGCCTTTTTCAGCGTTGACTTGATAGGATGTATCTTTGTAACTGCCATATCTGTGCCAGCGCTCCTTTGATGTCCGCAACATCTTGTGTGTACAGCGGCCCCATGCTGTTCAGCCGCCGCGCGATCTGATTGACGTTGACGCCAATCTTCTGCAATTCGGCGGTCTGCGCCCGGATGTCGGTGGTGTCGATGTGGACAACATATCCGTCTATCAGCATCTTCCGGGCGTATGCAGAAAAATTCCGTGTGTGCAGCAGAGCCATCTTCTGCCGGATAAGTTCCCGTTCCTCCGTCGTCACTGGAACACGCAGAACAATTTTTCGGGTTCGGTTCGTCATAGTTTCACCTCGTTTCTTGGGGGTCTGGGGGACTCCCCAGCAAGCATTTTTGCCGGGAGTGGCTACACTCCCTATGCTTGCTATCTACTCCATACCCCCACCGAAAGGCGGTATTTGTTGCGCGTTCCT
>ENA-OUQM01001937-OUQM01001937.1-human-gut-metagenome-genome-assembly--contig:-NODE-1937-length-10082-cov-9.654034_pt1 | contig 10082 bp, 2 predicted proteins | sample MGYA00237949_ERZ548830 | MGnify/ENA primary metagenome ERZ548830 (study PRJEB26490, sample SAMN05194706) | human gut metagenome | biome: terrestrial biome; feature: human-associated habitat; material...
AATGCTAGCTGTTTATTTGTATCTAAGAACACGTAATTCTCTTCGCTTTCATATCTGGTGTGCTACCTGTCAATAGGACAATAAAAAATAATAAATTTTTGTATCGTCAGCCGATTTATGGCTGGCGATATTTTTAGGCTGCTTTTATATATTGATCATGATATTCCATTGGTGTCATCACATTTAACTTTCTTTGCAATCGTTGGTTATTGTAATAATGGATATAATCGGTTATAGCTGCAATTAAGGTAGTTCTATCATTGAAATGTTGGCAGTAATACGTTTCTCGTTTTAGAATCCCCCAAAACCCTTCCATCGGTCCATTATCAATACAATGGGCAACTCTGGACATACTTTGTTTCATATGATGTTTCTTTAACCTGGTGCAGAATTGTGTACTTGTATATTGAAATCCACGATCAGAATGGAAGAGCGGATGTGCATCAGGTTCCAAGCAAACTGCTTCATCAAAAGTATTCATAACTAATGGATTATCATTATGGTCACTTATTTTAAAAGTTACAATTCTTCGATCGTATAAATCTAAAATAGCACTCAAATATATCTTGTGCACTTCATTTCCGCTGTAATATTTAAACTCGGATACATCGGTGAGCCATTTCTCATTCGGTTTATCCGCATGAAAATCTCGATGTAAATAGTTTTTGGCAATGTGATCGGGATTTCGTTCTCCTCTGGTACAGCTTTTGGGTTTCCATTTAATCTTTGACTTTATATCATATTTTCTACAGATGCGGAGAACTCGTTTATCATTCACATGAATTCCTTTGTGTCCATCTAATTCATCTCGGATTCTACGATATCCCATATCCGGATGTTCTTTATGTATCTTTTGAATTTCAATAGATAACGTTTCGTTCTGCAGTTCATTATTGCTTTTCGGATGTTTTAGCCAGTGATAGTATGCAGAGCGTGTAATATTAAGATACTTACAAAGTTTATCTACAGGATATCCCTTGTCAGAAGATAATTCTTTGATTGCCTTATACGCGGCTAAACGGTGAACTAAAGATAGTGATCCCTCCTTTCTAGTTCTCTGACTTTTTTTAACAGATCATTTTCCATTTGTAAATCAAGATTTTTTCTTTCAAGCTCAACGATTCTATCACGTAATTCTTCCTCAGGTGTACGACTTGGTAATGATCCGACTCGTCTACCACGGCGGTCTTCCAGACCTTTACTTCCCATTTCTTCGTATCGTTTTACCCAGTTACGAACTTGTTGATAAGAACATTGATATTTCAAAGCCATTGCTCCATAATTCTTATCATTTGCCAAGCATTCCATAACTATTTTTAATCGCTCATCAAGAGTCGTTGATTTTGCTTTTTTCATGCAAGCACCTCCAGTGGATGTTTTTAATATTCCACCAGAATTATACACCTGAATCCACTTTAAAAGTTGTGTGTGTGACCGGATTCCGTATTTTAAGCAAATATCATCAAGAGAACCAGCTCCATTAAGATAATCATTTACCGCAGATATTTTTAGTGCTTTTGAGTAACTTTTGTTTTTGGGTTGATTAAGTAAACCTGTTGGTCCATTGCATTGGTATATAGAAATCCATTTTCTAATACTCTGGTAAGCGACTCCAAGGTTTTTACTTGCCTGACCCAATCCAATCTCTCCATCAAGATATTGCTCAACTATTTTTACCTTTACTATTGAATCAATTTTGCTTTTTCTGGACATGAAAATACCCCCATATAGGACTTTTATATTTCATTGTCCTATATGAGGGTAGCATATCATACTTAGTGCGACAGCCCCATTATTTTATCACTTCAGGAGTCGCTGATGGCTGAGGCGCAGATGTGCCGGAAGGCGTTCTGCCGGGAATGTCGATAGGCCCCGTCTCTTTCTGATAGCAGCCCATGACTGCCGTGGTCATGGCAAAGAGAAGGACGGCCATGCAGATGATCGGACGAATGATTCTTGTGATTCTTTTCATAATGCTGTCTCCTTGCCGCGCTGGGATAGCGGTGCAGCTCAAAATGTCATTGATTAGCTTCTTGTAGTGATGAAAAAGGAACAGCTCAGCTTCCGGGCAATACCGGAAGCTGAGCTGTTTGTTGGCCTTAAAGGTGTGATAAAACGATTACCGTGCACGTTTTCTCTTAAGGTGGACGGCACCGGCCAGAGCAAGGGTACTTGCCAGCAGGAGGGCGCTCCACAGCGGAAGATTGCTGCTGTCTCCGGTGCTGGCGCTGGCAGTGCCCTTGACGAAGATGGCCTCGATGGTATGGGGGCTGCTGACATTCTCAAAGGTGTAGGACTTCACCGCGCCAATGCTCTTGCCGTCAATCTTGACATTGGCAACAGCATAGCCCTTATCCGGGGTGATGGTGAAGGTCTGATCACCACCCTCACGAACGCTGACATTGCCGGAGGGAGAAATGGAGCCGCCAGCCCCGGCAGTTGCCTTGATGGTGTAGCAGCTGTCGTACCAACCACCGCCACTGCTGGACTTGTGATACAGCTCAACCTCGCCGGTCAGGGTCGTGTAGTTGTCATCATCAGGCGTGAAGCGCCATTTGTAGGTCGTGTTGGCCTTGACCGTGGTATCGTCGGGCAGGGGCTCGCCCTTGTCATCCACCCATTCCAGCTTGCCGTCACTGGGATTCAGAGTGCTTCCCTCGATGGTCAGCGTCACGTCCTTCAATGTCTTGCCACTGGTTGTGATCTTGGTGTACTTGGGCTCACCGGTGGGAGTGGCCGGTTTGATCATGAGCACGAAGGGGGCGCTGGTGACGTCGTTATAGTTGTTGTCGCCTGCCTTGGTCGCGATGACACTCACAGAGCCGACCTTGACCGGAGTCAGAACGCCGGTGTTGGGATCGATGGTCGCCTCGCCGGTGCTGATAGCATTGTCGATGCGGTAGGTTACAGCACCCATGCCGGAGCCGCCGGTAGTGGTCAGCGTCAGCTTTTCACCATAGATTACGGAAGTGTTGCCGGTGATGGTCAACGGCTTCTGATCGTCTTTTTCTGTCAGAGTGACGTTCAGCGTGATGATGAAATCCTCGTAATTGTCACAGGACGCCTTGAGGATGAGGGTGATCTTGTCACCCGCCTTGCCGCCGGAGATGGCATAGGTCAGCAAGTTGCCGTCCGCTGCGAAGTCCTGCTTGGGCAGGACGATGCTCGCCTCGCTGCTGAACGTCCAGTCCTGCCCGGCGGGCAGTCCGGCCCAGTCCGGCGTGTAGGTGTGATCCGAGGCGTCCGTGTACTTCTGCTCCAGCTCGACCGTTTTGAGGTTGCCGCCATCTGCCTTGTTCACCGTGACTTCAAGTTCAATGTTCTCCACTGTGTTGTAGTTTTCGGTGTCCTTCGGAGTGAACTTTGCCTGGAAGGTCTTGGCGGCAGTCGAAGCGCCGCCCACAGATTCGCTGCTATCCATCCAACTCCAGCCGTCCGGCAGCGTCACATCCGCCAGCGTCTGACCGTATTTTGCCGTCAGCCCGGTTGGAACGGTGTAGGTCGGCGTTGCCTTTGCTACCACAAATTCGCAATACACAGCTTCAAATCCGTAGTAGTTATCCGTATCACCAATGCTAGCGTACATACGGTAGGTACCGGCGTTCAGTGCGGGCGGATTGCTGATATCCCACGTCTGAACAGAGCCGCTGTCCGCAGCGGCATAACTGTAGGTCACTTGAGCATTCAAATCGCCCGTCTGGTCTGTCAAGGTCGGTGTGCTGGGCGTTTTACCGTAAGTATAGCCCGCCATGCTGAGCTTGCCGTACTGCCGAGCCTTTTCGACAGTGATATTCGATCTTCCCGAAACCGTTAAATACTTCTCGGTGTCAGTCGGTTCGAAAATCCACTCGGCTGCATAGGTACCGTTTCCAACCACGGGTATATGCGTGCCGTCCACCCATTCAAAGGTTCCATCGACATCCACGTTGTTGACATTATCATGGAGCTTGCCGGAGAGAGCGATGGCATTCAGGGCGTCGCCGTAGATGATGGCGTTCTTGCTCAGCGTCGGTGTGCCGGTGGGAGTGATCCTGTTCTTCGCGCTGACGTTGACGGTCAGCGTGATGTCCTCATAGTTTGCGCTCTTGATCACTACGGTCACTGTGCCCACAGAGCCGGTGGTTTCCACGTCATTTTTCTGAATGGGCAGGGTCAGCTCGCCGTTTTCCACCTTCGCGCCGCTGGTGTAGTAGCCGTCATTTAGTTTGATTTCGCCCAGCTCATAGGTGGGTGCACCGTACTCTTTGGGCGTTTCCAGCGTGGGCAGGGCGGGGAGCGTCACAGTGTAGGTCTTTTCGTGGCCGTTTACAATGGTCAGTGCGGTTTCCTTGGTGAAGTCAGGCGCAGCGGCCTTGATGATGCTGCCAGTCGTAGGGAAGCTGCTCTGCTCCAGGGCGTAATTCTTCGCGGCCTGCTCCATCAAGGTCACTGTGGCAGTGATGTTCTTGCCGCTGTCCACACTGGCATCGTCAAAGTTGGCGGTCACAGTGTAGTCTGTGCCTCGGTTCAAGGTCATGTTGTCGAAGGTCACGCTGGAGATGTCCGCGTTTGTCGTGCCATCATAAGGCTTGGACGCAGCCGTTACCCCGGTGATCGTCAGCGGCTTCTTCCCAATGCGGACCGCCACGCTGGCGGGTGCGGTATCGTTGTGGTTTGCATCGCCAATCACCCGATACCACACGGTATATGCTCCGGCATCGGTGCCGGTAGGGCTGTCCTGGCTGTATGTGCCGTTCTCGGTCAGGCTGTACTGCATGGTGCCATGGTCCGTCATGCCCGCAGTAATCAGCGCCTGCTCCTGTCCGGTATAGGTCAGATTTTCCTGCGCCGTGGGAGCGATGAAGGTGGGGGTAGCCTTGTTCACCTTGATGGTCACAGTTCCGGTCACGGTCGCGTATTTCTCGTAGCCCGCAGCCGGAGTGAACGTCCAATCGGCTTCATAGTCGCCCGCTTTGTCGGGCTTGGTACTAGGATCCGTCCACTCGAAGGTGCCTTCGACCGTCTTGCCGTCGTCTTTCATCTTGCCCGAAATTTCGCTCTTGCTCAGTGTGTCACCGTAGGTAATCGGCGTTGCGGTGATTGTGCCGTCCGGCTCAGGTTTGATTTGGTCCACCGCGTAGAGGACGAGCTTCAGCTGAAAGTCTGCGTAGTTGGTGGTGGTGACATTCACCTTGACGGTACCGATTTTGCCGGTCATTTTTCCATCTTTCGCATAGAACTGTGCCAATGTCAGCACGCCTTTTTTAAACTCTACGATCGTCTCGTCGTAATAGTACCCACTTTGAGAAACAAGGGAAATATCAGCCTGACCATAGCTTATCGTGCCATATTTGCCCCCGGGCAGTCCGGGCAGTATATTATTGAAGTCATAGGTGTACGTCTGACATGTGCCGTTGATTATGTTCAGTGTGCCGGTCGGGTTATTCATGGGCACGGTGGCCTTATTGATCTGGAAGGTCTTATCATCAAAATCCGCGCCGTTCAGCGTAAAGTCCTTTTGGGTCGTGCCGTCTTCAAAGACATAGCCCGCATTCTTTAACTTGATGGTGAAGGAGACAGTCTTTTCGGTTTCGCTTGCATCGGCGGAATCATAGTGGGCGTTGAGCACCTCATAATCTGTACCCTTAGCCAGCCGAAGCGTAGCACCAGTATAATAGCTGTCCGCGCTCTTAAATGTGATTTTCGTGTCTTTAGGCAGATTTGTCGTTCCGTCGTATGTCTTAATGATGTCGCCGACCGAAGCCGCTACTTTGAGCGGTCGGACAGTCCATTCGGCGGTTTTTTGACCGGTATAGTTGCCGTTGTCTGTTGCCTTGATGGTCAGCGTACAGGGCCCTACATCGTAGGTGCTATCGCCGCTGGTGATGACGAAATCCACATTTTCTTCCAGCTCTGTGCCGTTGTATTTCACGACAAACGTCGGCACACCGGTCGCAGACACATAATTAAAGGCCGCTTCATTGCCATTGGGGAATGTGATCTCGGCATTGCTGAGGTTCGGCTTGGTGACGGTCAGCTTTTTGGGGGTGCTCGTCACCGTATAGCCGTCCTTGGTGGCGGTGAAAGAAATCGTGTAGCTGCCGACATCGTTGAAAGCATACTCCGCGACGTAGAATTTGGTGGTGCCGGTGCCGACTGTCATATATTGCACATCGTTGCCCGACAGCGTGATGGGCGTTGTTTCGCCCGTCTTCAGGATGGAGAACGTCACCGTCACATCCTTCGCATTGCAGCTGGCGCAGAGCTGGACGGTCGTGCCGCGCTCCACCTTCGGCGAGTTGCCGGTCAGGTTCTTGCCATCGACCTTCAGATTCAAGGTCTTGGAGGTGATGGGCAGTCTATTGATAATAACATTGTTCAACTGCGAGCCTTTGACATCATCCCGGGCATACCACTTGTGGGTGCCGTCCGCGTTGAGCATCTTGTATCCAAGTGCTGTGTCATTCAGAATCGTTTTCCACGTCGCGCCCTCTGCCAACGTCAATGTGCCGATCACGGCAGGATATTTCGACCCGGCGAGTTCCGCACCATCGCAAGCAACGACCTTATCAATGCTGGCTGTGGTCGTGTTTTTCGTATTGCTCAAGGTGGTGGTGATATAGTCACCCTTGATGCCCTTGACCGTCACTGTGCCCTTGATGGAGTAGCCGTTCAGGTCAAGTGCCGTGTCCTGTGTGCCGTTGATGGTATAATCGCCGGTCACGTCGGTCAGCAGCTTGAATTCTGCGCCGCCGTCTCTGTCTGCGTCAAGGGCTGTCTGCAAATCAGCAAATCTCCGCCACAGAAATCTGCCCTCGCCATTGTTCAAGGCTGCTTCAGCCACCGCAGGCGCGTTGCAGTATGGACAGGCAGTGGAGTTGTTGTCAAAGCCGTTCTTGCCGCCGTGGCTGCACGACTTTACCATCAGGTCGCAGGTCTGGGAAGTGGCTTCCGCCAGCGTGAGCTGCGTGTCGCCACGATAGTAAGCAAGTCCCGCTTGCCCGGGAAGCAGATTGCCCAATGTGATGTTATTATTCAGCCGCAAACCGCTTCTCGAAATCTTTCCGCCGTACAGCTTGACTGTGCCGCCCCAAACCTCCAGCTGGAGCAAAGTGGTATGGTCATTCTTCGGATTGAATACCAGCGTACCGCCGTTCCGCACGGCCACTCCCACCGCGCCGTTGCCGCCGCTGCTGTCAATGACCGTCAGGTTGCCGGTGCGAACCTGGCTCGTGGGCGTAAGGCCGCCGACATTCAAGCTGTATCCGCTCAGACTGTGTCCGTCCAAATCCAGTGTGAGGGTCTTGCTGACATATGTATCGCTGGGCAGCATCTCGTTTGCCAGCAGCTTGATGGTCGTGCCGTTTACGGCGTTCTGAAACGCGGAAGCGAGGTCAAAGGCGTAGGTGGGCTCGGAGCCCTCAACTTCCACCTTGGCAACCACTTTTGCGCCGCAATCAGAGCAGGAGAGGGTAGTCTCGTCCACAGTATTGTGCGGGCAATGGTAGCCGCAGATGGGGCAGACGCCGTTTACCAGCACCGACTTTTCTTCGCTCAAGTCTCTGTGTGCGTGGCTTCTGCCGCATTTGCAGTAGGCAATGCCATGCGCTTCGTCTTGGGTGTAGCTGCATGTATGCGACTTGATCGTGTATCTTCCAGTGCTGAGTCTAGCACCACCGGCGTCCGCAAGACTGCTATCCGCCCTATAGAAGGCATGATCCTTGGCTAGCAGATCAAGTGCCTTGTTGTAGACTTCGCTGTCCGTGATGGCAATGGCATTACCGGTTTCAGAAGCGTCAACGTAGAACGTGCCTTTTGTCAGAAGATTGGTCAGCTTCGCGTTGTCGAGTATCGTCAGACCGCCGTTCAAGGACACATTGCCCTGCAAATCCAACTCGCCTTCTTCTTCGGCGCGGATCGCGGGCTTGCGGCCGTTGCTGTCATAGCCGCCCTGAGCGGAGAGGCCGCCCTTGATCACCAGCTTGCCGCCGGTGAGCGAGATGGCCGGGAAGGCGGCCGCGTTGGAAGCGGTGTTCTGGTTGACCTGGCCCGCGCCCTCGATGATCAGCTCGCCGCCGATGACGGTCAGGGGCACGCCGGCTGTTGCTTCCAGCTTGTGGCCGTTCATGTTCAGCGTGAGCGCCCCAGCCGCCGCCCTACGGAACTTGACCTCTTCGCCTGCCAGATCCTGCTGCAGCGTCACCGTTGTAATGGTGTTGTCATTCGCCGCCGCATCCAGAGCGGCTTGCAGCGTGCTGTAGTAGTTGACGTTGTTGTCCGTGACGATCGCTTTCACGCCGCAGGCGCACTTGCCGTTTTCAAAGGTGTGCGTGTGCTCTTTGACCGTTACATTTTGCAGATAACCTCTGCTGCTGCCGTCCTTTACGGTGTTCTCATCATATATGTCATAGAAGGCATGACCCGGCGCCAGCAGGGGCATAGGCGCAATCGGCCATTCGGATTTGTTGTCGTAGTTCCGAAGCGTATTGAACGTGCCGCCGCTGATGGCGATGGTCCCGCTGTTGTTATAGAACTCTACGCTTCCGAACGTACCACCCGTAATGTTCAGTGTGCCGTTGTTAATCCACTGACCCTGGTGCATTGAGCCGCCGGAAACGGTGACGGTGGCACCCTCGCTTACTTTGAGGCCAAGCACCGTGCCGCCGCTGATGGTCGCATTGCCGCTGTTCACGTTACAGGTAAGACCGCCGTCAGAATCTCCAATCTGGCCGCCCTGAATCGCCAGTGAACCTTTTACAAATTCGAGGTCCTTGATTTTGCCGTGGCTGCCCCCTTGAATGTTATCTACGACGGTCAGATTGCCGTCGTAGGAATCAAGGATTCCGCCTACCTCGTCAGAAACCACATCGCCCACAGTGAGATAATCTACCGTCATGCCGTTCAGGTCGAGCGTCAGGGTTTTCTTGACGACAGCCAAAGTGGCATACTCGCCCGCTTCGACATCGCTCCAATTTGTCGTATGGTTTGCCAGCAGCTTGACGGTGTCGCCGTCCTGCACCGCGTCCAGCGCCGCAGGGAGGGTTGTGTATGTACCGCCATCCGTGCCATCGGCTTTCGTCACCGAGGCAGCCGCAGGTTCGGTGACCGTGAGTTCCACGGTTTCCGACCGTTCCTCCTCGTAGTTCTTTGTCTCGCCGGACTTGGCATAAACGTAATATGTGCCGGGCTCGCTGATTGCGGTGTTTTCGTCAATCTTGGGCATGGCTTCGCTACCCTCTACGTCAGAAGAGCCCGCCCAGCTTTTTAACGCGGAAGCCAGATAATAATATGTCACCTCGGCGTCTTCCGGAGCACCCTCGACAGACAGAAGCGGAAGAAGCTTTTCGCCCGCCGTGCAAGCCGTCTTGGAAAGAGTTACGGTCAGATCGGGATAGGCCTTGTTGATGTTGCCGCCGATCGTAAACGTTTCTTCGCCCGCCTTGAGCTTGTACTTTACCGCGGCTTCGCCGATTAGCACGATTTCCACAGTGACGGTATGCCATCCCGCGTCCGCGGAATCGAATGTCTTCTTGGCGGTAAAGCCCGTTCCTTCTTTGAGTTTGATTTCATTTGTGCCGTCTGTAAATGTCAAGTCGATTGGAATCGTGCCGCCGTCCGTTGTGCCGTCATAGCCGCGGCCAATGGAATCGGGCTTGCTTACGCACCAGATCTCCGTCCGCGTGTCCTCTCCGGGGATGTATGTGCCGCCGCCCCCTTCTGTCGGGCTTCCGGGGGCTACATAGATCCCACCGCCCTCGCCACCGGTCTCACCGCCGCCGATGACACCGCCCGATATGCTCACGTCCTCTCCCTCGGCGAAAGCCGCTGTGGGCAGAAGCGTCAGGCAAAGCACGAGCACCATAAATAAGCTCAATACTCGTTTTTTCATAAGATCCTCCTTTAGAATATACATATAGGGTTTATATCCAGCCCGTTCAAGCACAGGCACAGCTTTTATAGGTCATCCGGAATGAGCCGCAGCTTTTTCGCGGCGGTCTTGGCCTCCGCCCGGCGCTTCACGTTCAGCTTGTCGAGGATGTGGCTGACGTGGGTCTTCACGGTCGGCAGCTTCACATCCATGATCTGCGCGATCTCGGCGTTGG
>ENA-OUQM01001941-OUQM01001941.1-human-gut-metagenome-genome-assembly--contig:-NODE-1941-length-10078-cov-4.215704_pt1 | contig 10078 bp, 13 predicted proteins | sample MGYA00237949_ERZ548830 | MGnify/ENA primary metagenome ERZ548830 (study PRJEB26490, sample SAMN05194706) | human gut metagenome | biome: terrestrial biome; feature: human-associated habitat; material...
GTCCGCTGGACGCTTCTGCTCGTGCGGAGTCTACGAAATCCGACGCCGCCCCTCGGCGGAGCGGGCAACGCCCTTCACCTGCAAAAACATTGCGAAGACAATATGGAGACGCCCGCGGGCGTGTATACTAATCAAGCTGTGTTCACTAGGAGGATTCTGCCTAGGCCATCTACCTGCGCAAATGGGTTGCCGCGCACAAGAGGTCAAAGCGAATGCAAGGAGTGGCACGCAAGTCCGTATGTGGTCCTCTAGGGGCACGCGCAAGGGGCGCGTGCAATGTCCCAAGACCACCGAGAGTTGGAGATCGAATGATCAACATGATTCTCGGCCGCAAGATCGGCATGACCCAGGTTTGGGACGAGGACGATAACGTCGTCCCCGTCACGGTCATCCAGGCTGGCCCCTGCACCGTCTCGCAGGTTAAAACTGAGGCGACCGACGGCTACAACGCTGTCCAGATCGGCTTCGGCGACATCAAGTCCAAGCACGTGAACAAGCCCATGGCTGGTCACTTCGCTAAGGCTGGCGTCGAGCCCGTCCGTTACCTTCGTGAGGTCCGCGTCGAGAACGGCGAGGAGCACAAGGTCGGCGACGTCGTCACCGTCGCTGATTTCGAGAACGTCGCCAAGGTCGACGTCATCGGCACCTCCAAGGGTAAGGGCTTCCAGGGTCGCATTAAGCGCTGGAACCAGCGCCGCGGTCCCATGACCCACGGTTCCCACATCCAGCGTCACCCCGGCTCCATCGGCCAGTGCGCTTACCCGGCCCGCGTCCTCAAGGGCGTCAAGATGGCCGGCCACATGGGCAACGCCCGCGTGACCGTGAAGAACCTCTCCGTTGTCCGCATTGATGCTGAGCAGAACCTCATGCTTGTCAAGGGCGCTGTGCCCGGTGGCAAGAACGGTCTGGTCGCCATCCGCATGGCGTAAAGGAGGACCGTCGCTATGTCTAAGTTTGAAGTGAAGAACGCCGAGGGCAAGCAGGTCGCCGAGGCCGAGCTCGCCGACGCCGTGTACGGCATCGAGCCGAACATCCACGTCATGCACCACATCGTCAAGTGCCAGCAGGCCTGCTGGCGTCAGGGCACCCAGTCCACCAAGGGCCGTTCCGAGGTCTCCGGTGGCGGCAAGAAGCCTTGGCGTCAGAAGGGCACCGGCCGTGCCCGTCAGGGCTCCATCCGCGCCGCTCAGTGGCGTGGTGGCGGTGTGATCTTCGGGCCCAAGCCCCGCACCTACGTGAAGCGCATGAACAACAAAGAGGTCAAGCTCGCCATGCGCTCCGCCCTGTCCGCCAAGCTCCGCGACAACGAGCTCGTTCTCGTTGACGACTACGGCTTCGAGAAGCCTTCCACCAAGGCCGCCGTTGCCATGCTCAAGGCTCTGGGCATCGAGGGCAAGCGTCTGACCATCATCGTTCGCGAGGATGACATCAACGCTTACCTCTCCTTCCGTAACATCCCCAAGACGTTCATCATCACGCCTGCCGAGGCCAACACCTATGACCTCGTCAACAACGGCGCTCTGCTGATGCCCGCCGACATCGCCGCTCACTTCGGGGAGGTGCTCGCCTAAATGACCGCTCACGAGATCATCATCCGCCCGATCGTGTCCGAGCGTTCCTACTCCGCCATGGAGGAGAACAAGTACACCTTCGAGGTTGCCAAGGACGCCAACAAGTTCCAGATCAAGGACGCCGTCGAGGAGATCTTTGGCGTGAAGGTTGTTCGCGTTAACACCCTGAACGTCAAGCCCAAGACCAAGCGCGTTCGCTATGTCGCTGGCAAGACCCGTTCTTGGAAGAAGGCCATCGTCACCGTGGCCGAGGGTCAGACCATCGAGGTCTTCGGCACCCAGGCGTAATTCACGCCTCTGTTAGTTCTTGACGCTTGCCTCTTTGAATAGGGGAGGCAAGCTCAAGTGCTCCGTGCGTATTAAAAGGAAACGCCCGGAGCCGTGGTAATCCGGTGTCACTGCATCCACAATCCCGGCTTGCAGTGGCCAACGGACCGATATGAAAGGGATAAGGAATGGCTGTAAAGCACCTTAAGCCGACCAGCGCCGGCCGTCGCTGGCAGACGATCGCGGACTTCTCCGAGATCACCTGCACCACGCCCGAGAAGTCTCTTCTCGAGCCGCTGCCGGTCAAGGCCGGTCGTAACAACGCCGGTCGCATCACCATGCGCCACCAGGGTGGCCGCGTGAAGCGCCAGTACCGCGTTATCGACTTCAAGCGCAACAAGGACGGCGTGCCGGCCAAGGTCGCTACCATCGAGTACGACCCGAACCGCTCCGCTCGCATCGCCCTGCTCCACTACGTGGACGGCGAGAAGCGCTACATCCTGGCCCCCAAGGGCCTCAAGGTCGGCGACACCGTCATCTCCGGTGCCGGCGCCGACATCAAGCCGGGCAACGCCATGCCGCTGTCCGAGATTCCCGTGGGTACCCTCATCCACGCCATCGAGTTCCAGCCTGGCAAGGGCGCTGCTATCGCCCGTTCCGCTGGTACCGCCTGCCAGCTTATGGGTAAGGAGGGCAAGTACGCGATCATCCGCATGCCTTCCTCCGAGATGCGTCGCGTTCTCGTGACCTGCCGCGCCTCCATCGGTGAGGTCGGCAACTCCGAGCACGCCAACATCGTGATCGGTAAGGCCGGCCGTCATCGCAAGATGGGCGTCCGCCCGACCGTCCGTGGTACCGTCATGAACCCGGTCGATCACCCGCACGGCGGTGGCGAGGGTCGCTCGCACACCTCCGGTCGTCCGTCCGTCTCTCCGTGGGGCACCCCGTCCAAGGGCTACCGCACCCGCAACAAGAAGAAGACGTCTAACGACCTCATCATCCGTCGTCGCAAGAAGTAATCGATACCCGTTAGGAGAAAGCACTTATGAGCAGAAGTCTCAAAAAGGGCCCGTTCGTAGAGGCGCGCCTCCTCTCGCGTATCATCGCGATGAACGAGGCTGGCAAGAAGGACGTCGTGAAGACCTGGTCCCGCGCGTCTACCATCTTCCCCGAGATGGTCGGTCACACCATCGCCGTTCACGACGGCCGCAAGCATGTTCCCGTGTACGTCACCGAGTCCATGGTTGGTCACAAGCTGGGCGAGTTCGCGCCCACCCGTACCTTCCGTGCGCACAAGGCCAAATAGGGGGTTTAGGTAAATGGCTACTACTTCCACCGAGACCCGCGAGGTCCGCGCCACGGCTAAGTACGTGCGCGTTTCCCCCGGCAAGGCTCGCCTCGTGATCGACCTGATCCGCGGCAAGAACGTCGCTCAGGCCTTCGATATCCTCCACTTCTGCACGCGCTCCGTCGCCGTGGACGTGGAGAAGGTCCTGCGCTCCGCCGTCGCCAACGCCGAGCACAACAACCAGATGCGCGCCGACGACCTGGTCGTCAAGGCAGCTTATGTCGACGAGGGCCCGACGCTCAAGCGCATCCGTCCTCGCGCCAAGGGCTCCGCTTCCCGCATCCTGAAGCGCACGAGCCACATCACCGTCATCGTTGCTCCTCGAAAGGAGGCTTAAGCGTCATGGGTCAGAAAGTCTATCCCACTGGCTTCCGCCTCGGCATCACCGAGAACTGGCGCTCCCGCTGGTTCGCTGAGAAGGATTACGCTAAGACTCTCGGCAACGATATCGAGATCCGTCGCTTCCTCGAGAAGCGTCTCGCCCGCGCCGCCGTCTCCCGCGTTGAGATCGAGCGCGCCGGCGATAAGGTGAAGGTCATCATCCTCACCGCTCGTCCTGGCGTCGTCATCGGCAAGAAGGGCTCCGAGATCGACGGTCTCCGCACCGAGCTCGAGCGTGTCGCCGGCGTCTCCAAGGGCAACCTGTCCGTCGACGTGATCGAGGTCAAGCGTCCCGAGCTCGACGCCGTGCTGGTGGCTCAGTCCATCGCCGAGCAGCTCGAGGGCCGCGTCGCCTTCCGTCGCGCTATGCGCAAGGCCGTTCAGTCCGCTCGCAAGGCCGGTGCCAAGGGCATCCGTATCCAGTGCTCCGGTCGTCTCGGCGGCGCTGAGATGGGTCGTCGCGAGTGGTACCGCGAGGGTCGCGTGCCGCTGCACACCCTCCGCGCCAAGATCGACTACGGCACCGCCACCGCCCGCACCACCATGGGCTCCTGCGGCGTCAAGGTCTGGATCTACCAGGGCGAGAAGCTCCCGGGCCAGCCTGTTCCCAACATGGCTCTCGAGGGTACCTCCCGTCCGCGTCGTCGCAACAACGATAGGAGGAATCAGTAATGCTCGCTCCTAAGCGTATTCTTCACCGCAAGGTGCAGCGTGGCTCCATGAAGGGCCAGGCCAAGGGCAACACCGAGCTCCATTTCGGTGAGTACGGCATCGTCGCTCTCGATCGTCACTGGATCACCAACCGTCAGATCGAGGCCGCTCGTATCGCCATGACCCGCTACATGAAGCGTGGCGGTAAGGTCTACATCACCATCTTCCCCGACAAGCCCATCACCAAGAAGCCCGCGGAGACCCGCATGGGCTCCGGTAAGGGTAACCCCGAGGAGTGGGTGGCCGTCGTCAAGCCGGGTCGCGTTATGTTCGAGATCGCCGGCGTGTCCGAGGAGATCGCACGCGAGGCCCTGCGTCTTGCCCAGCACAAGCTGCCGATCAAGACCAAGATCATTACCCGCGCTAAGAACGGGGAGGACAAGTAATGAAGCCCGCAGAGATTCGTGAGCTTTCCGACGAGGCCCTGGCTGAGAAGCTGAAGGATTGCCGCGCCGAGCTCTTCAACCTTCGTTTCCAGATGGCCACCAGCCAGCTGGACAACACCGCTCGCGTGACCACCGTGAAGAAGGACATCGCTCGTGTCCTCACCGAGCAGCGTGCCCGTCAGATCGCAGCGGAGAAGTCCGCTGTCGCCGAGTAGGACCTAAGGAGAGAACATGACTGATTCGCGTAACTCGCGTAAGGTCCGTACGGGTGTCGTTACCTCCGTCTCCGGTGCCAAGACCATTGTTGTCACCATCACCGAGCGCAAGCGTCACCCCAAGTACGGCAAGATGATGACCAGTACCAAGAAGTTCCACGTCCACGACGAGGAGAACACCGCTGGTGTCGGCGATACCGTCCGTATCATGGAGACCCGTCCGCTGTCCGCCACCAAGCGTTGGCGTCTCGTCGAGATCATCGAGCGCGCCAAGTAAGCTTGTCGATGTAAGTTTTCCGGTGATGTGCGCCCGCTCGGATACCTCGGGTATTCACCAAGGGCGGTCGCACCTCTCACTGGCCTAGGTTCGGAAAGGTTCCAACCATGATTCAGATGCAAACCATGCTGAACGTTGCCGACAACTCCGGTGCGCGTAAGGTTCGTTGCATTAAGGTGCTGGGCGGCTCTAAGCGCCGTTACGCCGGCATCGGTGACGTCGTCATGGCCGCCGTCCAGGAGGCCACGCCTGGCGCGAACGTCAAGAAGAAGGATGTTGTTCGCTGCGTTATCGTGCGCACCGTGAAGGAGGTCCGCCGCAAGGACGGTTCCTACATCCGCTTCGATGACAACGCTGCCGTCGTCATCAACAAGGATGGTTCGCCTGTCGGCACCCGTATCTTCGGGCCCGTCGCTCGCGAGCTTCGTGACAAGAAGTACATGAAGATCGTCTCGCTCGCACCCGAGACCCTCTAACGTAAGGGAGAGACCACTATGTCTATGTCCATCAAGAAGGGCGACAAGGTCGAGGTGCTCTCCGGCAAGGATCGCGGCAAGCAGGGCGTCGTCCTGCGCGCGCTGCCTTCCGAGGGCAAGGTCATCGTCGAGGGCGTCGCCGTCGCCAAGAAGGCCGTCAAGCCCAACGCTGCCGGTCAGCAGGGCGGCATCGTCGACAAGGAGATGCCGATCGACGTCTCCAACGTTCAGCTTATCTGCCCCGAGTGCGGCAAGCGCACCCGTGTTGGCCACGAGGCTGGCGAGCTCGACGGTCACAAGACCAAGCTCCGCATTTGCAAGAAGTGCGGTCACAAGTTCTAAGATCTAGCATCTAGAGCGCCTTCATACCCCCTGGACTGTCTCTCGCAGTTCAGGGGGTATTTCGTTTTTATGCCTGGAATTGATAAGTGTACGTTTTGGGGGAAGTTTTGGGGCTGTTCGGTCGAATTCAGGGTCGATGCCAAATCCTATCCTGGGCAAACATCAAGTAATCCGATCTCAATCTCTGATTTAAGGGTAAAACCTCCCCCAAAACGTACACTTTTACAAAAATGAATCGACCCTTCTAACGAGAGGGTTCACTGAGAGCTTCTTCTTACATAGACCGTGTTGAGACTTGCTCCTTGTGCCACAATTGCATCGTAGTGATCAATCATGGAAATGGGGTACACATGGATACACAGAACACTCTCAATGCTGCGCCCTTGGACGCCGCTGCGGCAGCAAAGGCCGCGTTTGCCGCTGTTGAGGGATTGCCGTTCCCGGATGATATCTTCACCGCACCTGAGCTGAGGTGGGCGGTTATTGGTTGTGGCGTAATTGCAAATCAGATGGCCCAATCCCTTGCGCTCGCGGGGCGCAAGGTTTATGGCGTTGCAAATCGCACGTTTGCAAAGGCCGAGGCCTTCGCGGCCGAATATGGCGTTGCGCGCGTGTATCGCACGGTCGAAGAGCTGTATGCGGACCCTGCGGTCGATGCCATCTACATCACCACGCCTCACAACACACATATCGAGTACCTACGCGGGGCGCTTGCGGCTGGAAAGCACGTACTTTGTGAAAAGGCGATCACCCTTAATTCTGATGAGCTGGCTGAGGCGCGTGCTATTGCCGATGAACATCACGTTGTGCTTATGGACGCAACGACGGTCCTTCACATGCCCCTATATGTCGAGCTCATGCGTCGTGCGCGTGAGGGAGAGTTTGGCCGACTTCGTCTTGCGCAGGTCAACTTCGGTAGTTTTCACGACTATGAGGACGTGCAGAGCCGCTTTTGGAATCGCTCTCTTGCGGGCGGCGCCATGCTGGATATTGGTGTATATGCGCTTTCGGTCGCGCGACTGTTCATGGAGAGCCAACCTGATGAGGTCGTATCGCTCGCCAACCTCTTCAAGACGGGGGTGGATGAAGAGAGCGGGTTCATCACGCGCAATGCGCAGGGACAGCTCGGCGTGTTCTCTCTCACCATGCACGCCAAGCAGCCCAAGCGCGCTGACCTGTGCTTCGACGATTGCTACGTTGAGATCATGGCGTACCCGCGCGCGGACCGAGCGACGATCACTTGGACGGCCGACGGTCGCCGCGAGGAGGTCAAGGCTGGTGTTGAGGCGTATGCGCTGTGCTACGAGATCGCCGACCTGGAGAAGGCGGTTGCCGGGGATGAGTCAAAGCTGAAGCTTATCGATTACGCTTCGGATGTGATGGAGACGATGACCCGTCTGCGCCGTGATTGGGGCGTTGTGTACCCCGAGGAGGAGTAGTGCGGTGGAATGCGCTGCACGCATGGGCTGCCACACGGCTTGAGCCTTGTGCTGAAGGGCGTACGAGCAGGACGTCATCGTGCTTCGAGCAACGACTCAAAGGGCAATCAGAACATATCGACAAGTATCGATATGTGGTCCAAACCGACCGCTGCATATAGGTCAAATACAGGCAGCCACAAAAACAGGGGAGCGGGGTGTGAAGTCCCGCTCCCCTTTGACATGCGATTCGAGGTGCTTTTATTCAACGCCTTGGAACAGGCAGCCAGAGCTTGTACCAGGAAGACGTTTGTCGGGCGTGCGCCCGGATCGAGCGGCTTCCAAGGCGCGATTGGTCCGCGCAACAGAACGCGACAACATATCGATATTCATCAATGTTCCGTCAACGAGGAAGCGCGTAACGCCGGCGCGAAGCAGCTGCGGAATCTGTGGGGTGGCATCGAGCTGAACGCCGTCGTAGAGGTGGCTACGACCGTTGAGGCCCGTTCGGACGGGCAGCATGCGCCCGTCGATGTTCTTGAGCTTGAAGTCGCGGGCACGCAGACGGCAGTTCGCGCAATCGTGGATGCAGGCGCCGGCGACCTGCAGGATGCAGTGCTCACTCGTCATGACGCGGGGCGCGCCGAGCACCATGAGGCCCAGCGTCATTTCGCCGCGCTGCGGGGCGATACGTTCGATCTCGGCGAGGGTGAGCTCAGGTGAGAGCCATGCTGCGTGCGCACCACGGGCGGCGAGCTCACGCATGCACGGGGCGTTATGCACGGGAATGCAGCTGCGAAGCTCCACGGCGGAACCGATCTCTGCGCCGAGCGCGAGTTCGGAGATGGTGCCAACGGCCGCGGGTGCACTGGGGGTGAGCCACGGGTCGAGTCGCTCGTGATCGAGTTCGCGGGAGACCTCGTCGAGCACGGGGATGAGGCCCTCGGCGGTGCAGCTGGTAGGGGAGAGCCCTGCAGCGAGTAGGTCGTCGACGGTCATGTACACGCGTGCCGCCCCCGCCTTGCGTGCCGCCGCGGCGGCATTGAGTGAGGTGACGAGCGCGCAGACCTCCCCGAGGTCGTTCAAGTCCGCCGGGCACACGGGGTCGCTCTGCACCATCAAATGGTTTACGCGCTCAGCGTACGGCGCGAGGATGGCGCGTTCCAGCGCTTTGCATGCAGCGGCGCGCACCTTGTGGACCGCGGAAAATCCCATACCGCAGCCCTCGTCAAGCTGGATGTCGAAGCTTACCGCCTCAAATGGCGAAGAGCCCATGCGGCCCACGTGCTCGACCAGGTCTTCCGCTGAAACGGCGCGGGTCTTGGCGGACTCCACCGTGAAGCCCTCCGCGCGTCCGGAAAGCGCTGGATCATCGATGCAGGTCAGCTCAACGGTAAACGGTTGACCGAGGTGGGCCACAACGCGCACGTCCACGGCTCGCTTGCGGGCGACAGGGCGCTTGAGCGCTGCCTCTGCAGCGTCGAGCGCGGCCTGGCTGCGGATAAGGCGTACAAGGGCGCCTGCGGGCATGGGGCGGGCGGTGCGGCACTCGATGCTATCGCCCGCCTGGGCATCCTCGGGGGCAATTGCGGTGAGGAACTGATCGAACTCATCGTTGTGGCGCAGCTCGAGTAGGTCGCCCTTGCCCACGGGCTCGGAAAGGCGCAGCTTCGTCCAGGCGGCGCGACGGCGCTTGTCGTCGGGTTTCAGGCCCTTTGTGTTGCCGAGTGGCTTGCTACCGAGCACCTCGCCCACGATTTGGCCTCGGTTGTTCGAGCGTTCGTAGCTCATCATCTCATCGCCCGAACGACCCTCCTGATACTCGGAGGTGAAATCGCGATTGAAGCAGCGCTTGAGTTGGCGGTAACGGGCCTGCGCGGTCTCGTCTGAGATTTCGCGGCCGGCGAGGATGTCATCGAGCTGCGCACGGTAGGCGCTCACGATGGAGTGCACGTAGTCGGGGGCCTTCATGCGCCCTTCGAGTTTCAGTGCGTGAGCGCCGGCATCCAGCAGACGGGGAAGCTTATCGGCGGTGCAGGTGTCGCGCGGGCATAGGGCACGCTCGCGACCGGGCTTCGACCAGGAGCGTCCCGTTTCGTCAATCAGCTCGTAAGGCAGGCGACAGGGCTGTGCGCACATGCCGCGATTAGCCGAGCGCCCCCGGGAGGTGAAGCTGGAAAGCAGGCAAACGCCCGAGTAGCAAAAACAGATGGCGCCGTGTGAAAACACTTCGAGCTCTATATCCACGGCGTCGTGGATGATGGCAACCTCGTCGATGGAGAGCTCGCGAGAAAGCGTGACGCGATCTGCACCGGCCTCTTTGCACCAGGCGGTACCCCGGGCGTCGTGAATATTCGCCTGTGTCGATATATGGGTCTCCACCTCGGGCATGAGGCGGCGAATCTCAAAAAACAGGCCCCAGTCCTGGATGATGAAGGCATCGGCACCGAGCCTCCAGCAACGGTCGACAAGAGAGAGCGCCTCGGACATCTCCTCGTCTTTAATAACGATGTTGACGGTCACATAGACACGCGACCCAGCGAGATGCGCCGCACGGCAGGCTGCCTCGAAAGACTCGTCAGTGAAGTTATCGGCCTTGCGTCGGGCGTTGAACGACCCCATGCCGCAGTAGATGGCATCCGCGCCGGCCGCGAGCGCCGCGTAAAACGGCTCCGGTCCGCCGGCA
>ENA-OUQM01001946-OUQM01001946.1-human-gut-metagenome-genome-assembly--contig:-NODE-1946-length-10056-cov-16.650435_pt1 | contig 10056 bp, 8 predicted proteins | sample MGYA00237949_ERZ548830 | MGnify/ENA primary metagenome ERZ548830 (study PRJEB26490, sample SAMN05194706) | human gut metagenome | biome: terrestrial biome; feature: human-associated habitat; material...
CTGCGACCTCCTGGTCCCAAACCAGGCGCTCTAGCCAAGCTGAGCCACACCCCGTAAACAAGGTTTCCCGATTTGCGTTTAACCCTTTCGCGCTCGACGCAAGATGTATTATATTACATTGTTTTCGGTTTGTCAACACTTTTTTTCATTTTTTTAAATGTTTTTTGTGTTGCTTTATTCTCACCGGACAACAAAAAGATCTTATCATATCTTTTCGCATCTGTCAACACCTAAATTGTATTTTTTTGACAAACTTCTTAAGAATTATTCAGAACCTGCTCCGGTACTTCCCTGTTTTCTTTTAAATAGTCATGTTAGTCGCAATAATTCATTCGATTTCTGGCCTTTTTTCAACTTTTTTCTACCATCGTGAACTAGAGCGTGTCTGAAAAAGGCTTTTCATTCCAGATATTTGATTTCCACCGAAAGTTCATGCTCTTCATCGATTGTGAGCATGGCATAACTTGGTTTTCTTCCTATCTGGCGTGGATATGTCAGGCTTCCCGGATTCACAATCCAGAGATTTCCGCGTTTTTCTGCAACCGGGCGATGCGTATGGCCAAACAGCACGATGTCCACACCTCTGGCAAATGCCTCCGCATAGATTCCCTCTATCCCAAGCGACACCCCGTATGTATGCCCATGGGTGATAAAAGCCCGGTAGTCATCGATGTTTACCTGAATCTCTGCCGGTAAACTTGAGAACCAGTCATTGTTTCCCATTACCATATAGCACGGACCGTTTACTTTGGATTTGATCAGATCATCCATACCCTCCACGTCGCCGCAGTGGATCATTCCATCGAACTCTTCCCGATCCATAACTTCTTCCAGGTTTCCCATCCGTCCGTGGGTATCGCTCACTACCAGAATTTTCATACGCTTCCCTCTTCTCTTCTTATTTTAAATATGATGCAAGCTGTTCTTTCATGGCTGCCAGCGCCTTTCCCCTGTGGCTGATTGCATTTTTTTCTTCCGGAGACAGCTCTGCCGTTGTACAGCTCATGTCCGGCAGATAAAAAATCGGGTCATAGCCAAAGCCGTTCTCTCCGCGCTCCTCGTAACCAATTTTTCCCTCTATGGTTCCCCTTGTTGTACAGATGCTTCCATCTGGAAAAGCTGCTGCAATCACACAGACAAAACGAGCCGTTCTCTTTTCTGCAGGCACACCCTCCAGGCGGTCGACAAGGCTCTTGTTTTTGATACGGTAAGAGGTGTCCTCTCCCATGTATCTTGCAGAATAAACACCAGGTTCTCCATTTAAGGCATCCACTTCCAGTCCGGAGTCATCTGCCAGCACAATGGTATCGCCATCTACACATCCGGCGACAGTCTGCGCTTTGATTTTTGCATTTTCTTCAAATGTCGTACCGTTCTCATTGATCTCAACGGCAATACCGGCTTCCTTCATGGAATAAATTTCAACCGGAAGATCCGCAAGGATTTCTCGGATTTCTTTCATTTTTCCGGCATTTCCTGTTGCAAATATAATTTTTTTCATAACTTTTCTTTCCCTCTCTCTCATAGCCGAATAGCTGCTTCGCAGCTTATCAGGAGTAGTTTGTACCACTCCTGATGTAAGCAAGTCCCAATCCACTGCTTATTGCTTCACGCAATGGAAGCAGGAAACTTGCCTGATTCGGTTAAAAGGCTTTTTCGCAAGCTGCAAGTCCCGGTTCCGCTCCTTTGTTTTATTGATTCGGTTCTTTTCCCCGGCGCGGCGGTTTCGGTCCGGCGTACTGGTAAAAGTAGGTTTTCAGCATTCCATTATAAATTTTGCGGTTTTTATCTGCCTTCTTGCCAAGATATCGTTCCGCGTCCTCGTAGCTTGTGATCAGGTACATCGACCAGGAGTCGAGCGCACGGTAACGTTCTCCTAAGGTCTGGTACAATGCCGGAAGATCTTTTTTATCCTCCAGACGCTCACCATACGGCGGATTGGTAATCAGGAATCCGTATTTTTTCGGGTGTGACAGCTCGGCAACCGGACGCTGTTGAAAATGGATCAGATGATCCACCCCGGCCAGTTTTGCATTTTCACGCGCGCTCTTAATCACATCCCCGTCAAGGTCAAAGCCCTGAATGTCTGTTTCAACATCGTTTCGGATCCGGTAGCGGGCATCCTCGACAGCATCCATCCAGCATTTTTTCGGAACAAGGTGCATCCACTGCTCGGCAAGGAAGGAGCGGTTGAGTCCAGGCGCAATGTCAGCCGCCATCATCGCCGCCTCAATCGGGAAGGTGCCGCTTCCGCAGAACGGATCCACAAGAATCCTGTCACTCTTCCACGGGGTCAGCATAATCAGTGCCGCAGCCAGTGTCTCCGTGATGGGTGCTTTTGCCGTCAGTTTCCGGTAGCCCCTCTTGTGAAGAGATACGCCTGAGGTATCGAGTCCGATTGTGACCTCATCCTTTAAAATCGAAACACGAATCGGATACTGTGCGCCGTCCTCCGGGAACCACTCCATATGATAAACTTGTTTTAAGCGTTCTACGATTGCTTTTTTCATAATCGACTGAATATCCGACGGACTGAACAGCTTGCTCTTGATCGAATTTGCTTTTGTTACCCAGAATTTTCCATTTTTCGGAATAAATTTTTCCCACGGTAATGCTTTGGTTGCCTCAAACAGCTCATCATACGTTTCGGCGTGAACCTGTCCCACCTTCAGCAGAATTCTCTCGGTTGTGCGCAAAAACAAATTGGCATAGGCAATTCCTTCTGCATCTGCAAGAAACGTTACTTTTCCATCCTCGACACGCTGAATTTCATAACCGAGGTCCAGAATTTCCCGCTTCATTACTGCCTCAAGGCCGAAGTGGCACGGGGCAATCAATTCATATAACTCCATACTCTCTCTTCTCCTCTTACAGTGCGATCTGTTTGACGATTGTGCCGTCAAATCCCTTGATCGTAAACACGCCGTCCTCAAGAATCGCGTAGGTCGGGATATTTCCTTCTTTTGGAAGAGATACGGAACCCGGATTCAGAAACGTATGCGCGCCTTTCTTTTCCGCACGCAGGACATGGGTATGGCCGTACAGAAAAATATCCCCATCCATCAGCGGCGGCAGATTCTGCTCATGATAGATGTGGCCATGGCTCATATAAAAGGTATGGCCGCCCTCGATCAGGATTCCGTAATCGGCCAGCACCGGGAATTCCAGCACCATCTGATCTACTTCAGCATCACAGTTTCCGCGCACATTCGTTATGTACTGTTTCTTCTCATTCAGCATGGCAATCACCTGCTTTGGTGCATACTCTTTTGGCAGGTCGTTTCTTGGACCGTGATATAAAAGATCCCCCAGCAGAAACAGACGGCTTGCGCCCTCCGTCTCGAAAGCTTCCAGCATTTTTCTGCAGTAATATGCGGAACCGTGAATATCGGATGCAAACATGTATTTCATAGCTTTTTCTCTCTTTCCTGCGGGTAATATTCTTCAAAAAAACTCCCGCATGCTTTTTTCATTCCGTTCGGCTGTCCCCCAAAAGGCAGCCCTGTTGTTACCGTTCACCACACGCCGGTGAACGGTAACACTTTGTTTTCTTTTTCATCTTATCGTATCTTTTCCCGCTTGACAAGAAGAAATATTGCCGCATCACCTTTCTGACCGTTACAGTTGTTACAGTTCACTGGTTCCCAACAAACTGTAACATTCGCCTGGTATCTGTGAGCGATAACATTATGCCTCATTTTCCTGCACCAGATGCTGTCCGCGGTACGCATGCATTCCTCCGATGACGCTCCGCACCTCATATCCATTTTCTGCCAGAAGTTTTCCCTCCGCCATACTTGCAGCGCCCCTCTCGCAGTAAATCACAATGATTTTATCCCGGGGCAGACAGACCCGTTCCAGCAGATGGTCATAAGGAAGATTTACCGCTCCCTTGATATGCCCCTTCTCGTATTCCCGCCGGCTCCGTATATCAAGGATCATCGCCCACTCTTTTCCTACGTACCGGTCCAGCTGATCTGCCGCCAGCAGTATCATGCCCGCCATGTTTCTCCCCTCCTCCCGAAATATGTCGGAGCTTCTATACTCTATATGTATGCAGAATCCTGCAGCAAAGTCCCTTTGCAAACGTTTGAAGCTGCAATGACCTGCAGGTTCTGTCCGGAAATCTTGAAATGCATTTTTCCTGTTCGCTCTTTTTTCTATCTGTTTTTGTTGTTCCTCGTCATACTCTTGTTTCCTCCTGAATATTCTAAAGCCCTGTTTTCTTACGAAATTGACACAAAAGTGGGGCTGGAACGCCAAAAGCACCCTGTTTTTCCTGGTTTCAAACCACTTTTTTCCAAATTGTGGTAATTTTTTCCAACTTTTGAATTTCGATATTGCTTTTTCCAGTTATCTGTATTATAATCTATTTTGTAAAAGAATTTACCCTTCATAAATTTTTTTACAATTAATAACCCCTTATTAATTATTTATACTCCCCTTGAAAGACCGGTAGCTCCCCTGCCGGTCTTTCTTTTTGTTAAGATTCCAAACATACTCTGCGGGTGGAGAATCTCTCCTTACCGGATTCTCCGGTCAAAAAAGAGCTGTTCAGAACGAACAGCTCTTTTCTCATATTTTAAAAATCTACTTTTTCACCCTTTGCAGCCTTTGCTACCGTTCCGGCAAGAACGAGCAGCGCCATCAGGTTTGGGATAACCATCAGTCCGTTGAAAAGATCTGACAGATTCCATACAAGATCTACTTTCAGCAGAGATCCCAGAAATACAAAGCCAACAACAATCAGGGAAAACGGAACAACCGCTTTCTTTCCGAACAGATACTGCACATTCTGTCTTGCAAAGAAATACCATCCGACAATTGTAGAGAACGCAAAGAACAGAAGGCAGATCGCTACAAATGCCGGGCCGAATCCTTTCAGTCCGCTTCGGAAGGCCGCCTGCGCAACCGGAGTTCCCACGATACCTGCCTGCATCATTTCTTCGAGCACACCGGAAGAAAGAATGACGAGGGCTGTCATGGTCAGGACAACAAACGTATCGATAAAGACACCGATCATTGCCACCTCTCCCTGATCCTCCGGGTTCTCAACGTTGGCGATTGCATGTGCATGCGGCGTCGAACCCATACCGGCTTCATTTGAGAACAGACCACGGGCAACGCCGTAGCGCATTGCTTTTCTTACTGTAATACCGGCCGCTGCTCCAAATACAGCATCCGGACGGAACGCGCCGATAAAGATCGAAGCTACTGCAGACGGCACATGCCGGATATTAATCAGAATCACCACAAGGGCTCCAATAAGATATAACGCTGCCATCACCGGAACGACCTTCTCTGTGAATGACGCGATACGTGAAATTCCTCCGATGAAAATAAATGCGGCAAGAACAGCCACAATCACCCCCATCACCCATTTGGGCACGGAAAATGCGGTGTAAAATGCATCACTGATAGAGTTCGACTGTACCATATTTCCCATAAAGCCAAGTGCCAGAATCACGGCTACCGCAAAGAAGCCAGCGAGTGCTTTTCCGAAGTTTCCCTTGAACGCATGGGTGATATAATAAACCGGTCCTCCAATCATCTCGCCATTCTCATCGCGGCGTTTCGAGAGCTGCGCCAGATACGCCTCTCCGTAGATCGTTGCCATACCAAAAAATGCTGCAAGCCACATCCAGAAAATGGCTCCCGGACCACCGGATACGAGTGCTGTCGCGCATCCTGCGATATTTCCCGTTCCAACCTGAGCAGCAATCGCCGTCGCAAGTGCCTGGAAGGAAGTCATGCCGTCTTTTCCGGCTTTCTTTCCTTTCAGTGAAAACCCTCCGAACACACGGTTCCATGCGGTTTTAAACTTTCTTACCTGTACAAAGCGTGTCCGGATCGAGAAATAAACTCCCGTTCCCACCAGCAGAAACAGCAGTACGCTGTTCCAGAGCACATCACTGATCTGTGCGATTGTCTGATTCAATGCATCCATTTTCTTTTCTCCCTTTTCCTTCGACGTATGGTCCAAACGATGTGAATCACATACCCACATCCTTTTGAGAAAAAAAATACCATCTCCTGCGGGATTTCCCTGCAGAACATGGCTCTGATTGAAAAACACAGCAGAAAAACAGCGCTTTTTTGTTTCACGGCTTCTTTCCACCTGCATCTTTTTGACTCTGTCCTTTTGCCTGAGAGATTCTGCATTGCTGCATTGCACCTTCGGCACTCTTTTCAAGAGCTTCTCCAGAGACCACTCCGTTTTTAGTCCTCACCGTTTCCCATTTCTTCTTGTTGTAAAACAAAAAACCGGCACCTGAAAGTTTTACTTCTTCGGTCGTGCACCTTTCAAACTGACAGCAACGCCTGCAAATTATGAAAAAACAGTATTTCTTTTTTTGCATAATTCTTTTGGGCGATAGATGCTATACGCGTCAAAAAGCTATCTGCACATTTTCTAAAAACTTCTACGTCTTTTTTTATTTTTGTAAAACTATAGCACCTGTCATAGGATTCGTCAATACCCCTGACATGATTTTTTTAAGAACAATTCAAAAACATGCTACCGGCGAACCTCATGCTTTGCAGGATTCTCCGCCTGCAACGGGTTGCTCCAGCGACATAATTCCCCTCCGCCGCAGCGCGATCCTGGCCGGAGGCACTTTTTGCTTTGCACAAGAAAGAATCCTGCTTTGCAGGATTCTCCGCCTGCGGCGGGTCGCTTCAGCGACATAATTCCCCTCCGCCGCAGTGCGATCCTGCCCGGAGGGCTTTTTTAATTTACAGGAAAATTCAACGAAGTTTCCTGTAAATTAAAAAAACAGCAGACCTGCTTCCCCCGCGTCTCAAACTCACATGCACGGCACAGATCTGCTGTTCTCTTTATCAAGCGGATATTCGCAATCCGCTTCGCTGCTTACCTGATTCGGTTAAACCCTCTTTTATGATGCCTGGAACTGACTGTTGTACAGATTATAGTAGAAGCCCTTCTTCTCAAGAAGCTCCTCGTGGCGTCCCCGCTCGATTATCTTTCCGTCTTTCATAACGAGAATCAGCGAAGCATTTCGGATCGTGGACAGGCGGTGTGCAACAACAAAACTCGTTCTTCCCTGCATCAGCTTGTCAAATGCTTCCTGTACCTGCAGCTCGGTACGTGTATCGATGCTTGAGGTTGCCTCGTCGAGGATCAGCATCGGCGGAAGGCAAAGCATAACACGCGTGATGCAAAGAAGCTGTTTCTGCCCCTGGCTGATGCTATCTTCACTCAGTACCGTATCAAGTCCCTTCGGCAGACGCTTGATAAATTCCCAGCTATGCGCCTCCTTTGCGGCACGGATGATTTCCTCTTCCGTCGCATCCGGTTTTCCGAAACTGATATTTTCGCGCACGGTTCCCTGCTTGATCCAGGTATCCTGCAGCACCATGCCAAAGCAGCTGCGGAGCGCATGGCGGGACAGCCCGCTGATCGATTCTCCATCGATGCAGATCTTTCCGGCATCGACATCGTAGAAACGCATCAGCAGATTAATCAACGTTGTCTTTCCGCATCCGGTCGGACCGACAATCGCAACACGCATACCGGGCTGTACATCGAGGTTGAAGTTTTCGATCAGCTTTTTGTCTTTGTCATAGCTAAATGCCACATCGTCGATCGTCACATTTCCGGTCACGGTATCGATGGTTCCGGTCGGATCGGCACTCTCCTCTTTTTCTTCCAGAAGTTTGAAAATACGGCCGGCGCACGCAAGCGCGTTCTGCATCTCCGTGATAACGGAACTGATATCATTGAATGGTTTCATGTACTGGTTTGCGTATGACAGCAGAACAGAAAGTCCGCCGACCGTCAGCGCGCCGCCCGGAATCATAAAAGCTCCCACAAGAGCAACACCGGCATAGATAACGTTGTTAACAAAGCGGGTGGACGGGTTCGTCAAAGAACTGTAGAATACGGCCTGCTGGCTGTATTTTTGCAGATCCTTGTTGATTTCAGAAAAACGCTCCGACGCTTTTTTCTCATATCCGAAAGCCTTTACCACCTTCTGATTTCCGATCATCTCGTCGATGAGTGCCGTCTGCTTTCCTCTCGTCTCGCTCTGCTTCTGGAACATTTTAAAAGAGCGGCCGGAAATAAATTTTGCCACAAAGAAGCTGAGCGGAGTCAGACAGATCACAAGAAGAGTAATCCATACATTCTTTGAGAACATAAAAAACAGCGTTACAATAATTGTCACAATGCCGGAGAAGAGCTGGGTAAACCCAAGCAGCAGACCGTCGGATAAGATGTCGGTATCTGCAATCACGCGACTTACAATATCCCCGGAACTATGCTGATCCAGATAGGACAACGGCAGTACCTGGATATGGCGGATCGCCTGGGAACGCAGATCGCGCACAATGCGGTATGTCATACGGTTGTTAATCAGATTCATCACCCATGCAGAAAGTGCAGAAATAAACGTAAAGACTACAATTCGTTTCAGATAGAACCACATCTGCGGGAAATTCACCTGATGGGCTGCCACAACCTCATCGATCGCATCGCCGAACAGGATCGGGATATAAAGCTGTAAAACAACGGTAACCGCAGCCAGCACAATGCTAAGGGCTAAGAAAATTTTATAATTTCCGATAAACGCCATCAGCTTTTTCATGACCTGCATGCCGCTTTTTCCGGATTTGTTTTCTGTCTTTTTCATGCGATCACCCCGCTTTCGTTGTTATATGCTGCACGCTCTTCCGGGAACTGGGAGAAGTAAATTTCGCGGTAAACCTCACAGGTTTTCATCAGTTCATCGTGCGTGCCGTTTCCTTCCAGCGTACCATTTCCAAGGACAAGAATCCGGTCCGCCTGACGAATGCCGGCGATTCGCTGGGACACCAGGAAGGTCGTGGTGTTTCCTTCCAGATTATGGATTGCTTTCCGCAGCTTCGCATCAGTTGCAAAATCAAGCGCGCTGGAACTGTCGTCCAGAATCAGAATTTCCGGTTTTTTTACCAGTGCACGAGCGATGGAAAGACGCTGCTTCTGTCCGCCGGAAAGATTTTTTCCATTCTGCTCCAGCAGGAAATCAAGCTGATCCTGTTTTCCTTCGACTACTTCCTTTGCCTGTGCTGTTGCAAGTGCCTCCCAGATTTCTGCATCTGTGGCATCCTCTTTTCCCCACTTCATGTTATCACGGATGCTTCCCTTAAAGAGAACAGCTCTCTGCTGAACAACACCAACCTTACTGCAAAGCTCTTCTTTCGTATAATTTTTGATATTTTCGCCATCTACCAGAACTTCACCGCTTGTGCTGTCATAAAAACGGGAAATCAGGCTGACCAGCGTCGATTTTCCGCTTCCGGTACCGCCGATGATTCCGATTGTCTGGCCGCGTTTTGCCGTAAAGCTGATGTCAGATAAGCTCTCTGCACCGGCTCCTGCGTAGGTGAAGCTGACGTTTTTGAATGTAACGGCTGCATCTCCGTCTGCTTTCTTTGCAGCGCCGCCCTTTGCCGGATAGTTCATGGTTGTCGGAACAGCCAGCACACCGGAAACACGTTCTGCACAGGCAACGGATTTGTTCAAGGTAATGATCAGTGACGCAAGTTTAATCAGTTCCACAATAATCTGCAGCATGTAGTTATAAAGTGCTACCACCTGTCCCTGCTGCATTGTACCGATGTTGACCTGAAGGCCTGCCTGCCAGATCAGAACAACGGCTGCAATGTTAATCAGAACGTAGGTCAACGGATTTAACAACGCGGAAATTTTTCCGACAAACTCATTCAGACGAGTCAGCTCGTCATTACTCTTCTCGAAATCAGCAACCGACTGCTCCTCACGGCAGAATGCACGGATAACACGGACACCGGTCAGATTCTCCCTTGTCATTCCGGTCACGCGGTCAAGCGCTGCCTGTACTTTTTTGAACAACGGAATACTCACCAGCATAATGCCGAAAACTGCTACAAACAGGATCGGAATCGTAATCAGGAATATGATGGCACATTTTACATTAACGGTAAACGCCATCACAACAGAACCGAATACGATAAACGGACTTCGCAGCAGCAGACGCAGACCCATGTTGATTCCGTTCTGCACCTGATTGATATCAT
>ENA-OUQM01001952-OUQM01001952.1-human-gut-metagenome-genome-assembly--contig:-NODE-1952-length-10043-cov-4.699439_pt1 | contig 10043 bp, 9 predicted proteins | sample MGYA00237949_ERZ548830 | MGnify/ENA primary metagenome ERZ548830 (study PRJEB26490, sample SAMN05194706) | human gut metagenome | biome: terrestrial biome; feature: human-associated habitat; material...
GCTGACGGATGCCGACTTTGAAAACGGCAACATCAATGTCCTTTCGATGCTGGTCACGACCGGCCTGTGCCCGTCCCGCGGCGAGGCGCGCCGTTTGGTCCAGCAGGGCGGTGTGACGATCGACGACGTGAAGGTCGCCTCCATCGACGAGAGCCTTGCGCGCGAGCGCTTCGAGGGCGAGGGCATCATCGTCCGCAAGGGCAAGAAGGTCTTCCACCGCGTGAAGGCGTAAGCGAAGGCGATTACAAAATGTAAATGAAGCAGGTCCCGTGCCGATAACGGCACGGGACCTGCTTTTTGTATAATGCGCACAATGCTGAAAAAACGAAGTGAATACAATGAATACTATGCGAATACGATGCAAAAATTCGATGAATGAAAATGAAAAACAGAATGAATGGCATCTATACCGCGACGCCAAAGCGCTTCATCGCCAGCCGAAGCTGCCCTAAATGCTGCTCGGAAATGCTGCACAGCGGGAGGCGCAGATCGCCGCCGCACAGGCCGAGCTCTGCCATCGCAGCTTTGACGGGGATGGGGTTGATCTCGCAGAAGAGTGCGCGGATGAGCTCATGTAGTTTGATCTGAAGCGCGCCTGCCTCCAAGAAGCGGTTTTCCAGGCAGAGCTGCGTCAGCTCGTGCATCTCGCGCGGGACGATATTTGCGGCGACGGAGATGACGCCCTTGCCGCCGAGTGCCATGATGGCGGTCGTGGAGCCGTCGTTGCCGCTCCAGAGGGTGAAGTCCGGCGGGCAGAGATCAAGGGTATCCTGAATGAGATCGAAGTCGTCGCTCGCCTCCTTGACGCCGGCGATGTTCGGGTGCACGGCGAGCTTTTGATATGTCTGCGCCGTGCAGCTCACGCCGGTGCGTGAAGGAACATTGTAGAGGATGATGGGGATGTCTACCGCATCGGCGATGGCGGAAAAATGCCGCACGAGGCCGCTTTGCGAGGCCTTGTTGTAGTACGGTGTGACGGTGAGCAGCGCGTCGGCGCCGGCATGCTGCGCGGCACGCGAGAGTGCGATGGAGGATGCGGTGTTGTTCGTACCGCTGCCTGCGATAACAGGCACGCGGTGGTCGACGGTGCGTACACAGCGCTCGATGAGCGCGGTGCGTTCGTCCAGGTTCAGCGTCGCGGCCTCGCCTGTCGTGCCGCAGACGACAATGGCATCGGTGCCGCAGCGGAGCTGCCATTCAACGAGACGGTCAAAGGCGGGGAAGTCCACCTTGCCGCCTTTGAATGGCGTGACGATGGCGACGGCGCTGCCGGTGAAGATGAGAGATTTCATAAAAAGGACTCCTTTTTTCAAGATCGGGCCGCCGAGGGACCCTGACGGCGGCTAAAAAGATGCGGGACGTGCTTGAAAGTGGATGGAAACTGTCGTATAATATAAAATACGATTCATATGGACGCTGATCTGTCGAAAACGGTGTGCATCGTCGGCAGGCAGGGGGAGGACGCTATGAAAAAATGGTGCAGGATATTCCTGCTTTCGCTGCTGCTGTGCATCGCAATGTGCGCGGGTGCGCAGGCCGCAGAACATGATATGCTCAGGGTGGGACTAAAATACGGCAATGAGGCCATGGATGAGGCGAGACTGCAGAATTATTCGCCCTTTGGCGGCTATGCACTGGGATATTACGACAGCTCCTGCAATTTCGTGCAGCTTGCGGCGCTGCCTGCAAGCTATGAGAAGATCTCTGTGATACGGGATCAGAGCTATCACATCCAGCTTGCAGAGACGTTTTACGACTATGCGAGTGCGTCGGCGCGCGCGGCGCAGTACGGCGGCTTTGCCGCCTATGACAACGGCGCGTTTGTGGCACGCGTGGGCAATTACAGTGACTATGGCAGTGCGCAGAGCGCGCTCTACTCGCTCGGAACGGGCGGCACGGTCGTCGGCGGCAGCAGCACAGGCGTAACGGTCATCGTCACGGGAACGAGCACGATCCTCTTCGAGTTCGACCAGAGCGGCCTTTATTCGCTCGGCATCCGTCCTGTCGAGGCGGGGCAGAAGACGGTCACGTGGTTCCGCGGATACCGCTATTACGGCGGCTTTGAGTACCAGCGCGTGACGGGCGGCGCGATCAATGTCATCAATGTTGTCGCGATGGACGATTACGTCAAGGGCGTCATTCCGTGGGAAATGAGCAAGGACTGGCCGCTCGAAGCGCTCAAGGCGCAGGCGGTCTGCGCGCGTACCTATGCCGCCTGCCAGACCAAGCACCGCTCGCAGGGCTTTGATATCTGCGCGACGACGCACTGCCAGGTCTATCAGGGAACAGCGGCGAGCAGTTCGTATTCCGATTCCGCGGTCGACCAGACGGCGGGACAGTGCCTCTATTACAACGGACAGATCGTGCAGGAGGCTGTCTACTATTCGAGCAACGGCGGCGCAAGCGAGGACAGTGTGAACGTCTGGGGCAATGAGGTCGGCTACCTCAAAGGCAAGATAGACCCCTATGAAGGACAGATCGCCTCGCGTATCTCAAAGTACAACTGGTCCACGACCTATACCGCTGCCGAGCTGACGAATCTTTTGAGCAGTAAGGGCTACGGCGTCGGTACGGTGAAAAATATGTATGTTTCCGCCTATACTGATATGGGAAATGTCTATTCTGTCACCTTTGTCGGCACGAGCGGGACGAAGACCATCACGCGCGAGGCGTGCCGGTCGGTGCTGAATCTGCGCAGTCAGCGCTTCACCATCACCGGCGGTGCCGGCGGCAGCGGCTACGGCGTCAATGAAAGCGGAGAAAGCGTCGACGCCGGTTCAATGCGTGTCATCGACGGCAGCGGCTCGATGGCGAGCATCGCGGGCAGCGCGTATGTCATCACCTCGAGCGGCACGGCGGCGTTGGGGCAGGGCGCTGCGGCGACGGGCGGCGCGGGCAGCGGCAGCTTTACGATCACCGGCAGCGGCTACGGGCACAATGTCGGCATGAGCCAGTGGGGCGCATATGCGATGGCGAACCTCGGCCGCAGCTATCGGGAGATCCTGCAATTCTATTATACAGGCGTTACGATCGCGTAACGGGAAAGAGAACGATGAAGACCAAAGATTTTGATTACGAGCTCCCGGAGGAGCTGATCGCACAGACGCCGCTTGAGCAGCGCGACCATTCGCGGCTGATGTGCCTTGACAAGGAAACGGGCGCGCTGTCGCATCACCATTTTTATGAACTGCCGGAGTTTTTGAAGCCGGGCGACTGCCTGATCTTGAACAACTCCCGTGTGCTTCCGGCAAGGCTTCTCGGCCAGCGTCTGCCGGGCGGCGGCGCGTGCGAGGTGCTGCTGCTCATCGATCGCGGCGAGAAGACGTGGGAGTGCATCGTGCGTCCCGGCAAGCATCTGCGCAAGGGTGCAAAGATGCAGTTCGGCGACGGGGAGCTGACGGCGGAGGTCGTGGACGTTCTGCCGGACGGCAACCGCATGGTGAGGTTTGACTACGAGGGCATCTTTCTTGAAACGCTTGAGCGCCTCGGCAAAATGCCGCTGCCGCCCTACATCAAAGAGGAGCTTGTCGATCAGGAGCGCTACCAGACGGTCTATTCCAAGGTCGAGGGCAGCGCGGCTGCGCCGACGGCGGGCCTGCACTTCACGCCGGAGCTGCTGGAAAAAATTCAGGCGAAGGGCGTGAACATCGGCTATGTGACGCTGCATGTCGGCCTCGGCACGTTCCGCCCTGTCAAGGAGGACGACATCGAGCAGCACGATATGCACAGCGAATACTGCGTCATTCCGCCCGAGACGGCGACTCTCATCAACGAGACGAAGGCAAACAGCGGACGCGTCGTCTGTGTCGGCACCACGTCCTGCCGCACGCTCGAGAGCTGGGCGCAGGAGGACGGACACATGGAGCCGTCCGCGGGCTGGACGAGTATCTACATCTACCCGGGCTACCGCTTCAAGGTGATGGATGCGCTCATCACGAATTTCCACCTGCCGCAGTCCACGCTCATCATGCTGGTCTCGGCGCTCGCGGGCCGCGAGCACGTGCTGCACGCCTACGAGGAAGCGGTGAAGGAACGCTATCGTTTCTTCTCGTTTGGCGATGCGATGTTTATTTCTTGAGGGTTGAGGATAGAGTATGTTTCAAGTTATCAAATGTGAAGGCCGCGCGCGGCGCGGCAAATTCAAATGTGCGCACGGCGGGGAAGTGCAGACGCCGGTCTTTATGAATGTCAGCACGCAGGCGGCCATCAAGGGCGGCGTGAGCGCGCTGGACCTCAAAGATCTCGGCTGCCAGATCGAGCTTTCCAACACGTACCACCTGCATCTGCGACCCGGTGACGATGTGGTGCGCCAAATGGGCGGCCTCCACAAGTTCATGAACTGGGATGGCCCCATCCTGACGGACAGCGGCGGGTTTCAAGTATTTTCCCTTGCGGGCCTGCGGAAGATCAAGGAAGAGGGCGTGACCTTTGCCTCTCATCTCGACGGTCACCGCATCTTCATGGGACCGGAGGAAAGCATGCACATCCAATCGAATCTTGGCAGCGATATTGCAATGGCCTTCGATGAGTGCGTGGAAAATCCGGCGCGCTACGAGTACGCAAAGGCATCCTGCGAGCGCACGCTGCGTTGGCTGGAGCGTTGCAAAGCGGAGCATGACAAGCTAAATGCCTTGCCGGATACCGTCAACCCGCGGCAGATGCTTTTCGGCATCAATCAGGGCGCGACATTCGAGGATCTGCGTGTCTGGCACATGAAGGAGATCGCAAAGCTCGACTGTGACGGTTACGCCATCGGCGGCCTTGCGGTCGGCGAACCGACGCAGGTGATGTACGACATCATCGACGCGGTCGAGCCCTATATGCCACAGGATAAGCCGCGCTATTTGATGGGTGTCGGCACGCCGTCGAACATCATTGAGGGGGTAGCGCGCGGCGTGGACTTCTTTGACTGTGTGATGCCGGCGCGCAATGCGCGCCACGGCAAGCTCTTCACGTGGAGCGGCTCGATCAACCTTAAGAACGAGAAGTACAAGCTCGATGAGAGACCGATCGACGAACAGTGCGACTGCCCGGTGTGCCGCAGTTTTTCGCGTGCATACCTGCGTCACCTTTTCAAAGCGGAGGAGATCCTCGCGCTGCGTCTTGCGGTGATGCACAACCTGTATTTCTACAATAAGCTCATGCTGCGCATCCGGGAAGCACTCGATGCGGGCGAATTTGCAGCCTTCCGTGCGGAGCACAGCGGAAAGCTTTCGGAAAGAGTCTGATCTCGCGAAGAAACCCCTTGCACAATGGGGGAATATCCGCTATAATAACAATATCTTTGTGTTGAAAGGAACAACTGTACTATGGATAGCATGATTTTACTGGTCGCAATGATCGCGGTGTTCTACTTCCTCATCATTCGTCCGGAAAACAAGCGCAAAAAGCAGGCAGAGGATATGCGCAACAGTCTCAAAAAGGGCGAGCGCATCACCACCATCGGCGGCATGGTCGGCCGTATCGTTCAGGTGAATGATACGACGGTCGTCTTCGAGACCTCCGAGGACCGCGTTCGCATCGAGGTCGCAAAGTGGGGTATCCAGTCCACCGAGTCGATGGAAGCCGCTGCTGCGCAGAAGGGCAAGAAGTCTGTTCCTGCCAAGAAGGACGAGAAGAAGGAAGAAGAAGAGCCTGCTGCCAAGGCTGAAGAACCGAAGACGGTGGTCGAGGCGGCTGAGGTGCCTGCTGCAAAGGAAGAACAGAAGGAAGAAAAGCCCAGCTACGATCCTGAGATCAAGTAAGGCGAAAAAGAAAACGGCATAAGAAAACCTCCCCTGACATACGCTCATGTAGGCGAATGCGGGGGAGGTTTTTCTGTGGAGCAGACGGTATCAACGGTTTGGTACGTAAAAAAATGCGCGCTGGGCGCTCTCGTGTGCTGCGTGTCGGAGCTTGTGTTGCTGGCGGCGACGGCTGCACTGATGCTGAATGGGGCTGTGGGAGAAGAAAGGATAGATGCGGCTGCGCTGGTCGCTGCATCACTGGCGGCATTCGCGGGATGCTGCGTAGGGAGCGGAAGAACGAGCAAACGGATGATGATGACGTTCGCCTGCGTGGCCTCTTCGTGGCTTGTGGTGCAGGTGATCGGCTTTTTGGCTGGCGGCGAGCTGGAGCCGACACGTTCGCTGATGACGGCGGCGGCGATGCTCGCTGGTGCAGCGGCGTCACTGCTGCTGCACGGCAAAGGGAAGAAGCGGAAGAAGAGAAGTGCGTCGAAAGCTCGGCGTGGACGCAGGTGAACATAACCGCACGTCCGTGTCTGTCGGCTCTGGTGGGGAAGAAGGACGCGGCGCTCTGCGTCGATTTGCACAAATAGGGGAACGCTGCGCCGGAAAACCGACTTTTTCTGACGCGAGTGGTGAATGGCGCTGTATTTGGCAAATGTTGAGAAGATACGGAAATAGCGACCCATATCTTGTTAAATGGAGCGCTATCCGTCACTTTGTTTCATGAGTTTACATAATATAATTTACATAACATTTTAGCATAATAAACAAAATTGGAAAAAATAGGCAATTCCGCTTGCGCAACGGCCGCAAAAGTCCTATATTTATAGGTACGTTCTGCCGCTCACCGGCCTTGCAGGAGCATTGCCTCAGCGTTTTTACCAAAGGGGTGATCTGCTTGATCGGTCGATCGGATCAGAGGGGGCGCCGCGGCGTGCGGCGTGTGCCGGTGCTGCTTTTGGCACTGGCGGCATTTGTTGTGTTTGGTGTGTTGTTTGGCTATGTGCTCGCGCTGCGGTCCGCGCAGCGCACGGGCGGGGAATTGGAACGGTATGTTTCTTCCTTTTTCTCGTTCGGTGCCCAGGAGCCATTTTCCGTGCAGGCGCTTTGTGAAACGCTGGTATGCTATTTCCGTGCGCCGGTGATCGTCTTTCTGCTGGGATTTGCGTCCATCGGTGTGATGCTGGTTCCGGCGGTGTGTGCGTTTCAGGGATTTTTGCTGTCGTTTTCGCTCTTCAGCTTTTCGCTCGCGCTCGGGCGGGGAAATTTTCCTCTGCTGCTGGCGCTCTTCGGGCTGCGGATGCTTGCGGTGCTGCCGTGCATACTGGTGCTCGGCGCGGCGGCGATGGAAAAGTCCCGCGCACTCCTGCTGCTCTCGCTGGGCGGTGGGGGAAAGCGCACGCGCGCGGTCACCTACGGCAGTGCGTATTGGTACCGCCTTGGCGGTTGTTGTGTGTGTTTGCTGCTCGCCGCGCTTGCGGAGTTGTGGCTCGTGCCACAGTTTTTGCTTTTGGCGGCGCGCTGATATCAAAAAGAAAGGGAGGAGTGCGTCCGTGGCCGACTATCTCAAGCAATACGAAGCTCATCTCGCTGTGGAGAAGCACGCCTCCCAGAATACGCTCAGCTCCTATATGCGCGATTTGCACCAGTTTGCGGCATATCTGGACGAGTTCAGCCCCATGCCGTTGCCGCAGGTGACGCAGGAGGTCATCAGTGCGTATGTCGCCTGGATGGGCGGCAAGGGCAAGTCTGCCGCGACGATCACGCGTTCCGTCGCGTCGATCAAATCGTTCTACAGCTATCTTCAGCTCAGCGGCGAGGTGGAGATCAATCCGGCCAAGGGTGTCGCGGCGGTAAAGGTGGAGCATAAATTCCCCGAGATACTCACCGGCAAGGAGGTCGAGCTTTTCCTCGACCAGCCGCAGTGCGTGGACGCCAAGGGCTACCGCGACCACGCGATGCTCGAGCTGCTGTACGCCACAGGCATCCGTGTTTCCGAGCTCATTTCCCTCAACGAGGAAGACGTCAACCTGAGCGCGAGCTTTATCCGCGCACAGAGCAAAGGCAAGGAGCGCATCATCCCGCTCTATCCCGCTGCCGTCAAAGCGCTCTCACACTACATGAAGGAGGTCCGTCCGCAGCTTTTGGCCGACCCGGAGGAAGAGGCACTGTTTGTCAACATGAACGGTGAGCGCATGAGCCGCCAGGGCTTCTGGAAGATCGTCAAGCACTATCAGGAGACCGCGGGCATCTCGAAGGACATCACGCCGCACACGCTGCGCCATTCCTTTGCCGTGCACCTGCTCGAAAACGGCGCAGACCTGCGCTCCATTCAGGAGATGCTGGGCCACGCGGACATTTCCTCGACGCAGATATACACGCACGTCGTGAAAAAGCACCTTAAGGACGTCTATCAGAAGGCGCACCCGCGGGCGTAAAGAGAAAAATGAAAGGCCGCTCGGTGAGCGGCCTTTTTCATGTGGTGATTTCTCGTTGCATTTCGGACAAATGTTTGATATAATTTCAAAATCAGTATCGTGGGAGGTGATGCGCATGCGGATACTTGGCATCGACCCGGGCATCGCCATCGTCGGCTTCGGGCTGATCGAAGCCGAGCGTGGGCAGACGAGACTCCTCAATTACGGCGCGATCACCACGCCCGCCGGGCTGCCGCTGGCGCGCCGCCTTGTGCAGATCGAGCAGGACATGGACGAGCTCATCGCGCAGCTCAAGCCCGACGCCATCGCCGTTGAAGAACTCTTCTTTTCAAACAACATCACCACCGGCATCGCCGTGGCGCACGGCCGCGGCATTATTTTGTGCACTGCGGAAAAGAGCGGCGTGCCGCTCTATGAATACACGCCCATGCAGGTCAAGCAGGCGGTCGTGGGTTACGGCCTTGCCGAAAAAAGACAGGTCATGGACATGGTCAAAAGGTTACTCAAGCTCAGGGCTGTGCCGCGTCCCGACGACGCGGCCGACGCGCTGGCCATTGCCATCTGCCACGCGCGCAGCACCACGTCGCTTTTGAGCCGCGTCAACGGCAGCGACGTCAAGCAGACCGTCTGAGTAGGAGAGAGGGACAGCTTATGTTTTATTATGTCAGCGGTACGGTCGCCCATGTGGAGCCGTACCTTGCCGTGATCGACTGCGGCGGCGTGGGCTATGCCTGCAAGACCACCAGCATGACGATCTCACAGCTTCAGGTGGGTAAAGTTGGAAAGCTTTACACTTATTTGCACGTCGCAGAGGGCATTTTCGACCTCTACGGCTTTGCAACGCAGGGCGAGCTTGGAAGCTTCAAGCAGCTCATCGGCGTCTCGGGCGTTGGGCCGAAGGCGGCGCTCGCGATCCTTTCGGTCTGCACGCCGCAGGGTCTTGCAATGGCCGTTATCACGGGCGATGAGAAAGCGCTCATCGCCGCGCCGGGCGTCGGCAAAAAGATCGCCCAGCGCATTATTCTGGAACTCAAGGACAAGCTTGCCAAGGAGCAGCAGGAGATCGGTATGCCCGCCGTCCCCGGCATTGTGGCCGGCGAGAAGAACAAGGCGGCCGAAGCTGCCGCCGCGCTCGCGGTGCTGGGCTACACGCAGCAGGATATCGCAGTGGCGATGAAGGGCATCGACGCGGAGAACCTGCCGCTCGAAGAGATCGTGCGCCAGAGCTTAAAGAAAATGGTAAAATAGGAGAAACGATAAATGAACGAGAATACAAAAGAGGCTGCTAAAAAGGGGATCACCTTTGGAACCTGCCTTGCAATGGTTATCTCTTATGCGAACTGGCATAGCGTGGGTTGGGCGATTGTGCATGGTCTGATGAGCTGGCTATATGTGATTTATTTTGTGCTTGTGTATTGAGTGTTTTCCCGTTGGACGGAAGAAAAGGGATGTGATATTTTGAGCATTGATTTTGGAACCGACATTTATGAAGAGCCGATCGTGGCCAAGACCTTCCTGAGCGAGGACGCGCAGGAGGGTTCGCTGCGCCCGAAAACGCTCCGGGAATACATCGGACAGGAGAAGGCGAAGGGCAACCTTGCCGTCTTTATTGCGGCGGCGAAAAAGCGCGGCGAGTCGCTCGACCATGTGCTGCTGCACGGCCCACCGGGCCTTGGAAAAACGACGCTTGCGGGCATCATTGCCCAGGAAATGGGCGTCAACATCCGTATCACCTCCGGTCCCGCCATCGAAAAGGCGGGCGACCTTGCGGCGCTTTTGACGAATCTGAGCGAGGGGGATATCCTCTTTGTCGACGAGATCCACCGCCTGAACCGCAGCGTGGAGGAGATCCTGTACCCCGCGATGGAGGACTACG
>ENA-OUQM01001965-OUQM01001965.1-human-gut-metagenome-genome-assembly--contig:-NODE-1965-length-9990-cov-60.002416_pt1 | contig 9990 bp, 9 predicted proteins | sample MGYA00237949_ERZ548830 | MGnify/ENA primary metagenome ERZ548830 (study PRJEB26490, sample SAMN05194706) | human gut metagenome | biome: terrestrial biome; feature: human-associated habitat; material...
TTGCAGTAGCTGACCAGCCATATTTAAAAAGTCAAAGCGTGATTAAATTAATAGATAAAGTGCTTGAAAATAAAGGAAATATGAAATCAGTTTTTTCGCTTCGCTGTGGAAATACTGTAGGCAATCCCTGTGTATTTCATTCATCGCTTATCCCGCAGCTTTTATCACTGGAGGGGGATAAGGGTGGCAGAAGTGTGGCAAAGAAGTATGACTGTGTATATGTGGATATCGCAGATGAGCGTGAGCTGATGGATATAGATACCTTATCAAATTCAAAACATACCGTGACATTATAAAAGCTATTATGAAAGCTATTATGAAAGAGCACTGTATCAGTGCATATCGAATGTATATTTTATTCAAATTCCCATATACTACCTCCAAAGCATGAATGCAAATGCAAAAAAGTAACCGGAGGACAATAAAGTGAAAATCACAGGATTGACCAGAAGAGTAGATTCCCTCGGCAGAATAGTCATACCAAAGGAGCTTCGCAGGATGCTGCATATAAAAGAGGGAAGCCCACTGGAAATATATATGGATGCGGACGAGACGATAGTGCTAAAGAAGTATTCGCAGGTAGGAAGCCTGAAGAATATATCACAGGCATATGCACAGAGCCTGTCAAAGGTAACAGGAGCCATGGTATGTGTGGCGGATAGGGATGAGATAATAGCGGCAGCCGGCAAAAACCACAAAAATTATATAGGCAAGGCTTTGTCAAAAGAGCTCGAGAATATTATGGATAAGAGAAAAAGTGTATTGTACAGTAAAAAAGACGATACCCTGATACCTGTGGTAAAGGACGATAAAGCTGACTGTGAAGCGCAGGCAATAGCAGTAATAGTGCATGATGGTGATAGCGCGGGAGCCGTTATACTGTGTGTTTACGATGAAAAAGCCGATAAGTCTGAGATTGCCGAAAAGCTGGCGGGTGCAGCAGCAGAATTTCTGGCTGACCAGCTTGGCTAGAGATAGCAAAAAGCATTGTAAAAAACTATTTACTTGACTACAACAGTAATAAAGATGTAAAATAGCTTGATAAAGGGAGCAATTAGCTTCCTTTTGTGCTATAAAGGTATAATAGAAAATTAAGCAATTATTAATTATCTGATGTAGAGGCATTGTAGTATAATAGACAGTACATATTGGATATAGTTGTCAATTATCTATAAAGTATGCCGATATACAATGGTATACCGATAGTTTGGAGGTAACGTTTAGAAATGGCAAAACAGAAAAAGAAAAAGAAGAAAAAGCAGCATCGCGTTTTCTGGTTTTTCATAAAGCTTCAGATTTTTCTGATGGTACTGATTCTTGGTGGATTATGCTTTTATTACTTTGGAGGCTATGCAGACAAGGTGGCGAAGCTTCACTCAGAGGCAGTAGAGCTCGTGCAGAAATCTGACAAAAACACATTTTTACCGGCGCGCACGAGTACACTCTACGATACAAACGGTGATGAGATATCCGAGACGGCCACTACCAAAAAGGCTGACTATGTGAAGTATGAGGATATACCGCAGAACTTCGTAAACTGCATGGTCAGTATCGAGGACAAGAAGTTCTATAAGCACAATGGTGTGGACCTAAAGGCAATAGTGCGTGCCGCAAAGTCAATTATAAAAAATAAGAGAATTACCCAGGGTGGCAGTACCATCACGATGCAGCTCGCCCGAAATATTTATCTGGATACGAACAAGAACTGGCAGCGAAAAGTCAAGGAAATGTTCATAGCGATGGCGCTTGAAAAGAAATATTCCAAGAACGATATTATGGAGTTCTACCTGAATAATGTCTATTTCATGAACGGATATTATGGTATTCAGGCAGCGTGCCATGGCTATTTTAACTGTGAGCTTTCGGATCTTGATTTGTCGCAGACTGCTTTTTTGTGTGCGATTCCGAACAGCCCGACGTACTATGACCCGATAAATAATAAGGATCATACACTGACGCGTCGCAATCTCATATTGAAAAACCTAAGGGAAGACGGCAAAATCACACAACAGGAATATGAGTCTGCCATAAACGAGGAGATAACCCTCAATATGCCTGAGAAGGATGACACGGTCAAGTACAATTATGTGGATACCTATGCATATTACTGCGCTACGAGGGCGCTCATGGAGAATGAGGGCTTCAAGTTCAAGTATTACTTTGACTCAGACGATGAAGAAAAGGAGTATGATGCTTCATATGATGAGATGTATTCATATTGTCAGAAAAAGCTCTACTCAGACGGTTATAAGATTTATACATCAATTGATCTGACTATGCAGCAGCAGCTTCAGGATTCAATTGACCTGACGCTTTTGGACTTTACAGACACGACCGATGATGGCACATTTAAGCTGCAGAGTGCTGCAACCTGCATAGACAACGACACAGGCGAGGTGGTTGCAATAGTTGGTGGACGAAGCCAGGATGCGGTCAGTCATACGCTAAACCGTGCTTTCCAAAGCCATCGTCAGCCGGGAAGCTCAATCAAGCCGCTCATTGTGTATACACCATCATTTGAGCGTGGTAAGACACCTGATACCATCGTAAATGACCACAAGTTTGATGGAGGACCGTCTAACTCGGGTGATTCATATTACGGTGATGTGACTATCAGGTTTGCAGTTCAAAAGTCACTGAATACTGTAGCATGGCAGCTATATGATGAGCTCACGCCAAAGGTAGGCTTACAGTATCTCAAGGATATGAATTTTACCAATATTGTAAAGGATGACTATGTCACAGCAACAGCACTTGGAGGTTTTACAACAGGTGTATCCACACTGGAGATGGCATCTGCATATTCAACACTTGAGAACGATGGAATGTACAGGAATCCGACATGTATTAAGTCGATTGTGGATTCTGACAACAATATCATATATACATCATCGCAGAAGGACACCGTCATATATACAGAGACAGCATCGCGTATGATGACAGATGTCATGACAGATGTTATGAAATCAGGAACCGGACGTAGCGCTAATCTGGACAATGGCATGCCTTGTGCCGGCAAAACCGGAACCACAAACGATAAGAAGGATGGCTGGTTCTGTGGCTTTACCAGATACTACACCACATGTGTATGGGTAGGCTGCGATATGCCTGAGACAGTCAAAAAACTGACAGGAAGCTCTTACCCGGCAGAAATATGGAAGAACTACATGGATCAGATACATGCTGACCTTACACCAATAGATTTCCTGCCATATGCCCAAATATCGGATGATTATCAGGACAGCCAGGAGACACAGGATACACCTGCCGATGACCAGACGCAGAATAATCCTACAGATCAGACTGTGACCACACCTGATGCAGGAACCACAACACCGGATAAGACCACAACAAACCCGAATAATACTCAGGGAACCACCACGACCACACCGGGTGAAAATAACAGTCAGGGAACAAATGGCGGCAATGGCGGAAATACGAGTGGTACTACCGGCGATACGACAGGTGGAAACACAGGTGGAAATACCGGAGAAAACACCGGTGGGAACACAGGCGGAAATACCGGAGATAACACCGGTGGTAATACAGGTGGAAACACCGGGGACAGCACAGGTGGAGCTACCGGTGGTACCACCGGAGGCGGAGCAGCCCAGTAGATTTTTCTTTGCGGTGCTGTCTGGAGTTGTGTTCTTTGCAGCATACGCACCTGTCACGATAGGAAACAAGACGATAGATGCGCTCATATATTCAGTGACCTACAATGGTTCATACCTTGCTGCAGAGGGAATTATCACAATCATAGTGATATCAATCCCACCGGTTAAGAAGGCGCTCGACTATGTGAAGCAGATGGCGAACAGCCGGTAGATAATCTATATCTAAATAATTAAAATATGTAAAAAGAGCAGAATAGGTAGAAATACTTGTCCTGCTCTTTTTAGTATTCGAAAAAAGTAAAATAAAACACTCGAAAAATATAAAATTGCAATCTTACAGACGAAAATATAATGACAAGTACAGCTCACTATGCTACAATTATATTAAAGCATTATATTTCTGTTGAGCGACACCACAATACACATTTTCATCGGTGCGTATCACTTTGAAGAGGGCAGAACCACTTAATATTTTTCGACAAAGACATGGAAATTTTCAATGCTTTAAGTTACCTATCAATAGCAGGGAAAAATGGATATGTCGATTGAGATAATCTTATGTGAATGAAGCGGACAGGGGTTGCTGATGCTTTATATTGACAAGAAATTTAGTATCATGCGATATTATATTCTCCCTGCTCACACAACTAAACAGGAGGAGAATAATGTCGGGAGAGACAAAAGAAGTTTTGGGCAGTAATTATGGCCAAAACGATGTAATCATCAACAGATTGATTGACAAAATGACACTGTTTGATGACAATCTGATGAGTCTTGTATTCGGGCAGAATATCGAGACGACGGAGCTACTGCTTCGCGTAATAATGGAGCGTGATATTAAGGTTATAGACGTCAGGGGGCAGGATGAATTAAAAAATCCCGTGATTGGCGGGAGATGTATTACCTTGGATGTGCATGCAATAGATGTCGATGGCAGGCATATTGATATCGAGGTGCAGATTAATGCGGAGGGGTCGCATGTCAGAAGAGCCAGATATCACAGCAGTATGATGGATGCGAGGATGCTGCAGGAAGGACATGAGTTTAAGGAGATTAAGGATTCCTACGTGATTTTTATTTATGATCACGATAAGTTCAGAAAAGGACTGCCATTTTATCACATTCAAAGGCGTGTTGATGAAACGGGTGAAGCCTTTGGAGATGGTTCGCATATTATCTATGTAAATGGAAGGTATGAAGGTAATGATGATATAGGCCGTATGATGAGAGATTTTCATCAGTGCAGGCCGGAGCAGATAGAAAGTGAGACATTGTCAAAAGCAGTGGCTTATTACAAAGAAAAGGAAGGACGTGGTGCTATGAGTGAAGCAGTAAGACAGTATGCAATGGAATATGCAAAAGAGTATGCTAAAGAATATGGTGAAGAACAAAAACAGAAAGGCATTCAGACAGGGCGTCGTACAGAGATATATTTATCTGTACAGGATGGAGATTACTCTGTACAAAGAGGTGCTGAAAAAGCTGGATTATCGCTTGAAGAGTTCGAAAAATCAATGAGCGAAGCCGGATATAAGCTTCCTGAGTCGGTATAATGTATCATTGGTAAATCCATAACCATTTCAACAAATATAGAGCAGACTGTAAAATTGAGCTGACCACTCAAAATTACAGTCTGTTTTTTATTGTATATCATTGTCCCGTACCATAAAAATGAAAAATAAAAATACTTTGACTTGACAACTATTTTAAATGTGATATACTTTCACTGTCAAATGATTTGATAATGAAAATATTTGACATGCAAACTAGTGCAAATATACCAGCACACAAAACCGAAAATAAACACAGAAAAAGGAGAACAGAAATATGTTGGAGAAAATCAAGGAAATCGTAGCAGATCAGTTAGGAATCGACGAGGATGATATCAAATTAGAGTCAAACTTCAAGGAGGATCTTGAGGCAGATTCATTAGATCTTTTCGAGCTCGTAATGGCACTCGAGGAGGAATACGGAGTAGAAATCCCTTCAGAGGATTTAGAGAAAATCGCAACAGTAAACGACATCATTGAGTATCTTAAGAACAAAGGTGTAGAGGCTTAAAAGACATGGAAACAAGAATAACAAAGCTTCTTGGAATCAAATATCCGGTCATTCAGGGTGGCATGGCATGGGTAGCAACCCATGAGCTTGCCAGCGCTGTGTCCAATGCAGGCGGACTTGGCATCATCGGAGCAGGCGGAGCCCCGGCTTCATGGGTAAAGGAGCAGATAGTCGCTGCAAAGAAGGAGACAGATAAGCCGTTCGGAGTCAACCTCATGCTTATGAATCCGGAGGCCGATGAGATAGCAAAAATCATCGCCGAGGAAAAGGTAAAGGTAGTCACCACCGGCGCAGGAAATCCTGCAAAGTACATGGATATGTGGAAAGAAGCAGGCGTCATCGTAATCCCTGTAGTTGCAAGCGTAGCACTCGCAAAGCTCATGGAGAGAGGCGGGGCAAGTGCGGTAATCGCCGAGGGAATGGAGTCAGGCGGACATATCGGAGCACAGACTACCATGACACTTGTGCCACAGGTTGTTGATGCAGTGAGCATCCCTGTTATTGCAGCAGGCGGAATTGCAGACAACAGAGGCTTCAATGCAGCATTTGCACTCGGTGCAGAGGCAGTCCAGATGGGCACACGCTTTGTCACCGCAAAAGAATCGATAGTACATGAAAACTATAAGCAGAAGGTCATTAAGGCCAAGGATATAGATTCCGAGGTTACAGGAATGAGCACAGGTCATCCGATCAGAGTACTCAGAAACAAGATGACCAGACAATACCTCAAGCTGGAAAAGGAAGGAGCTCCATTTGAAGAGCTCGAAAAAATGACACTTGGCGCACTCAGAAAAGCCGTTGTAGACGGAGATACCGTATATGGCAGCGTCATGGCAGGTCAGAGCGCAGGCCTCGTAAAGAAAGAGGAAACCTGCAAAGAAATCATTGAGGATGTAGTGGGACTGAACAAATAGACAGTATTCACTTTTACATGCAAATTTAAGGATACCGGGCCGTCTGCAAAGCGTGGCTTACGGTATCCTGTCAGAAATAAGGAGAAACCGAAAATGGGTAAGAGAGTATTTATGTTTCCCGGACAGGGCTCACAGTACATAGGAATGGGTAAGGAGTTTTACGATACAATGCCAAATGCAAAGGCAGTAATTGACCTTGCCAGTGAACAGACAGGCTTGGATATTCCGGCATTATGCTTTGAGGAAAATGACAAGCTGAATATTACAGAGTACACACAGATATGTATGCTTGCAGTTGAGGCAGCTATATATCAGGCAATCATTGACAAAGGTATCACACCTGATGTCACAGCAGGCTTAAGCCTTGGGGAATATGGTGCTCTCATCGCATCAGGAGCCATGACTATGGCAGATGCATTTGCAGTTGTCAGAAAAAGAGGAATCTACATGCAGGAGGCAGTTCCTACAGGTGGAGCCATGACAGCGGTTTTAGGACTTGATCCGCAGGTCATTGAGGATATCTGCAAAAAGACAGCAGATGAGACAAATTCAGTGGTATCGGTAGCCAACTATAACTGCCCGGGACAGATTGTTATCACAGGAGAAAAGGCAGCAGTAGATGCCGCCGCAGCAGCATGCAGCGAGGCAGGCGCCAAGAGATGCGTACCGCTCAAGGTCAGCGGACCTTTCCACTCAGTAATGCTTAAGGGTGCAGGCGAAAAGCTCGCAGATGCACTTGAGAGTGTAGAAATCCACGATATCAAGGTGCCATATATCACAAATGTCACAGCAGACTATGTGAAGTCACCGGCAGATGTCAAGGATTATCTGACAAAGCAGGTTTCATCGTCAGTACGCTGGCAGCAGACCATCGAGCGCTTTATCGCAGACGGTGCAGATGAGTTCGTGGAAATCGGACCGGGACGATCACTCAGCGGATTTATGAGAAAGATAAATAGAGACGTAAAAGTCGTAAACATAGACAAACTGGAGGATTTTGAAAAGTATGTTAACAGGTAAAAATGCCCTGGTTACAGGCGCAAGCCGCGGAATTGGAAGACAGATAGCTCTTACACTTGCCGCAGCACATGCCTTTGTAATAGTAAATTATAATGGTTCAAAGGAAAAGGCAGATGCCGTTGTTGCAGAGATAAAGGCAGCAGGCGGTGATGCAGTTTCTTATCAGTGCAATGTATCTGATTTTGACGAGTGCCAGAATATGATAACAGCGCTCATCAAGGAGTACAAGCACATAGATATCCTCGTAAACAACGCAGGAATCACAAGAGACGGTCTCATCATGAAGATGAGCGAGGCAGACTATGACGCAGTGCTCGACACAAACCTTAAGGGTGCGTTCAACACAATCCGTCATATGTCACGCTATTTCTTGAAGCAGAAATCAGGAAGGATTATCAATATTTCATCAGTTTCCGGCATACTCGGAAATGCGGGACAGGCCAACTACAGCGCCAGCAAGGCAGGAGTTATAGGACTCACAAAGGCTGTAGCCAGAGAGCTTGCCAGCCGGGGAATCACAGCAAACGCAGTGGCACCGGGCTTTGTAGAGACAGAGATGACAGATGTGCTTGCCGATGCGGCAAAGGAGAATCTTTTATCACAGATTCCGCTTGGCAGACCGGGAAACACAAAGGATATCGCAAACGCAGTATTATTTTTAGCATCAGATGCAGCAGGCTACATCACAGGCCAGGTGCTGTCTGTTGACGGAGGAATGGCAATATGAGTAGAAGAGTAGTTGTAACAGGACTTGGAGCAGTAACACCAATCGGAAATAATGTGGACGATTTCTGGGCAGCGGTAAAGGCCGGAAAAATCGGATTTGACCACATCACAAAATTTGACACAACAGATTATAAATGTCACATTGCAGCAGAGCTTAAGGATTTTAACCCGCAGGATTTTATGGACAGAAAGGCTGCAAAGAGAATGGAGCCATTCTCACAGTACGCTGTAGCTGCTGCAAAGCAGGCAATTGATGACAGCGGACTTGATATCGAAAAGGAAGATCCATACATGGTTGGATGTGCCATCGGTTCAGGTATCGGAAGTCTTCAGGCTATGGAGCGCGAGACACAAAAGCTTTATGAAAAGGGCCCAAACAGAGTAAATCCTCTGCTTGTTCCGCTTATGATCTGTAACATGGCAGCAGGAAATGTTTCCATCCAGTTCGGTCTCAAGGGAAAGAGTATCAATGATGTAACAGCCTGTGCTACAGGAACAAACACAATCGGTGAGGCATACAGAAGCATCCAGTACGGTGAGGCTGACGTGATGGTAGCCGGTGGTACAGAGGGCAGTGTATGTCCTATCGGAATTGCAGGATTTACAGCACTTACAGCGCTTTCTACAGTAGATGATCCGGCAAAGTGCTCACTTCCGTTTGACAAGAACAGAAGCGGCTTTGTAATGGGTGAGGGCGCAGGAGTTGTTATCCTTGAAGAGCTTGAGCATGCAAAGGCAAGAGGTGCAAAGATTTATGCAGAGGTAGTCGGATACGGCTGCTCATCGGATGCATACCATATCACATCTCCGCAGGAGGATGGCGCAGGTGCAGCAAGAGCCATGACCAATGCCATGAGCGATGCAGGTGTCACACCGGCAGATGTAAAATACATCAATGCTCACGGAACAGGTACACATCACAATGATCTCTTTGAGACAAGAGCAATCAAGCTTGCGTTCGGTGATGAGGCTGCAAATCTTAAAATCAATTCAACAAAGTCTATGATAGGACATCTGCTCGGAGCAGCAGGAGCTGTTGAGTTTATAACATGTGTGAAGGAAATCCAGGATGGATTTATACATAAGACTGTTGGCTATGAGACTCCTGATGAGGAGATTGACCTCAATTACTGCAAGGACAGCTATGAGGAGCCTGTTGAGTATGCACTGAGCAATTCGCTGGGATTTGGTGGACATAATGCAAGTATTCTTCTCAAGGCGTATAAATAATTTAGGGGCTTCGCGCATTTAGGCTATGAGGTCCGGTGAAGCACGCAGTATATTCCTCATAAAAAATATGAAGTCAGTCACGGCATTTTGCACGGACAGGCTGTGATATGGTGTTAGTGCTTCATGCTATTGGAGTGGATGGAACGCCGTGACAGTTCATATTTTTTATTCAGAACACACTGTGCGCTTCCCGGCTCCACTTTGTTGAGCGCGAAGCATGTAGATAAATAGCTTCTGCTTTTTAGGGGCTTCGCGAATTTAGGCTGTGAGGTCCGGGAGCATACAGTATATTCCTCGTGAAAAATATGAAGTCAGTCACGGCATTTTGCACGGACAGGCTGTGATATGGTGTTAGTGCTTCATGCTATTGGAGTGGATGGAACGCCGTGACAGTTCATATTTTTTATTCAGAACACACTGTG
>ENA-OUQM01001966-OUQM01001966.1-human-gut-metagenome-genome-assembly--contig:-NODE-1966-length-9982-cov-10.805279_pt1 | contig 9982 bp, 9 predicted proteins | sample MGYA00237949_ERZ548830 | MGnify/ENA primary metagenome ERZ548830 (study PRJEB26490, sample SAMN05194706) | human gut metagenome | biome: terrestrial biome; feature: human-associated habitat; material...
CACAGACAAAATAGACAGGTTTTGGTCATAAGATCCTGTCATTATACCTACCCCGCCATTATTTTCCAGTGTTTTCTGTACGGCCTGTGACATGGCCTGTGTCTGCCCCGTTACAGTCTCACCTAAGGAATATATTTTGTCTTCATAATTTTTCATTTTATAAAAGTCCTCTCTCCGTCTTATGCCTTCTTCATCCTGCTTTTATCTGTATACAGAAAACCTGTCCCTGCTAGTTTTGTTACCCATTTTTGCATACAAAAAGGACATCTGCCAAAATCTGCCAGTGTCCCTACTATATTCTTTAAAATCACACATCTATATAGTATAAAAGGTATCGGAATCTCTTCTGTTCAAACATCTTTTCCATATATTATGATGATATGGAAACAGTGGCAACCGGCTGACATGGTCAAACTTTCTGACTTTAGTCCCTTCTGGCTTTGCGACCCTGCCTTTCAACAGGTTTGCCTTTAAAATAATTTTCATTTTTTCCAAAAATAAAATACCATGTGGTTTTTCTTACGTCAATAATATTTTGGTGGAAAATTTACATATATTTTAACCGAATCAAGTAACTCCCCTGTGGAGGTTACGAAAAGCAATAAGCAGTGGGCGAGGACCTCTCGTAACTAACCTCTCATGTCTACCAGGATCACCATCCTCTGACGAGTCCTAAATTGTCGGGTAGAAACACCTATTACTAGGTATATCCCCCACAGATCCGTACGTGCCCAATTCAGGCATACGGCTCTTCACGACACTTATGCCTCAGATTATCCATATAGGCTCACGGCTGTATACCAGGTCTCTTATTTCGGCATAAATGCCTTCTGGCATGTATGGGATTGAATATCTCCCATCCACAACTAGTTTTGCGATTGTTTTTGGATCTTTTGAATCTGTTTTCTTTGGACTGTTATCATCAAGTTCCTTGATCTTCTTAACCGAGAATGGATTGACCATTACTAATCTTTTCTGATGATCATTTACATACTTCGCAAACGCAAACCAGTAATGACCTGTTGGCTCGCAGCCGATCAGAACTGCAGTCTTTTTATTCTCAGTCTTAAGTGTCTCTGCCCAAAGGTTGAAAGAATTGAACCCTTCCAGATCGTTATGAAAAGAAAAAATACGTTTTGTAAGTTCGCGTCCTCTGTTATCAAAAGCTCTTGCATAATGTATCTGGCTTCCGATATCAACTCCGACAACCATTGTTGAATCTGTTACTTGCTCAATCTTTTCATTCTGTGTATAATTCATTTGGAACCTCCGGTGTCTGATTGTTTTGTTTACATCCGCCAAGATGCAACTCAATCATACCTTGAGGTTCTTTTTTATTCAATTGGCGCTTTTAATGAATTACAGGAATGCTCCTTTCAAGCATATTCAGCACTTATATATTGCTTCCCAAATATTTTAAAGAAAAGCGTACCACTATTTTAATGATACGCTCATCATTATTAAATCACTTCAAAATGCTTCAATGCATCCTTTATTGCTTCAACCTTCTCTGGAGTTGGATGCTTCCTCGGCTGTTTCAATTTCTCTACCGCATTAGGAGCATCGTACATCGGCAAGCCTAAATCTCTCTTTACCTCTGCAATATATGCGGTATGTACTTTGAAGCCGTATTTAGCTTCTATGTACTCCTTTATCATTTTGTAGGTCACTCGTTCTTTGGGCTTATAGCTTTCTGCTCTTTTAGCAATATTATCAAGTGGAACTTTTCCCTCACCCTCGCCAAACTCAACTTTTACGTTGATATGTCCGTCTGGCTTTTTGTGGGAAAGCAGTACTACCGTCTCCACATGCGGTGTCGTTTTTCACTGCTTTAACAGTACGCGAACCCGCATAGTTACTGAATTTTTACACCCTTTGACAGGTTGCTAATATCTGCAATCATAAGGTTAAGACATGGCGTACAGACCGTTTGACTTTGTAAACGTGTGGCGGGTACGCCGATATTTTGTAACACTTTTATAATACAAAATTATTCTAAATACTGCTACCATATTTGGTAATATATCAGTACGCCGATTTGTTTTGGGCATTTTTGCGAATGGCATTAACACCCTTTCAATGTTCACTTTTATTGAAACCGATATTTTCCTTTTCCATGTCCTGTTACAGGTACGATTACCTCACTATCAACCAACAGTTTTATTAACTTGGAAGCTCCTGATGGCTTTAATCCAGTAATTTCTTCAACTATCGTTCTTCCGAAACAATTTTCTTTTCCACATTTTGAAAATATTTCTACTGTATGATTTATTGTTTTTTCTGAAATCGTATCTGAGAAAGAAAGTAATTTATTTCGAATGTCCACTTCTCCACTCTTAATGTCCACTTTTACTCTTTCAATGTCCACTTCTTCTGTATATACTTTTGCCATGGATGCCGTTCTCCTTTATCTGATGTTCCTATTGTAACGCAAAGATAAAGAAAAAGCGAATCAGGCAGACAGGGTATTCGTCATTTTTACTAATAGATGAATACTCTGAAAAACTCAAAAAACTATTAGTTTTTCGGGCTTTTCAGAGTACTTATCCACAAGCCCTGTAAAGGGGCCTGAAAGTACTCCTGAATAAATGAAGGCAGCGGAATTATGAAAAGTGGATAACTCTTTTTCGGGACTTATGATGATTGGAAGATGTTTTTTTATTTTCTCTGTTTTGCACAGGATCTTATAAGATCTTATCCGGTCTGACTTCCTGGATCGGATGGCGTGCAACAATTTCCAGTCCCTGCATGAGATATTGGTACTGCTCTGGGGTGATCTCCAATGCTTCTTCTTTTGTGCGGGGCCAGTTGAATGCACCCAACTCCAGTCTTTTGTATAGAAGCAGGAAGCCGTCGCCTTCCCAGACCAGCCCTTTGATGCGGTCAGTACGTCTTCCGCAGAACAGGAACAGAATATCTTTTTGATACGGATCCAGCTGAAAATTGAACTTGATAATGGATGCAAGCCCCTCCATACCACGTCTCAGATCTGTGTAGCCGGTAGCGAGATAGATCCTGCGGAACCCGGAAGCATCATTCAGCATGAAAGATATCTCCGATACGTGACAGGAGTTCTGCTGAAACGGAATTGGATATCTCTACAGAGACCGGTCCTTTTCGGAGGATGATATCCGGATGGAGTCCATTTCTGACAGACTCCTGTTTTATTGGAATGCTGATCTCTGCGAACGAAATCTTTTGTGGGCTGGTTTCATCTGCCGGGTCTGTGATAACCGAAAGGTCCTTTGATGTCGAAGCAGCAAAAGCTTCTTTTCTGAGAATCCTTTGCCAGTAAAAGAATTGTTTGTCTGAGATCCCATTAGCCCGGCACCATTCAGTTTTATTCATACCGCTGTTCAAACATTCATTCATGATCTGGGTCCAATGTTCAATGCGGACCTGACGTGTGATCTTATCCATAAGATCCTCCTTTAAAAAACTTTTAGTTTTACAAAGGGATTATCTCATGGTTTTAGGTGAAAAGCACGGTACTAACTATTTACCGTATACAAAAATCCAGCGATTATACCAAGCGTAAAAACGAAGAAGGCCGCTAGTACTGCGCTAGTGACCTTCATTGTTTATACGCTCTTTTCTTCTTTCACAATATATTCCCTTAAATACTTAAACGGAAACGGAACAACCGTTAACATTCCATACCTTACAAACTCTACTCCCATAAGTGGCAACACTTTCTTAAAAATTAACTTACTGCCTTCTACCGCCTGTATCTCACGCACTACGCTGGCTCTCTCAATTGTGTATTTCATTCCATTACCAATTTCACCAACTGAATATTTTGCATGCGTATCATCATAATCAAAATAATTAATGTCTATATTTCCGGAAAGATACTCGCGTCTCTCTTCTTCTCCACGCAGGTAGGCATATAGCATAATACCGGTATTCTCAAAAACATAGCGCACAACTTCTTTCTTTGTTGTAATTCCTTTGAATAATCCCATTACATTGGCTTTCGTGTATTCTGCATTCACGTCGATATGCGGGATAACTATATCCAATTCTGCGTGTACTTTTATTTTATCTGTTGTATCCATTACTAGACGAAGCCAAGTTACTACGTCTTTTCCTGGAAATCTACCTTCACTAGCTACATTCTTAAGCACATCACCCATCGCAGTATAATCAGGCATAGAATACATATTAGTATCCTTTATAAGATTAATATTACCCTCTGCATCTTTTACTAAACCTATAACACCTCTATAATCATTTTTATTCTCTTCATTCAAACCGAAATAATCCATGTATTTATCATACTCTGTCATGGTAAAAAGATTTCGTTTCAATGCTTCAATTTTAAATGAACCGTCCGGATGAATGGTCATGAAGTAATATGTACCGTCTACAACTACACCAAATAACCAGTCTGCTTTATATCCGTATTGACTCCAATCCACCAATGTAATTTTACCAATAGCAATGTCCTTTTTAATTACAAGCTCTTTCAGAATATTATAAACTGCCGCTGATGATTGGTGTTTAAAATTCTCTACTGTAATATGCTGAACAACATAATCCTCCATGCTTTCTTGATGCGGGTCCACTTCCGAATCTGAATAGAAAGATTTATCATGTATATATCGTACGTTAAGCTTCTTCTTTGATAATCTTTTACCAACGCTGCATTTTGCCTCTGGAATAATTTTATTAATACCATCCGCTACATCCTGCAAATAATCTTCAGAAGTTTCAGTGTGTACAGCATCCACTATATTAATTCCAGAATTCAAAACTTCCTTTTTAACAATATCCTTATATAACTCCAACGACGCACGCTTATATTCCAAAACTTCGTCAATACTATATTGTTTAAATTTAACGCGAATATACTTACCAAATTCATCATGTAAGGCATTCAAAATATCATATAAAACACCCATCTTGGTACATGAAAACGTTTCATAATCCGTAAAGTCAAAGAATGTAATGCTACCCCTTTCACCATCTACGGGTTTTATAATAAAGTTTTCTCTACGGTCTTTATTTTCATTAGATACTCGTTTTAAAGTATTATTGTTATAACTAAACTCATATTGCGGAAAATCCTGTAACTTTCTTTTTTCAAATTTCATTTGCTTTTTAAGTGCCAGTGATGTCAACCTATGTGCTACCAATTTTACACACATATCATCTCCGATTTTCATCTCAAGGCACTGCATACCCCAAATAAAATTCTCCTTATCCTTATTCAGCCATGCAGGTCGAAAACATAATAATTTCCCTGACAGATTATTAAAAGATATCATTTCATCAACCGGACTCGTTAGCGCATTCAAAAACAATTGTGTCAACAAATACTCCGGTATACTGCTACTTGTCATAGATTTTATAGACAAACTATCTCCATCCTCTTTTGCATTCAACAAACGTACAAACTCAGCTCTGGAAATAGCGTTTTTAGGAAGCATAACCCAAAAACTCTTTCCGCTTTCAAATTGCAGAGCTGATATCTTTATATCATCAATATCTAGAAAAGTAGCTCCACCTTTTATATATTTATCCGATGTTGTAACATAATAAAAATCATAATCTTTGTCAATGTTGGAATATTCAAACGAAGCCAGGAGTTCATTCGAATAAAGTTTCTTTATACTCATTGCAAATATCCCTCCCGATTTATTTTTGCTATGATTTCTGTTCCTATTTCTTTTCTATCCAACCGATATAAATATGGTATCTCAATAATTCTACCATTATCACTAGACGTAATCTGCATATTGTGATCAAGCATAATATTGATTATTACCGCTCTCTTTCCTCCACACTTATCTAGCTTTTCCAGGACGTTTTTCTTTTCTTCTTCCGCAGATATTAACATGGTTTCTTTCCATAACTTGAAATCAACATACACGCCATTACCTAGGGTATAATCAAACAATTCAAAAAACTCCGGTGGCATTTCCTGCAACGTTACTCCTGCATATTGTTCTAAAATATATTTACCAACAACTTCGCCTAAGGCACCTTTATAAATATTATTAAACATAGGTGGCGTCAATATAAACTCACTAGGAACAAAGCTCGTTGCATATCCATGCTTTTCAAACAATGCTTTCACTCCTGGGATTTGCATAATCTCTTTCAAATGCACCTCATCCTCTGACATCTTTTGTGGAAGACTACCGTCAAACTTGATAGTTATATTTTTATTGTAGTCACCTTCTTGCTCATAAGAATAAGCTGTAATTTCTCCCGGTGCGCACATATATACAAGCTGATATTGCGAATTATGCTCAACATTTTTTCTGCTTAACGTAGGCCTCATAAGACAAAGCTCACGTAATGCTTTCCAATAATCTATACTATCATCAGTCCAATTGCGCTTGAGCTCATTAATAATTTGCATTGCTTTTAGCGCTAATGTTCCGGCACGATTTTCCATTACAGCAATATCCAGATTTTCATTTGCCTGACCATTAAAATATGTTTTACCTACTTTAACTAATTCCGCAAACTCAGGATTCAACATTCGTTGTTCCACAATAGATAAATCATAGTCCGTTAGAATGGTATTATCCACATAAATATATATATCCGGATTCTTAAGACCGGTTCTACATATTCTTCCTACTGCCTGTATTAATGTTCGAATCGCAAAATTATTTACAGAATCTGTTTTATATGGTTCTCCCTTTTTTCCCGAAAAAGTATATCCACCACTGAAGCATATAAATGCATCTTTAATTACTGCAATCCCATCTTTACGAGAAACTTCTCCTCTTTCCATCAAGAATTCCATCTGATATACAAAACGAATTAAATCTTCAGCTTCAATTCCCTTTTTGCTATCCACATTCACCAGAAGATTTGTCGGCTTCTCAAGATATATGCAGTCAAAGTCTTTTTCCATATCTCCTCTATCGTAATCATTAACTGCTACAATAGTAGCATTCCCCGGTGCTTTATATTGCAAATTTTGTCCCGCACCAACTGTATTATAAGAAGATATAACAAAGAGTTTTTCTCCCTTTGACAATCTCTGTATAAACTCCGCACGCTTAGCATCATAATCTTCACTATTTATACTGTATAACAATTCTTTACCTTTTAATCCCTTGATACCATAAAGCTTAATAATAGCGTCTGCGAATTCCTCTAATAATTTAATATCAAAAAGCCCCTTATTCTCCTGCGGCAATTTATTATTAAGACATAAGAAGGATTTAACCGAATCATTTAAGATAAATGCCTTCATTACCTTTACAACACGAATAAAGTTATTCTTTGCATATTCAACGCGCTCAAATGATATTGATAATTTTTCCGCATACTTCTTTATAAGTGCTTCGTTTCCGTTAAATATCTCTGATAATTCAACTCTATCATCCGCATTATAAGAAACTGGCTCCACATGAATATTTACTTTATCATAGTTTGCAACAAAAGTTTGAAATGACTCCTGTAATCTACACCTATCTGCTTCTGGCATCACATAATATTTATCCTGCAACATCCTTTGAAGATATTCTAAGTCATAATTGCCAACAACCGTTTCAAGTGTTGCGGTAGCTGAAATACCTATAATTTGAGCCTTTTCAGACAAGTGAAGCAAAATACGTTCTGGCGAATCCTGAAAATCAAATAATTGAATCTCCGAACGCATACTGTGATTAGGATCATCTATAAAATCATAATAGCGAAATCCCCTATTATAGACAGAGCGGTCAAAATACTTTAACGACATTTTTCCATTGCTGTCTTTTTTATCTTTCTTCGACTTTACCTGGCCTCCCATTACGATAGGCTTCAAATACCTTATCTGTTCTCTTGATAAATGAAACTCTGTCAGCACTGACTCAATTGCATTTTCAAACGTATAATCATCGTCACCCGGCCTTTTATCCTCATCCTTATGATGCTTATAATTAAACGAAAGATTTCTAGCTCCGTTCTGAAAATAAGTCAAGCAGCCTTTAACACTGGCAAGCAAACTTAATACGCCACCATCTTTCTCTGTTGGTCTTCTTTTTGTAAAACGCAACCAGTTCTGTTTTGCCTTCATATCGGTATCTATATCAATAAAAGCATTTTCTCCCTCAAATACCGAATGAAACTGTAAGTCATTGAAAATAAAATTACGACTTCTATCGCCCTTACCATCTTCTTCTGTTTTGAAGCTATATTGCATCGCAAAACGGTTATATGTTTCATCAAACACACCACCAAATCCTTCTATAATTTCCATAGGATTTTTCGCGTTTTTTTGTTCATCAAGATATACTTGTTGTAACTTCGATGCAGTAGTAAGCTCTGCCGGAAAATCTCTCGTCTTCAAAGATGCATATACACGATGAAACAGACCTAAATAATCAATATGATTTTCTAAGCCTCTTGTTATGATCTGATTAAGTAACCTGTCTCTTGTTGCATCAAACTCATCTATAAAAATAATTGCATTTTTTGTAATATCATTATTATAAAAGCTATATGTAGGTTCAATAATAGTAGTGTTTCCCAAGAAAAACTTATCCATTGACATAAAAAATATTCGCTTCGCTCTCGTATATACCGCCGGATACAATTCTCCTATCCAATGATATTCCGGATTATTAGCGATATTCTTTAACTTTTCCTTTGGTGTTCTGAACTGCTTCAGCTCGCTTTCTATCACCTTACGAAAGGCACCTTCCTGCTGCTTGCGAATTGCATCCTCTGCGTTCTTGCATAAAACATTTATAATGTCCTTACTGGTTCCTTTTAATTCACGCTTTTTATCTCTGTATTCGTTTAATAGTTTTACTGAACCATGTAAATCCTTAAATTCTTGTTTCATAGTGATTGCTGCTGGAATTTTTCTGGCACGATATAACTCGTCCAATTTTTCTACAACCATATCTGCATTAGCTTCTATTCGCAAACAATATTTATCATAATCATCTGCTTTACCGCGCTTTGCAAAATGTTCACGCAACTCCTTATCCGGCAAATTTTTCTTAAGAGTTGTAACAAAAAAAATCTTCTTATCCTTGAATTCCGGCGAATCATAATAGTCGACCATAAACTCAAGTACACTATATGTTTTTCCGAAGCCAGTCGGCATATCCAACAAGAACAATCCCGTATCCATTGACTTGCAAAAATTTACAATCGCCTGTTTCATAGTATCCTCCAAGTTTTTATTGTGCGTTTCTCCTTTAAATTGTCTATCATCCAAACTCAAATCAATGAATTCGAAATTCATCTAATAGTACAGCAGCCTTCTCATTTCTTATTTCTGTCAATGCTAATAGTATGTCCTCGTACGCATTAATCAGCTTCTCATCCTTTTTTATTTCATCGCTATAGAATATAAAGGATTTTAAGATAATCATATCAACTATCACTTGTGAATCTTTTATCTCTTTTGCAAACTGTTCTTTATTATTTCTAATAGCTTTTGTAAAGCACAAACTAATAGAGATCAAAATTTCTGGTAATATGGTGGAACATCACTTCCCACAACGCTGTTTGCACCAATGATTGCACCATCTCCAATGTGAACGCCGGGAAGGATTACCGAATTTTGCCCGATCCAAACATCATTTTCGATAACGGTATCTCCTTTTAATGGCAGATCCGTCTTTGCAGGCGGCGACATTTCCCATCCCTCCAAGGTATAGAACGGGAATGTAGAGACGGCGTTCATCTGATGGTTTGCACCGTTCATCACAAACTCAACTCCGGCGGCGATTTGACAGAACTTTCCGATGATGAGTTTGTCATCATTCCACTCGTATAAGTGTGAAACATGACTTTCAAAATCCGAATCGGCAATATAAGTAAAGTCCCCGACAATAATATTCGGATTTGTAATCGTCGGTTTCACATATATTTCTTTATCATACCCTGCAATTGGATGGATTGTATTGGGGGTTGGGTGTTTTCCGTCTTTCATCTTAACTACCTCTTCAAATTCCGATTGAAATTTCACCTGTTTTAAGAGATTTAATAACTGTTATATTTTGTTATTAAATTCTCC
>ENA-OUQM01001974-OUQM01001974.1-human-gut-metagenome-genome-assembly--contig:-NODE-1974-length-9913-cov-7.449787_pt1 | contig 9913 bp, 9 predicted proteins | sample MGYA00237949_ERZ548830 | MGnify/ENA primary metagenome ERZ548830 (study PRJEB26490, sample SAMN05194706) | human gut metagenome | biome: terrestrial biome; feature: human-associated habitat; material...
TTGGTACTGTTCCCGGCGTTCTGGTCGGCGTTCTGGTCTTTGAGCTGATGAAGGTGGCTCTGCAGTTTATGAACGTGAACTCCTCCTACACCTACATCGTTCAGGGCCTGGTCATTATCGTGGCTGTGGCTATCGATATCCGCAAGTATCTGGCAAAGAAGTAAGAGCTTTTTCTGTGGGTCGTCTGCTTTTGGGCAGGCGGCCCGCTTTTTTTATTTGCATTTGTGTGGTATCATAAAGAAAAACAACATCAGGAGGTGTGCTTATGGCACAGGAAAACCGAACAAGGGAGCAGTTCACAGAGGAGCTTGCCCGGCGGGAAGCTGCCCTTGCGGCCCGGGAAGAACAGCTTGCACAGGAGCAGGCAGAGTTGGCCGCGCAGAAGGCGGATTTTGAGGAGGGCAAAAAGAGCCTGCTGAACAACGGCGACAAAAACTTTGTGAATGCGAAAGAAAAAATGTACGACCATTTTCCGCTGACCGTGCACCAGATGGATATTATCATCGGGGTACTGTTTGCACTGATCGCACTGTTCCTTGTGCTGGGGGTGACCCATACCAGCTTCTTCGGGCTGTTCGGAGGGTAAGTGCGTTCCTTTTCTGCAGCAGGTGATTGCATTTCATCCGCAATATGCGTATAATTTAGGATAAAAGCTCTGCCGCACTGCGGCGGCAGGAAGAGGAGTGGTGATCTTGAAAAAGAAATGGCTCGCGGCGGTGCTGGCCGGAGCTTTGCTGGCAGCAGCACTGCTGAGCGGATGCTCGTCGGTGGAGACCGTTAAACGGCTACGCTTCGGCGTGGCTGGCGAGGGCGGCATCTACCGAGAGTTCGGTGAGCGGTTCGCAGCATTGGAAAACGAGACGGACAACGGGCAGGTGGAGCTGAAGGCTACCGCCGGTTCCGCAGCGAACCTGCGTCTGCTGGCCGGCGAATACCTGCAGCTGGCCATTGCACAGGCAGACCTTGTGCAGGATGCCTATGACCAGACTGGTATCTTTGCCGACGAGGAGGAAAGCCGGGGCTTTGGTGCCGTGGCGGCGCTGTACACCGAGACCTGTCAGGTGGTGGTGCGGGCGGATTCCGACATCCAGTCCATTGAGGACCTGCACGGCAGGACGGTGAGCATTGGCGCGGAAGAATCTGGTTCGGAGCAGAACGCGCGGCAGATCTTATCTGCCTATGGTCTGAACGACAAGATGGTGAGCATGGTAAACCTGAACTATGAGGATGCCGCTGCCCAGCTGAAGGCGGGCAGGGTGGATGCCATCTTTATGACAGTGGGCGCGCCCAGCCCTGTGCTGACCGCTCTGGCAGGCGAGTGCGGCATCCGGCTGCTGAACGTGGACGGTGCGGCGGCACAGCGCCTGCAGAGCGCTTACAGCGCCTACAACACGGTCACGCTGCCGGCAGGCACCTATCCCGGACAGACGGAAAAGGTGCAGACGGTGGGCGTGAAAGCCGTTCTGCTGGCCAGCAACGCGCTGCCTGCAAAGCAGGTGCAGCAGCTGACACAGCTTCTGTTCTCCAGCCGGGAAGGGCTGGAAGAGCAGCTGGGCATCCCGCTGGACCCGGAGGAAAACGCAGTAGAGGGCGTTGGCATCCCGTTTCATGCGGGTGCGGCCGCATATTATAAGGCGGCAGGAATTACGGTCGATGAAGCGGCTGGGAACTGAGGGAAAGTAGAGCAATGAAGATCGAATTGGATATGTATCAGACATTGGCCGTTGCTGTGCTGGTGCTGATGCTGGGCAAATTTTTGCGGGCAAGGGTGCAGGTGCTGGAACGTTTCTGCATTCCGGCTCCGGTCATTGGCGGCGTGCTGTTCGCCATTTTTACCTGTGTGTGCTATGTGACCGGCGTTGCCGAGTTTGCATTTGATGATATTCTAAAGGAAGTCTGCATGGTGATGTTTTTCACCTCGGTGGGCTTCCAGGCAAACCTCAAGGTGCTGAAAAACGGCGGAAGAGCGATGATCGTGTTTCTGGGCGTGGTCGTCGTGCTGATCGTCAGCCAGAACTTTGTAGCCGTGGGGCTGGCAAAGCTGCTGGGCGTGGATGCGCTGGTGGGCCTTTGCACCGGCTCCATCCCCATGGTGGGCGGTCACGGCACCGCCGGTGCCTTTGGCCCGGTGCTGGAGGACTTTGGCATTCAGGGGGCCACCACCCTATGTACGGCAGCGGCCACCTATGGCCTGATCGCGGGCAGCATGATGGGCGGCCCCATCGGTAAGATGCTCATTGAGCGGCACAACCTGCTGGCCACGGTGGTGCCGGAGGATGACAGCCTGCTGGTGGAAGAAGAAATGAAGCACGAGCGCCACACCACCATGTACCCGGCGGCAAGCTTCCAGCTGATCGTCGCCATGGGCATCGGCACGGTGCTGTCCAGACTTCTGAGCTTGACGGGCATGACCTTCCCCATCTATATCGGTGCCATGATCGCGGCGGCCATCATCCGCAATGTGGGTGAGTATGGCGGCGGCTACACCGTGTATATGGGCGAGATCAATGACATTGGCGGCATCTGCCTTTCGCTGTTTCTGGGCATGGCTATGATCACCCTGAAGCTGTGGCAGCTGGCAGAGCTGGCCCTGCCGCTGATCGTGCTGCTGGCCGGGCAGACCCTGTTCATGATCCTGTATGTGGTGCTGGTAGTGTTCAACATCATGGGCCGCGATTACGACGCGGCGGTGATCGTATCCGGCACCTGCGGCTTTGGCATGGGCGCAACGCCCAACGCTATGGCCAACATGCAGGCCATCTGCGATAAATATTCGCCCTCGGTCAAGGCGTATCTGCTGATCCCGCTGGTGGGCAGTCTGTTTGCGGACTTTCTGAACAGTCTGGTCATTACGGTGTTCATCAATTTTATCTGAAGCTGATCTTTACAGTTCGGGCGGGCTTCCGCACCGGGAAAGGAGACGTGCAATGTCGCTTTATCACCATCTGAAAACGTGGCTCGGAAAAAAGCGGGAGCATCCCCATGAGGAAGAAACCGTGGCCTTGCCGGAAATCCATACCGGCAAGGTGGCACATCATACGGATGCGGACGGCACTCCGGCGGCAGATAAGCCGATTCACTACGATAACGTGGCTATCCCGGAAGTGCATATCCACCCGCGGCGCAAATAACCCCGATTGCTAAAAAAGAATAGTTCCACGCCGGACAGCCCGGAGCGAATGCGCAGGCTGTTCCGGATCACAGGAAGCAGAAAAGCTCCCGTCCATCAGGACGGGAGCTTTTTTGCTTGCGGTAAGATCAGCGGCTTAGAGGAACACGTACTTGAGGATGAACAGCACGGTCAGCACATACATCAGGGGGCTGATCTTCTTTTCCTTGGCCTTGCCGGAGACGACATTGATGATGGTCCAGGAGATGACGCCGATGGCGATGCCCTCAGAGATGCTGTAGGCAGTGGGCATGGCCAGAACGGTGAGGAAGGCGGGGATGCCCTCGCTGGGGTCATTGAAGTCGATCTTGACGGCGGAACCCATCATATAGAAGCCCACGATGATCAGGGCCGGAGCCGTTGCAAAGGACGGGATGGTGAGGAACAGCGGGCTGAAGATGGTTGCCAGCAGGAACAGGATGCCGGTGGTCATAGCGGTCAGACCGGTGCGGCCGCCCTCGGTGACGCCGGAAGCACTCTCGACGAAGGTGGTGGTGGTGGAAGTGCCCAGCACAGCGCCTGCGCAGGTGGCGATGGAGTCGGCCATCAGTGCGCCCTTGATGTGGGGCAGCTTGCCGTCCTCGTCCAGCATGTCGGCCTTGGAGGCAACACCGATCAGGGTGCCCAGAGTATCGAACAGGTCAACGAACAGGAAGGAGAACATGACGGCGAAGAAGTTCAGGATGCCAACGCCGGAGAAATCGGTCTTGAATACCTGACCGAAGGTCTTGCCCAGCGCGGAGAAGTCGAAGCTGACGAAGGCGGTGGGAATGACGGAGTACATGCCTGCGTCGGGGTTGGGAACATAGATGCCGGCGATCTCGCAGAGGATGCCCAGCACCCAGGTGATAAGAATGCCGTACAGGATGCCGCCCTTGACCTTCTTTACCAGCAGGATGGCGGTGATCACGATACCCAACAGGGCAAGAATCGCGCCCATGCCCACGCTGGAGAAGGTGTCGCCCTTGAAGTGCTGGTAGGTGACGAGGGTGGAATCGCTGTTGACGATCAGTTTTGCGTTCTGCAGGCCAACGAAAGCAACGAACAGGCCGATGCCCACGCTGACGGCACTCTTCAGGGTCATGGGAATGGCGTTGAAGATGCCCTCACGGACGTTGGTCAGGGACAGCACGATGAAGATGATGCCCTCCACAAAGACGGCCATCAGGGCCAGCTGCCAGCTGTAACCCATGGTGAGAACGACCGTGTAGGAGAAGTAGGCGTTCAGGCCCATGCCGGGTGCCAGTGCAAACGGATAGTTGGCAAGCAGAGCCATAAGCGCAGTTCCAACAAAGGATGCCAGCGCGGTGGCGATCAGAACAGCCTCGGAATCCATGCCCGAGGCGGACAGGATATTGGGGTTGACCGCAAGGATGTAGGCCATGGTCATGAAGGTGGTGATACCAGCCATGATCTCGGTCTTGGCATCGGTGTGGTTTTCTTTCAGATGAAAGATGTTTTCTAACATGAAGAACCTCCTGATTCAGATAAAACATCCCGTCCGTGCGTGGGACGAGAAAGAACAGAACCTATTGTAACATTTTACAAAAGCATTTGTCCACAGAATAAACACACTTTTTTCATTTTCTGTCCAAAAATCGCAAATGAGTATGACTTTGAAGGTTTTCTGCGGGTCTGCCACAAATTTTGATGGAGAAAAAACACTGCTTTTGAAAAGATACGAAACAGCGATGAATTATAAGGGGTGAAAGTATACGAATCGGATTCTTTAATTTAAAATATACGCTATGGCCCTGTAAAAGTGCACACTGTTGGGAAAGCAGCACCAGTGGTATCCTTTTGCCATAGCCCAGCACACCAGGGCGGAAAGGAGCTGATACCCAACACCATGGGGCAGACAAAACAGGCCAGAGGGCTGGCCAGCCTGAGCCGAGCCACGGACACCCTGAGCACCCTGCTGGCACAGCAGGTGCGGGAACTGAATGCCCGGCAGAAGGCGGCAAAAAAGGAAGGCACATCGGGAGCAGGCACCATGAAAGACCTCAAGGAGGCCACGGCGGTGCTCAAGGATCTGGCCGGTGTAGCCAAGACCCTGAACGATCAGGGGGCACAGGCAGAAGGAGCGGAGTGCGGCGTGGTGCTGCTGCCGACGGTGGAGGAAGAACCATGAGCATTGTACAAGCAAGAGTGCCGGTGGTCTGGCGGCCCCAGCCGCGGCAGGCCGAATTTATGAGCCGCCCGGAACCGGAAGCGCTGTACGGCGGTGCAGCAGGCGGCGGCAAGAGCGACGCGCTGGTGATCGAAGCGCTGCGGCAGGTGCACATTCCGCACTACCGGGCGCTGATCCTGCGCAAGACCTACCCGCAGCTTTCTGATCTGGTGGACAAGAGCCAGGTGTACTACCACAGGGCGTTCCCGCAGGCACAGTACAACGCCACGGCCCATGTGTGGAACTTCCCCAGCGGGGCAAAAATTTACTTTGGCTCCATGCAGTACACCAAGGACCGTACCAATTATCAGGGCAAGGCCTTCGATTTTATCGGCTTTGACGAGCTGACCCACTTTGAATGGGAAGAGTACAGCTACATGATGAGCCGCAACCGTCCCACCGGCCCGGGCACCCGGGTGTACATGCGGGCCACCACCAATCCCGGCGGCATCGGCCACGGGTGGGTGAAGGCACGGTTCATCACGCCCGCACCGCCCGGCACGCCTATCACCGAGGAATACACGGTAAAGCTGCCGGACGGCACCGAACAGAAGCTGCAGCGGGCGCGGGTGTTCATCCCTTCCAGCATTTTTGATAACCCCGCCCTGCTGGCAAACGACCCCGGCTACCTTGCAAGCCTTGCCAGTATGCCGGAAGCAGAAAAGCAGGCGCTGCTCTACGGCAGCTGGGACAGCTTTTCCGGACAGGTGTTTACCGAATGGCGCAACGACCCGGCCCGCTACGAAGACCAGCGCTGGACTCATGTGATCGCACCGTTCACCATCCCGAAGCACTGGCAGCTCTACCGCGGGTTCGACTTTGGCTTTTCCAAGCCGTTCTCGGTGGGGTGGTACGCAGCGGACGAGGAGGGGCGGCTGTACCGCATCAAGGAGCTGTACGGCTGCACCGGCAGGCCGAACGAGGGCCTGCGCATCGACCCGGTGGAACAGGCCCGGCGCATCCGGGAGGCAGAGCAGAACGACCCGCTTTTGCGCGGCAGGGTGATCCACGGCATTGCCGATCCGGCCATCTTTGATGAGAGCCGCGGCGAGAGCATTGCCGCTATGATGGAGCGCAGCCCGAACTTCCTGCGCTGGTCCCCCGGCGACAACACCCGGCTTGCGGGCAAGATGCAGTTCCACTACCGGCTGAATTTTGATGCGGACGGCAGGCCGATGTTTCAGGTGTTCAATACCTGCAAGCACTTTATCCGCACGATCCCGAACCTTGTGTACGACGAAAGCAACGTGGAGGACATCGACACCCGGCAGGAGGATCACATTTACGACGAGTGCCGCTATGTGCTGATGGAGAACCCTATCAGCCCGCCGGTGCGCTGTGCTGCGCCGCCCATGCCCGACGACCCGCTGAACCTGCACAAGCGGGCAAGATTTTACAGAATTTAAAGGAGAAACGCAATGGACGATTACGAGAACGAAGCTTTGCCCGTGGGTGAAGCACAGGTGGCCGAGGCCATGCAGACCTTGCAGCGGTACAAGGCGGGCAAGGCCGCGCTGGACAAGCGTATTGTGGATAACGAGCTGTGGTTCCGCATGGGCCATTGGAAGAACTACCAGAACCCCATGATGCCCGGCAAGGCCCAGCCTTCCAGCGGGTGGCTGTTCAACAGCATTGCCAACAAGCACGCCGATGCCATGGACAACTACCCGGAACCGAACGTGCTGCCCCGAGAGGCAGATGACGAGGACACCGCACGGGCACTTTCCAGCGTTTTGCCGGTGGTGCTGGAACAGGCCGACTACGAGCAGGTGTACAGCGACTGCTGGTGGCGCAAGCTCAAACAGGGCACCGGCGTGACCGGTATCTTCTGGGACCCTGCAATGCGCGGCGGCATTGGCGACATTGCGGTGCGCAGCGTGAACCTGCTGATGCTCTACTGGGAGCCGGGCGTGGCGGATATTCAGGCATCGCCAGACTTTTTCAGCCTGAGCCTTGAGGACACGGCCCGGCTGTGCGCGCAGTACCCGCAGCTGGCAGGACACACCGCCAGCGTGCTGGACGTGCCCCGGTACATCCACGATGAAGGGCAGGACACCAGCTCCAAGAGCGTGGTGGTGGACTGGTACTACAAGCGCCCGGATGAAACGGGGCGCATGGTGCTGCACTACTGCAAGTTCTGCAACGGCGTGGTGCTGTACGCCAGCCAGAACGACCCGGCGCTGGCAGAAAGCGGCCTGTATGACCACGGGCAGTACCCCTTTGTATTTGACCCGCTGTTCGTGGAGGAGGACAGCCCGGCGGGCTTTGGCTACATCGATGTGATGAAGGACTGCCAGACGGCCATTGACAAGATGAACCATGCCATGGACGAGAACGTGCTGCTGAGTGCAAAGCAGCGGTATGTGCTCAGCGACACGGCAGGGGTCAACGAGGAAGAGCTGGCCGATTTCGGCCGGGACATCGTGCATGTGGTGGGACGGCTCAACGACGACAGTTTCCGTCCGCTGCAGACGGCGGGCCTGCAGGGCAACAGCCTGAGTTACCGCCAGAGCCGCATTGAAGAGCTGAAGGAGATCAGCGGCAACCGGGACATGACGCAGGGCGGCACTGCCGGAGGTGTGACCGCAGCCAGCGCCATTGCGGCCTTGCAGGAGGCAGGCAGCAAACTCAGCCGCGATATGCTCAAGAGCGCCTACCGTGCTTTTGCAAAGCAGTGCTATCTCATCATCGAGCTGATGCGCCAGTTCTACGACGAGCAGCGGGTATTCCGCATCGTGGGCGAAAGCGGCGAGAGCCGGTTCGTGCCCTTCTCGGCGCAGGCGCTGCGGGCGGTGCCCGGCGGCAGCGTGGGCGGCGTGGAACTGGGCAGCCGGGAGCCGATCTTTGACATCGTGGTGAGTGCCGCCAAGAAGAGCACCTTCAGCCGCCTTTCCCAGAACGAGACGGCCAAGGAGTGCTATCAGCTGGGATTTTTCAAGCCGGAAAATGCCGATGCCGCCCTTGCGGCACTGGAAATGATGGACTTTGAAGGCATTGAGAAGGTGCGTCAGAGGGTGCGGCAGAACGGCACCCTTGCCCAGCAGCTGGCTAGGATGCAGCAGCAGATGGCACAGATGGCGGCGGTGATCGCCCAGCAGGGCACCGGGCCTGACGAACCGGCCCGCAGTGCAGGCGGTGCGTCTGCGCAGAAGGACGGGCAGGCGGTAAAGCTGGCGGGCCTTGGCAATGCCCTGCCGGTGGCCGCCGCTGCACGTGCCATGGACATCCATTAAAAAGGAGGTGAATTTTATGATGAAAGTTTGTTACAGCGAGATGGATACCCCCGCCGGGCTGAGCTGCCGGCTGGAAGCTGCCGGTCATGCAGGCTATGCGCCTGCCGGGCAGGACATCGTTTGTGCAGGAGCCAGCACCGTGATGCAGGGCCTTGTGTACCTGCTGGCCGGGGAAGAGAACGCCCACAGCGAAGCCTTTGATGAGCCGGACGGTCCGCGTCTGGCAGTGAGCGTGGATGCGCCCTGCGAAGAATGGGTGCGCGGTGCCTTTGAGCTGGCCAAAGCCTGCTTTGTGCTGCTGGCCGAACGCTACCCGGAGAATGTCCGCTTTGCAGATGTGAGCCGCAGAGGAAAGGAGAGCATGATGGATCTGCAGCTGTTTGCAGCGGAGGCGACCGCCGCCTGCGGCGGAAACAGGGAGCCGAGGCTGGGGCAGCGGCCAGCAGAACACGAGTGCCGCTCAAGGCACGAAGTGGACGCTGGGAGCCGCAACCCGTGGGGAGCCTTTATGCTACAGCTCTTTGCAGAGGGAGAAGCCGCTCCCCCTGCCCTGAGCGAAGCGCAGACCCGACAGGCGGTGGCCTCCGGCACCATGAAGCCGGACGAAGCAAAAGCGCCCGCTGCGCCGCAGGCTTCGGCAGAGAAAACCGTAGAGCTGCAGCCGGAAAAGCCCCGGCAGGAACTGCCTGTGCAGCGCCCAGAACTGCCGCCGCTGTCCAGCTTTGCCCGCAGCACACAGGCTGCTGTGCACAGCCTGCATGCCCGCTGGGCGGCAGAGGAAGCGGCCATGCGCCGCAGCCAGCCGGATTTTGATCTGCAGAACGAGCTGCGCAGCCCGGAGATGCGCCGCCTGATGCAGCTGCCCGGCATGAGGGTGCGGGATGCGTACCGTCTGGCCCACTACGACGAAAACCTGCGCACTGCAGCGCAGGCTGTGGAGCAGGGCGTGGTGGAACGTATTCAGCAGCGGGCCGCACGGCCCACCGAAAACGGCATCCGGCCCGGCGGCGCGGCTACCGTCCGCCCGGATGTAGCCAGCATGACCCGCGCCCAGCGAGAAGCACTGGAACGCCGTGTGCTCCACGGAGCACAGATCGAATTGTGACTATTTTACAAGAGAAAGGAATATGAGCATGAACAAGAATTTCAACATCCAGCTGTTTGCGGAAAACCTGAACACCACCGCTACCATGTCGAAAGAGATGAAGACCTTCTACGAGAAGCGTCTCATCGATCAGGCAGAGCCGCGTCTGGTGCACGACCAGTTTGCGGACTACTACCCTGTGCCCCAGAACGGCGGCAAGACCATTGAGTTCCGCAAGTACGACAGCCTGCCCAAGG
>ENA-OUQM01001975-OUQM01001975.1-human-gut-metagenome-genome-assembly--contig:-NODE-1975-length-9913-cov-4.715054_pt1 | contig 9913 bp, 11 predicted proteins | sample MGYA00237949_ERZ548830 | MGnify/ENA primary metagenome ERZ548830 (study PRJEB26490, sample SAMN05194706) | human gut metagenome | biome: terrestrial biome; feature: human-associated habitat; material...
AACTCACCCCTATATGACTCATTTCTCCTTTGTCGGAACAGTATTCGCAAGGATCACTCACACATCGCCCACAAACGCCGCAACGCTCGCTTCAATGGGCTTTGGTGGGTAAACACTCCACCCCAGCCCCTAAACGCACACACAGCGGCACACAGGGCGAACGGCGCGGGGAACTGATCTGTGCAGCACATCCGAAAGCACAAAATCTGTAAAAATTCCTTCAAATTTGAGACGGTGAAAACCGTGGGAGCAGAATAACAGCCGATGAACGGCGGCTGCCCGCCAAGGGCGGGTTGACGCAGTTCATCGGCGCCGCGGGCCCGCAGGCACGCGCAGCCCCGCTGCTATACCTCGCTTCGCACCGATGGGTCCCACGGTTTTTTCGGTCACAGCAACAGGACGCAGAGAAACATATCTGCCGGTTTCACACGCTGGTCTGCTCCATGCGTCTTGCCACTCGCTGCCGCTCCTTTGCTCTGTCCACAGCATCCATCTGCCGCTGATAAAATTCCCCGATGGAAAACTGGATCGGCAGGATCGTGTAGAGCAGACTTCCGTTTTGCTTGCGCCCGTCCTGCGTGATAATGCTGGTGCGCTCTGTGCGGATGAGCCCGCGTTCCTCCAACTCCTGCACATACTTCCGCACGGTGTTGTTGCTCATACCCACCGCCTTGCCGATGGTGGCGTAGCTGGGATGGCACTGATAGGTTCTGCGGTCTTCGATGCGGAGCAGGTAACCGTAGACAGCGATCGCGCCGTGAGACAGACCCAGCTGATAGATCTCGTTGGGCAGAGGAAAATAGTTCTTGACCGGGTCGCGCTTTGTCCAAGTTCTCATCTGGCACCTCCAGTCTGCCGCTCTACCCACTGTTGGAATTTATCCTTGGGCACCACGAACCGACTGCCGATGCGCACAGACGGAAATACTTCTTCGTGCATCAGCTCGTAGGCACTGGAGATGGACACGCCCAACACCTTTGCCACCAGCTCCGCGTTGAGGAACAGCGGCAATTCATCGTAGCTGTGATAGGTTGATATTTTCAAAATCGTTACCTCCAATAGAATTCAGAGAAAAATTACTTGCGTTTCGGAGGTCCCTCTGTTAGACTGTTTGCAGATGGAGTCTGCGTTTTCCGAAACGCGGCGCGCCGCTGGACTGCTGCAACAGTTCAGCGGTTTTCCTTTTTGTAGGAACGATGTATGCTTCTCCCCCCTTTCTTTGTTCTCTGCCACGCACCGTACCCGTTCCTGCCCTGCGGCCTTGTTTGACCTGCACGGCGTTTTCGCTGCCTTGGTATGCTCGACCGCTTTGCCGCGGCGTCCTGGCGTTACTTCTCCGGCGTGTATCATCTCCGGTGATGGGTATTCAGTTGTCGAGGTGCTTTTTCGGATTTGTGACCGTCTTTTTCATTGACAATCCGCAGTCCTCGTGTTAGACTAACTGTAAATTACTTTTGACAGTCTTTCCGTGATCGTATGGTAACATACTTTTCACCCCTTGTCAAGACTGCCTGTATTTCTATATTACGATTGTCTATTTTGAGGTGATCTGCCATGTGGTATGCCAAAATGTATTTCTCTGAGGGCAGAGAGATTTTCCAGTATGATTCCCTTGGTACGCAAGGCGTTCCGGACGTCCAGGGGGAGTTTCCCTTTTTGGAAAGCCTGCTCACCTTTCTGGAGATGGATTATGGGGAGTTGGCACCCTCTCTCCAACGGATCGCAGATCGTTGGAGGCGGTTGATCGTTGAGGATGACCGGCAGGCTGGCACAGATGCCATAGTGGAACTGAGCCAACTGAAAAGTCGACATATCTATCTGGAGTTTCTGTATGTGCGTTGGTATGACCGTTTCTCCAGAATTGGGATTTATGGTGACCGGGGCAGCGCGGAGGATGCGCAAATGCTGGATGAGTTGCGGCAGCTTCCCGAGCAGCTTCCGCTGTATCAGCAGCAGATCCAGCGATTTTTTGAGTTGGTGCTGGATGTGGACAGCGCGGGACGGGAGCCGCAGTCACAGGCAGCAAAAAATTATACCTACGATATGCCGAAAGATCCCGGCCTGTTTTGTTTCCACCCCATCCCGCTCAGCTTTGAGCCGGTGGAACCGGGGCGGTGTTCGCCGGTGCTGTATTCCTCCGGCATCCGGGACATGATCGACTACTCTCTGCGGAGTTGCGTGGAACGGAACATCACCGTGCGGCGCTGCAAGAACTGCGGACGATGGTTTCCGCAGACCGGGCGGGTCAGCGCGGAGTATTGCGAGCGGCCTGTTCCCAAAGGGCAGCAGCACTGCCGCGACATCGGCGCTCTGAAGCAGTGGACGCTCCGGCAGGCAGGCAATGACGCTTTCAAGGCCTACCGGAAAGAATACAAGCGGCGCTTTGCGTGGATCAAGGCCGGACGGATCACCGACCAGCAGTTTTACGATTGGAGCGAGCGGGCCAGAGCGGAAAAGGATAAATGCGAGCAGGGGCTGATCTCTCAGAAGGAACTGGAGGTCTGGCTGAAGGAATCCAAATGAAACACCGTGTGCTGACCTTGCGGTCAGCACACGGTTTTCTTTGATTATAGCGAGGCAGATTTTAAACCGCCTGCATTTTGATATGCTATCAAAGCGCGGCTTTCTCCCATTCAATCAGGATCTCCGCCAGCTCCGGTGTCAGTCGCATGCGGCACTCCTGCCGCAGTTCCTCCGGCACGCCGTAGAATGCCTCGGCGATGCTGCCGGTGATGGCGGCGAGGGTGTCGCTGTCGCCGCCGAGGGACACCGACGTGCGCAGCGCGTCTTCAAAATCTGTGCTTTCCAGAAATGCAATAATAGCCTGCGGCACGGTTTCCTTGCAGCTCTCTACATGATGGTAGGTGGGACGAATTTCGTCGCAGGTTCGGCTGAGGTCGTAGCCGAATTCGCGCTCCACATACGCTTTGATTTCCGCTTTGTCGTGACCCGTGCGGGCGAGAAAGATGGCCGCGGCGGTGGCCTGTGCGCCCTTGATGCCCTCTGGATGATCATGCGTCACCTCGGCGGTGAGCTGCGCCAGATGCAGCGTTTCCGCCATATCTGTTGCCAGCCATGCGGCGGGAGACACCCGCATGGCACTGCCGTTGCCGTAGCTTTGGTAGGGCTGCGGGTCATCCTCATAGAGCCAGCCGCCAAAATGGGTGCCATAGCCCCGGTCAGGGTAGGCGCGGCCCAGCTGCTGCATCTCCCGCACCAGTGCCGCTTTGATGGCGGCATCGTCTTGCCCACGGGCGCTGAGCAGTGCCTTTGCCACCGCCAGCGTCATCACCGTGTCGTCGGTGAAGTCGGAACGGCGGCTGAACAGGGGGAAATCCTTCGCCTTATAGTTGTTGCAGTCGAACTCGTAGGGGCTGCCCACGATGTCGCCCAAAATCGCTCCGTACATACGCTTACCTCCCTCTTTTCTGCACATCCTCGTCGATGCGGCGTTTCCAGTCGGCGCTGAGAGGTTGGGCCGCTCGAACGCTGCACACGGCGGCGCTGATGACCTCATAGTTCAGCGCCGTGCCCTCCTCGTCGCACTTGTAGTTCACCGCCCGGTCGGCGTCAATGCCGAAACGTGCCGCCTCCTTGGCCGCGTCGATGTTTGCGCCGAGGAACAAAAACTCCCAGCCGTACTTCTCCTTCTGCCGTTCAATCATGCGGCGCACACGCTCGTAATCGTAGCGGCGACTGGCGTTTTCGTAGCCGTCGGTGGTGATGATGAACATCGTCTTCTCCGGCACATCCTCCCGGCGGGCGTACTTATGAATGTTGCCGATGTGGTGGATGGCGCCGCCCACGGCATCCAGCAGCGCCGTGCAGCCGCGGGTAAAATACTCTTTCTCCGTCAGGGGCGGCACTTCGCCAAGCGGCAGGCGGTCATGGATGACCGTGCTGTCGTTGGCGAAAAGCACCGTGGAGACCAGCGCCTCGCCTGCTTCCCTCTTTTGCTGTGCGAGCATGGAGTTGAAGCCGCCGATGGTGTCCGATTCCAGCCCGGACATAGAGCCGCTGCGATCCAGAATAAAAACCAATTCCGTCATTAAAAAGCCCTCCTTCGTTTGATTACGCTCACATTGTAGCGCATCCGAAGGAGGGTTTGGTCGCCTGACAGGCGACATATTGCTTTAAAGGTGACTCACCGTTCTACATTTTCCCCAACCGCTCCAGCCGAGATTCGATTGCCCCGGAAGTGCGTCCAAAGTGCTCGCAGAGGTCTTGCTTCTTCATACCACCGTCAAACAAATGACTCAGTTCCCGATCCAACTCCTCTGTCCACGGCTTTCCATTGTTCTCAGGTAATGGTTTTTTCTTTCTACGAGACAACACCTCCACAGCGCAGTTCAGTGCCCGAACGATCTCACCTTTGTTACAAACATGGTCATCCGGCAGAACCTCTCCCGTCAAAGGGTCAATGCCATCTGCCAAAACCGTTAGCAACTCTTTTGCGCGCTGAATATCCATGGTTTACCGTCTCTTTCTCATTTATTTTTCAGCTGTTCCGTCCACTCGGTTTCTTTAAAGCCCACGAGCACAAATTCATCGCTCACCAGAAGCGGACGCTTGACCAGCATCCCGTCTGTTGCAAGGAGCTTCAGCATCTCGTCCTCACTCATGGTGGGGAGCTTCTCCTTCAACGCCATAGACTTATAGAGGAGGCCGCTGGTGTTGAAGAATTTCTTGAGCGGCAGCCCGCTACGCCGGTACCACGCAGACAGTTCCTCATAAGCAGGATTTTCCGTCTTGATGTCCCGGAATGTATAGGAAATACCGTTCTCGTCCAGCCACTTCTGCGCCTTCTGGCAGGTGGTGCATTTGGGGTAGCAGATAAAAGTCATGGTGTTACGCTCCTGATTACAAAAGTATACTTCTTGCCCACTCCGTACAGGCATCCGATTCCATCAGTCCAAGTTCCTGCCAAATGCCCGCGTAGTATAATCCCTTTATTGGATCCTTTGCGCCGTTCTTTCTCTTTCCGTATATGTGCTGCGTATCGTACACTTCATTCCTCGCCCAAGTTGCCTTTGTGGCACCTTTCAGAGTCAATACCCGCTTTTTATCAAAGCGCAGTACTCCTGCGCCAGGCTTGCTTTTATCCAAAGAAAGTCTTTCTGCTGCTTTGAAAATCACATTTGTTGAGTTGTCCACCCTGCCATTAGACGAATGCGGATGCCACCAAACTTTTCTCTGTTCTTCAGGCGCAGAGATGATCTTTCCAACCTGAAGGTATCCCCAAATCACCTGGAGGTCTTTTCCCCGGTAAAAGTCACTACGATCCCGCAAATATCGGTATGTTCCGTTTTGATATTCCGCAAAGTGAAAATTCCCGAAAAACAGGAAGATGTCTCCCTGTGCAACACCGATATTCTTCAAGTAAGCAGCCGCGGCATTTCGCTGCCCAAATGCGGGGAACCATCCGTCGATATGCTCCCTACGTCGCCCTAAATCTAAATCAGGGTCCAGATGACAGTGGTCTCCGCCCTTATATCGCAGATCTCGCAATATTTGAGAATACTGAATTCCATTGTAGTAAAGAGAATCATATGTATCCTCATCATCGCTGGGAATGGGAAACGAAACCATTGTACCATCTTCAAAAATGGGACTGACGATGCCGCCATTCGCAGAGTCAAAACCTTTTCGGCTGAGTATAATTTTCATTCCTCACGCTCCCAGCAAGCTCTGGTCAAAGGCGAACAGCGCCTCGTTGATCTCGAAGATGTCGTACTTCTTCTGCCTGATGAAATACTCAATAATGACGTCGAACTTGCTGCTGGCACTGAGAGCATAGCCTGCGCGGGCGACAAGATCACGGGTCTCATCCAGATTCAGCTCCAGCGCGATGGCAAAGGCAATGGCTGTGGGCTTGGAGGGCTTATAGTCCGGGTTGTTGCGGATTTTCGAGAACAGCTTGCGGTCTACGTTGGCCTTTTTGTAAACCTCGGCGTCCTTTTTGCCGCTGCGGTCGATGAGCTTCAGCAGGGTTTCCGAGAAGCCGGCGTCCAGATGTGCCAGCAGACTGTCCAATCCGCCGACAGCCATAGGCGCCGCCGCTGCATCGACGGACAGCGTCCTGCTTTCGAGAACGCTCATCCGGCGCAGGCGCTCCCGCTGGGAATCAGTATGCACATCTACATAGTGGTCATCAACGTACTCGGCGATGTCGGCAAACAGCTTGCTGCTGATCTGATACGCCGTGCGGCTAAAGATCACGATATAGACCGTCATGTCGTTGTGCAGCAGAAACTCGCCGATAGTGTCCACCGCCACGCGAAGCGCCTGATCCTTTGGATAACCAAAGATGCCGGAGGAAATCAGCGGAAAGGCGACCGTTTCGCAGCCGTGCACTTTCGCCAGCGCAAGGCTCGTCCGGTAGCAGGAAACCAGCAGCTTCCGCTCACCGTGACTGCCCCCGTTCCACATAGGGCCGACAGTGTGGATCACATATTGGCAGGGCAACCGGTAAGCCTTGGTAATCTTGGCATCGCCGGTCTTGCAGCCGCCGAGCGTCCGGCACTCGGCCAGCAGCTCCGGTCCCGCCGCGCGATGGATACAGCCATCCACGCCGCCACCACCCAGCAGCGTTTCGTTCGCCGCATTGACGATAGCGTCCACCTTCATTTTTGTAATATCATTGCGAACAATTTCAAGAGGCATGGTTCTATTCCTCAATTTCTATCATTCAAAATCAAGCCAACGCGCCGTTGTTCTCTAATTTTTCCACTTCGGACAGCTCTTCCCAATCCTCACGTTTTCCGCATCTGCGAAGGTAATCGTGTCCGCCGTCCACGGCGCAGGAGCCACAACTGCAAAACTTGAAATCATGGACAGTTTTGCTTTCGATGATATCTCCGCATTTCTTACATCTGATTGCGTTCCTGATAATTTTCGGCATGATCATTCTCCCTTTAGTGCATTTTTGATTTTTTCTTTTTCCCCACTGCCATCTGTGCGCAGTCGCAGCAGCGGGACGCCGCACTTCTCCAGAATGGAGTTTTTCTTCATATCTCGCTCTGCCTGCTTGCTCCCCGCTTCGTGGAAGCCAGTCCCGTCTACTTCAATCGCCAACACGGGTTGCTTATCCATCTGATTGAACAGCAAGAAATCCACATGGGTCAACGGATTGCGGGCATATCTGCGCTCTTCCTCCGTCAGTGGCTCGTAGTCCTTCACCAGCGTTGCAAGAGAAACATGTACCGCACAACCGATGGAGGAAAATTCCTCATCGGACAGCACTTCCTGAATCACGGAGTACATGAGATTCTCGGAATCGTACTCGGATACTCGCTTATGTTTTTGCAGATATGCTCTGCGTTGCTCGGCATAGCCCTGATAGAGCATATCGAACACGGAGTAGACCTGGCTCTGGATAACCTCAAAATTGTTATATTCGATGTACCGCGTTAGGTCGCCATAGTTGGTTTGGTCATTGCGTGGGTCCTGCGATGTGACCACCGCCAGCGAATGAACCGCGCGGGAAACCGCCACATTCAGCATATGGGGATCATCCACGAAATCCGTGATGACATTGTCGACTGAGGTCAGAATGATAGCATCTTGTTCTCGCCCCTGAAACTTGTGGACGGTGTCCACCTCATAAGTATCTCCCAGCTGCTTGCGGATGGCTGTCACCTGATCCCGATATGGCGTGATAATACCGATGCTCTGGAAATTTTGCTGATGCAGCCGCGGAAGCACCTCCTGCTGGATGACATCGATCTGGCGCTGGTTGAGATGCCCACGGGCGTGATTACCGGCAATCGTCCGGTACATGGTCAATACATCCGGCTCATCATGGTCTTTTGTCATAACGATCAGCTGTCCGTGGTAGAACTTCTGATTGCAGAAATTGATGATCTTCGGGTGACAGCGGTAGTGTTCCCGCAGCAGCGTAACAGGTGCATCCTGCCATATTTCCAATGCAGAGGACAGCAAACTGTGGGTAGAAAAGCGATAACGCTCATCCAAGGAATACTTCTGCCAAATGGCATCGCTGGTGCGAATGTCATCCTCTGTCAGCACATTGGGGAGCTGCTTCAAGTCCCCGACAATTACGATATTCCGCGCACAGGAAAATGCCAGCACCCCTGTGGCTAAATCGACCTGTGAGGCTTCATCCACGATCAAGTAATCGTAGATATGATCGATGCTCAGCGTTCCTTTGATGGAATAGGTCGTGCTAAGCACCACCGGATACTCGCGGGTAAACTCTTCGGAATTCCGGCGGAAATCATTCTTTTCAAAGCATCGTCTATTATTCCGCCAATGATACCGTGTTGCCAGCTCCGCCCGGAACAGCCGCAGGGACTTCTGTGTGAGCTCGTCCATCTTTGCATCAAAAGCGTAGTGTTCCAGCTTGCGGTTCAGTTCCTGCTTTTCGACTTCCAGTTCCCGCCTCTTTACAGAATAGAACTGACTCTGCAAATAGGGAATGACCAGTTCCGGAGAATGAAGGAATAATTTGAGTGCATTACGATTGAAGCGGAACATGATGGAGAGCTTTTGCAAAAGACCCAGTCGGGTTTCGTGTTCCGCGTGCTGTTCAAACTCCATCCAAAGCGCAAGAAGCTTCTGTGAGGACAGCTTGTCCAGGCTCTCCATTGGCATGTCACTGTAACTTGCGTAATATTCCTCAAAATAATGCTGCTCCGGGTTTAGCTGCAAGAACTCCTGCTCAATTTCCGCAATACGTTTTTTAGCATTGAGCATTTCGTTCAGTTCTTTGGAAAGCGCAGTCGTTTCCCGGTCTAATTGCTGTTGCTCCTCCGGCAGCATTTCCCAATCGCTCATATTCGGATAGGCGCCTGTCTGTGCATCCAGAAACCTCTCTTTGTTGGCAAGGCTGCCGAGAAACGCAGTCAGAAAAGCTGAATTTTTCTTCTCCAGCTTTTCCACAACATTACGCGTTGCGGAATTGTTGTTGGAGACAACCGCCACGGTTTTTCCACTGCGGACAACATTGGCGATGATATTCAGGATCGTCTGTGTCTTTCCAGTACCCGGAGGCCCCTGAATGATACTGATTTTGGAGGAAAGCGCCCGTTCTACCGCCAGCTTTTGACTCTGGTTCAGGCCAAACGGATAGATCACTGCCTCCGGCATCTGGGGCGCTTTGACTTCTTTCTGCGTTGCAAGATAACTCGCCAGCACGGTATCCTCGCTGACCTGTTTGATCTTGTCATACTGCATACTCAGAATGTTGGTGCCTTCCACCTCGAGGCTAATTGCCGCAGCAGTCTCCTTGAAATATTGGAATGCTTCTTGATTTTTACCGTCCGCCAGACAATTCTGCTGGAACTGCACTTCGCTCCTGTAGAACGATAAATCTCTCTTTCCGTTGCGGACAATACGATAATCCCCGCCGAAATCGAGAATCTCATCAATTCCGCTGATGGCTTGCCCATTTGCGATGACAATCACCTGCGCAGGGTCAATTTTCTTTTTCAGAGGCAGGATCTCCACATTGCTACTCTGAAAGCTGTATGTCTTATTGGGCGCACTGGTATAGACGACCTCGCACTTTCCGTCATGGAACTGAAAGCTCGCGACCGAGTCCGTCTGGTCTTTTCCTTTTATGATGATTAAGTGCTTTCGTGCGTCCATAGGCATCTCTCCCATTCAATCAAACATGCAAGCACAACAGTATACCGAATCTTCTTTTTTAAAAGCTACTGAAATTTCTATGGCATTAATTGTTTTCTTCGAAATTCTCAACCTGTTCCATAACTTTTTTAAAAACTTCAGGGCTGTACTGCGGAGGATATCCATTCTTAACCAAACATACCTTAATATCAAATTTGAGCTGGTCACGGACAATTTGATTGTTAAGCCAATCCGCAAAGGATGATTTTGTATCAATGATCTCCTTTATCTTCCTTGCGAGAGCTTTGCACTTACTGTTTACAAT
>ENA-OUQM01001984-OUQM01001984.1-human-gut-metagenome-genome-assembly--contig:-NODE-1984-length-9869-cov-6.154983_pt1 | contig 9869 bp, 9 predicted proteins | sample MGYA00237949_ERZ548830 | MGnify/ENA primary metagenome ERZ548830 (study PRJEB26490, sample SAMN05194706) | human gut metagenome | biome: terrestrial biome; feature: human-associated habitat; material...
GTCGGAGCCGAACGCTCTATCCAGCTGAGCTACGATCGCTTATGTATGAAAAACGTCGTTCTGACGTATTTCAATCTTGTGAAGTAGTCAATTTCCAATAGTGGTCAATTCGTGGTCTGACTAGCGTTGACCACCGCGTTTTTGCGAGCGCAAATTACGCTGTATCGAGCAAAAACGAGCATGAGGCCTGCGATGTCGCAGTTGTCGGAGAACTACGACAGGGCAGTATAGACCGACATTAAAGCGTAAATTTTGTCGGTTCTGCACACTTACACCCAAAACAAGAAAAAGCCCATTGTTGGTTGTCGCAACAGGCTTTTTCGGCATTTTGAAGGACGTCTGCACAGTAGTGGTCAAATGGTGGTCAAAAATGACTCCTCTGTAGCAGAAGGCTCATCAACAAGTCTATTATAGTATGGTGGAGAAGTGATGATGCAATCTACGCTTTCTTTATCGAGTGTTTGTAACGCTTCCACTGCGTTCCCACAAAACAAGGTCCAGTCTTTATTGTTATGGGTACCGCTCCATTTATGCAGCCCTTGTGAAATTTGTTCATCTGTTATGATATTCATCAAAATAACTCCAATAATTGAATAGCAAGTTTCTTCATCATCAATCTGTGGCTTATTCTGCTTGCAAATTTTAAATTACTTCATATTTCCATTGCAAGTATCCATAATTTTCGTCCATAAAGTGGGCCAAAAGCTGAAATCACTCCAGCGGCCGGGGATAAGCCAGCCGGGCAGGGTTTGCAGAAAATGGGGTACCGCCCACGCAAATGCCAGTGCTAAAGCAAACAGGGCTGCCCCGTGCAAGACACCGGGCAGGGCACAAATAAAGCGCAGCAACAGCACGACCAAAGCCAGTCCGACAATCAGGGCAGGCAGGGCACATGCTGCTTGAGCCAGCCATGCCTTTTGGGGGCCGTAAGTGATGGCGGCGATCTTTCCGGCACCGGTTGCTGCGGCCCACTGTTCGGCGTCCGTTTTGGGGGTGTCGGGCGAAAGACCCCGCAGCGCCGCGTGGGTAAAGCCGCTTTGCGCCGGATAAAGAAGCGTTTTGCTTTTACTTTTAAACACGCCGGAAATGAAATACTCGGTACGGTCCAGTGCAACAGTCAAGCCCATAATATCATAGCTGCCAAACAGTGTCCACGCCAGCGTCGAAGAAATCGCGCACTGCTGTCCTACGACACCGGGTGCTGTGCCCTGAAGATATTCCACAGGCAGACAGTCCTGCGCTGTACCGTCAAAGCCGATACAGGTCACATCTTCCGCTGTGCGGTCAGAATCTGCCGAGACCGCTGCTGCTTTCTCGCTCCAAAAGCTGGCAGTAACGGCTTGAGTGTTGGCATTACTTTTTTCCCATTCCCGTGCAGCGGCAAGCTGCCCGGCTGTAAGCGGGGAAGACAGGGTCACCGTCACGGTTGGGTTCTGCTGTACAATATGCGCTGCGCGGGTCTGCAAAAGCAGCTGCAAAACTACCAGCAATACTGCCGCAACCGCCCAACCTCTTTTACGATGCATCATGGATCTTCACCCGGTCCCCGGCCTGCACGGCCCGCGTACTGCTGACAATGACCTGTGTATCGGCGTCCAGCGCACCACTGACGGCGGCGGTGGTATCGCCCGTTTCCACCACCGTGACAGGCAGCGATACTACGATATTCTGCTGACCCAAGATTGTGGCTTTTTGTTCGATAGCCAGCACATAGCAGCCGGTATTATCTTTATGTACCGCGCTGGCCGGCAGCACACAGGGCCGCTTTTCACCCTGCACCGTGGCCGATGCGTTGGCAGCACCGGCACACCATGCCCCTTTGGACAAGGTGCATTTTGCTGTAACGGTGCCGTTTTCATCCGGGGCCGAAAGGCTCTGCACGGCGGCATCACAGCTTGCGCGGCTCTGGCTCAGGTGCAGTACAGTGCCAACTGAAACAAGGTTGGCTTGAGATTCTTCCAAAGGAATTTCGGCGGTAAAATCGGCATCTGCAGCCAGCTGGCCGCCCACGGCAGGGGAGGGCTGCCCAACCACGAGATCCAGCGACACAAGGGTGCCATCACTGGGGGCAGTCAGTGTGCCGCCCGCCTGCTGCACGGCAAGCAAGGCATCCAGTTCGGCCTGCAGGGTTTCGGCATCAGAGGCCGTTACAGCAGCAGCGGCGCGGTCCAGTGCGTTCTGTTTTTCCGTGGTTTCCTGCTCTTTCTCCAGCGTGTGCAGTGCGGTGTTGCGGTTATCCTCGGCACTTTGGGCGGCGGAAAGTGCCGCATTGTTGGCATCTTCGGCGGCTTTTTGGGCGCTGTACAGGGCATCCTCCGCAGCTTCCAGGGCAGCGGCGGCGTTTTCTACGGCGGCCTGTTTTTCAGCGTCGTCCGCATAGCCAGCATTGCGGGCTTTTTCCAGAGCGGCAGCAGCTTCGTCCCGCTTGGTCTGGGCACGGGAAACGCTCTCTTCACCATCGGCGTAGATTCTGTGTGTTTCCTCGTAGGCACGTTCTAATTGCTGCTGGGCGAGCTGGGCGGCGTAGGGGTCAGCGCTGTCTCCCGCCGCCTGTTGTGCGGCCTGGGTCCGGGCCTGCTGCAATGCGGCCCGCTTGGCGTTTACGGCGCGGTCCACTTCAGCGGCATCAAACACGGCCAGCGTGTCCCCAGCCTTGACGGTCTGCCCCGCATGCACGGGTACGGCCATGACCAGCAGCCCCGCAGGCACTGTAAAAGGCGTGCCACCGGCATAGCTGACGGTAGCCGTGGCACGCACATTTTTGGTCACATTGCCGGAGGACGGTCTCTGCACCGTTACGCTTGCCATGGTTACCCCCGCTGTACCGCGGGCCAGCAGGGTCAGCACCAGCAGCAGTGCAAAAAAGCGGACGATCCACCCAAGCCGCTGGCGCTGGCGAGGGTCCATCCCGGTAAGCAGTTCGATAAGTCCTCATCCTTTCACGGCCCCGGCCAGAATCCCCTGTTCCAGATACTTTTGGCCGAAAGCAAAAATCAGTACGGCGGGCAGCAATGCAAACAGGCTAGCCGCCATGGTCAGTGCCAGGTCGCCGGTAGTATCGGTCAGATAGAGTGACAGCGGCCAAAGCGATTGTGTTTTTAAAAAGGTCATAGGCTGTTCCAGCGCATTCCAGGCATCCAGAAAGCTCATGGTCAGCGCAGCTAGGATACCGGGCAGCCCCACCGGCAGACCGATTCGCGCAAACTGCTGCCACGGGGTCGCGCCGTCTATGGCGGCAGCTTCCAGCAGCGGCAGAGGAACGGCGTCAAACCCGCGCTGCATCACAAATACGGGAAATGTGCTGAATGCTCCCGGCAGAATGACCGCCCAGACGGTGTCCATCAGTCCCAGGCGGTTTATCGTCAGATAAGCCGGCACCATAGTGACCTGGAACGGCAGCAGCATTAAAATAAGATACAGCCCCCGCACGACCCCGCGCCCGCGAAATTTCATGCGGGAGAGTGCCCATGCGGCGGGGGCGCCCACGACCAATTGACCAACAAGCTGCGGCAATGTCTGCAGGCAGGTGTTCCAGTAGGTGGTAAAGTATTCCGGTGTGTCCAGCAAAAGCTTGACAGCGGGTTCCAGCGTAGGGTAGCTAGGCAGCAGGGTCCACGTAGCCTGCCCGCTGCCGGTAAGTGCCGGACCGATCCCGGCAGCCAGTTCCTCCGGACCCGTCAGAGTTCCCATCAGCAGGAACCATAGCGGGAACCAGACGAGCAGGACGAATGGGAAAAGCAGAATTTTTTTCAGAGCCGTTTTATGCATACCGCGATCACCGCCCCCAGCGCCCCTGCCATCAGGATTGCTGCGGCGCTCAGCCTTGGCAGATCCAGTGCCAGGAACCAGTTGTTGAACAAATGCTGCAATAAATAGATGCTTTTTTGCGGGTAGGCCCCGGCCACCAGATAGGCCTCGCGGAAAACTTTAAAGGTGTTCAGCAGACTCAGCACCAGCGTGACGGCCAGTGTGGGCAGCAGGTTGGGCAGGGTAATGGCCGTAAACTGCCGCCACCCACTGGCACCATCCACGGCAGCAGCCTCGTACAAGTCTGTGGAGATGCTGTCCAGCCCGCTGGACCAAAGGATGCTGTCATAGCCGATGTTTTTCCACAGATAAGTACCGATCAGCACCCAAAACGCGGCGTCCGTGCCCATAAAGTCACAATGGGTGCCAAAAGTGCCGTTCACAAGGCCGTTTTGGGCAAACAATACTTTCCAGAGCAGTGCAAGGCTTGCCACCGGCAAAGCCATGGGCAGCAAAAAGGTGGTGCGGCAGACCTCAGCCCAGGAGGTATTTTTTAAGCTTTTCGCCCGCAGCGCCAAAGCTAGTGCCAGACTGAGCGCCAGCAGTAGAGGCACACAGACGCCGATGAACCGCGCGGTGTTCTTCACCGCCAGCCGGAACGCATCGTTGCCCAGTACCGCCGTATAGTTGGCAAGGCCCACAAAGTGCCGCCCCATCGTGTCGGTCACGCTGCGGTGCACGGTCTCCACGAAGGGAGCCAGCACAAACAGCGTTACGCCGCAAAGGCTGGGGGCCAGGAACAGCCAGGGCGCTGCTTTGCGCTGCTTCATCGGTTTGCCGCGACCGTCACGACCAGCAGGGTACACAGCAGCACCGTAGCAACCGCCGCCACTGCGTTCAGGACGGTGTGCAGCATCGGCTTATGGACGATGCGCACCAGCCCCAGGTAAAGTGCTGCCCCCGCCAGCGTGCCCAGCGTGTTCATAATCAGGTCGGTGATGTCGCTGACACCGCAGGCAAACACGAACTGCCATGTCTCAAACAGCAGGCTGACGGCAAAGCCCATCAGCGCGGTGGTGCTTGTGCGCTCGCCCAGCATTTTCAGGTAGATGCCCACCGGCACAAAGACAATGCCGTTCTGGATGACCTCCCGCAGGTGGAAGGATGTCTCGGTGTCATAGTAGAACGGGATCAGGTTCAGCGCACGCTGGTGGTCCAGCGCCGATAGCGAGAACCCCAGCTTAAAGATGATGAGCCACACCAAAATAGCAATGTACAGCCAAAAAAGAATTTTTGTGATTTTTTTCTGCATGGAATGTCCTCGGTTGATTTTTTGGATAAGACTGCTGCTGCGCAGCCCGTGGTGGTTTGTCACGTGGGCGGTCTTTCGGGCAGATGCAAGCATCTGCCACTACATGTAGGGGTCGATGCTTGTCATCGACCCGGAAACACTGCGGCAACCGTCAATCTGCCGGGCGGAGCAAAGCCCCGCCCCTACTGCACATTTCCTTACTTTTGTTCTGCCAGATAGAGCGCAAGGTCGCTCTGCACACCCGCGGTCGCAGCGGCAGCATCCTCGCTGCCGTCAATGATCGCCTGTGCATGGGTCGCAAAGCTATTTGCCAGCAGCATCGGCGTTACCACCGGCGTGGTGCAGCTTGCGTAAAACGCGTCCAGGTCGCCCACATACGCGCCCATCGTCTTACCTGCTTTTGCACCGCTGACCATCGTTTTTACGGCGTCCAGCTTGTCCTTCAGGCAGTCCGTGCGCACCGTCGTACCGTCGGAGCAGTACTGGCTCTGCACGTCGGTGCCAAAGAAGGCTGCGGCCAATTCTTTCGCTGCGTCCAGGTTTTTGCTGTTGGCGTTCACGCCCAGCAGCACCTGCGGGGTGTACGCGCCCGCCGTCAGGCCCGGCGTCGGAACCATATCCACCGAGACGGCCTCGGCGTTCTCGTCAAAGATATCGCCTGTGCGACCCATCGCAATGACCGCGTAGGGCGTGGTGACGGTCATCCAGCCGAACTGGGCGCGGTTGCAGGTGCTGTACTCGTCCTGCTGGGCGTCGATGAGGACCATATCGGCATTGTCAAAGCTCTGGGCCGAGGTACCGTCCATCGCGGTGTAGGTGTAGTCGGCGATGCCGTAGTAGTCGGCGGTGGTTTTCACAAAGGTGAACGCCTCGGTCAGGGCGTCGGCGTCCAGCGCGCCATCGTGCAGCATGGCGCTGGCGCTGCTGGGCAAAAGCAGCTGGGCAAAGTCATTGCCGCTGGCAAGGGCCAGGGCGTACTTTTCGTCGTCGGGCAGGGCGGTGTAATATTCGTCGCTGTACTGTTCCAAATCCGGGCGGGGCGCGGCGGCCAGCACGGCGTTTTGCAAGGCAGCAAGGTCAGTCAGCCCGTCCAGTGTGCCCGCGTCGCCGCAAATGGCCGGGACGCTGAACCGCGCGGGCAGCACATAGGCTTTGCCGTCGGTCACAAAGGGGGCGATAATGTTGGATTGCAGCTCGTCCAGCGGTACGGCGTCGCTCAGGTCGGCCAGCATCCCCTTGTCGGCATAGCTCTGGTAGTCGGCAAGGTCCAGGATCAGCAGGTCGGGGCCGTCCCCTGCCAGCAGCTCGGTGTTCAGCTGGGTCAGCGCGTCGTTGACGTCGGCGGCCATGTCGTCGGTGTCGGTCTGCACGGCGGCTTCAAAGGTAACGTCCACCTCGGGGTGGGCCTTTTTGTAGGCGTTCATCGCCAGCCGCGCCGTGGCGCAGTCCGCCAGCGACCAGATGGTCAGCGTTGTGTCGGCGTGGGTGGGCAGCGTCTCGTCGTAGTGGTAGAAGTAAAGATCCCCGCTGCCGCTGTCGCCGAACAGCATGACCATAAAATCGCCCGCCGCCGTGCGCAGCAGCGAGTACGGGTAGTTGCTGGCAACGCTCATGGCCGTGCCCTCGCCGGGGACGATCTGCTCCGGCAGGGTGCCGCCCGGGGCCAGGCGGTAGATGCCGTCCTGGCAGGCGTAGTAGGCCGCGCCGTCGGCGTCGCCGGTCAGCGCCTGGCTGCTGGTGGCGTTGGGCACGGGGTTCAGCACCTCGGTGGTCGTGCCTGCGGCGGGGTCCAGGGCGTTCAGGATGACATCCCCGGTGTTGTTGTCAAAATTCAGGTAGAGGAACCGGTCCCCCACCAGTTTCAGGGCATTCAGCCCGTCGCGCAGGTCCTCGGGCAGGGCGGTCGTTGTAACGCTGCCGTCGGCCAGGTCTACCTGCACAAAATCCAGCGCATCACCGTTGGAAATAAAGTCCAGCTCGCCGTCCCGGAGCACGACCGCGCTGGGGTTGATGCCGCCCTTGACGGTGTCGTCCTCCACGGTGGTCCGGGTGCCGTCGGCGGCCTGCAAGACCAGCCCGGCGTTCTCGCCGTCGTAGGTGATGAGCGCCAGCGTGCCGTCCGGCGCGGGGATGACCTGCGAGACCATAGCCTCCCCCAGGTCGAAATCGGCGGGTTCGGCGGCCCAGTTCACGCCGTCGGTGCTGGTGCGGCGGGTGTAGCTGTCGATGCTGTCTTCCCCCACTTTGCCGGTGTAGAGCAGAAGGGTACCATCGTCCAGCTGCGCCGGGTTGGAGAGCAAATGCTCGCCCCCGAGGTCAATGCTTGTCTCGACCCAGCGGCCCATCTGGGTATCGGTTGTGTCCGCGGTGGTTAGGCTGTGGGTGGCGTCCTGCCTGGCGCAGCCTGCCAGACTCAAAATAAATGCCGTGCATAATCCGGCACTGATGATTCGTTTCATAAGTATGTGCCCTCCTTCATCGGGTGTAGCACCAGTATACCGCCCGAATCTTGAATTGTCCTTGAAAAAAAGCTGCGGCTTTTCAAGGCTGTTTAAAGGTTTGGGGTGTATACTAGAAAGGTAAAAGGAGAATCATGCCATGCGGATTTTATTGATCGAAGATGACCGCGCCCTTTGCACGGCGCTGCTGCCTGCCCTGCAAGCTGCGGGCTATACTGTAGATACCTGCCACGACGGCGCAGACGGCAAAGCCCTTTTGTGCGGCGGCGCATACGATGTCTGTGTACTGGACCGGATGCTGCCCGGGCTGGACGGTCTTAGCCTGCTGCGGACCGCCCGCGCCAAGGGCTGTACCACCCCGGTGTTAATGCTGACGGCCTTGTCCGGCATCAATGACCGGGTGGACGGCCTGGATGCCGGTGCAGACGATTATCTGGGCAAGCCTTTTGATATGCGGGAACTGCTGGCCCGGCTGCGGGCACTAACTCGCCGCCCCGGCACCACTGCCGAATCTGCCATACGCTGCAGTGACGTGACGCTGGACGCCGCCCAACTGACCCTGAGCGGGCCAAAGGCCGCCGCGTCCCTGACCAAGCGGGAGGCCGACCTTTTAGAGGCGCTGCTGCGCACACCGGGGCAGCTGCAGACCCGTGCGGTGCTTTTAGCGCGGGTTTGGGGGCCGCTGGCCGAGATCGAGGATGCCAACCTAGACTGTTACATCCATTTTGTGCGGCGGCGGCTGAAAGCCGTAGGCAGCGCGGTAACGATCACCACCGTGCGCGGCAGTGGCTATAAGGCGGAGGTACCGCCATGCTGACTGCACTGCGCCGCCGTTTGACCCTGTTAATGACGGCACTGACCTCGCTGGTGCTGGCAGGTGCGCTGGTCGTGACCTGGAATTATGCCGCCGCCCAGTACAGGACCGCCGCGGAGACGCTGCTGGCGCAGAACTTTTCTGCCGTTGTGGACAGGCTGGACAGCGCTGACACGGTAAGCGATGCGTGGTTGGCTGACTGGGAACATAGCAGCGGCTGCCTTTTGTTTTTGCGGGATAACGGCGCTGCACTGCAGTTTGCGGGCACCACAGGCAGCGCCGATGCCCGCAATGCGGTTGAACCTCTATTAGAAGAAGGTGTGTCCACCCTGCTGGACACAAGTCTGCATGACAGCAGCGGTGCCGTGCAGCGGCAAAGCGCGGTGTTCACGCTGAACGAATACCGCTGCCACGCAGCCTTGCTGCCGCGCGGCACAGCGGGCAATTATCTGCTTGTGACCGCTTTACAAGATATGGGCTTTGTATACCGTCATGCGGTCCAGACAGTTGTGCAGTATGGTGCGATCTGGTGCACTGGCACACTGCTGCTGGCGTTCATCAGCTGGCGGCTGACCTGCAAAGCGCTGGCTCCGACGGCATTGGCCATGCGGCGGCAGAAGGAGTTCATCGCCGCAGCCGGGCACGAACTGCGCAGCCCGCTGGCTGTGATAAAAGCAAGCCTGGACGCTGCGCACCGCACTCCTGTGACTGAACGCGCCACCCTTTTGCGGAATGCCGAGCAGGAGACGGACCGTATGGCGCGGCTGGTGGAGGATCTGCTGGTGCTGGCCAACGGCGACCTGGATGCTTTGCCGGCCCATCTGCAGCTCATCGCACCGGATAACCTCTGTCTGGAAGTGTACGATGCGTTTTTCCCGTTGGCGCAGCAGCGCCAACACCCGTTAAGCCTAACCCTGCCGGAGGACAGCGTTCCTTCCATAGAGGCGGACCCGAACCGTATAAAGCAGTTGCTGGCAATCCTGCTCAACAATGCGTTTGACCACACCCCCGTAGGCACCCCCGTGGAACTGTGCTTGACATACTGTGGGGAAAAAATCACCCTGACCGTGCAGGACCACGGCCCAGGCATCCCCGATGCGGAAAAGACCCGGATTTTTGACCGTTTTTACAGCGCTGATCCCAGCCGCACCGACAAACACAATTTTGGCCTTGGTCTAAGTGTAGCCAAGGAACTGGCCCGTCTACATCATGCAGACTTGACCGTGACCGACACCCAAGGCGGCGGAGCAAAATTTGCGGTGACTTTTGCGGCAAGGATGTCTTAATGCTTGATTGACATCCACAACCGAAAGATGCATCAGCGAACCCTGCTGATGACTATGGACAATACATTAGACGGTGAGCAAACTCTCTAATGAAATCCATCATAGGTGGATTGTCGCCTTGAATTGTGAATGTCGTGTAAACAATTAGCACTTACTGTTGACCGACTGCTAATCTGTGGCGTATACTAGACTTACAGATTTATTCTGTACCAGCACCTTTACAACTGAATACACAGCATAACAGGTACTTT
>ENA-OUQM01001986-OUQM01001986.1-human-gut-metagenome-genome-assembly--contig:-NODE-1986-length-9858-cov-3.415383_pt1 | contig 9858 bp, 6 predicted proteins | sample MGYA00237949_ERZ548830 | MGnify/ENA primary metagenome ERZ548830 (study PRJEB26490, sample SAMN05194706) | human gut metagenome | biome: terrestrial biome; feature: human-associated habitat; material...
GCCGTCCGCCGTGCCGAACACGGTCTCCATGGCATCGGCGGTGATCTCTTCCAGCGCCTGGTTCCAGGTCATTTTCACGCCGCTGTCCTCATACCGGCCCAGATAGCTTTCCACCAGCTTCTCGGTGCTCTCCATGCCGTTCTGCTGCACAAGATAGGTCAGCAGCCGGTCCATCACGGCCTGACCAGTCTCCGGGCTCCACTCGTTCAGCATGTGGAAGGTCTCGTGCATCACGGTCTCGCTGCCCGCCTCACCGGAAAGGTACATTTCGCCCGCCGCAGCCTTGATAAAGCCCCTGGCGTTGTTCTGTAACCCCTCCACGGCCCGGTGGATGGCGGTGCCGCTGCTCTTGGCTCCCAGCTCAATAAAAGCGTCCATGGCATTGGTGCCTTTGCTCACGTTCCGGCCCTTGAAATAGGTGCCAGCGTCCGGGTTGACTGCTCCCTGTCCGCTGCCAATTTCGCTGGTTTTCCGGGCGTTGTAGGCTTCCGCCTCGCCCTGGCCGTAGGTGTAGGCAATGCGCAAGGCATTCTCGCCGGTCTTTCCCAGCGCCAGCACCTGCCGCACGGCACCGCCCAGGCTGTTCATGCCGCCGGTCAGGTTCACCGCCTGTTCAAAACTCTTCACGTCCTGGGTCACGCCCATCCGGTACAGGCTGTTGGCCGCCTGGGCATACACGGCAGCACCCACGCCCTGGGGCATGGCATCCACCACCGCGTGTGCCGCCTTTGTCGTCATCTGCGCCCGGTTCACCAGCTGCCGTGCGGCGGCTCTCTGCTCGCCCCGGTTCCACGCCGTTCCGTCCAGCTCTGCCGGGTCAACCCGGTTTTCTACATCAGCATAAGATTCCGCAGCACTTTCCACCGTTTCCACGCCGTTTTCCACACGGTTCCCGTTGACGCTGCCCTCGCCGGGTGCTATACTAGCGGTAGCATCGTAATCTTCAGCTAACGTTTTGGACGTATCCCTGGGGTCGGCAACGGCATCCATAGGGGACTGCGGCATCGATGCCGAAATAGCGGAAATTTCTTCGTTTAACGTTTCGGACGTATGTCTGGGGTCGCTTTCAGCGGCATCCATAGGGGGGCGCAGAGTTTTCGCTATTTCTTTTGGATCAACACCCACCGAGGATAAATATTCAGAAATGATATAATTTTTTCCTCGCTTGGTGTCAGTGACGGCTTCCACGATAATGTGGGAGCCGTCTATTTTTTTCTCAAAGATCACAATGGGGGCTCGTTTGCTTCGACTGTCAAAATAGCCTTCTGCTTTCCGGGTTCCCAGATACGCATTATCAAAATTGTTCAGCACATAAGCCGCACGGGCCACGTCGGCGCTGTTCTTCATGGTGGCATCGGCACTGCCGTCGCCGCCTGCGTGGCGGTTTGTGATGTGCTGCACGCCGTTGTTGTCCAGCAGGGTGTAATCCCCAACCTTGTCCAGCCCCGTCAGCTCCATCATGGCACTGCGCATCCGGTCGCTGGTCCTGGTCACAACGTAGGGTTCCAGCTTCTCGCCTGCCCGCACCTTGTCCACGTATTCCGCCATCTTGGGGTCAACGCTGTTCTTGTACTCCTCAATGCTGGCGTTCTGTGCCGCCGTGTGTACCGCAGGGTCATCGTTCACCACCGTCTGTTCAGCGATCCCATCCCCCGGTTCCCGCGCCAGCTCCTCCCGGCGCTGGTGTTCCTTCAGCGCCTGCTCGTATTCGTCCTGAGCGGCATACCGCTCCACGTTGCCCCGCAGGCTGGAATCTCCCGCGTTCATCCTGGAAAGCCCTGTGCCCACAGCGCCGCCCAGTGCACCGGACGCGCCGCCGGAAAGGCCCGCTTCCAGTGCTGTAAGGAACGTATCCTTGTTGAACAGCGTCTTGGCCGCTTCCTGGTCGCCCATCACAGCGTCAATGGCTTTGTCGGCGTAGGTCTCCACAAAGGCCTGCATAGCATTGTCCGCGCCGCCGGAAATGGCGTTGGCAATGGCCGGGTAGGCTTCCCGGAACGCCTGATTGCCCACCTGTCGGCGCACCCAGTCCGCAATGGTACCGGCCACCGTGTCCTTGGCGTAATCCGAGCCCATGGTCTTGGCAAGGTCGGCCACACCCACGCTGTTGATGGCCCATCCTGCGCCAAACTTTGCCGTTGCTTTCAAAATAGCTTTTTCCGGGCTCTCCCCCGCTTCGTCACTGGCAGCCATGCTGTCGCCTGCGCCGTGGGCACTCAGCACCGGCAGAACCAGCGCCGGGTTGATGGCACTCACGATCAGGTTCTCAGCCGCGCTGGAAGTAGCCCCGTGGAATAACCTCCCCACATTGCTCTCGCCTGCCATAGCGTCCGCAGTCAGGTTTTCTCCGGCCTTGTGGGCATCCCGGCCCCACTCATACAACCCTTTCATGCGGTTGCTGTCGTCATCCGCCTTGTCGTAGAGCTCACCACTCCGGATTCGTTCGTGGGCTGTCCGGATGAGCTCCGGGTCATATCCTGCCGCTTCCAGCTGCTCGTCGGTGTAACGCCCGCTCTGAACACGCCGGATCATCTGCTCTTCGGCACTGGCCGTCAGGGCCGGGGACAGTGCGCCCGCGTACTGCCCGATCATGCCTTTGATATTTTCCTTTTTTCCCTCCAGATCGCTTTCCACACGCCGTCCGGCCCGTTCGCCAAGGCTCAGGTTATTGTACGCCTTCATGTAAAGCCGGGCCCGGTTGATTTCGTCCTGGGTGTAGCCCATCTTTTTCAAATCGCTGTCCATGTACCTGGTGTTTTCCAGCACCGGCATTATACCCATGCCGCCCGTGTCCGCTGCCAAGTAGTCCACGCCCGCCGGAAGGTCTGCTGCGCTTACAGCCCCGCGTGGCAGCGTGGGATCTGTCACCAGCCTCGCCAGCTCCCGGTTCCGCTCGGAAGCATCCTTCCAGTTGTTCACCGTGCTGTAAACGTCCATTCGGATACCGTTGTTCCGCTGTTCCCGCAGCTTCTGCACGGTGCTGGCATTCTGCTCCATCTTCTCCGCCGGGCTCACTGTCACCTTCTGCCGGTTCAGCTCGTCGCTCCGGCTGTCCATGGCATCCGCAAAGCCCAGGTTGTTCCTTGTCCGGTAATCCTCCAGCGCCGTGGAATACAGGTCGGTGTCCGTCTGCTGCTTCTGGGTTTGCAGTGCCGCACGTTTTTCGGCCATTTTTTCCGCCGTCCATGTATTGCTTTTATTGTCCGACACAGAGTTTCCCGTACTGCCAAGGGCCCCACTATCAGGGGGGCTGTCAGCGCTCTTGCGCTGACTGAGGGGTTCTGCCCCGCCAGCAGCGGCATTGGTTTTTTTCTGAAGTTTGGCCCGCTTCTGGGCCATCTGTTCTGCTGTCCATGCCATTTTTGTTCTCCTTACCATCCCATCGCATTCCAGACCTTGGCCGCCACGTCATCATTTATGCCCATGTTGACCAACCGGGCATAGATCGTATCCGAATCCACCCCTTCTGCACTCCACCCCTTTGCATAGCTCAGGGCGTTGCTGTACGGCATTCCGGTGCTCGCACTCTTACCCGTGCTGCCGGAACTGCCGAAATATTTTGTCTTGGGTGCCGCACCACTCACGCCGTCAACAGAAACATAGGATGGAGTTCCCACGCTCTTTCCCACGCTCTGGGTGCTGTTGCTCACCGCTGCACCATTTGCGGCAAGGATGGCATCGTACCAGCTGGTATCCCCACCATTCTTGGCAATTGCGTCCCGTTCTTTCTTATAGCTCAGAATCTGGCTTCCGTTAAGCTTAATGCTCGGCTCATTGTTGTTGCCGCTATTCCCGCCGGAACTTCTCGAACTTCCGCTGCTCTTCGTAGCAGCCGCCTTTGCCAGCTGGGTCGCCAGCTGACGGTTTGCAATGGTGCCATAGGAACCGGCTGCATTGCTGTCCAGCCCGTACATCTTCAGCAGGTTGGCCGCTGCTTCCTGATTTCCGCTTGCCACCAGAGAAGCCGCGGTGCTCAGAACACCAGCCTGATCGTCCCGGGTCACCGGTGCGCCGGTGTAGTTGGCAAAAGCGTTTGCGTTCAGGCCGTACCGGTTCAGCACGTCGCTGGCCGCATCCCCGGCTCCCTGGGTGTACAGGTTGAACGCCTGCTGGTAGGCGTTCAGGGCATCGCTCTGGTCGGTGCGGTTCTTGTTGTATTCCCACTGTTCCCGGGCAAAGTCATTTTCCCACTGCTGCTGGGTGTACCCCTTGTACCCATCGTAGGCTGTCAGGGCCGCCGAGCCGATGTTCTTTACCGTGTTCCAGAGGTTGTTCCAGTAATTGTCGTTCTCGTTCCGGGCCTGTTCGCTCTGGTTGGCAAGGAAATTCTGCCACGCCGTGTGGTTGGCAAAATTGCTGCCGTAGGCACTACGATCCAGCGCCTCGGTGTTGGCCATGCCGGAAAGGGCACTCAGCAGGTCGTTCTGCTGGTTCTGGTATTCGCTCAGTGCCTGGCCTCTCAGGCCGGGTACCGCATTGTCAATGCCGCTCAGCGCCTGCTGCTGGCCCTGCTTTGCCACGCTGTCGGCGTAGCTGCTGCCATACCCGCCCGCCAGCATCGCCGCGTTGGCCTGGGCGTTCTCCGCGCTGGCGGCAGCATTGGCCTGGGCCTGGGCGCGGTACTGCTGGTAGGCTTTGCTGCCGGTGTCCCAGTCGAACCCTGTGCCGATCTGCCCGGTCAGGCTGTCCATTGCGTCCTTGTTCCGGCTCACATAGTCCGCCGGGTGGTTGGCATTCCATTCCCGCTCTTCCTGTTCCGCCTGGTTCTTTCTCCGTAAGGTATCAAATAACATGTCGTTCTCCTTTTCTTCTGCCACACACCGGTCTTCAGATTGCGGCAAGCGCTTTCAGCACCCACGGCAGCATGCTTGCGCCGACCTGCAAAACGTTCCCCCAGAAGTTGGTGTTGTTCGCATCCTTCTGCTGGTTGGCCCCCACCGCGTTGGCATATTCGGTCTGGGCACTGTTCAGCTGGCCATAGTAATTGTTCAGGCGAGTGTTGTAATCGTTGATCGCCAGCTGCTTCTGCTGCTGCAAAGAGCTCAGCCGACTGCTCAGATCACTCTTCCTGGTGGCATATTCGTTGTAGGCCTGGTTGTATAAGCTGTCTGCCACGTCCGAAAGCCCGTTCATGGTGCTCTGGTAGGCCGTCTGCCCGCTGGAAGTGCCCCAGCTGTTGCCGTAGCCGCCGCTGCGGGCCGAAGCATTGGCGGCAGCGTTCTCGCTGGCCAGCTCCGCACCCCGGGTGTACTGGTTCTTGTACTGCTGGTAAGCTGCGTCCTTGGTGTAGTCGTAAGAAAAGCCGTCCCGGTTCATCTTGTCCAGCTGGCTCTGCGTGCCGCTGATCTGGCTGTCATACTGGCCCGTCGTGTCCTCCGGCTGCTGTCCCTTCCAGTAATCCAGATTGTTCTTTGCCGTGGTCACCCGGTCATTGCTCTGGGCGTACTGGTAGCTGTTGGAATCGTTCTTTCTGGTTCCAAACACGCCGGTGCCCGCATTCTTTTCGCTGTTGCCGGTAATGCTGTCATACACATCCCCTACCATCAGCCCCACATTGTGGCCCGGAATCAGGTACTCCCACCATTTTCCTCTTGCCATCTTCTCACTGTCTCCTTTCGTCTTCGCATTCCTCTAAGCAGGGCTCCACCTTCGGGGGAGCTGCAAGCAACTGCACCGCAGGTGCATTGCGCGCTGAGAGGGTTACTCCACCTTCAGCCCCATGGCCACCAGCTTGTCCCGCATGGTGTCGCTGAAGTTCGTCTCGTCCAGGTTCTGCATCATGTACATCATCTGGTCCCGCAGCTGCATCAGGTAGTTGTTGATGCTCCGTCTGTCCTCCGGGGCCATGTTGTCACTCAGTTTCGGCATTGCGATCTCGCCAAGCCTCGTAATATCTGCCATATAAAATCTCCTTCCTCTAAGCAGGGTTACCTCTTCGGTTCCCCTCCGGCCACCCGGTTGCCCCGGCTCTCTGCCATGCTGAACGCAATGCTCCGCACCGCAATCTGCCCGGTGCCCTTGATCCGCAGCCGCATGGTGTCGTGCCGCTCCGGCACAAAGGGCAGGTTGACCCGGGTGTATTTGTTCAGAACGGCTGCCTGGCCCAGCGTCTCCCAGGCCCCGCCCTCATAGCTGGCCTGCAGCTCCACAACGCTGTACGTCAGGGCATCCACTCGCAGAAACACCCGGTTGATGTACTTGTCCGCCGGGATGTTCAACCCAATGTCGCCGCTCACAGCCTCAAAGCCCACCTTCTGTTCCAAATTCGCCTTTGCCGTGTCGGTGTCCCGGTCGGCCTCCCGTTCCGGTTCGGTGGCCCACAGGTTCACGCCGTCCCACTGGTAGAGCTGCCGCCCTGTGGAGCACATCGCCCAGCCGGAAGCATTCTCTTCTGCCGCCGTGTCCTCCTCGTGCCAGAGCCGCCGTTCGGTGTCGTAGACCAGCAGCCGGGTCTCGTTCCGGCCCGGCACCCGCAGATGCAGGTAATACCGGGTGTCCAGCACACCGCCCACCGCCCCGCGCACGTTCATCAGCCAGGTGTTGTCCAGTCCGCCGCTGATCTTCATCGGCAGGCTGCCGTCCCAGGCCATCACGCCGTCAGGGGAAAGGTAGTACAGCACCTCTGCCAGCACGCACATGCTCTTGCTGGCCTGCTTGGCCACGCCCCGGCACTGCACGCTCACCAGCTGATAGTCCGCCGGGCGGCTGCCGTAGAGCTTGTGCAGGCAGTTCTCCTTGAAGAACAGCACATAGCCCATGCAGGTGGCCGCACCGGTAAAGGGGCCGTCACTGCCCACGTTCACGGCGTAGCTGTCCGAAGCAATGCCCCGGTAGCTGTACCAGTTTGTGGGGTCGCCCAGCTTGCAGCTGTAGATCACGTTCTCCTCGCTGTTGCAGCCCCATACCCGGTTTGCGTTCTCGGTCACATATTCCAGCCGGGGCACCCGCCGCCGTGCGGTAATGGTGGTGCCGCCCGCTGTGGCGCTCTCGCTGCCGTTCATGCTCTTCCAGGTGGTACCGCCTGCCGTCACGGTAAAGCTGCCGTAATAGCGTGCGCTCTCGGTCTTTGGGCTGCCGGTCAGCACAATGCTGTCCCCGTCCATCTGCTCAATGGTCACCTCGCCGTTCACACCCTCGGCCAGATACTCTTCCACCAGCCCGGGCACCTGCTCCACCGTAATGGTATCCCCCTTCTTGAAGCCCGCAGCGGCCAGCCCGGGCAGGGTCATCTTCACACTGTTCAAAAGGATCTCTGCCCACTTGCCGCTCTTGGCATCGTACTGTTCCAGCACGTTCACATAGGCCCACTTGCTGGAAGAGGAGTTTTGTTTCAGAAACAGCGTCCCGTCCGCCGGGCCGGAAGGTTCCGTGGTGCCCACGCTGCTCACGGTGTAGGTCTTGCCGCCCGCGTCGCATGGGGCAATGGTCACCGTGCCGGTCTGGCTCCATGCGGCGCTCAGGGCTTCCAGCTTTCCGGTGGCCGTGTCAAAGCTCTTGGCATCCGGCCAGATCAGGATCTTCGTGCCCATGCCGATCATAATTTTCTCGCTGTCCGTCACGGCATTTTCCAGCACGATCTCCCCGCCCGCAGCCGCGGTGGCCACGTCGTCCTCGCTGTCCTCGGTGTAGCGCAGGGTGGTGCCCTCGCACAGCAGCAGGCCGTTCAGGTGGTACATCCCGTTGCAGCGGCCCATGGCCCGCATGGTGCGCCGGGGTGTCCGGGTCTGCAGTGCGGGGTATCCCCGGCTGGAAAAGTTCTTCATCTCGGTAAATTCTGCCTCGGCGCAGGCATAGCTTTCGTTCAGGCCGCCAAAGGCCGTCTGGATGCTCTTTCCCGTCGAGATGCTGTATAAACTCGGCAGTGCCATCTCAGTACCTCCACTTCGTGGCCATCCTGGGCAGGTAGGTGTGCCTGCACCAGGCTGCAAACTCCTGCTGGTTCTCGTTGGCCAGCTGCATCTCGTTGGCATAGCGGTCGGTCTCGCCCAGGGCCGCGTCCATCTGGGCCGCCAGATAGTGGGCATAGTAGCTGTCGTAGGGCTCCGGCAGCAGCAGCTCCGCGTCCTGCCGCAAAAGTTCCTGCTCCCGGTCGTATAAGATGTCCGCACCCACGGCATCAAAATCGGTGGTGTCGCTCTTGTCCACCACGCTCTTTCTCAGCCCCGCATCCGCCTGCCGCAGCCATAAGATCTTCAGCTCGCGGTCAAACCCGTTGTTGGGCCGCAGCTTGTCAGCGGTTTCGATTGCTTTTCCTACAGTCATATTTCAATCTCCTGTCTAAAATCCTTCTGTCCTCGGGTAACATAACCCCCCAGTCACCTACGGTGACAGCCCCCGCTAATAGGGGGGCCCTTGGCATGGCGTAAAACTTTCCCTCTTTGCCAAGGCCGCCCCTACTAGGGGCGGTGGCATTGCGAAGCAATGACGGTGGGGTTTACCGCCGCCATAAACAAATAACCCCCGGCACAGCGTGTGCCGCCGGGCCGGGGGGATACATCTAAGCAGGGCTCCCCCTTCGGGGGAGCTGTAAGCAGCTCCGGCCATGCCGGACTGCGCACTGAGAGGGTTAAAATTATGCCTTATTCGCCAGCTCTTCCATGCGGGCAGCGGTCTGGTCGTCCTGTTCCTGGCTGTGGCGGATGACCTCCGCCACCTCCGGGGGCACCTCAATGTTCTTGCCGCGCTGCAACTGGTAGTTCACACCGTTCACGCTCACGAACAGGTCACCCTTGTATTTCCCGCCGTCCGAAAACAGCCGGATCGTCTCAGTCTTTTTCTTTGCTTCTGCCATTTTATCGGCTCCTTTCTATCACTCTATCCTCCGCCGAACTCCTACACTTGGCTCCCCTGCCAGGAGAGCTGGACGCGCCAAAGCGCGGCCTGAGAGGTCTGATTGCAGATCCGTTCGACACTTAATGCTTCCACTGCCGGGGCAGCAGCTCTTCCACATAGCCCTCCGGGGTGAAGGGGATCAGGTCATCGATGCCCTCACCCACGCCGATGAACCGCACGGGCAGGCCCAGCCGCTGCTTGACCGCCACAACACAGCCGCCCTTAGCGGTGCCGTCCAGCTTGGTCAGGATGATGCCGGTGGCGTTTGCCGCCTTGCAGAACTCCCGAGCCTGGCTGATGGCGTTCTGGCCCGTGATGGCATCCAGCACCAGCAGGGTCTCCAGACTGGCCTCGGGGCTGGCCTTTTTGACGCTGCGGCTGATCTTGGAAAGCTCTGCCATCAGGTTTGCCTTGTTGTGTAGGCGGCCTGCCGTATCCGCAATGACCAGATCATAGCCGCGTGCGGTGGCCGACTTGACCGTGTCAAAAATGACAGCGGCGGGGTCTGCGCCCTCACCCGCCTTGACAAGGGGCACACCCGCCCGGTCGGCCCAGATCTCCAGCTGCTCGCTGGCGGCGGCACGGAAGGTATCGCCTGCAGCCAGCATGACCTTTTTGCCCTGACGGGTATAGAAATCGGCCAGCTTGGCAATGCTGGTGGTCTTGCCCACGCCGTTCACGCCGATGACCAGAATGACGGCAGGCGTGCCGCTCAGGTCCATCTCAGCTTCGGGGCGCATCTCATCAGCAATGAGGTCGCGCAGTTCATCGCTGGCCTGCTCACCGGTTTTCAGACCCTTCTCGTTCACCCGGTCCCGCAGCTTGTCCACCAGTTTGATGGCCACTTCACCGCCCACATCGGCCAGAATGAGCTGCTCTTCCAGCTCATCGTAAAGATCATCATCGATCTTGCTGCCGGTGAGGGTATTCATAATGTTGCCCCAGAAGCCCGTGCGGGTCTTTTCGAGGCCGTCTTTCATTTTGTCCTTTTCTTTTTTGCCAAATCCAAAGAGTCCCATGGGTTCT
>ENA-OUQM01001989-OUQM01001989.1-human-gut-metagenome-genome-assembly--contig:-NODE-1989-length-9848-cov-15.820382_pt1 | contig 9848 bp, 7 predicted proteins | sample MGYA00237949_ERZ548830 | MGnify/ENA primary metagenome ERZ548830 (study PRJEB26490, sample SAMN05194706) | human gut metagenome | biome: terrestrial biome; feature: human-associated habitat; material...
TTATCCTCAACTGCCGGGGAGGCAAAAAATGGATATCAGATTTGAAAAAAGAGAGCATTTACAGGAAAAACCGGATCAGAAAAATCTTGGGTTCGGAAAACACTTTACAGACTATATGTTTGTCATGGACTGGGACAAAGAGCAGGGATGGCATGACGCAGCAATTGTACCGTACGGCGGAATCCCAATGGATCCGGCAACCATGGTACTTCACTATGCACAGGAAACCTTCGAGGGTATGAAAGCATACAGAACAGCGGAAGGAAAAATCCAGCTGTTTCGTCCGGAAATGAACGCACGCCGTATGATCAAATCCAACGAGAGACTCTGCATGCCGGGTGTACCGGAGGAGATGTTTGTAGAAGCTGTCAAAGCACTGGTTAAAGCACAGGAAGACTGGGTACCGTCTGAGCCAGGTACATCTCTTTACATCCGTCCGTTCATGTTCGCTACTGAGGCAAGCCTTGGCGTACATATGGCAAAATCCTACAAATTCGTTATCATCACCACTCCGGTTGGAGCATACTATGCAGAGGGCATCAACCCGGTTAAGATCCTGGTTGAGGATGAATATGTCCGTGCAGTCAAAGGCGGCACAGGCTTCACCAAATGCGGCGGTAACTATGCAAGCTCCATCGCAGGTCAGGTAAAAGCAGAGAAGATGGGATGCACCCAGGTTCTGTGGCTGGATGGTGTCCATCGTAAATACGTAGAGGAAGTCGGAACCATGAACATTATGTTCAAGATTGCCGGTGAAATCTATACCGCACCGCTGGAAGGAACCGTACTTCCGGGCGTAACCCGTGATTCCCTGATCCACATCCTGCGTGACTGGGGCTACAAAGTAAACGAGACCCACCTGTCCATCGACGACCTGATGAAAGCAGGCCATGACGGCACACTGGAAGAGGCATTCGGTACCGGTACAGCAGCTGTTGTATCTCCAGTCGGCGAGTTCGTATACAAAGACGATTCCGTTATTGTAAACGACTTCAAGATCGGTGAGCTGACCCAGAAACTGTATGATACCCTGACCGGTATCCAGTGGGGTAAACTGGAAGATAAATATGGTTGGACAACTCCGGTGGAGTAAACCATAGCAAACAGGAAAATGTAAAGAAAGGGTCCTTCCCGCACGGCGGTGCGGGAAGGATTTTTTCGTTTAAAAAAGGAAAGTGTTTGAAAGGAATTAAAATAAAAAATGGATCAGAATCGAATGCCTCTTGTTGAGGCACTGCAGCAGTTCAGAGAGGAGAAACCGGCATATTTCCGCATTCCGGGACACCGGTTTGAGCGGGGGCTGGATGAGGCACTAAGCGGAGCAACTCTTGCTTCGTACGACCTATCCGAAGCGGAAGGGCTGGATGACCTGCACCATGCGGAGGGTGTGATTGCAGAAGCGCAGAAGCTGGCAGCAGAAACATGGAAAGCAAAAAAAACGTTTTTTCTCGTGAATGGGACAACCTGCGGAAATGAAGCGATGGTGCTTTCAACTGTAAAAGAGGGGGAAAAAATCATTGTTCCGCGGAATGTACATAAATCAGTCCTGATGGGTCTGATTTTGAGTGGTGCAACGCCGGTTTATGTGATGCCGGAATACAGCACGAAGTGGCAGATGTGGGGCGGCGTTACACCGGAGACCATCGAAAAAGCGTTTATGGAAACGCCGGATGCAAAAGCGGTACTCCTTGTCAGCCCAACGTATTATGGGCTTTGCAGCAATCTGCGGGCAATCGCAGAGATCTGTCATCGCCATGACGCGGTACTTCTTGTCGATGAGGCGCATGGCTCCCATCTCTATTTCTCTGAAAAGCTTCCGTCCGGTGCGCTTGAAAGCGGTGCGGATGCCTGCGCGCAGAGTATTCACAAGACGGCCGGTTCCTTTACACAGAGCTCGCTCCTGTCGATTGGATCGGAACGCCTTGATGCGTCGCGTGTCGCCGCCAATCTGCAGATGGTACAGAGCACCTCACCGTCCTATCTTCTCATGGCATCTCTTGATGCGGCGCGGCGGGGTATGGCGCTTCATGGAAAAGAGCGGATGGAATGTGCCATTGCACTTAGCCGTACGGCGCGGCAGGAAATCGGAAGGATAGAAGGTATCGAAGTGCTTGGAAACGAGCTGGAAGGAATGTGCGGTGTGTGGAAGATTGATCCGACACGCCTTGTCTTTTCGGCGAGAAAACTTGGTATTTCCGGTTATGACCTGCAGGTGCGCCTGTATGAAGAGTACCGCGTCAGCACAGAATTAGCTGATGAGGAAAATGTGGTCTGCGTCATCACCTGGGCAAACAGCAAGGAGGATATCACGCGGCTGATCCATGCACTTGCAGGCATTGCGGCAGCAGAAAACAAAAAGAAAACAGGACAGACGAAATTTGAGGAGAAGCAGTGGCTGTTTCGCAGTCTGCCCGGAATGGCAAAGACACCGCGAGAGGCATATTTTGCCGAGAAAGAAGCGATTCCGTTTGCAAAAGCAGAGGGTCGGATCGCAGCTGAGATGGTGGCACCGTACCCACCGGGAATTCCGCTGATCTGCCCGGGAGAGCAGTACAGGAAAGAGGTTCTGGAGCTGATACGCCAGTATCTGGCGGACGGATGTGAATTTCATGGCCCGACCGACGCATCGCTGGAAACCTTGTATGTTCTGAAAGAGGAAAAATAAGGATGCATGTGAAACAAAGGAGATGAAGTAAAGATGAAGAAAATGGTATCGTGGAATGTAAATGGTTTAAGAGCCTGCATGAAGAAAGGATTTATGGAATATTTTGAGAGAACCGACGCGGATATTTTCTGCCTGCAGGAGACAAAGCTAACAGCGGGACAGATTGAAATGGAGCTGCCCGGCTATTATCAGTACTGGAATTATGCGGAAAAGAAAGGCTATTCCGGCACGGCACTGTTTACAAAAGAAGAACCTCTTTCTGTGCGTTATGGTATCGGAAAAGAAGAGCATGATACGGAAGGCCGTGTGATTACAGCAGAATTTCCGGAATACTTTGTTGTAACCGTCTATACACCAAATGCACAGGAGGCGTTAAAACGCCTTGCTTACCGGATGGAGTGGGAGGATGCGTTTCTTTCCTACTTAAAAGAACTGGAACAGGAAAAACCGGTTATTTTCTGTGGAGATCTGAATGTGGCAGCAACGGAGATGGATATCAAAAACGCAAAGTCGAATGAGAAAAATGCAGGATTTACGAAAGAGGAGCGGGAAAAATTTGCAAGAGTTAAGGAAAAAGGCTTTGTGGATTCCTTCCGTATGCTGTATCCGGATACCGTGACATATTCCTGGTGGTCATACCGGTTTCAGGCACGTCAGAGAAATGCGGGATGGCGGCTCGATTATTTTATGGTATCAGAAGCCTTAAAAGAGAGAATTGCAGATGCGAAAATCCACACCGAAATCCTCGGCTCCGATCACTGCCCGGTTGAACTTGACCTGAAAAGCGACCGGTAACATTCGCAGCCCTCATTTTCTTACGCCCCGAGACAGAGAAAGTATAATTGACAATTGAATTCAAATGATTTACAGTAATAGTATGAAAATGAAAGCATTCGGAGTTATAAAAGCTGAATCGTGTGAATTTGTTCCAAAAGTAGAAGGTGCGCGAAACACGAATGCATCGCAGAAACGGGGTTACAAAAAAATATAGAAAAGAGTTCAGGGACAGGAATTATGACACAGACAAAAAACAGAGAAAAATATCGAATTTTACCGGGAAATCCGGAGAAGATGGGTGCATCGGTGACAAAAGACGGCTGCAATTTTGCCATAGAAGTACCGGACGGAAAAGAAGCGGAGCTTTTGTTGTACCGAAAGGGACAAAAGGATCCGTTTCTTGCTGTGCTGCTGCCGGAAGAGGAACGTACCGGTGCAATCAGCGCAGTGGAGATCAAAGGACTGACTGCAGGAAAAATTTCGTATGTCTATCGGATTGACGAAAAAATACATCTGGATCCGTATGCCAGAGCCGTTGCGGGAAGAGAAAAATTCGGCATACCCATGGAAAAAATAACGGATACCTGCCGCTGTCTACTCCCGGAATATCCTGCGATGCGTACGACATCACTGCATCGCCCGTATGAGGAGACTATTCTGTACAAGCTTCATGTCCGGGGCTTTACCAGAGACGGAAGCTCCCGCGTAAAAAGCAAGGGTACCTTTCGCGGTGTGGTGGAGAAAATACCATATTTAAAAGAGCTTGGTATCAATGCGGTAGAGCTGATGCCGTCATACGAGTTTTTTGAGTGGACCTCGCTCGAAGAGCCCACTTATGTTTATCCGGCACCGGCAGAGGAAAAGCGTGTGAATTTCTGGGGGTATGGCACAAAAGCCCTTTATTTTGCTCCGAAAGCCGCCTTTTCTTCCTCTTCGGATGCTGTTGCGGAATTTGCAGAGATGGTCGATGAGCTGCACGAAAACGGAATCGAATGCCTGATGGAGTTCTGTTTTGCACCTGGGACATCAGCCGGCTTTGCACTGCAGGTGTTGCATTACTGGCAGCTTCGCTATCAGATTGATGGATTTCACCTGGTTGGAGATGCGTCTCTGGCAGAAGAAGTGTCCAAAGATGCGCTCCTTCGAAAAACGAAGCTTATTTTTCTGGGGTTTGACGGTCAACAAATTTATCAGGGAAAACGACCGTGGTTCCGAAACCTTGGAGAACACAATCAGGGGTATCAGTACCATGTCCGCCGTTTCTTAAAAGGCGATGAAGGAAGCCTTTCAGACTTTACCTATTATCTGCGGAGAAGTCCCAAAACCCACGGTGTCATAAATTATCTTGCGGATCACGACGGATTTACCCTGTATGACAGTGTGTCCTACGAACAGAAGCACAACCTGGAAAATGGTGAAGATAATATGGATGGTTCCAATGAAAATGCAACCTGGAACTGCGGAGCAGAGGGTGCAACGAGAAAACCGGCGGTGCGTGCCTTACGTCTCCGTCAGCTGAAAAACGCCATCCTCATGCTGATGACAAGTCAGGGAACGCCGATGATCTATGGGGGAGACGAGTTTGGTAACAGTCAGAAGGGCAACAACAATGTCTGGTGCCAAGATAACAAAACCGGCTGGGTCGATTGGAGGGCGGCAGCCCGGAACCTGGAATTTGCTGCTGCTGTAAAAGCAGCAATTGCTTTCCGAAAAGCCCATCCGGCGCTGCACGGCGAGCGAGAACCACGCCTGATTGACTACAAATCTTACGGATGTCCGGATATGTCTTTTCACAGCCAGAGAGCCTGGTTTTCCCAGATGGAAAATACATGCCGCTTCATCGGTGTTATGTATTGCGGTAATTATTTCCGGGACAAAGAGGGAAATCAGGACGACGATCTTTACATCGGCTACAACATGCACTGGAACCCGCATGAAATGGCACTGCCGTCCCTTCCGGAGCAGAAAAGCTGGTATCTGACGGCAGATACCAATACACCGGAAGTCTTTTTGCCAGAAAAAAACCAGAAAAAAATCAGTGCCAAAACAGTGCTTGTGCCGCCGCGCAGTATCGTAATTTTAACAGGAAAACAGGAGAAAAGACAGGATGAAAGCATGGCAGCACTTTAAAACCATTACCACGCACAAAATGTGGGTTATGCGGTACTGTTTTAAGATCGGATTGTACTGGCAGGGACTGACGCATGACCTTTCCAAATATTCCCCGACGGAATTTTTTGTCGGCATGAAATATTATCAGGGGGATCGAAGCCCGAACAATGCCGAGCGAGAAGACACCGGCATGTCAAAATCCTGGCTGCACCACAAAGGGCGCAATAAGCACCATTTTGAATACTGGATTGACTATGGCATTAAATGCGACACGGTGATCAAAGGAGTTCCGATGCCGCGTCGCTACGTGGCTGAAATGATCATGGATCGTATCAGTGCATCCCGTGTCTACCTGGGTGATGCCTACACGGATCAGGCACCGTATCAGTATCTTAAAAAAGGGCTCAGCCACCTTTGGTTCGTTCATTCGGAAACCTTGTCACAGCTTGAATATCTGCTGTTGATGCTCTCGGAACGAGGGGAAGACGACACACTCTACTACATCCGGTATCACTTTCTAAAGGGCGATCCGGTTCCCCGGATGCATCGGTCCGGGGAGTACAATCGATAGCAGTTTCATTTTCTAGGATTGCTATAAAATCAGCGCAGGAATGCAATGGTACCAGGCAATTGCTTTACAAAACGGCGGTTGTCGGACACCATGCGTTCCTGCGCATTTGCTTTTTTAAAAGAAAATCTCAATTTGTATTCTTGATTGAGTAAAAGCCTTCGGGCATGGTTCTTTTTTGAAAAAATACAACTTGTCACCAGTGCCGTACAAGTTGTATCATATACCCCAGAAAGGGGAATCACGAATTACCATGGAACCAACCACCGGAAAAGCTAAATACTATACTTTGATGGAAATGCTAAAAGAACAGATTCTCTCCGGCACGATAAAGCCCGGCGAGAAGCTTCCCTCTGAAAATGAACTGACCCGTCAGTATGATCTCTCGCGTCACACAGTTCGAAAAGCGCTTTCCTTATTGGAAAACGAAGGCTACATTACCGCTTATCACGGCAAAGGAACCTTTTGCTCTGAGCGTGTGATCCAGCGTCATAATTCCAAAAATATCGCTGTTGTCACAACCTATCTGTCCGATTATATTTTTCCCCGCCTTATTCAGGGAATGGATCGGGTTCTTAGCGAAAACGGCTACAGCATCATCTTGAAAAATACCTGCAACAGCAGATCAAAAGAAGAAAAAGTCTTAAAAGAACTCCTCGACAAGCCGATTGACGGCCTGATTATCGAGCCCAGCAAAAGCCAGATTCTCTGCCGTCACATCAACTTGTATGAAATGCTGGACAAGTATCAGATTCCGTACGTGTTTATTCAGGGATGCTACCCGCAGATGGCAGACAAGCCCTGCATTTTAATGGATGACTGCAAGGGTGGCTATCTTCTGACCCGCCATCTTCTGGAGAAGGGGCGGAGAAATATCATCGGTATTTTCAAGGCGGATGACAGTCAGGGCGCCCAGCGCCATAAGGGATACGTAGAGGCACTGCAGGAGGAGAACATTGCATATGATCCGGAAAACGTCATCTGGTTTCACACCGAGGACCGGAAAACCAAGCCATCGCTGATGCTCTCCATGCTGCTGGACAGCGGAAAGAATGTCGATGCCATTGTATGCTATAACGATCAGATTGCACTTGCCATTATTTCCATGCTGGAAGAGAGGGGAGTTTCTGTGCCGGAAGACATCGCTGTCACGGGATACGACAACTCCCTGATCGGCCGGAACAGCCCGATCGGGATCACAACGATCAATCATCCGCAGGAAAAACTTGGTGAAATGGCTGCAGAGCTTATACTGGAAAAAATAAGAAAGATTCCGGAAGAAGAAAGCAGTGTCAAGCGACTGATTTGTCCGGAGCTCATCGTAAGAGCATCTACTGCATCCGGCAAATGAAAAATGAGCGGATTACGAATACTTTTGAAGGTTGTCGGAGTGCAAAGCACGTAGCAATCTGGTATCAAAGAATACAGGAAACCCCAAGGGAGGAAAAAGTAATGGGAATGGACGCAAAAACAGCAATCCTGAAACAGAAAACAGCACTTGGTATTGAGTTTGGCTCAACCAGAATCAAAGCTGTTCTGATCGGCGCGGATAATGCCCCGATCGCAGCCGGTGACCACGAATGGGAGAACCGTTATGAAAATGGTGTATGGACCTACTCTTTGGAAGACATCTGGAGCGGCTTGCAGGATGCCTACGCAAAGATGGCTGCGGATGTCAAAGAAAAATACGACATTATCCTGACTCGTGTCGGCGCCATTGGCTTTAGTGCCATGATGCATGGATATATGGCATTTGATAAGGCAGGAAATCTTCTCGTGCCGTTCCGCACCTGGAGAAACAATATGACGGAAGAGGCCAGCGAGAAGCTGACAGATCTCTTTGGATTCCATATTCCGCAGCGGTGGACCATCGCTCATCTGTATCAGGCAATCCTGAACGGAGAAACTCATGTTGCCGATATCGATTATGTCACAACGCTTGCCGGATACATTCAGTGGAAGATGACAGGAGAACGCGTGGTTGGTGTCGGAGAGGCGTCCGGAATCTTTCCGATTGACTCCGAAACAAATACCTATTTTTCTGATATGATTATAAAATTTGACAAAGTAGTTGCGGAGAAAGCATACCCCTGGAAAACGCTCGATGTGCTGCCGCGAGTCCTGACTGCAGGAGATAACGCCGGTGTTCTGACGAAAGAAGGAGCTGCACTCCTTGATGTGTCCGGCAATCTGGAAGAAGGAATTCCTCTGTGCCCACCGGAGGGAGATGCCGGAACCGGTATGGCAGCAACGAACAGCGTACGTGTAAAGACCGGAAATGTGTCTGCCGGAACTTCTGTCTTTGCTATGATTGTTCTGGAAAAAAATCTTTCAAAAGTATATCCGGAGATCGATATGGTAACGACTCCGTCCGGTCATCCGGTCGCAATGGTGCACTGTCAGAACTGTACATCTGACCTGAATGCATGGATTGGCCTGTTCCGCGAATTTGCGCAGACCTTTGGCATGGAAATCAGCACGAATGACCTGTTCGGAAAACTGTATCACAAGGCGCTGGAAGGGGACGCAGACTGTGGCGGACTTCTTGCCTACAATTATTTCTCCGGTGAGCACGTAACCGGATTTAACGAAGGCCGTCCTGTCTTTGCGCGTACCCCGGATGCAGTATTCAATCTGGCAAACTTTATGAGAGTCCATCTGTTCACAGCTCTTGGGGCACTGAAAGTCGGTCTTGATATTCTGATGAAAGAAGAGCATGTGCAGGTAGATCAGATTCTGGGACACGGCGGTCTTTTTAAAACCAAAGGAGTCGGACAGAAGATTCTTGCAGGTGCCATCGACGCGCCGGTTTCTGTCATGGAGACAGCAGGAGAGGGCGGAGCCTGGGGCATTGCGCTTCTGGCTTCCTATATGATGAATAAAGAGGAGCATGAGACGCTGGAGGATTACCTCAATGCGAAAGTTTTTGCCGGCAATGCCGGAACGAAGATGAATCCGGACCCGGCAGATGTGGCTGGATTTGAGATGTTTATTGAACGATACAAAAAAGGGCTGCCGATTGAGCGGTCAGCGGTAGAAAGCTTAAAATAATCGTTTGAGGAAGACAGAAAGGACAGAGACAATGTTAGAAGAACTGAAAAAACGAGTATACGAAGCCAATATGCTTCTTCCGAAATACGGACTGGTTACGTTTACCTGGGGAAATGTCAGCGAAATAGACCGCAAGAGTGGCCTGTTCGTCATCAAACCAAGCGGTGTTGATTACGATTTGCTGACTCCGGATGATATGGTCGTGATGGATCTGAACGGAAATAAGGTAGAAGGACATTACCGTCCGTCCTCAGACACTCCGACCCACCTGGAACTGTATCGGGCATTCCCGGAAATTGGGGGTATCGTTCACACGCATTCTTCTTATGCGACAAGCTGGGCACAGGCAGGAAGAAGCATTCCGTGCTACGGAACGACGCATGCAGATTATATCTACGGTGAAGTACCATGTCTGCGCTGCCTGACTAAAGAGGAAATCGATGAGGCGTATGAGGAAAACACGGGACATCTGATCGTTAATGAGTTTAAACGAATGGGAAAAGATGTAAAAGCTGTTCCGGCTGTACTCTGCAAGAATCACGGTCCATTCGCCTGGGGCAAGAATGCACAGGAGGCCGTTCATAATGCGGTTGTCCTCGAAGAGGTTGCCAAAATGGCATACCGTGCGGAGACCATCAACCCGAGAATCCAGCCGGCACCGCAGGAGCTGCAGGA
>ENA-OUQM01001990-OUQM01001990.1-human-gut-metagenome-genome-assembly--contig:-NODE-1990-length-9843-cov-4.078668_pt1 | contig 9843 bp, 4 predicted proteins | sample MGYA00237949_ERZ548830 | MGnify/ENA primary metagenome ERZ548830 (study PRJEB26490, sample SAMN05194706) | human gut metagenome | biome: terrestrial biome; feature: human-associated habitat; material...
ACAAAAACCCCTATGTGAAATTTACATATGAAACAGATGGATCCGAAAAACAGCTGGGAGAGATTTACTATTTCGGAGAAGACGGTACCGATGCAGGCACTGGCGTAGTTCCTGTAATCTATAAAGCGGGTTCTGTGGATACCTTCCTGTATGGAGCTACCGAGCTGAAGAGCGGTGACGGTACAACAACTACTATTATAAGCGGTTGGGGCACAACGCCGGATAACGGGAGTCTGAAAGACGAAATCCTCTATTTTGATAATCAGCATTTTCCGGTAGACCCAGAAGGGGAAAGCCAGGAGGTAACCCTGAAGATTGGATCAAAAACAGGAGAGAAGCTGAAACCAGATCCAAAGTTTCATGAGAGCTTGTACAGCTATACGTTTACGGGCGATGACACAACCCAGCAGACTGTTTTGACAGTGAATGATCCCAAGGGCAATATCTATCATTTCTTCTGGACAGATCGGGGCTGTAACCTGCTTCAGGTGACGAACAACATAGCAAATGTCACAGGCGAATATGGAACCGGAAAGAAAATCTATTTTGATGCGACCTATTCAAAGCTGAATACGCCGGATGGGGGAAATGATGGACAAAATTCCATTCCGAAAAGTGACAATGCGAAGGTTTATTTTTGTGCATGGAACGAAACCACTAATAGGTACCGGCGTGGAGAGATGATAAAAGCAAAGTCCCACGAAAAGGATGGACAGACCTGGGACAATGTGTGGTATGTGCGGATTCCGGAAGATGAGGAATTTGATAAAATTATTTTCTCTGCTGATGCGTTAGAAAATAAGGATAGCTGGTCTGGCGACTTCTGTGGCAGAAGAACCGCTATTCTGACAATTCCGAACACGAAGGAGTGTGGAGGAAAACCCTGCTTCTATGCAGACGCCGGTGATACTGCGGCATACAATGCTGGTGAATATAGAGGCGGTTACTGGGCTGAAGCATATACGATTCGGGATGCAGAGAAGTATAAGAAAACCGATACTGGTGGGAAAGTTGATGTAGTTGATATTGCAGAAAGTGGGTTTTTAGCAAATTCGAAGACCCTGTATGTAGACTCTACCTTCTATGACTACTACACGGATTATGAATTGAACGGTAATAATCGGGATTCCTATCCGGGTGAGAAGGGAATGTCTCATCGCAACTGGGTCACTTTCCGACAATTTGATCAGGCATTGAGTGATTATTATAAAAAGAATCAGGTTTCCATTCCGATCTATACGGGGCATTTTCAGCCGAGTATTGACAAATGGGGCTGTCAGTTCAACAGTGATAATATCGGGAGCACATTGAATCTATATGGAAGTGAGAACTATAACAACTTCTTTTCCACAAACAACTCTGCGATCGATGCGGGTGGAGATAAAAATGGAGGATATGACCGTGCAGCACAGGGGCTTGTAAGCTCTACACTGACGAATGGTGTATTGAAGACAGCAAAGGGGGAATGTGCAGAGCCCCATTTTGATGAAGCATTTTTATTGGGAAAAAACAGCAAAAATGCGGTCTTGGGTAAGGTTTATCATAATGTATCATTCCCGTTTAAACAGGAAAGGAGGAATGGAGTAGAATACTGGTACTTTGACAGCAGCGAAACGACACTTGCGATGCAGAAGGATTCTGCAACCGGGGAATATTACCTGAAGGATACAGCAGAGAAAAATGACTGGGCGAAAAATGTAAACAGTAGCGGAGCCAGTAAAGATACGTATGGATTTTTCCCATTTAATGAAACCACTGGCGGATCGATCGCAACAAAATATAATTTTGGATTTGGTACAAAATTAGAGATTAAATTCCGCCTGACAGACGATGGAAAGGTTCTTGGGGAAAACAATCAACCAGTGCCGATTACCTTTGAGTTTGCCGGAGATGATGATGTATGGGTATTTATCGACGGAAAACTAGCGCTGGATGTTGGCGGAGAGCATGGAAGGGTAGAGGGAGAGCTGGACTTCGCTACGATGCAGGCAACCGTGGATAAGGTAAAGAAAAGCGCGGCAGACGCGGCAGACACAACGGTAGCTTCTCCTAAATCAACAGGCTTCACGTTGGTGGGGGATAGATTAGCCGAGCATACCCTTACCATGTTCTATATGGAACGCGGTATGTGGGAATCTAATATGAAGATTAGCTTCAACTTCCCGGATGATAACGAGTTTGCAGTAGAAAAGCAGGTAAATACAAGTGAGGTAAATCCCCTGTTCGCCGATTCCTTTGAGAATGCCTCCGTATTCTCCTTTACGATCAAAAATCAGGCGACACACTATGGATCAACGGAAGCAGGAAGTGGAACAACGGTAGTAACAAAGCCATTTAACAGCTTTGGCAGCGATTCATCAGTATCAAAGCCTGAAAAATCGGATATTACATTTAATCGAGAGGATAGTAAAGCGAGTCAAGACGGTGTTGCGCACTGGTATGCACCGTATGAGGATACGGACGGAAAGCATAAAGATGAACGATGCGGCATCATCTCATATTCATCAGGCGGAACTCTGAATGCGTCAGAGGCGAATAAGTATCTGGATTTCAAGCTGTATTATGATTATGACGACACTCCAACAGCGAAATGTATTTATCTGGAGCTGAAGGATGCAAAAGGGAACAAGATCGGAGACTTGTTATCCGGAAAGCTATACGGAAACACAACCCTTAAGAAAAATGCATGGAATACTCTGACGGTTGACTTAAGCAAATTAAAAGGAGAATCTGAGTTTGACTATAGCCAGATAGAATGCATCAAATTTAATTACAGCTATCCCAGAAACATATATCTGGATGACTTTGTATTCCGTTCCGGCGTGCAGGTAAAGGAGCATATCGGATTTAAGGTGGCTCAGGAAGACATTCCGGATTATGGTTCTGCTTCTGCTACATCCGGAAAACTGGAGAAGCCAAAGGGTGCGATTTATTCTCTGAGCAATTCCTACAGTACAGATACCGGCGTGATTGGAGAAGATGGAACCTTTGTACTGGCAACTGGTCAAACCGCAACCTTCCGAAATCAGTTCCGCCGCGGCAGCTACATTTCCGTGAAGGAGGAAATAGATTCTCCTGCATTTGAAACAAGCTGGAGCCTGTATGAAAACGGACATGTAGTAGACAAGGTAACCGTAGATGGAGAAACGGTAGATATTATACCAGAGCAAAAGGTTTCCAACGTACCCGGAACGCAGATCAAGGATGGCAGAAAAGAGGAATGGACGAAGGACAATGAAAATGGCGGATATCGTTTGAAGCAATGGGCAGATAAAGATCAAAACCAGGATACCATCGTGTTCCGCTCCTACGATAATCCGGATAATGAAAACGGTGTTACAAAATTAAAAGCGGTATTTGTAAATAAAGTCAAGGTTGGTTCCCTTAAGATCAAAAAGGAACAGACGGAGGGTTCAGATGAGCTGAAAGGAACTTATACTTTTCAGGTTAAATTTACAAATGTCGCAGGAATGTCCCTGGAAAAGGGAGAGTCCATTACGACAACCTTTAACTTAAAGAAGGGAAAATCCCATACGATTACAGGAATTCCCATCGGAACAGATTATGAGATTACAGAAGTAAAACCGACAGATGGAACTACCCTGAAGAAGGTTTTGATCAGTAACGATGGAGCAAACTTTAAAGATGATACATCCTTTAAAGTAGAGAAAGGCTCCGTAAACGGAACCATTACAGCGGATGCAACAAATCCTGTCGTGGAATTTCAAAATAATAACAAACCGACCGGCAGCATTGCTGTAACTAAAAAATGGGTAAAGCCGGATGGCACGCCGATTACGGATCTGAAACAGCTTCCGAAGAGTATTTATTTGCAGCTGCAGAGAAAAGAGAAGGATAAAGCAAATGCGAATTGGGAAGCGGTTGACTATTCCGGCAATATCAGTTCAGATAAAAAATGGGTTGAAGTAAAGCATGCTTATAATGGCTGGTCTTATACCTTTGCGAATCTGGAACAATATGTGGACAGCGCAGCAGATCCTAAAGTTCGGTGGATCTATCGGGTCATGGAGGTGGATGCCAGTGAAGTGGATGCCCAAGGAAACGAGATTGCTTCCGGCGAGACATACACTGTGGATGGAAAAACCTATCGAGTGACCTATTCCATGGATGCTTCGACAGGCACAACAACAGGTTCCACGGAAGATCCGGCCACAGGCACAGCAACAGGTTCCACGGAAGATCCAACCACAGCAACAGATCCGACAAAAACAGGCATTGAACTTGCAACTGCCGATGGCAAGCAGCCGACGGTGAATATGACAGTGACCAATACCTATTTGGAAGAGCTGAACCTGAAAATTACGAAAAAGGGTAAAAACACAACGGAAGGTAAAGGTTTACTTTCCGGAGTAGAGTTTAAGCTGGAAAAGAAGAATGGAGAGTATTATGAACCATTCCTTGGTCCGCTAACAACTGTTGACGGCATTGTCACCTTTGAAAAGCTCGGTCAGGGAACCTACAGACTGATAGAAACAAAGGCTGCAAAGGACTACAACCTGCTGAGTGATTCGATCTTAATTGAGATTGATGCATCGAATCGGGTGAAATGGAAGATGGAGAAGGAACCAGAAGAAAAATGGATGACAATATCTCCAAATGAAAAAAATGAAATCCTCCTCACCATCTACAACACAAAGCAGCTGATCCTTCCTGCAACAGGAGGATCCGGGTTTGGATTGGTTACTATGGGCGGCATTGCGCTGATGGCGCAGGCAGTCCTTATGGGTACATACTTCACGCTGCAATGCAGAAAGGGGGACGATAAGCTTCGGAAGAAGAGATAATACCCCCAAAGGTATGAAACACAGGCTGTTGGAGCAGGGGCTTATGTCCGGCAGCTGCATAAGGAGAAAACCTTAGAAACAAAGTACGGAGCCAAACGTACAAAGCAGGAGAAGTAAAAAATATTTCGGCTGTCCCAAACACAAAAGGACAGCCGGACAAAAAAGGAGAATGCAACAATGAAGAGAATGAAAAAGCTTCTGACAGGGCTCCTGACCCTGGGAATGACATTGTCGATGATGACAATGACGGCATTTGCGGCTGAAGGCGCGACTGGCACAGCGGCCAAAATGCCGACGATTGATACGGGAAGAACAGGTTCGATTACGATTCATAAGTATACAAGCGGTACTGGTACGGGGGTTCCAGGAACCGGTACAGAAGCAGATGAGGGCAGCAAACCGACTGGTGCAGAACCTTTAAAAGGTGCAGGATTTACACTTTATCAGGTTGTAGATAAAGATGGCATGGAGGAGTATTACAATGCAGCTCCAACAGATTTACCGGCGGTTGATGACTATGTAGATGCAGCAGGTAGTATTAATGCGGATTCTGTTAAAAAAACTATTGCAGAAAAGAAAACTGTTGAAAACGGAACTGTAACGTTCTCTGGCCTCGAGCTTGGTTTTTACGTTGTAATTGAAACAACTGTTCCGGATGCTGTTACAACACCTATGAAACCATTTCTGTTATCAGTGCCTATGACTACTGCAGATGGCACGGATTGGTTATATGATATCCATGTCTATCCCAAAAACAAAACAGGATATGGAGAGGTAACTTTAGAAAAAACTGACGTGAACGGTGATAAAATACCAAACGCTACGTTTGCGCTGCAAAAAAAGGATCTCACTGAAAATAAGTGGGTTAATATTACGAAACAATCCGGACCGGCAGGTGATAATACTGGAAATGACTTAAATCTTAAAACAAATGCCGCAGGAATAATTACAATCGAAGGACTGTCCAAAGGTGATTATCGTCTGATTGAAACATCTGTTGGAGAAGGCTATATTATGGACGGTGACACTGCATATGAATTTACAGTAACTAATGATGGAAAAATTAAATATAAAGATAAAGAAGAAAACAATCTCAAGATTGGCGCAATTAACGAACGCCCTGATTTAACAAAAGAAGTTAAGAAGAAAACCGATGATGTATGGGACAGAACTGCAGATTACAGTGTCGGGGATGTAATCCCTTATAAAATTACTGTAGATGTTCCGAACAATATTACAAAGTTGAAAACATTTACCGTAACAGATACACCTAAAAATTTAAAAGATGATATAAGTTCGATTGCAATTAACTGTGACGGTGTTGCTGTTGCAGCGGGTGCATACACTACTTCGGCAGTAGCAGAAGACGGCTTTAAAATTGTATTTACCCCTGCTGCGATGACTGCATATGCAGGAAAACAGTTAGTTATCACATATAATGCGACATTAAAGGCTTCTGCTGTAAACACAACAGCAGGCAATCTGAATACCGCAAAATTGGAGTATTCCAATAATATTTTGCCGGATACTACTACTGATCCAGATAACCCGAACAAAGATAAAGAAGAAGGAAAAAATACAATCGAGAACAGTGTTAATGTATATACCTTTGCAGTAAAAATTGTAAAGACCGGTGTGGATGGAAGTGAAACCAAGTCATTAGCAGGAGTTAAATTTGATCTTTATCAGGAAGTTGTTGCTGGAACAGCTGATGCCATTACTGGTTCATCCGTGCCTGCAGGATTAGATAGTGCAAAATCCTGGAAAAAGCTTGTAACATTGACAACAGATACGGATGGTACAGTAACCCATAATGGACTTTCCAATGGTACCTACTATCTGGTTGAGACAGAAACAAATACGGGATATAATCTGTTGAAAAAACCGATTGAGGTAACATTAAACGTTCAATATAAAATAACTGAGAAAGCTACTTCGGAATGGACTACAGATGAGAATGGGCAGAAGCAGGAAAAGAAAAAGATTGAAACAACGACATTTACTGGTTCAGATGATACAACTGCTGCTCAAGGTGTAAAAGTACAGACAGTTATTAACAAAAAAGGCTTCACCCTTCCCACCACTGGTGGTATCGGTACCTTCGTATTCACCTTCGCTGGTATTGCCATGATGGCAGCAGCAGTGATCCTGCTGATCACCAGCAAGAAGAAAAAAGCAGAGTAATTCAGACAGATAACCCTTTTGTTATCTCTTCTATGGATGCTGCGAAGCTGTTGTGAAGTACAGCTGCAATTTTATCAGCAACGGGTCTGTATCGCGTTTCGTGTGCGCGAGAACAGATACCGGCACAGGACGGGGGTCACGTCCCGCCCTGTGCATCGCTCCTTCAGAACCCCCTTTCCCCCTGAAAGGAGCGATACTGCGGTGATCGCCGTCGATCTTAGAAACCGGCTGCGGCTGCGGTAATCGGGAAAGAAAAATTTGGGATTTTCTTTTCCGTGTTGTGTTTTCCCATTCCCTTCCTGAAAAGGACATCCGGGCGCTCTCCCGTGCCCTTGGATGTCCACGAAAAAACGGCGCAGAGAAAATGCAAAAGCGGCGGCTGCCGCAGGCCTTTGATCTGTGCCTTTCCTTATAAAATGTCCGGAGGTTACTGTCATGGATAAAAAAAGAGCATGGTTTATCGCGATATTGTTTTTTTCGGGCCTGTGTCTGACTCTGTATCCCTTCGTCAGCAACCTGATCGCCCAGTCCCATGCAAGTCAGGCGATCGCCGCCTATGATGAGCAGGTTGCAGAGATGGATCAGGAACAGATTGACGCTGCCAAGGAAGCGGTCCGTAAATATAATGAACAGCTCAATGCAGCAGTGGAAGCCAGTGCCATGCAGGGAGAGGATGGAATCAGCTACCTCGATCTGGTGGATGTGGGCGAGAGCATTGGCTTTATCGAAATTCCGAAAATTGACGTATATCTTCCTATATACAGCGGAACCGGAGAAGATGTGTTGCAGAAGGGCGTCGGCCATCTGGCGGAGTCCTCCTATCCGATCGGTGGTACGAGCACCCATTCCGTGCTGACCGGTCATCGTGGACTGCCCAGTGCGGTTTTGTTCACGGATCTGGACAAGCTGGAGGAGGGCGATGTGTTCTATCTCCATGTATTGGATGAGGTGCTTGCCTACAAGGTAGACCAGATCAAGGTTGTGCTTCCGGAGGAAACCCAGGACATCGGGATCGTGGAAGGAAAGGATTATTGTACTCTTGTTACCTGCACGCCCTATGCCATCAACACCCATCGGCTGCTGGTTCGTGGCGAGCGGACCGAGTACATCCCGCCGGAGGAGCTGGCAGAACAGAATGCAGTGCATGAAGTACAGTCCCAGACCATCACGAAGCGGATCGTGGATGTATGGCCGTGGCTGGTTGTATCCCTACTGATCGTGGCAGGAGTGGAGGGCTCCATCTTCCTGTTGATCGTGAAACGGCAAAGAAGCTACGGAGATGTCCGGGAAAAACGAAAGAAAGGCAAAAGGAGCAGTCGGTCATGCAACAAAACAAGGCGCAAAAAGTAATTGAAGAAGTAAAAAAAGCATTTATCGGAAAAACAGAGTGCGTGGAAAAGCTCATGACAGCCATTCTTGCCGGCGGACATGTGCTGGTGGAGGATGTCCCGGGAGTGGGAAAAACGACCCTGGCGCTGGCCTTTGCCAAGGCAATGAATGTGGCGCAGAACAGAGTGCAGTTTACACCGGATGTTTTACCGGCTGATATTACAGGCTTTACCGTATATAACAGGGAAAAGGATGGCTTCTTTTACCGTCCCGGCGCAGCCATGTGCAATATTCTTCTGGCTGATGAGATCAACCGTACCTCCCCCAAGACCCAGGCGGCGCTTCTGGAGGTAATGGAGGAGGGCAGTGTAACTGTAGACGGTGTGACAAGACCGGTACCGTCTCCCTTTTTGGTCATTGCCACTCAGAACCCTGTCGGCTCTGCCGGAACCCAGCTGTTGCCCCAATCCCAGCTGGACCGGTTTCTGATCTGCTTTGGGATCGGATATCCCGATGCCGCAGAGGAAATGGATATTTTAAAAAGCCGCCGGAGCGGAAACGGGCTGGAAGATGTACGTCCCGTCATCAGCAGTCAGGAGCTGATGGAAATGAAAAAAGAAGTCGAAGAAGTGTTTGTACACGATCAGGTATATGACTATATCGTGCGTCTGGCTCAGGCCACCAGAAACAATGACGCACTGGAGCTTGGGCTGAGTCCCAGAGGCTCTTTGGCGCTTTTGAAAATGGCTCAGGCGAGAGCCTATCGGAAAGGCCGCAGCTTTGTGATTCCGGCGGATGTTGCGGCAGAATTTCAGGATGTTGCGGCCCACAGAGTACAGCCTGTATCAAGCTCCGGAATGGATAGAGTCCGTGCAGCAGCCGTGCTGGAGCGGATCTTAAAGGAGACCCCGGCGCCTGCTCCGGAGAAAGGGTGAAGCCTTGAAGGAAAAAGCAATTTATATAGGAGCGGTCGTTCTGACTGCTATCTGGGGCGTGGCTGCTCCCGAGGGCTTTGCTCCGTTTTTGCTGGGCTTTGAACTGCTGTTGGCGCTTTCCATGTGGATTCTGGTTCAGATCCTGGCTGGAAAGGTAGAGATTGTGCCGGAGCCTGCAGAAGAGACGGTGGGGAAAAAAGAGCCCATCGTCCTTCGGGTAAAGCTGAAAAATGCTTCCCTGCTTCCGGCCTCCTGTGTGGCGGTTACCGTCGGCTGGCGGGATCTTCTGGATAACAGCACGGGCACCGTGGAAAGCATGGGAATGGCAGGTGGAAAAAGGACCGGTGTGCTGGAATTTTGTATCCCGGTGAAGTATTCCGGTGTTTACGAGTTTTGGATTCAGTCGGCATCCGTGCGGGACTGGCTTCGGTTATGGTCAAAGAAGCTTTTGATCACAGACAAAAAAGTGCAGGTGTTGTCCGTGCCTCTGGTACATCAGGCGGAGGAATGGATCCCTCCGGCACAGCTCGCCTCCGGCGGGGATTCGGATCAGCATTCCCAAAAAAAGGGCGGGGACGATGGATCGGAGG
>ENA-OUQM01001992-OUQM01001992.1-human-gut-metagenome-genome-assembly--contig:-NODE-1992-length-9827-cov-3.929083_pt1 | contig 9827 bp, 10 predicted proteins | sample MGYA00237949_ERZ548830 | MGnify/ENA primary metagenome ERZ548830 (study PRJEB26490, sample SAMN05194706) | human gut metagenome | biome: terrestrial biome; feature: human-associated habitat; material...
GGGATAGAACTCGTCCGCAACCTGCGCGAGAAGCAGGGAAAGATCCACGTAGCCACGCGTGAGCACGATGTCGTGGAAGTCGAAACGCGTGATGTCGAAGAATTCCTCGATGAGCGCGTCGAGGCGATGTGCCTTGTCGAGCGCGATGCCGGTGAAGCGAGAGCGCTGCTCCACGGGCAGGTCGGGAGCCTCCTGCAGCAGCGAGAGGTAACCCACCACGCTGGCGAGCGGCGTCTTGAGATCGTGGGCGAGGTAGGTGACCAAATCGTCCTTGCGGCGCGCCTCATCGCGCAGGGCTTCGGCGACCTGGCGCTCCTGGTCGCGCACGCGGCTGATCGCACCCTCCACCTCCAGGAAGGTTCCGTCGAGGTTGTCCACATCCTGTGGGTTGTCGATCAGGCGGTCGACAAGGTGGCCGGCGATGACTCGATCCGCGGCAGCCTGCCCGCGGTCGTAGCCGGCATAATACAGCGCACGCCCCACAAAGAAGACGCCGCACACCGCGCATGCGAGCAAGAAGCCGCAGAACATGAACAGGTAATCTATATCGACGAACAACGGTCGTGCACGAGCCGTGAGCAGGGATCCGAAGAAGATCACGGAAAACCAAGCGGAGCCACCGAGCGTCACCGCGCGGCGGACCGTCACAAAGCGATCCGTAAGCATGTAGCCCACGACAATCGCGATGAGGAACGCGATGAAGCTCTCGCGCGCGATGACCGCAAATGAGAGAAGCACCAACACGACCAAGGAAAGCAGGCGGCTGTCGAGCAGGATTCGCAGCTTGGCGATGACCTCGTCGATCGAATCGTTCGAGGTCGTGAAGAAGCGCTCTCCGACGGCAGGGGCAGCCGAGGCATCGATATTGGGGGCATCCGCGGCGCCCGCCTGTCGCGGCGCTTCCGAACGGTCATTGGGCAGCCCCGTCATGGGGTTTACCGGCGCGTGCTGCCGCCGCGCCGATCTCTTTTTCTCAGTGTTCATCTACCCTGCTTTCGCCTCGATTTTGAGATGTCTCGGGATACGGGCACGACGATTATCCGCGAAGCGGTAGCCCCCAATCGGAGCCTACTTCTCGATGGTGTACCCGACGCCCCAGATGTTCTTGATGAAGCGTGGGTTCTGGGCGTCGTCGCCCAACTTCTCGCGCAGGTAAACAGGCATAAAGACCATTTCCCATTATAATGTCACGATCATCTGGCTCCCGTTTTTGCACCAAAAGTTGCCCCAAATAAAGCCGCTTGCTGCAAGCTTTGCGTCAACTCTAGACGCAGGATTATTCACTGACAACCAGTTTTATACATTCATAAGCACTTGTAGCCACAAAATACGCCCGATAACCGACCGAGTGGGGCAAGTGTCCACGGGGTGGGTTATCGGGCGTTTTGGATGCGATAAATGAATTTAAACGGAGCACAAGACAGTTTGCACTTTCACGGGCAAAGAGCGATGCGAGCGCATGCTGAAGTCGAAGCTGAAGACCTAGGGCATCACGGCTGGTGTTTATTTCTTTGCCTGGCTTCTACCAACGATAGTTACAATCGTCGCATTGGTAGTTCTTCCCTAGGCTTCTGCCGGCCACGCCGAGCGTCGCAGCGCTTGCCAGCTTTCTGCCTGTTCCGATGGTCTTAATCCTGTGCCCACCGCACATGGGGCACGTGTACTTGTAGTAGTTGTACTTGGGTGCGTAAGCGCGGCTTCTTTGCTCCATCTTCTCCAGCTGCTCGTGAAGCACATCGCCCGATACGGGAGCTATCTCCCTTTCTTCGCCAGCGCTCTTGACAGCGGCGCGGAGCCTATTGAAGCAATGGAAGCATACGGAAGCCATGCCGATGATAAACAGCAGGTAGCCGAGTGGGGGCAGAATCTGTGCGAGCATCATTGCCACGATCATGAGCAGCATCCCTATGAACGCGTAGCTAACGCCCTCCTCTTCTTCTTGCTGTGCTTTGTCATCCGCCGTCGAATCGACCGGTTTTTGCTTTTCACTTTCAGGCATGCAGTTCGGGCATTCGATCTGTATGGGTGACGCGCAGCCGCTTTCATCAACTTCATCGAAGTAATCACGTTTGAATTCGTAAACGCTTCTGCATTTCGAACATTCAAGATAAACGTAATCTGCGCTGCTGGAATTGAATCGGATTGTGGTGCCAGACCCTTCTTTCGTTATGTGAAAGACGCCACTTTCGCAGTGTTTTTTGTTAAGTCCCCCAGCATCTACCGGGCACCCGCAACTGGGGCAGGCGGTCGCTTTGTCTGATACCTGATTCCCACACTCGGGGCATGTGATGAGCGCCATCTTATATCCTTCCGAAGAGGCGTTACGTGAATCAGCGGAAGGATTCTCTTTTTTTCGGGCTGGAGCAACACGAAAAGGAGGGGTATCCAATCCACAGTTACCACACTGCCAAGGCGCTCGCGTTGAGACGAACCAGCCAAGGAGAAAGAGCGGATACTCCTCCTTGCCGCCGGTTCGAGAATCTTCAGTTGTGAAGCACCAACCTTATTGGAGACAGGGCTGTGTGACATGTGCAATTGTACTATGAGCGCGGTCATATAACGACCCCTCAGCCTGCCGAGTGGCCATTGGGGCCGCGTGTACAAATATAGTGGCTCTTAGGTGATTTGGTTCTTGTAAATCAGATTGGCAACCGCCACTCGACTGAATCGCGGAGGCGGATCAGCACTGCGGTTTTGTTGTCTGTTGCCCTGTGAGGGTAGGTGGCGTATCGGAGCGCATTGAAGCCCGCCACACCCATTCTGACACGGGGCTTCCCTCGACATTTATTACGCCCGATAACCGACTAAGCGGAAGAGCTACCGCAAGGACGGATATCGGGCGTTTTGACCTACATTAATAACGCTAGCAAGCGCGGTTAATCCCTATCGTCGTAAATGTGACCTTCAGAATCGTAGTGATAGTGGCTCGCCTCTTCCTCGGCTGTGGCTGCCGCGCCGTAATCCGACCCACTATCGTCGCATCCGCTGAGGGTTAATGCGATGAGCGCAAACATCAGCAAGGCGGGAATGCGCAAAAGCGAGATGGATGTTTTGGCGCTCGCTTTCGAGATCAATTTCATTTTCCGCTCTCCAATCACTGGGGCTTAGTTCTGTGACGATTTCCAATCAAGGAACCCTTCGAGAGCATCCGATTCCTCGGGGGTCATGTCTCCACCGTTGCCGCTATAGAACTTATCCTGTGCGCTTTCAAGGGTATCGAGGTATCTGTCTTCAGACGAAGAGCACCCAGCCATGCATAGCATCAAAATGAATGCACAGCCGAGAACGGCGATCTTTGCCACCGCCCCACCGTGAAACCTGATCATTGTTACCTCCTTTAGTTTATTTCCTTTTCGCCGATCTGTAACACGCCGTGTAGGCGAGCATTCCGACAACGTATGCGATCGCGTCTAACGGGTCTGCGGTGCTGTTCGTAAGAAGCGCAGGGGCAACGACTTCCCATGCAAGCGAGCAGCTAGCCCCCATCAACAGGGCCCGGGCGTACGTCGTAACAATTTCCTCGCCCGTGACCAGATGTACGATGAGGTTCACATATGCCGGGAACAACACACCACCGCAAAGATCATTGAGGTAGTAGTGGCTGAACCAGTACGGAAGAATCGCATCGAGCGACCAGAGATGCGTATTGCATACGTAGATCAAAACTGCCACAAAGGCAATCCAGACATCGAGTTTCCTCCGCATTTTTTAACAGAGCGCGAACGCGACTAGACCGCAAAACACAGCGGCTGCGATCATGAAGAACTGTGCCATTTCCCCTCCTATCAATAAAGGCCTACGGGTTTCCCATGCGGCGCGAGACTGGCTAGAACCACGTCTCTCCGCCGTCGATCGACATCGAATCAATCTCTCCGTCACCGTCGGAGTCGGCAATCCAATTGCCCTTCCCGTCAGTTGCCACGGAGGAACCGTCTTCGTTTCGACGCATCGCGAAATCATCCCCGCTGAAGACGCCCTCGCCCTCATCGTTCATGACTCCCGAGATGCCCGAGTCATCGTCGTACAAGTAGTCGTAATCGTCATCCGAGCTGTTGTCGTAACTGCTGCTATAATCGCTATCCGAGTCATCGTATGAGTAGTCCGAATCCGAGTAATCGGAGTCGTAATCTGAGGACTCGTGACCGCCGTCATCTTCGGAATATGCGTTTTCATCTTCGTACGAAGATTTGTTTGCTGAGCAGCTCATAAGCGACACGGACAGAACAAGAAGAGCCACAAAAACAATCGCCGCAATTTCGACCATCCTCTTGGGCGATATCTGCTGCTCTTCAGCTCTCTGCTCGCTTGTCGAGTTATCTCTTTCTTCCATTGAGTCCCTCCAGTCGGTCGTAGGCTTCGACTGCGAGGGGTCTCCTAGTCTATGGAATCCGAGAGGGAGAGGTATCCACCGCAGTCACCACAACCGTCTCGGGCATTCGATAGGTCGAACCATCCAGAGAGAAAGGCGAATACCTCTCCCTGTCGATGGTTCAGACGTTTTTAGTTGTGAGCGCCCACCCCTTGCAAGGTTGACGGTTGTGGTATCGTCCATCGTATCAGAAGCAGATGCGTATAACGACCCCTCAACAAGACGAGCGGTAACGCAGCTCGACCTTGCCTCATATGGGAAAAACGACGTTTGGGGCTAAATCAGCCCAAGCGGTTCCCTTTTGGGACTAAGTGCCAACACCTCCAATTCCGTGGACATTTTTCTCTCTGTGGTGCGATTCAGGCATGGGCATCTGAGGGCATCGCCGTTAAAGCAGGTTGATACAGTTGGCGGACATAGGGAGCTTGGACGCTCCGCACAAGGTGCGAATCCCCCCATAAACCGCCCCTCCCTTGCAACTTGATTGGGTTGGCGGAGAGAAGCACGCTAAAGGCGGAAATAGAACTATTCGTTGACGACGAGAACTATCTGGCGTGCTGAATGGAAGGGCTGGTAGATAGGAGATTTCCCATCCATAGCACGCTTAGCACGCCAGAATCCGCGTCCCCCACGCCTCTCCGCCTTGTTTTCAAACGGCTACTTATTTGTTTCTATTTTCACCCAATGAAGATCAAGCGTTCTTCCCGTGCTACACAGTCGATCAACTGCGGTTTTTCAAGCACGGGACACCCTTGGAAAGCGTTCTCACGCGTTCCCCGGGCGTTCATCCCTTTATTGGGAGATAAACCCTGGTGCCGCTGATCGGCCTCGACTGGAGTCCCAGCTTCGTTCTGATTTTGGCCGACAGCTTGCTCTTGCTGACCGGTTCGTAGCCGTTGGCGGCGCACCAGTCCTCGAACTCGCCGTAGACCATAGAGTTGGTCTTGTTGAGGAATGCATAGCCCTGTTTGGTCATTTCGGTGATGAACCCGCCCGCAGGGTCGTTGTCCCGCAGGATGTCCGCCCTCATCCTCTCGGACAGGCTGTTGGGCGTCAACCCCATGCGCTCGCGGGCGGCTCGAAGGGCATCGACCGCCTTGACGATCGCATGCTCGATGCATTCCTCTGCGCACAGCCTCTGCTTGAGCCGCGGGTCGTACCCGTCGGAGCCGGGCGTGAATCTCGCCGTCAGCGGAATCGGGTGGATTCGCCGCTCGAACCCGAACGTGCCGTCCGCGAAGCGCGGAATCTCGTTGCACGAGTATATGAGCGTCGCATACGGGTTGAACTGGAACGTTGCGCCTCCCTTGTACTGGTCGTTGACGGCCTCACCGGTGACGAACTTCTTCATCACGGCGCACGCCTTCCCGTTTACGAAATCACTCGCGATGTCGTCTCCGATCAGCGCGAGTTTGCCCATCGCGGGGACGAGCTGGAACTTCTCGCCAAGCTCGTGGATGGGGAGCGAGAAGCAGTTGTCGACGCCGAGGAGGCATTTGAGCATGTCCAGAAGCGTCGATTTTCCGTTCGCGCCGCTGCCCTGAAGGAGAATCATGCGCGAGACGTCGTGACCACGGTAGAGCGACAGCCCGAACATCTCCCAAAGGTTAGCGACCACCGCCTTGTCCCCTTGGGCGATAGAGCTGAACGTCTCGTCGACAAGCTCGGACTCCGCGTCGGGCTTCCAATCGTGTGGAACCTCGTTCAGCAGCAGGTGGGTGCCGTCATTCGGGGTCAGTTCGAGCGTCTCGATGTCGAGGACACCGTTCTTGAAGCGGATGTACCTCGGGTCTGCCTGAGGCTTCTTGGGTGCCATGAGGTCGAGATAGGACATGACCTCTTTACGGAAGCCGCTGCGGGCATCCGGGTAGATGCCGATGACCTCCCTGAAGATCGCGTCCTGACCGAACGAGTACTCGCCGTCCCTGCGAATCGCGGGAACCCCCTCGACCATGCACGCGCCGTGCATGCGGATGAGCTGCTCCGCGACCCCGTTGCAGCTTGGCGCTCCCAAATCCCTCGTGACGGTATTGAGGGCATCGATGCGGTCGCCCAAGTCGGCATCGAGGTTCACTTCCGTGTAGAGGAGCTGCTGGACGCCGCCCTTGCGCCGGGCACCCGCGAGTCGGCTCAGGCGGGCGGGGTTCTTGTTCGCGCCGTCGCATGGGCTTCCATACTTCTTCTCAAGGGCCTTGTGGAGCTTTCCGACCTTCTTCGTGTAGCTCGAAACGTTGTCCGCATCGACGCGCACCAGAGCGTGCACGGACTTGTTGCCCGAATCGGTAATCGACAGGATGGGCAGGCCCGAATCGAGGAGCCGCTCCACCTGCTCCTTCTTGGAGATGTCGTCATACTCAATTAGCGCGGTGCGGAACGCCGTCACGTCCTCGTTCTTCCGACCGTTGATTTTCATCGGGTTGATGTAGAAGAGGATTCCCGCCTCCCTGTCGTAGTCGGGGAACACCTCATCCAGCGAATCGGCGTTCCGAAGCCTGTTGATGAGCGTACATGCGGGGATGCTCACCGGCTTGCCGTTGGGGATGGGCTCTCCTTCCGGATTCCTTCCGAACTTGGTGATCAGCGTCACGATGTCCTCTGTCGCAAAGCACGACTCGATTTGACGCGCAGCCTGCTCGGTCGGGGAAAGGTTGGAATCGAGAGGGGTAAGCGCAGATGGGCTCTTTCCGGTTCCGATGGGATGGCCCGAATGGAGACTGACCACGTTTCGGATGATCTGCGACACCTCGCTTGCCTCCATAGGCGGATCGCACCGGCTCTCATTCGCCTCCTTGAGCATGCGAGCGATTTCCGCTTCGCCAACCCTCTGCTTTTTCAGGCTGACTCCGTACTGAAAGACGGTGTTATTGCGCTCGCCCTCATGAATCGTGACGGGCAGCGTGAAGTCCTTGGTCGAATCGTTGTTCTTAGCCATATGGCATTCCTCCTTGTGTCTGAACGGTACGATCTATTTGACTCTCGTGTATCAGTTGACAATCCAACGGGCAACGAGATGTTTTGAGGCTCATTGCGAGGCTCCTTTTCATTAATCCTTGAGCAAACGGTTTGCTCTTTAGAAAACTTCGTTCCGAATTGATCGGAGGGCTGCGGCTGGTCGTTTCCATTGATGCTCCCTATATCGGTTATTTGCACGCAATGAAATGGTGCGCCTATTTTTGTCCCAGTAAAATAGGACATATTCGTGACATGATACGGAGGGCTTAAATTGCCGACAGACGACCTTCAGAACCCCTTCAAATACGTCGACATGGACGAACTCAAGCGATTGGGGCATGGCGCGTTCGAGCGCTCGATAAAGGAGATCAACTATCTCGATTTACACAGACTAATCGACGCGTCGGAGCGCGATGCCGCCTTGGAGCTCGCGTGGAAGTACGGGGTCTACCACGACAGCGGCCTCTCGGAGCTAAAGTTCGATTTAGGCAAAAGCGACAGCGAGAATCTCGCGGAAATCGGATTTGCAGTGATGCAGAACGCAAGCGGCTACAGGGCCATGAGGAAACACATGCTCAAAGCGATAGAGCTGAAGGTGCTTTCCGAGAAAGACGACATCACCTACGACGATATGTCCGATGCGGGTTTTAATATCTGGGAAGATGGTAAAGTCGAAGAGCTGGAGAAGTTGACCAGACTGATGGAACGGCAGATCATCGCGCTAAAGAACCGCGATGGCGGAAATGCATTTCTGGAATACGAGCTTGCATCCATCCCGCCTGATGGGCGAGGCGTCAACATCACGTTTATGGATCATGTAATGAACATCGGCAGCGAATACGAGCGGCATTTTCGCAGAGGGCTGAAAAGGGCGATTGAGCTTGGGAAATCATGCAGTTGGTTTTATGGAGAACCGTATGACTTTATTTACGGCCTCATGGATGGACGCTTCGAGTGCAATAAGGACGGTTATCGCAACGCGGCTAAAGTCGCGTTAGACAACTTATTCACCATCAATCTGGTTGATGTGGTAACAGTCACGGAGGGCGGCACTATTCGCCAGGAATGCGCCTCTGCGTATTCGGCTTTCTGGCTTCTCTTATCCCATGAGCTCGGCGGTGGCAGGGCGATGAAATGCGCCGCATGTGGAAAGCCGTTGATCGCCATCGGTGAGCGTGGCATGAAGAGGCGCTACTGTTCCGATGCTTGTCGAAAATGGGCGCAGAGGCATCCGGGTAAAACAAGGGGATCGTCGGAAACTAATTAGTCCAATAAACAAATGATTTTTAGACTTCTTTTCCCAACGTCGTTTCCCCAGTTGGTTAAGTCCATTATACTAGTCTAATAAGTAATGGGCTTCTCTAGGGGGCAGCGGACGCATGAGATATGGTTACGGGCGCATCAGCACGGACAAGGAGTCGCAGAGGTTCGATCGTCAGGAGGACAAGCTGAGGGACGCCGGGTGCGGGGAGATCTACCTCGAGCGGGTGAGCGGCACGTCCAAGAGAAAGCCCGAGCTTGAGAGGCTGCTTGCCGAGCTTCACGAGGGCGATGAACTCGTGTGCGTCTCCATCGACAGGCTAGGAAGGTCTACCCAGCAGGTGCTAGAGCTTGTGAACAGGCTTGAGGACATGGGCGTGATCCTGATCAGTCTCAAGGAGGGCTTCCAGACGAACACGCCTCAAGGGAGGTTCTTCCTGACTATCGTGGCGGCATTTTCAGAGCTTGAGGTCGAGATGTGCCGTAGCAGGGTGAGAGACGGACTTGAGGCGGCGAAAAGGCGCGGCAAGACCCTAGGCAGGCCGCGCAGGGACATGGATACAGCCATAAAGATGTGGCAGTCGAGGGACTACTCCATCTCGGAGATATGCGAGGCCGTGGGCTGCTCCAAGCAGACGCTCTACAACGCGATAAACAGGGCGGGAGTCACGAGGGAGTAACTTTTGACGAGATGCGGCATGGAGCGGTATCCCTCGCAGGGAGCGTTGCCCATTCTCACTATCTGCGGTCGGTGCCGTTCATCGTAAATCAAAATGATTCGCCCGATAGCCACCTCCGCAATATGGCTTGCGAACGATGCCTATCGGGCGTCTTCATCGGTTGGTGGTGATCGCAGAAACTATCCGCACACCTTGCAGCAGCGGCTCTTTCCACTGGCGGAAATCGAGCCGCTCATGATTCCACTTGAGCGTTTCAAGGTAGGACAGTTTGGAGTGGTGTGATAGACGCTGCCGCCAGAAACCCAATACACGGTGCCGCCTGAATTGGAAGCAGAGTTTTGACGCTGGATTTCCTGCTCTCTCGCACGCGCCGCCTGCTCTTCCGCCAACTTTTTTGCATCTAGTTGCTGTTGAAGGCTATCGCGCTCTGAAAGCAGCTGATCGTATGAGGCATGCATTTCCTCGAGCTTTGCGGTGAGGTCATCGATTGTAGCCTGCTGGTCTTTATACTCGTTAAGCTCTGTCTCTTATACACATCTGACGCTGCCGACGATCTACTCTGTGTA
>ENA-OUQM01001996-OUQM01001996.1-human-gut-metagenome-genome-assembly--contig:-NODE-1996-length-9808-cov-5.550395_pt1 | contig 9808 bp, 8 predicted proteins | sample MGYA00237949_ERZ548830 | MGnify/ENA primary metagenome ERZ548830 (study PRJEB26490, sample SAMN05194706) | human gut metagenome | biome: terrestrial biome; feature: human-associated habitat; material...
AACTGCCGGTATCCTGCACCACCAGCCCCGTCACGCAGACAGCGGAGGTGGAGGTGAACAGTGCCTCATGAAACGGCGTCCAGACCCGCTGTACTGTGGCGATAGGCAGCATCAGCACCAACGCCCCCAGCAGGATCACACCCGCAAAGCCGAGAATCATGATTTGAAAAGAAGTCAAATGACGTTTCAGATGGAGTATGGGTTCTATCACCGTGCACACCTTCTCTCAAATACCACTTCTGATTTTGGCGCATAGTATAGCACGGTTTTCACAGCCTGTCTATGCAGGTTTTGTAAAGGTTTTGCAGAATTTGATGAAGCTCGATATTGACGATGTTGCCAGATCATAGCTCGTTCAGCACGCCATAGACCTCCGCCAAGGCGCGAACATACTGCGGGAAATCATGCCGCAGCTCACTGTCGTCCGCCGGCGGCGGGACCGGTCTCCGCAGCATACGATGGACGCCCTCCATACCTGAAGCCTGCTGCCGGGATAGGCTTCTCTCAGTTTCTCGACCGCACGGTTCTTCGCCTTCTCCACGGCGGACTCCTTCATCATGTGATACATCCCGATCTCTTTCAAGGTCGCCTCTGGGTATCCGGACACGCCGCAGGTCTTGCCGAGAATATCTCTATCCTTCTTCGGCAGGGTGTCGAACAGCTCCCGGAGGAGTTCAATGCAGACCTTGCGGTACACGGCCTGCTCCGCCGAAACGGAGAGCATCCCCGGCATCAGCCGCTCATAGGGATCGCCCTCATAGTCCTTCGGGACAAGGTCATGCACACCGAGGAAATGAGTATTGTAACGAACATACCGGTTGGCGCGAGCCGCGGAGACGTTCAGTTCCTCTGCAATTTCGTCGGTATCTTTCCATGCGATATAATACAGCTGCTGCGCCTGCCGAACACCAGCCATCTCGTCTTTACTTAGTGCCATGCAGCCTATGTTCTGCTCCAGCCAGCGGGTCATGCGCCCCTTCAAATGCGGGTAGAGGTAGGTGGTGAGCGCGGCGCGGTTCTCGTCATACTCCCGACTCTGTATCCGTGTCAGGAATTCCAACGCGCCCTCGCCGCAGAGGTCGTCCAGAATCGTTTTCGTATACGCGGAAAACTGATTTGGATGATGCTGATCCGTCATCAAGCAGTTAAACTCCGCCGCGGTTTCCTTGGCGATGCCGCGGATCAGACCGATGTTTTTATAGTACAGCTTTTCCAGCGCAGCTTCATCACCGTCATAATATTGGCGAATTAGTTGCTCGTTGGTCATGCTTGCTCACCCGCCTTTTCCTTCGGCGGGCGGCCCCTCGGATTGGCCGTTCTGGTGATCCCGCAGTGCTGGTAGACACGCTCAGAGGAAATGCTCTGCTCGAAAGCCTCCACGGAAGTGTCCGCGTCGCGCAGGGCATCGTAGAGCAGGTCGCGCACATAGTCCTTGGCTCTTCTTGCGTCTTCCTGTGAGATCGCGCCCCGCTGCATATCCTTTGTGATGCGGGCAAAGGCGGTCACCTTGACTTTGACCTTGGGAATGTCCTTCGCCAGTTCCTTCTGCACCTCCACCGTACCGAACTGCCGGCAGGTGTAGCCGGGCGCGTGGGGACATGCCCCTTCGCAGTACAGCGCGTGGACACCGCTCTTGAGCAGAAAATACCGTCCGCAGATGATGCAGCGGCGGACGTTGTGACCGCTGTTCAGCGCCAGCATAAAATCCGCTTTCATCAGCGCCTGCTGTCGGTCACGTGCTCCTGACAGATAGCGACAGAGCCGTCCGGCAGTGGCCGCGGTACATAGGAAAGCTCGTAGGCATCGTGGGTCGTATAGCAATCGCCGTTGTTGCGGATGGGATCGACGATGAGCTTCTCTGCGATGCGGTCATCATTATAGAAACCGTAGAGAGCCTTCGCGTACTCCTCCGGGCTGTTGTGATCCAGTTTGGACAAGCTGAACTGAATAAAGTTCCGAATGGTCTCGTTGAAGGCACGGATGTCATGGAGGTACAACGCGTAGCGGTCAAGGTACTTCTGGTAGCCACGCCATGCGTCCTTGGTGGGGCCGAAGGCACGAAGCAGCTCATAATAAAAAGCCTTTCCCTTTTCCAAATTCGTCTCATTCGGATGGAACAGGTCGAGCGGAGCATATTCGTCGCGCTGGGAGAATTGATTTGCCACGCGCTCAAGCTGTCTCTTTTGCGCTTCCGCTGTCGGTGCTTGATCCTCTGTGGGGAATACGCTGAACTGCTCCGTGATCTCCCGTATGGCAGAGAAGAAAGCGTCCTCGCTCTCGTCCAGCAGCAGGCGGAACACCTGATACCGGCGCAGTTTCTGACAGAGCGCATCCATCTTCTCATTCAGCTTCCACCAAAGCGCTATGTCCCGCTTCCGCTCATATTCTTTCGCAAGGTCGGTGATCTGTGTCATGTGCTTTTTCAGGCGCATGTATTCGTCCGGAGACAGATTCAGCAGATCGGCGGTCAGCATACCGGCGGTGAACTGCTGGCCGTTCAGCTCCAAGGTGCTGCCATAGGTGTAGAAAACGACGCTGCCTCCCATGTGTATCCTCCCTCGCAAAAATTGTCCTACCTGATTTTTAATTTGTCCGCTCTTTTTCTCAGCATAGCATAAATTCCTCCACAATACAGGCAGAGAGGAAAAACCACGCGCCGTCCCGTGGTCGCTTCCCTCTGCATTTTATTTCGCTCTCATCGTTCCGATGGGAGCAATATTTTTAAGGAGGATGCAGCAAGGAGCGTTTTATATCGGTGCCGAAAGAAAAAACGCTGCACCTTTTTGCTCCAGCAGTACGAGCGAAACAGAGAGCAGCAGCGCGAGGTGCGCGGTGGGAGCTTCGAGCGGAACATCAAATTCCTCCTGCATCCTGCGGATGCGGTAGAGCACCGTGTTGCGGTGGGTGAAGAGCGCCTCGCAGGTCTCCTTGAGCGGGCGGCCGCAGGAGAGGTACCAGTATAGCGTTTCGCAATATTGACTGCCCTTTTCGCGGTCGTGCGCGGCGAGCGACTTGACGCAGGGAGCGATAAGATCGCGGTGAGAGCGAAGCTGGTTCAGAAAAACAGGCACTGCAAGATCGGCGACGGTAAAGACGCTGCCGGAGTGGAAGCCTTCATCCGTAATGATATCCAAAGCCTCGCGCGCGGTGCGATAGAGCGCGGGCAGGTCATAGAGATCGCCGACGCCCTCGGTGATGACGACCTTCAAATGAAATTCGTCGACGAGCTCGTCGAAGGCGCTGCGCTCGTACCCTGCATGCAGGAAGAGAATGGCGTCGCCCTTATATAAGAAAGGGTGTGAGGCGTAAAAGCGGTAGGTCAGCTCATCCTTGAGCTGGTTCTTGCCGAGGTAGAGCGTGCGGTAGGCGGACAGGTCGATGAGCGCGAAGGCGACGGGGTGAAAATCGGCGAGATAGGTCGAGGCGGTCTGCAGCTTGAAATAAGATCCGGCGGGAAAGCCGCCGTCGAGCAGGTGCATCAGAATTTCTTCCGCGGTCTCAAAGGGCTTGCCCTGGCGACTGGCCTCGACAAAAAGCTGCTTTGCGAGCACGCGCTCAATGATATCGTAGGTCTCGTCGGGAATGCTCTGCAAATGGCCGTCCAGATCGACGCAGACAAGATAGCCCAGGCGGATGCCCGCGCTGATGAGCGGGGCAAAGCGGCGGTGTGCGCTGTTCTCCAGATCAACAAGATCGAGCGCTTTGATCTGACGCTGCCGCAGGATCCGCAGTTCGCGCAGCGCGACCTCTGCGAGGACCTGAGCGCCAAGACCGCCGCGGTCGAGGGCGCAAAGAAGTAAATAGCTGCTCCGCGATCCGCGGCGTGGTATACGAAAAAAGGGCATCGAAGGCTTTGACTTTCGATGCCCTTTTTCTGGTAAGGGTGTGCGTTGGAAGGGAAGTATGCTCACGCCTTTCCCTGCTCTGCACCGTCGTCCAGCAGCATTTGCCGCAGGCGTTTGGCGGCCAAGCTCAGAGGCTGGCCCTTGCGCTGGAAGAGGTAGATGCTGCGCGGCGGGATGGGCTCGTCGAGCGTGATGGGATAGATGCCGGTCTCCTCCGGCGCGCCGTAGAGCATTTGACGCGGCACGAAGCCGACGCCGAGGTCGCTCTGCACCACGGGCAGGACCTGGCTCGTGGTCGTCACCTCCACGTCGGGGGCGAAGGGGAGAGCGCGGCTTGAAAAGAGGTCCGCGTAGAATTTGCGCGAAGCTGTGCCGTCGACAAGGCTGATGATGGGGTATTCCGCAAGGCGGCGCAGCGAGACCGTTCCCTCGGCGAGTTCGGCAAAGGCGGGACCGCAGATGGGGATCTCCTGAATGTTGCTGATCTTTTGCTGCAGGAGCGTTTCTGGAACGTCGGGTGCATCGCTCGTCACGGCAAAGTCGGCAAGGCCGTTCTGCACGGCGGCAAGACCGTTGGGCGTTGTGTGGTTCGTCAGGCAGATGCGCACGTGGGGATAGACCTTGCGGTACTGCGCGAGCACGCGCAGCAGGCAGCCGCGCAGGGCAAGGCCGCTCGCAGCGATATGGACGACGCCGCTTTGCAGGCTTTGGTCGGCGCGTAGCTCATTCTCGCCCGCTTCGATTTCAGAAAAGGCGGCGGCAATGTGGGCGTAGAGCTTTTCCCCCTCGGGCGTGAGCTTTACGCCCTGCGGCGAGCGGGAAAAGAGCGAGCAGCACAGCTCGGCTTCCAGCCGGTGGATGGTGCGCGTCACGTTGGGCTGGTTGCTGTAGAGCGCGGCGGCGGCCTGTGAAAAGCTCTTATATTTGGCGGCGTAATAAAATACGCGGTAGCTGTCATAGCTGATATTCATGGTGAAAAACGTCTCCTTTGGACGGAAACTCGGATGGAACTCCGCCGAGCGCGCCCTGCGGGCACGTTCTTCTATCATAGCAAACGCGGCGCAGCGGCGCAAGCGATCTGCGCGGGAAAAGATGCGCGAAAAAAGCTTGACGAAAAGTAAACACGGCGGGGAAATGCCGCAAATTGGTGCGGCGTCAGACCTTTTTCGACCCCATAGCAAAATGACATGGCGGCCATGTCCAAATGGTATTTTGCTTTTCCCGCGCGGGCAGCTATAATGGCTCGCGTTGAGAAAAATCGATCCGGGAGGCTGCCATGTTTGCACAGATCATTGCCATTTGCATTTTTGTCGTCATGTTCCTGCTCATCATCCTTGATAAGTTCGAGCGTCACTATGTCACGCTCGGCAGCGGTGCGCTCGTGCTGGTGCTGGTGTTCGGCCTTGCGATGCGCTCGATGAGCGCTATCTGGGAGACGCTGAATCTCGGCGCGTTCTTTCAGAGCACCTTCTGGTACGGCGCGAGCGAGGAGAGCACCGCGGGCATCAACTGGTCGACAATTTTATTTATTGCCGGCATGATGATCATGGTCGAGGGCCTCGGCAAGGCGGGCTTTTTCCGCTGGCTGTGCCTGACGCTCGCAAAGCTCGTGCGCTACCGCACGGTGCCGCTGCTCATCTGCTTCATGGCGCTCTCAGCGTTCCTCGCGATGTTCATCGACAGCATCACGGTCGTTTTGTTCCTCGCCACTGTTACGCTTGAACTTGCGCAGACGATGAAGTTCGACCCCGTGCCGATGATCTTATCTGAAATTTTCTGTGCCAACCTCGGCGGCGCGGCGACGATGTGCGGCGACCCGCCGAATATCATCATCGGTACGTCTCTGGGCTACTCGTTCTTTGATTTCATCGAAAATACCGGTGCGGTCGTGGCCATCTGCTTCGTACTCATCCTCATTTATTTTATGCTGTGCTTCCGCAAGGAGCTGGAGCACGCGGAGAAGGCCAACGGCGGCCCTGTCACCTGCCCCGCGCCCGCGACGGCCATCACGAATAAGAAGGCGTTCCTTGCGAGCGCGGCGGTGTTCCTGCTCGCGGTCATCCTGCTCGTCACCCACGCGCAGACGGAGCTGACCGTCGCCTGCATCGGCGTCATCGTTGCGATCCTCACGCTCATCGTTTTGGGCTTGACCAGCGGGAAAAAATCTGTTATAGAAGTTATTAAGGGCGTGGACTATAAGACGCTGCTTTTCTTCACCGGCCTGTTCGTCTCCGTGGCGGGCCTTGAAAAGACGGGCGTTCTCAATGTCATCGCAAATTTTATCACGAAGGTCAGCGGCGGCAGCGCGGCGGTCATCGTGGTCATCATCCTGTGGGTCTCGGCTGTCACGAGCGCGTTCGTGGATAATATCCCCTTCGCTGCGACCATGATCCCCGTCATCCGCGCCATCGCGGCGGCGGAGGGCATGGACATCGGCGTGCTCGCCTGGGCGCTCTCGCTCGGCACGGATCTCGGCGGCAACGCGACGCCCATCGGCGCGAGTGCAAACGTCGTCGGCACGTCGGCTTCGGCCAAGGGCGGCTATCCCATCGGCTGGGGCCGCTACTGCAAGTACTGCGTGCCTGCGACGCTCATCGTCATGGCGATATCCACGGCCTACCTGTTCCTGCGGTACCTGTAAACGGAGAGAAGAAAGGAGCGCGTTCCTATGAAACAGCAGATCATCGTTGCCCTCGGTCGCGAGCACGGCAGCGGCGGGCATTACATCGCGGATATCATCTCGAAGGAGCTTGGCATCAAGCTCTACGACAAGGATTCCATCGAAAAGGAGATCGCCTCGGCGGGCTACAGCGGGGAGATGATCCGCAAAATGGACGAGAAGCCCGTGAACTTCTTTGCCTCCCGCCGTATCGGCAAATATTCCAACTCCCTTGAAGTCAACGTGGCGGAAAAGACCTTTGCCATGCTGCGCGAAAAGGCGGCGGCGGGCGAGAGCTTCGTCATCATCGGCCGCTGCGGCGAGCAGGTGCTCAAGGAGAACCCCAATATGATCAGCATTTTCATCTGCGGCGACCCGCAGTTCAAGCTCACGCGCGTGATGGACAAGCTGGGGCTCGACGCTGAGGACGCCATCGAGGAGATCAAGTCGGTGGACCGCTCGCGCAAGAATTATCACAACTACTACTGCGACACCAAATGGGGTGACGCACGCGGCTATGACATGACCGTCAAGAGCGACGTGCTCGGCTGCGAGGAGACGGCGAAGCTGCTCGTCGGCTACATCCGGAGCTTTATGGCGCAGGACTGAGAAAGATAGAAAAGGCGGGCAAAGGCCCGCCTTTTTTCTGTTCGTGGTAGCGGTCGCGCCTGGGAACGGCGCTTGGTCGGATATTGCGGTAAATATTTTACCAAATTCTATGAATATTTACTATTGAATCCGCACGCACTTTGCCGTATACTGCAATATCATTCGTATTATCATTCCGCGCATTTTCCGCAGTTAAGGCGTTTAGCGCTGAAAGCGGACGCGCGGTGCACGAAAAGGAGGACGACCCCATGCAGCGAAATTATATCGCCAAACGCTTCCAGAGCGCCGGCACGGGCCTGACGCTCGATACCGAGGCGCTGTCCAAGTACAAGGATATCGTCGATCTGAGCATCGGCGACACGGATTTTACGACCGACGAGGCCATCATCAACGCCGCCTTCCGCGACGCGAAGGCCGGCTACACCCACTACGGCGACCCTATGGGCGATCCTGAGCTCATCTCCGCCGTCTGCAAGGCATGGGAGGAGGACTTCGACCAGAGCCTTCCGCGCGACCATGTGCTCGTGAGCGCGTCGAGCTGTCTCGGTATGTCGCTGGCGATGCTCGCGATCTTAGACACCGGCGATGAGGTCATCGTCTTTTCCCCGTATTTTGCCCTCTACCGCGCGCAGATCGAGCTGGCGGGCGGCGTATGCGTCGATGTGCCGACCTACGCTGAGGAGGACTACGCCATCAGCGAAGAGCGCCTGCGCGCCGCTATCACACCGCGCACCAAGGCCATCATCTTCAATAACCCCGCGAACCCGACCGGCATGGGCTATGATCTTGCGACGATGGAGATGCTGGCCCGCGTGGCGAAGGAGTACGATCTGCTCATCGCGGCGGACGAGATATACACGACTTACATCTACGAGGGCGACTTCCGCCCTATCCGCACACTGCCCGGTATGGCCGAGCGCACCATCACGCTCAACAGCTTTTCCAAAAACTTCCTGATGACCGGCTGGCGCGTGGGCGTCATCATCGCCGAGCCGGAGCTGCTCGATGTGATGAACCGCATCAACGGCTCGCTCGTCTACTCCGCGCCGTCTATTTCCCAGCGCGCGGCGATCCAGGCGCTCTCCATGCGCAAGGAAATTCGAGAGAAGTATGTCACGGCCTACCGCGACCGCATCTTCTACTCCGCTGACCGCATCGAGAAAATTCCGTATCTGAGTCTCGTGCGCCCGAAGGGCACGTTCTACCTCTTCCCCGGCGTGGAGAAGACGGGCCTCGACGATAAGCAGTTCTGCAAGGAGCTCTTAGAGCGCGCGCACGTGCTCGTCAGCGCGGGCAGCCCGTTCGGCAAGACCGGTGCAGATCACTTCCGCATCGCCTGCACGGTTGGCATCGATCAGCTCAAGCAGGCCTTCGACCGCATGGAAAAGCTGGAGTTCTGAGAAGCGGAATATAGCCTATACTGAAAAAGCAGCCCGTAAGGGCTGCTTTTTTACGCCGACAGTATCCAAAGGAGTAAAAGGAACGCCTTGGAAGCGGCATTTTCCAAGGCGTTCTGGCACCCACGAGAGGATTCGAACCTCCGGCCTATCGCTTAGGAGGCGATCGCTGCTATCCAGCTGAGCTACGTGGGCATATAACATCTATATTTTACCCTTTGTGCCACGGATTTGTCAATGCTTGATTTGTTCGCGGCGTAAGCGGAGAAAAGCGCTTGTATTCACCGCCGCCGTCCGTTATAATGGGACGCAAGAGCGTATCTGCCCGCAGACGGCGGACAGATGCAATGAGAAATATTGAGAAAAGGACGGTAAATACATGGACGGAAAGACGATCCTTCCGCGCAGCGAGGTGCCCGAGGAGTTCACCTGGGACCTCGGCGATATGTTTGTGAGCGATGAGGCATGGAACGAAGAGCTCGCGGCCCTCAAAGCCTATCCCGAGCACATGGCGGCCTACGCCGGCAAGCTCGGCAAGAGCGCGAAGACCCTGCTCGACTGGTACACGCTCAGCGATGAGATCGCAGTGCGCACCTCCAAGCTTGTGCAGTACGCGAGCTGCCGCAGCGACCAGGACCTGGGCAACTCCTTCTATCAGGGGATGCGCAGCAAGGCGTTTTCCATGACGGTCGCGCTGGGGAGCGCGGGTGCGTTTGAAGCGAGCGAGATCATGGCCATCCCCGACGAGACGCTTGCGCGCTTCTACGCCGAAGAGCCGAAGCTCGAGACCTATCGCCGCAGCATCGAAAAGCTGCGCCGCCGCAAGGCGCACATCCTCTCGCCCGAGTGCGAAAAGATCCTCGCCGCCGCGGGCGAGATCAGCGAATGCCCCGACCGCACGTTCAGCATGTTCCACAATGCTGACATGCGTTATCCCGACGTGACGGACGCAAAGGGAGAGGTCCACACGCTGACAGACGGCACGCTCGCCCCCATGCTGATGAGCGCTGACCGCACACTGCGCGAGAATGCCTTCAAGGCCTATTACAAGCGTGCGGGCGAGTTCCGCAATACCTACGCTTCCACGCTGGACGCGCAGTTCAAGCAGCTCAAGTTCTTCGCCGACGCGCGCCGCTACAATTCGACGCTCGAGGCGTCCCTCGATGTGACCGAGGTGCCGACCGAGGTCTACACCAACCTCATCGACGCGGTGCACGGCAACCTCGACAAGATGTACCGCTACGTCGAGCTGCGCAAGAAGATCTTAGGCGTTGACGAGCTGCACATGTACGATGTCT